>Ga0315907_10000046_pt1 | contig 173098 bp, 153 predicted proteins | sample LakEriMetagenome_3_FD_203525 | JGI IMG/M metagenome (GOLD analysis project Ga0315907, IMG submission 203525) | Freshwater fungal communities from buoy surface, Lake Erie, Ohio, United States - Buoy 12 MA123 | ecosystem: Environmental > Aquatic > Freshwater > Lake > Lake biofilm | place: USA...
TCTATATCACTACGCAGGATGTTTAAGGGAGAAGTCGGATGGCAATCGATCACATTATCATCGTAGGTGGCGGAACCGCGGGCTGGATGGCCGCTGCTGCGCTGTCCCGTATTCGCGCGGGTCGTCCTGTGGCGATTACGCTTATCGAATCGGAAGAGATCGGAACCGTCGGTGTGGGCGAGGCGACGATACCTCCGTTTCTGGACTTTAACCGTCTGCTCGAAATTGACGAGCGCGACCTGCTCGCCATGGTCCAAGGCAGTTTCAAGCTGGGCATTCAGTTCGTCAACTGGGGCAAGATTGGCGACAGCTATATCCACCCCTTTGGCAATTATGGCTATCAGGTTGATGGCATTTCATTTCACCATGTGTGGCACAAATATCAGCAAGCGGGCGACAAGCGCCCTATTCAGGTTTTCAACGTCGAAACGATGGCTGCGCATTTCGGGCGCTTTGCGCGAACGGAAGATTATCAACGCGACGATTTGCCGCCCGTCAACTACGCCTATCATATCGACGCTGGACGCTATGCCCGATATTTGCGCAATTATGCAGAAACCCGCGGCGTTGTCCGCCGTGAAGGTAAGATTTCTGATGTCACATTAGACAATGAAAGCGGTTTTGTATCGTCGGTGACCATGGAAAATGGCGACGTGTTGAAGGGCGATCTGTTTATTGATTGCTCCGGCTTTCGCGGCCTGTTGATCGAACAGGCGCTGAAAACGGGGTATGACGATTGGTCCAATTATCTGCCCTGCAACCGTGCGGTAGCACTGCCATGCTTGCGTGAAGATGGCAGTGGACCATTGCCTTACACCCGCGCAACTGCCCATTCGGCGGGATGGCAATGGCAGGTTCCCTTGCAGCACCGCAACGGCAACGGCCATGTCTATTGCAATGAATATATGTCTGATGATGAGGCACATAGCATTCTGGTCAACAACATCGCTGGAAAACCCGGCGCTGAACCAAATTTCCTGCGCTTTGTAACCGGTCGACGTAAAAAGTTTTGGAACAAGAATGTTGTCGCGCTTGGTCTGGCATCGGGCTTTATGGAGCCGCTTGAATCCACCTCGCTGCACCTTGTGAATACGGGGATTAACAAGCTGATTGCGTTGCTGTCTCTCGATGGGGTGACGCAAGCGCAAGAAGACGCGTTCAATCGCCTGACCGGCAAGGAATATGCGCGCATTCGCGATTTCCTTATCCTTCATTATAACAGCACAACGCGTGACGACAGTCCGTTCTGGAACTATTGCCGCAACATGCCCGTGCCCGACAGCCTCACCGAGAAGGTCGAGCTTTTCCGCCAAAACGGCCAAATATTCCGCGAAGATGACGAGCTATTTACCGAAACCAGCTGGGCCGCTGTCATGATGGGGCAGGGTATCAAAATGGGCGGGCACAACGCTATGGCAGACGCGGTGAGGGAACCAAATACACGGCGCGAAATTGACGAAATGGAAAAATCGATCCAGTTTGTGGTCCAGCACATGCCGTCACATGGCGAATATCTGAACCGATATTGCCCAGCCCCTGCTTGAAAAAGGCAATTTTCCTAATCAAACTGGGGTTCAATCGGCCAAAGCCACATCCTTTTTTCCCAGTGCCCCTAGCTCGCCTAATTCGCGCGCTTTTCGGCCGTACACCAATTCAAACAATGGGCTTGCCATCATCGTGGTGACAATCGCCATTAGCACCAGCATTGAGAATAATGTCGGTCCGATGATGCCTTTTTGCAGACCGATGTTGATGATGATGAGTTCCATTAAACCACGTGAGTTCATCAACGCGCCGATACCCAATGCCGTGCGATTGTCTTCGCCAGCAACCCGCGCGGCGACATAGCACGCACCAAATTTGGCGACGATTGATCCCGCCAGAATAACCAGTGCGATCAGCAGCAATGGTATCGTGTTGACCATATCCATACGCGTGTTGAGCCCTGAATAGGTAAAGAACATCGGTAGCAACAGAACGACGGCAAGCGGCTCAACCTTCTTCTTTAACTCTTCAACGAAAAGGCCGCGCGGCATAACAACCCCCAGAATGAAGCCGCCGAAAATTGCATGGATGCCAACTGCGTCCATGATGAACGCGGACAGACAGAATGCAGCGATGGTTATGCCAAGCACAGTCATGCTCATTTCGCCCTCGCGCTCGACCATCCGGCCCAGCGGCGCGAAAATTTTGCGACCAAACAGGATGATGAACGTGGCGTAAAGCAGCCCGCCACCTATTGCGAGAACGGCAACTCCGGGGCCCGCGCCAAAGGTTGCCAGCACCACTGCCAGCACACACCAAGATACAGCGTCGTCAAAGGCGCCGGCGGCAAGTGACAATGTGCCGAGCGACGTTTTCGCTAGCCCTCGTTCGTTAATAATGCGCGCTAACATCGGAAACGCGGTCAGCGCGATGCAGGCGCCCATGAACAAAGTCGCGCTTGATTGCGAAATTCCGGGTGTAAATAGACCCGGAACAGTCAGCAGCCATGGGGTTAGCCATATTGCAATCAAAAACGGCACCACGATGCCAGCTAACGATACGCTTATCGCGCTTTTTGCTTTGGATTTGAAATGGTCCAGTTGTAACGTTGTGCCGACCAAGAACATGTACAAACCGACACCCAGTTGTGCGCCCGAATATAGCACGTTTTTAGTCGGTCCGGGGAAAACTGCGGCCTGTGCATCCGCGAAAAAATAGCCAAATAATGATGGGCCGAGGATCACGCCCGCGATCATTTCGCCAACAACCTGGGGTTGACCAAGATATTTTTGGCCCAGTTTGCCGACGATCCGGCAGGTTAACATGATGATAGCTAACTGCAAAAAGAAGTGGACGCTAAAGTCCGTTGGCGTGAAGCTATTCGCAGTCGCGGCCTGGGCAGGACCGTTGGGATCCAGCACTTTGGAAAGCGTATCTATTGCGCTTTCTAGCATTTCAGAAAACATACCACCCCTTTCATGGATATGAAACGCCTATAGGTAAATACAAATATATTGATCGTTTGTGGAACAGGCATGTTGTTGTCAGGCAACACAGATCACGATTGCAATAGCACTGCATAGAGCAAAATTTTTCTATTGTGGAAGAAATGTAATAATGCAGCTTCTAGTTTAGGAGTAAACAGACGCTGTAAGGCGCCTGGCTTTTTCCGGAATCGCTTCTGCCGTCAGATAGATACCGTGTACAGGCTTGCCTAATTTTGGTCGTCAGTGGATTTCCAGGGCTGCCCCCAGTTCAAAAAATATATGTCCCCTTTTGGTGCCACCACATGCTAAGCTTCATAGCGTATATTGGGCGCAAAGCAGACATCCGTTTCAATGCCTAAACTAAGCTTCGCACTGCGGAGAGGCTTTGTTTAGCCAACTTAGCCGCAATGACGACTCTAAGTGCTCAACTACTCTAAATTTCTGCCTATCGAGCGCACAATCCATTCGACTTTTGCACGCAGTCGAGCATTGCTGTTCATATTCAAGCGCCCCGACATAAGGCGGCGATAGACCCGGCTAGGCATTTAGCTGGGCTTTGGGTGGTGGGGCAGCATGATGCTGCGTCGATTAAGGAGAACCACCCATGACGAAGACCAAAAAGCTTGAGGTTAGCAAAACAATCACAGTTCCCTCCAAGCCTCAACAAATCTTAGATCTGCTGAACCGGGATTGCGGTGCCACGCTCGTAGAACTTGCGACACTTGCAAACTGGCTGCCGCATTCGGCGCGGGCATATTTGACCGGCCTGAGGAAGAAGGGGCACGTCATCGATAGCGACAAGGTGGATGGCGTTCGCCGCTACCGCCTATCATCGTCGCCCGAGGCGTAAGGTGGTGGTCATGACAAACAGTCTCGGTTGTGAACTGGGTCGCCTCTCCACCATGAAGCCTGCCGAACTGCGTTCTCGATGGCGCGAGGTCTATCGGAACGTGGCACCGGACATCGGACCCGATCTGCTGCGGCGCGGCATCGCCTATCGGTTGCAGGAACGCGGGCAGGGAACCCTGACCAGTTCGACACGTCGTGACATTGAACGCCAGATAAAAAGGCTATGTAAGGATGATGGAGGAGCGGTGATTGCGCCTTCCCTAAAGCCTGGAACCCGTCTGGTGCGGTCGTGGCGTGGAAAAATGCATCAGGTACTTGTTCTTGATGAAGGGTTTGAGTTCGACGGCAGGAGGTATGCATCGCTCACCCAGATCGCAGGCGACATCACCGGCACACATTGGTCAGGGCCACGGTTCTTTGGCCTAGTCACCAGGCGACGGAGAAGGGCAGTAGGGCCATGATATCACCTAACCGCAAACGCTGTGCCATCTACACGCGCAAATCGACCGAGGAGGGGCTGGAGATGGACTTCAACAGCCTGGATGCGCAGCGCGAAGCATGTGCGGCTTATATATTGAGCCAGGCAGGCGAGGGATGGGAACAAGTTGGCGAGCTATACGATGACGGCGGCTGGTCAGGAGGTTCCATGACCCGTCCTGCACTTAAGCAATTGCTCGACGACATACAGGCAGGCAAGGTCGATATTGTTGTGGTCTATAAGGTTGACCGGCTGACCCGGTCGCTTGCGGACTTTGCCAAGATCGTCGAGATTCTTGATGCAAAAGGCGCGTCGTTCGTGAGCGTTACACAGGCGTTCAATACCACGAACAGCATGGGTCGTTTGACGCTCAATGTATTGCTGTCGTTCGCGCAGTTCGAACGCGAGGTCACAGGCGAACGTATCCGTGACAAGATAGCGGCCTCCAAGCGCAAAGGCATGTGGATGGGAGGTACGGTTCCCCATGGCTATCGTGTTGAAGACCGCAAGTTACTTATCGAGCCAACGGAAGCCGAGGAGGTGCGATATATCTTTAACCGCTATCTTGAGCTCAAATCCGTTCCGGCACTGGTAGATGACCTCGCACGACGCGGCATGCGCACCCGCACGCGCCATCGCAAGGCGGGTGGTACCATCGGCAATGTCTGCTTTGGAAAAGGACCACTGGGGTTCCTGCTCAAGAACCCCATGTTCATTGGCAAGATCAAACATAAGGATGCCGTTTATGACGGTGAGCATGATCCGATAATCGATCACGACACCTTTGATCGCGTCCAGGCTACGCTTGCGGGTAACACCCGCGATAAGCTGATATCGAAGCATGCAAAGTCGCCAAGTCTTTTGGCAGGCCTTGTCACTGATCCTGATGGCAGGCCAATGTCGCCGTCACGCGGAAAGAAGGGATCGAAGCAATATTGCTATTATGTCACCCGGTTGAAACCAGGCGAAGACCGCTCAACTATCTGCAGACTGCCAGCTGGCCCTCTCGATCAGATTGTCATGAAAACTTTGAAGACATATCTCAAAAAGCCCGCTGAACCCGATGCATCAACATGCAAGGTAGAATGGCAGGCCAATTGCCAAGCCGAAGCTGCGTTAGCTGACAGCCTTGACCATATTACAACGAGCGAGTTGCGTGCGATATTGATCGACCGTCTTGTGAAGGTGAATGTTGCCGCCGACCGGATCGACGTTGTGATTGGGGATGAAGATGCAGTTACTATAACGACGCCTGCACAAATGGTTCGCCGAGGAAATGAGGTTCGGATTGCCCTGTCGCCTGATGGCGAGTCCGCCAATGACAAAAATGCGGATGCTGCCCTCGTTCGCCTCGTGGTTCAGGGTTTTGCAGCAAGAGAGCATCTCCTAACCGGCGCAGAAATTCCAGCAGTATCACGTTATGAAAAGCGGCACTTGCATCGGCTCGCAAGGATGTCTTGGCTAGCACCGGACATCATAACCGCCATTCTTGACGGTCGGCAGCCGGTTCAACTGACCGCCCGTCACCTGATGCGCTGTGCAGATATCCCGATGGAGTGGCAGCAACAGCAGCAATTTCTAGGGTTTACCTAGCGCCGCCCCAAAACAAAAGTGGTGCCACGAAATAGGGCCCCGGAGATATCCGGGGCTTTTTAGTGAGATCGAACCCCCGCAACCTGTCTCTGGTGTCCCGTCCTTAAAGCTAGCCTGCACAAGTAACCGAAGTTACGCGGCAATTATCGAGAAAAGCTATTAACCTGAAATCGCTGACGATATTGGGGACTTCCTGGTGCTGCTGGGGAGGATTGAACTCCCGACCTCGTCATTACCAATGACGCGCTCTACCACTGAGCTACAGCAGCATTCACCGAAGGTGCGGCCCTATGCGAAGGGACGGGGCGGTTGTCAAGCGGCTTGCGCCTTTGCAGGTGATTTGGCATCGGGTGCGCGAACAGGCAGAATGGAACGGAGAGCGTAATTGGCAAAAGACGCGCAAGACAAAGAACGGATTAAGGCCGAACGGTTGCGTGAGGCCCTGCGTGCGAATCTCCGCCGCCGCAAAGCAAAGCCGCAAAGCCCAGAACCGGACGCTCCGAAGGCATAACCGCCGAACGGCCCGTGAGGGACTATGGCAGCCGTGAAACGGGTCCAAAAGGAAAAGAACGCCCGTTTTTCATCGGCGGAGCTCTCGGGTCGCGCTACGACAGTGCAGACGTTTGGTAAAATGCGATTGGACGGAATCGTCATCATCCATAAAATTCGGACATTTGCGGCCAAAATCATCTTGGTACGCTTCATGAACGTAATCCCGCCGTTGCACCTTGCACGCGACTCGTGAATAGCACGGCAATGTTTTACCGACTTGCACGCCCCTTTTTGTTTCAGGCAGATGCCGAAACCGCCCACAACATGTCCCTTACGGCGCTGAAAATGTTGCCGATCCCGTCGATGGGAACGCAGGACGCGGCTTTACAGCAAAGCTTTGCTGGACTGCACTTTGCAAATCCCGTTGGGTTGGCGCCGGGCTATGACAAAAACGCCGAAGTACCCGTTGAGATCATGCGCCTTGGCTTTGGGTTTACAGAGGTCGGCACGTTAACGCCGTTGCCGCAGGCGGGGAATCCGAAACCGCGTTTGTTCCGGTTGGTCGAGGACGCGGCGGTCATCAACCGCATGGGTTTCAACAACGAAGGACAGGCGGCGGCTATCGCGCGGCTGCAGAATATTCCGGACACGGCATTGGCAGGGCCGCTGGGCATCAATATCGGCGCCAATAAGGACAGCGCTGACCGCATTGCCGATTATGTCATCGGTGTGCGCAATATGGAGCCTTTGGCCGATTATCTGACGGTCAACATTAGCTCGCCCAATACGCCAGGGCTACGTGCGCTGCAGGACAAGGCGGCGCTGGACGATCTGTTGGCGCAGGTTATGGCCGCGCGGTCGCGGGCAACGCCGGTCTTCCTGAAAGTCGCGCCCGATTTGCAACCCGCTGACATTGACGATATTGTCAGCGTGGCGATGGCGCGCGGCGTTGCGGCTTTGATCGTATCGAACACCACCATTTCGCGGCCCGACCTGCAATCGAAACATGCAGGCGAAACCGGTGGCCTGTCGGGCGCGCCATTGCGCGATCTTGCGCAGCAACGCCTCATCGATTTTCGCAAGGCGAGTGGGGGCAAGTTGGGCTTGATTGGCGTTGGTGGCATTGCCTCTGCCGAAGATGCGTATGCGCGCATCCGTGCAGGCGCATCGCTGGTGCAGATTTACAGTGCGCTTGTGTATCATGGCCCCGGACTGGCGCTTAAAATCAACCGGCAACTGGTGAAGCTTTTGCAGCGCGACGGGTTTGCGAATATCTCGGGCGCCGTGGGGACTGACGCTTAAATCCGGGCTTGGCATTGCCGTGTAAACGGGGCTAGGTATCGGGCATGAAAAAATTGTCCTTCGCGATCAGCGCACTCGTCCTTGCCGCTCAACCGGTTTTTGCCGAAAATGTCGGTGTCACATCATCGGCCGATCCCCGCGTTACAGAAGCGGGGATGGAAATGTTGCGTCAGGGTGGTTCTGCTGCCGATGCGGCGATGGCCATGATGTTGGCGCTGACCGTCGTTGAACCGCAATCAAGTGGCATTGGGGGCGGCGGCTTCCTTTTGTATCAGGACAGCGCCAAGGGCGTATTGTCGACCATTAACGGGCGCGAGACGGCGCCAGCCGCGGCGACACCTGATCGGTTTGTCGGACCCGACGGTAAAGCGCTCGGTTTCTTGGAGGCTTTTCAGGGCGGGCGTTCCGTGGGCGTCCCCGGCAATATTCAGCTTATGGCGGAAACCCACCGCAAATGGGGCAAGCTGTCTTGGGCGACGATTTTCAAGCCCGCCATCCGTCTTGCCGACAAAGGGTTCATCGTCAACAAGACGCTTGAATCACGGCTGAAAGGTATTCAGCCACTGTGGTCTAACTTTGACGCTGCGCGTGCGATTTATTGGCGGAACGGTGCGCCCGTGACCGCAGGTATGAAGCTTAATAATCCGCAACTTGCCGCGACGTTAAAGTTGCTGGCGAAAAAGGGACCCGATGCATTTTACACCGGCCCCATCGCCAACCAGATTGTAAGTGCGGTTACGACGAGCAAGCTTAGCCCCGGCGACATGACCATGACGGACCTTGCGCAATATCGCGCAAATGAACAGAAAGCTGTTTGCGCACCCTACCGTGTCTATGTGGTGTGCGGCATGGCCCCGCCTTCATCAGGCGCGACGACGGTCTTGCAAATATTGGGAACATTGCAGCGGTTTGACTTGGCGGCATCGGGCAAAAACAGCCCCAAAAGCTGGTATTTAATTGGTCAGGCGATGCAGTTGGCTTATGCCGACCGCGAAAAATATCTGGCGGATGATGCGTTTGTAAATGTGCCGGTCGCTGGCCTTTTGAACCCCGAATATATCAATGAGCGTTCCGTGCTTATTGATCCTGAAAAGGCGCGCACGGACTATCCGGCAGGGAACCCGCCTGGCGCGATGCCGCGCACGGCGGCCATTTCAAGCGAAGTGGCTGGAACAACGCATTTCACCGCAGTCGACCGCAGCGGCAATATCGCCAATATGACGTCGACGATTGAGGGGCCATTTGGCAGCCAGCTGGTCGCGGGCGGCTTTTTCTTGAACAATGAGTTGACCGACTTCACCTTTTCGCCCGAAAAAAATGGCGCGCCAGTCGCCAACCGCGTGATGGGCGGAAAGCGGCCATTGTCGTCCATGTCTCCTACGATCGTGTTTGATCGCGATGGCCGCGCGGTTCTCGCGCTTGGTTCAGCAGGCGGAAAACGCATCATCATGCATGTGACCAAGACGTTGATTGGCGTCATCGACTTCGGCCTTCCGCTTGATCAAGCGATTGCGCTGCCGAACATCTATTTTGGCGGTGGCGGTCTTGAGGTCGAACAAAATACTATGCTTTCGGCGATGTCTGATGGGCTCAGCAAATTTGGACAGACGGTTCGCCCTGTCGATCTGGGTTCAAAAGTTAACGGCGCGCAATTTATCGGGAATAGCTGGACCGGGGCCTCCGATCCACGCAGCGAGGGGACATCGGCCACTATCGACGCCAAGGGTAAGGTGAAAGTAACCGTACCGCGATTGGTTGATGAGGCACCGACAGAGGATGTCGGTTAACGCGAACGGCACGTTGCGCCTCACGCATTGGCACGCTAGCGTAATTTTTCAGAGTCCCATAATGGACCGCAAAATGTTGTTTAGGAGAGAATAAGTGGCTGCCGAGCAATTCGACGATTTTGACAGCTTCCCCAACCTCGTCACCATGTTTTTTGCGCGCGCGCGGCATCGCGGTGACGCGCCGTTTTTGTGGGCAAAGCATGATGCTACGTGGCAATCCTTAAGCTGGGCTGAGGTGGCGCGCCAGGTTGCGGGCTTCGCCAAATCGCTGCGCCAGCTTGGGCTGGAAAAGGGCGACCGGGTCATGCTCGTGTCGGAAAATCGTCCCGAATGGTGCATCGCCGATTTGGGCATCATGGCGGCGGGATGCGTGACTGTGCCGACTTACGTCACCAATACCGAACGCGACCATCAACATATTCTCGACGACAGCGCCGCCCGCGCGGTGATTGTTTCGACTGCAAAGTTGGCAAAGACATTGATGCCGGCGGCATTGCGGTCGTCGCAGGCGGAATTCATCATCGCTATGGAGCCGCAGCCAGCGGTGCAGCATGGCCAATTGTCGATGCACCAATGGTCCGACATGGTTCAGGGCAATGATGCCGATATACGGGCTGCTGAGGCGGCTATGGCGACCGTAACCCGCGACGATTTGGCGTGCATCATCTACACCAGCGGCACCGGCGGTGCACCGCGTGGTGTGATGCAGCATCATGGCGCGATATTGCACAATGTCGATGGCGCCGCTGAAGTGTTGCGCGAAGATTTTGGGCTGGACGAAGAAGAAGTCTTCCTGTCATTTTTGCCGCTCTCGCACGCTTATGAACATAGCGGTGGGCAATTCCTTCCCATCAGTGTCGGCGCGCAAATCTATTATGCGGAAGGGCTGGAAAAGCTCGCCTCCAATATCGAGGAAACACGGCCAACCGTGATGGTAGTCGTTCCCCGATTGTTTGAAGTCCTGCGCCAAAGAATGATCAAGGCAGTCGAGAAGCAGGGTAAGTTTCCAAATTACTTGCTCAATAAAGCCCTGACCATTGGCGAGCGCGACTATTCGGGACGCAAGCGGCTTTCCGATGCGCCGATGCGGCTCATTTTGTCACGGACGATTAAACCCAAAATTCAGGGGCGCTTTGGTGGCCGGATGAAGGCCATGGTATCGGGCGGTGCGCCGCTCAATCCCGATATTGGCGTGTTTTTCCAGTCCTTGGGCATCACCTTGCTGCAAGGATATGGGCAGACCGAGTCTGGCCCCGTTATCAGCTGCAACCGGCCGCAAGCGGGCATCAAGATGGATACTGTTGGCCCGCCGCTGAAGAATACTGAGGTCAAGATTGCCGAAGATGGCGAGATCCTTGTCCGCGGTCCTTTGGTGATGAAGGGCTATTGGCGGAACAAGGCGGAGACCGACCGGGTCATCAAGGATGGTTGGCTGCATACGGGCGACATCGGCCACATCGATGATCGCGGACGTATCGCCATTACTGACCGCAAAAAAGACCTGATCGTCAACGACAAGGGTGACAACATCGCGCCGCAGAAGATTGAGGGCATGCTAACGCTTCAGCCCGAAATTTTGCAGGCGATGGTTTCAGGTGACAAGCGGCCGTACATCGTTGGCCTTATCGTTCCAGATCCCGAATGGGCGCTGGAATGGGCGCGTGCGCAGGGCATGAAATATGATTTCAACGCCTTGCAAGCCAATCCGCAGTTTCGCGCTGCGGTTCGTGCCGCGGTTGACCGGGTCAATGCGGATGTGTCGGTAACCGAAAAGGTCCGCCAGTTCGAATTTGCCGATGAGCCTTTCTCCATCGAAAATGGCGAAATGACGCCGAGCATGAAAATTCGGCGCCATGTCATCCGCGAACGTTACGCCGCGCGCGTCAATGGCCTTTACAAGGACTAACGCGTCGCGCCGTTGTGTCGGTTTGCTTATTTTGCATCCAGCCATGCACTGACCCCGGAACGGATCCGGGGTTGGGTTTTGATGCGCGTTTCTATGGACCGGATTTTCATATGACTGCGCCCCGGTGGGGCGCTACGCATTTTGCGCCCAAATAAGAAATTCAACATTGCCCTGCGGCCCTGTAATCGGGCTGGTGGTCAAACCGCGCACCGTCCAGTTTTTTTCTACCAACCACTGCTGTACCTCGTTGCAAACGCGTTCATGGACGTCAGGGTCCCGCACGACGCCGCCTTTGCCAACTTCTTCACGGCCCGCCTCAAACTGTGGTTTGATAAGTGCGATCAATTGCGCGCCGCTTTTGGCAAAGGTCAAAGGTCGCTCAAGCACTTTCGCGAGACCGATGAAGCTTGCGTCACAGACGATAAGGTCAACGGGCTCGGTAATATGCACGTCTGTCAATATCCGCGCGCTTGTCTGTTCATGAACCACCACGCGGGGGTCTTGCCGCAGTTTCCACGCAAGCTGGTTCGTGCCACTATCGACGGCGTACACCCGCGTTGCCCCTTGCGTCAGCATAACGTCGGTAAAGCCGCCCGTTGATGAACCCACATCAATGGCAACCATGCCGGTTACATCGATGGCAAATTCATCAAGGGCATGGGCAAGTTTAATGCCCCCGCGCGACACCCACGGATGATCGCTGCCCTTCACACTGATTTCGGTATCTTCGGCGATTTGCTGCCCTGGCTTTAGCGCCTTGGCATCACCGATATAGACATGGCCCGCCATGACCAATGCCTGCGCGCGCGTCTTGCTTTCGGCAAGGCCGCGATCAACGATCAATTGGTCTAGTCGTGTTTTTTTGGTCGCCATGTCGCAACGCGCTAGCGGAGCAGATGCGATTTGGCCATAAGACAAAGTCATGCAAACCCGTAACCTGACCCTTATTGCAATGTTGCTGCTCGCATCCTGCGTTGCGTCGCCACCACCGCCAGCACAAAGGGCCGCGCCCGTGCCGCCACCGGTCGCCGCCACGCCTGCGCCAACGCCGCGTCTGTCGGCGGACTGGAATGACTGGCCGTTTTCTGCAGGCGATTGGGTATATCGGCGCGATGATCGCGGATCGACTGCTGTATTTGGACCGACTGGCCAAAATGCAGTCGTCAGCCTGCGCTGCGACCTGCAAAATCGGCGCATATATGTGTCGCGTGAAGCGACTGCACCCGGCCAACGCATCGTCATACGGACATCTTCGTCCATGAAGGAATTTGTCGCAAAGCCGACCGGCGGAACGCCCGCCTATCTGGCAAGTGAAATCATGCCGATGGATGCGATATTGGACGCGATGGCGTTTAGTCGCGGGCGGATATTATTGGAAACGGACGGACATCCGCCGATCATTTTGCCCGCATGGGCAGAGATAGCACGCATTGTCGAAGATTGCCGGAACTAACATTTTGACGGTGTCAAACACTGCAGCGCAGACCTCCTTATTTGCCCGAAAAAAAATTTATTACAAGACTTGTTTAAGTAACCCGTTTGATTCAACTTCAGTCCTGCGGAGGGCAGATAAATGTTTGAAGCAAGCAATTTCCATTCAACGAAAGGAGGTGATCCGATGTCTCATGGTTCAGTTAAGAGGTCGGGGAATTCCGTTCGGGAGATCGGCCGCCGATGATATCGGCGATGCCGGTCACGGCATGAAAGCAACTTCCGGCAGCGGCACATCCGACCGCTGACCCATGTTTAAGGGCCGTTGGATCATTCCAGCGGCCCTTTTCTGTTTCGCTGGTCTTATCAGCGCGCAACATCTTTTTGTCGAACAATAGTGGAAAATGACGTTCGAATGCTTACATCAGAACAAAGATCAAAAGGGGCATCACATTATGCAGTTTCTGCGCGTCAGCTGGAAAATATTGGTCGGGTTTAAGGACCTGCTGGTGCTCTTTTTCCTGTTATTGTTCTTCCTCGCGATATTCGCGCTTCTGAACGCCAGCCCCAATCCGGCGGTCGTGCGCGATGGTGCATTGTTGCTGAAACTTGATGGCGTTATTTCCGAACAGCCTGCAGAAGTTGACCCGCTGACAGCGCTCACATCCTCAGCCATGCCAACCGGTGAAATCCGGCAACGCGATGTCGTTCGCGCGCTCAAGCTGGCGGAAAAAGATACGCGGGTGAAATTGGTCGTTGTCGACATGGAACGGTTCATGGGCGGCGGACAGGCGAGCCTTGCGGCAATCGGCAACAGCCTTGAGGCGGTGAAAAAGGCGGGCAAGCCAGTCTACGCCTTCGCCACGGCCTATTCGGACGACAGCTATCAACTGGCGGCCCATGCCACGCAAATCTGGATGGACCCGCTGGGCGGCGCCATAATAACGGGACCCGGCGGATCACAGCCATATTATAAAGGCTTGCTCGACCAGCTTGGCGTGAAAGCCAACATCTACCGTGTCGGCACCTTCAAAAGCGCTGTTGAACCCTATATGCGCACTGAGCAGTCCCCTGAATCCAAAATGGCCATCAAGGGCGTGTATGATGAGGTTTGGGGACAGTGGAAAGCGGGCGTAGCAAAGGCGCGGCCTCAGGCGCAGCTGGACCGCATGTTGACCGACCCGGCCGGTGCGGTGGAGTCTGTTAAAGGTGATCTGGCGCAACTGGCACTGTCGTCGCGTCTGGTCGACAAGCTGGGTGACCGTATCGCATTCGGAAAATTCATCGCCGGCAAGGTTGGCGCGGATGACAAGAAAACGACTGGCGGTTTTGCCCACACACCGATGGACGCGTTACTTGCGAGCTACGGTCCAGCAACCGCGGGTGCACAGATTGGCGTCGTGACCATTGCGGGTACGATCGTCGATGGAGAGGGCGGCCCTGGAACCGCAGCGGGCGACACCGTCAGCGGTCTTATTTATGATGCGCTCGACAATAAGGATTTGAAAGCTTTGGTGGTCCGCGTGGATTCGCCGGGCGGTTCGGTCACGGCGTCTGAAAAAATCCGTTTGGCGATTGAAGCGGCGAAGGCCAAAAAGATTCCGGTCATCGTTTCGATGGCAAATTTGGCCGCAAGCGGCGGTTATTGGATATCGCTTCCTGCGGATGTTATTTTTGCCGATCCTGCCACGATTACCGGATCCATCGGTATTTTCGGCGTCATTCCAAGTGCGGAGGCTGGCCTTGCGAAAATTGGCGTGAATGCCGACGGTGTGAAGACGACGCCATTGTCCGGCGAACCGGATATCTTGAATGGCTTCAGCCCCGAATTTGACCGCGTGGCCCAAAGCGCCATTGAGAACGGCTATCGTCAGTTCCTCACGCGCGTAGCCTCGGCGCGCAAGAAAACGCCCGAACAAGTCGATGCTGTTGCGCAGGGGCGTGTATGGGCAGGTGGTACGGCCCGTCGGCTCGGCCTTGTCGACAGGACCGGTGGTATGAACGATGCGTTTGCGGAAGCCGTAAAGCGTGCCGGATTGAAACCCGATGGATGGCATGCCGAATATATTGAACCGCCAACGAGCTTCGCAGGCACGCTCATCAGTGGCCTGATGCCAAAGCAGGCGCAGGCTGCAGCGCCGATGGACATTCTTGCGCAAGCATCATGGCAGCAGCAGTTGCTGTTCCAACGGATTTCGTCAGATTTGAACATGCTGACTGGCGTGCGTGGCGCGCAGGCCAAATGTCTCGAATGTGTGGATTTTGGCGCACCCGCGACGGCAAAGGCCGATACCGGTTGGTTCGCGATGTTGATGAAGGCTTTAAGCTAAACAATTGTCATCCCGAACCCATGTCCGGGATGACAAATATGACTTAGGGTGCTTAGGCCTTAACCGCGCAAATAAGCCCGGACGAGCTTACGACGCCGAGTATTTCGGGGTCTTGCAGCGAGCGTGTGCGCTTCAGAAAGTCTTCGACGGTAATCTTGCGCACGTCCTGACCGCGCAGGCTTTTAAGGCCGCTTAGCTTATTCAATTGCACAAGTGAAAGCCGGTCGACCATCCGGTCAGCCATGCAGGCTGCAATCGGCTGGGACAGACCGGCATCCATCAGCGCGGTTCTTACACGCTTTTCAGGTGTGACACATGCCGAGAGCGCTAGTGCAACAAATGTGACCAGCGCTGCCCGATTCATATACCATGTTCCTTCGCACGTTCGACGCATTCCATAATAATGCGCTTGGCGTCGTTTTCATCACCCCAGCCATTCAACTTGGCCCATTTGCCGGGCTCCAGGTCTTTATAATGGGTGAAGAAATGCTCGATCTGTTGAAGGACGATTGGCGGCATATCCTTGTACGTCACAACGTCCGAATAATAAGGAAAGGTCTTATTGACCGGCACGCAGAGCAGTTTCTCGTCACCGCCAGCATCGTCTTCCATCAACAACACGCCAATCGGGCGGCATTTGACCACCGCACCGGCGACGATCGGCGAACGCGCGACGACAAGCGCGTCCAACGGGTCGCCATCTTCACCCAATGTGTGCGGGACAAAGCCATAATTGGCGGGGTAACGCATGGGTGTGTGCAGGAAACGGTCTACGAAAAGAGCACCAGAAGCCTTGTCGAATTCATACTTTACAGGTTCGCCGCCAATGGGAACCTCGATCAGCACGTTCAGGCTTTCAGGCACATTGTCGCCTGCTGGAATCAAATCAATACGCATGGGAGAATGCTTTCAAATGGTTTTAGTTGGTCCGCCGCGGACGCAGCAAACGATCGATCGCCGTTTCGCCCTTGTCCGTGGTTTCGAGGTGCGGATAGCGCAAGCCGCCCGAATAGGCGATGTCTATTTGCTCAAAACGTTTGTTGCGTTCCAATATAAGGCGCACGGGCTTTTCTCCACCCTTTGCGGCCTTGATTGCCGCGCTCAGGCCGTCTTTGGAGTAAGCATAGCCGTTGACGGCAACGATTTTGGTGCCGTTGACAATATTGGCCTTAAAAGCAGGGCCGTTCCATAATACAGACGTGACGCGGCCTTCTTTATCCAACGTCAGCCCCAGCGAGTGGGTGAGGTTGAAGTTGTTGCCTTCCTTCATCAGTTCTTTGTCGAAGATGTTCGGCTCTTCTTTCCAGACAAGTTTGTACCCGCCCAATTCAAAACCGTTCAACGGTGCGGGCTGACCCGGTTGGCGCAATTTGGTGTCCAGAAACTTCGCCCAATCATAAGGCTGCACAGCATTCAGCGTGCGGACAATCTCATCAAAATTATAAGTGAGCACGCCCCAGTCGGCGTTGCGCACGCCAAAAAAGGCTTTGGCGAAATCATCGAGCGATTTCTTACCCTTTGACAGCGTACGGATCGTCATGTCCGCGTCGAGCCAGATCAGCGAGCCTTCATTATAATAATCTTCGCCGCGTGCGTGGCTTGCGAATGGCTTTGCTTTGCGTGCGCCAAAAATGGGATCATGCGTGGTGTCTTCCACTGAACGCCATGTGCGGCCGGGCTGCTCTGCGTAAAAGCCCGCATATTTGGCCCATTCGCCCATCACCATTTCTTTGGATTGCAGGCCCGAGCGCGCGCCAAGGACGAGGTCCCAAAAGCTGGTCTGCCCTTCATAGACCCACAATAAATTGTCGCGCATCGGGGTGGAATAATCGGGCGTCCACATCGTATCCGGGCGACGGAACTTTCCATTCCAGCTGTGCGTGAATTCGTGCGGCAACAGGCCGCGTTCGGACATATTGTCTTCCCATTCGATGAAATAGTCGGTCTCGCGCGTATTTTCAGAGCTGCGATGATGTTCAAGCCCAATGCCGCCAAGCTCTTCAGTCAGGCCAAGGAGAAATTCGTAGCGATCAAAATGCTTTGATCCAAAAAGCAGGAGCGATTCATCCACCAATGCGCGATGTGCAGCGATGTGCTCTGGCTTCGCGGCCAGATATTTGGCGTCGTCCGCCCACACGTTCAGCGTGACATTGTTGCCCAGATCCCATTTCTTATAATGCGGTCCCGCGAACATCGGGCTGTCGACCAATGTTTCAAAGTTGGTCACGCCATAATCGATGCGGTTGCCGGTAATCTTTGCACCATCAAGCGCGGCCACGCCCGTCCAGCCTTCGGGCAATGTAATCGACGGCTTTACCTGAATAGCGCGGGTAAAATGTCCAGCGGGGTACAGGGCAACCTGTTCCCATTGTACGTTCATCATATTGGGCGTGACGTTGATGCGGCCTTCGCTTTCGCGGACAGGCGCTGTGAATTGGAATTCTACATCGACCGACGATGTTTCGGCAGGCACATCGACATGAAAAGCGTAAACCTGAACCGGGTCGCGGGTCCAACGCAGCGTCTTCCCGCCTGCGCGGATCATAAGCCCCGTCATTTCGGCCAGTGCACCGCGTGGGCCATGCTTGCCGGGCAACCACTGCGGGTAAAGCAGGATCAGCGGCTTGCCTTTTTCTACAGGAATGACCTGACGCACTTGGAAAATGGCGCGATCAATATCGGTAGCGTCCACAGACAAGATCATTGGTTCCGACAAGGGGCGATCTTGCGGCTCGGGGATGTTCGAGACGATAGGCACAGGCTGCGGCGCACTGTTTTGCGCAGAGGCTGCAGAAACGAGGCTAGCGGAAAGGGCGAATGCGGCGATAGCGCGCGACAATATGCGTGGATTCATGGGCCAGACTTTTGGCGAAAGCCGATTGGCGCGTCCAGCCCTATTCCACTAACAACAATTAGCCGCTAGGGCGCTTTAATATGGCAAAGATACAGACACCCCAGGCCGTTCGCGGTACTCAGGACATGTTCGGCGAGACAGAAGAACGTTTTGCGCATGTCGTCGCAACATTTGAACGCGTACGCAGGCTTTATGGATTTAAGGGCCTGCAACTGCCCGTGATTGAGCCAACCGCGGTATTCTCGCGTAGTCTGGGTGAGTCAACGGATGTTGTCTCCAAGGAAATGTACAGCTTCGAAGATCGCGGCGGGGATTCGATCACGCTGCGGCCCGAATTTACGGCGGGCATTGCGCGCGCGTATCTCACCAATGGCTGGCAGCAATTTGCGCCGATGAAGCTGTCGGTGCACGGCCCATTGTTCCGTTACGAACGCCCGCAAAAGGGCCGCTATCGCCAATTTCACCAGATTGATGCGGAGATTATCGGCGCAGCAGAACCTGCCGCCGATGTCGAACTGCTCGTGATGGCGGACCAATTGCTGAAGGAATTGGGCATACATGATGGCGTGACGTTGCAGCTGAACACATTGGGCGACACGCCAAGCCGCGATGCGTGGCGGGCGGCATTGGTCGGCTATTTCAACGATCATAGGGGTGCGCTGTCCGAAGACAGCCTCGCGCGGCTGGAGAAAAATCCGCTGCGTATTCTGGATAGCAAAGACCCCAAAGATCGCCCGATTGCCGACGCGGCGCCTGTAATCGACGATTATCTATCGGGCGAAGCACAGGATTTCTTCGGCGCGGTCACCGCTGGCCTTGATGCCGCTGGTGTGGCTTGGACACGCAATGCTGCGCTGGTGCGCGGCCTCGATTATTATCGCCACACCGCGTTTGAATTTGTGACCGACCGGCTGGGTGCGCAGGGCACTGTGCTGGGTGGTGGACGCTATGATGGTTTGATCGAAAATCTCGGTGGACCCGCGACGCCAGCGGTTGGCTGGGCGGCTGGCATTGAGCGGTTGGGCATGTTGATTGATGCCGTACCAGCACAGCAGATCGAAGCCATGATTGTTTTGGAGAATGACGCGGGTCTTGGACATGCCTTCGCGCTTTTGCGTCAGCTGCGCCAAGCCGGAATTTCGGCCGACATGATTGCAACTGGCTCACCGAAAAAGCGGTATGATAAGGCCGTCAAGCAAAGCCCGGCGGCTATCCTGCGCGTCAATGAGGATGGCTATTACGGGATGTCCGGTGAAGGCCATAATGACCGGCTTACGAGCGTACTTCAGTCGCTCGCATGACCAAAATCTCCCCGCAACGTATCGCGCTTATTGAATCGCGCTTTTCCGAGCTTGAGGCGCGGATGGCGTCGGGGCAGTTGGAGGGCGATGCCTTTGTCACGGCGTCCAAGGAATATTCGGAGCTGGAACCGGTCGCCAAAGCGGCTGCCAATGTCCGGCGACTGCGCAAGGAAATCGAAACCTTGCAGCATATGTCTAAGGATTCCTCCGACCCCGACCTGCACGAAATGGCGATCGAGGAACTGGAGGAAGTAAGCGATCAGTTGGGCAAAGCTGAAACCGCTTTGGCGATCTCGCTCTTGCCGAAAGATGCCGCCGATGACCGGCCGGCCATGCTCGAAATTCGGGCGGGCACGGGCGGTGATGAAGCGGCGTTGTTTGCCGGTGACTTGTACCGCATGTACGAACGCTATGCCGCGGGGCAGGGGTGGAAGATTGAACCTATCTCCGTCAGCGCGTCCGATGTGGGCGGGTTCAAGGAAGTTGTTGTCGCGATCAAGGGCAATGGCGTTTTCGCCAAGCTGAAATATGAAAGCGGGGTCCACCGTGTGCAGCGCGTGCCCGTGACCGAAAGCGGCGGCCGCATTCACACCAGCGCAGCGACGGTTGCGGTGCTGCCGGAGCCGACCGAAGTCGATATCCAGATCGAGGCGCGTGACCTGAAAATCGACGTGTACCGGGCGTCGGGTGCAGGCGGGCAGCACGTTAATACCACGGACTCGGCCGTGCGCATCACCCACTTGCCGACGGGCATTGTTGTGACCTGCCAAGACGGGCGCAGCCAGCACAAGAACAAAGACCAAGCGATGCAGGTGCTGCGCGCGCGGATGTACGAAAAAGAGCGCGAGGAAGCCCAAGGCGCGGAGGCTGAGGCCCGCAAAGCGATGGTTGGTTCAGGCGACCGTTCGGAACGCATCCGCACTTATAATTTCCCGCAAGGCCGCGTGACCGACCACCGGATCAACCTGACGCTGCATAAGCTTCCGGAGATATTGGAGGGCGGTGGCCTTGGTGAATTGGTCGCGGCGCTGATTGCCGAAGATCAGGCCGAACGCATGGCGGGTCTGTCGGATTAAGCCGATAACCCTTTAACCGTCATCCTGAAACCAGTTCAGGATGACGATGCGGCGCAACGTTGGTTCAGATTACCAACCGCCCATGGTCCAATTTCGGCAAGACATAACGTGCAAACATGTCGCATTCGTTGATGTGCGGGTAACCCGATAAAATGAACGCCTCGATGCCGACCGCGCGATATGCCTCGATTTTGGCGAGCACTTGGTCCGGGTCGCCAACAATCGCCGCGCCGCAGCCTGAACGTGCGCGGCCAATTCCGGTCCACAGATTGTCTTCCAGATATCCGTCGTTCGCTTCCGATTGCGCGCGCAATTCGGCCTGATGCGCAACACCGAAGGTTTGCGTATCCAAGGATTTGTTGCGGATTGCGTCGCCCTGCTGCGCATCCAGCTTGGACAAGAGGCGGTCCGCATAGGCCCGGGCTTCAGCTTCGGTTTCACGCACGATGACATGCGCGCGGAAGCCATATTTCAACGTCCGTCCAAATTTTGCCGCGCGCGCGGTCATGTCTTCGACAAGGTCCTTTGCGCCCTGAACCGTTTCTGGCCACATCAAATATACATCGCAACCTTCGGCAGCAGCGTCCTTTGCCGCGGGCGAGAGGCCGCCGAAATATAGCGGCGGGCATTTGCAGCTGACGGTCTTCATGCGTGGCGGATCGAGATCGATTTTATAATGCTCGCCATCAATCGACAGATGTTCGCCGTTCAACAATGTCTTGAGGATCTGCATCGCCTCAACCGTCCGGCGATAGCGCGGTTCGCTGTCCATCTTGTCGCCCGGCAAGTCAGACGAGATGATGTTGACGTTCAACCGCCCACCCGAAATCTGGTCCAGCGTGGCAATCTGTCGCGCCAATTGCGGTGGCCAGCTTTCGCCAATACGCACCGCCATCAGCAACTTGATACGTGTGGTCAGCGTCGCAATCGCGCTGGCAAAAGCAGTGGTATCCAACCCAAGCGTGTAGCCCGAGGGGAGCAATATATTGTCGAACCCGCCCTTTTCCGCGGCGAGCACGATATTGCGGCAATGCTCCCAACTCGACGCGAGCATGGGATCGGGTTGCCCAAGAAATTCGTAATCATCGTCGCATAATGCGGAGAACCAGCTGACTTCGATTGGATTGCTCATGGCAGGGGAACTCCTCGCGCGGCGACCAATACGCTGTACCAATCAGCGCGGGTCCATTTGATTTTGAAGGCATCGGCAGCCTCCATGATGCGTGCCGGGTTTTGCGATCCAACAATCGGGATGGGGCGGGCAGGGTGCGCCATAATCCAGCTATAGGCCGCTGCGGTGCGTGAAACGCCATGCGCTGCTGCAACGCCCGACAGGGCCGCCGCTACATTTTGTTCACGCGTGTTGCCGGGGTCGCCGATGCGACCGCCGCCAAGTGGCGACCATGCCAACACCGCCAAATCCATGGCGATGGCTTGATCAAGCTCACCATTTTCGATGGTATCGATCCGCAATGGGGAAAGCTCCGGCTGCGTCGAGACAATCGGGACGCTGCTGAACTGTGCCAGCGTCGTTATTTGCGCGGTCGTGAAGTTTGACACACCAAAAGCGCGAATTTTTCCGGCTTTGTGCGCGTCTTGGATGGTGCGTGCAATTTCTTGCGGGTGGGTGAGGATATCGGGACGGTGGATTTGCCACAGGTCGACATAGTCAGTACCCAAACGCGACAGGCTGTCGTCAATCGCCTTGGTCAGATATTCAGCACTGCTGTCATATGGCGTCGGCGGGGTAATTCCGCCCTTGGTGGCCAGCACCATACGGTCACGATATTCCGGCGCCTCTGCAAATACGCGGCCGAGCAGTTCCTCGGCCTTGCCAAAGCCTTGTTCACCAAAGCCATAGATGTCCGCCGTATCGAAAAGGGTAATGCCGGCTTCGAACGCTGCATCAATGGCCGCGTGGGCTGCGGACATTTCAAGACCCGCAAAACGCCACATGCCCCAGGCAATCGATGAAATTTCAATGCCGCTCTTGCCCAAGAGGCGCGTCGACGGAGGTGTTGGAAGGGTCATGTGTTTTTGCTCTTTTTCAGTGAAGGTGAATAAGGTGGGGCAACCGACTCGCGGCTGATCAGTTCGTGTGGAAGACGGCGATGCTCAATTCCGCCTTCGCCAAATAATAGGTCGGCAGCGGTTGACGCGAGATCGCGTACAGGCTGGCGGACGGTGGTTAAGGGCGGCCAAACAACGCGGGCAAGCGTGGTGTCGTCGAACCCGGCGACAGACAATTGTTCAGGCACCTGAATACCGCGGCGATGGGCCACGGCAAGGACACCCGAGGCCATGTCATCGTTCGATGCAAAGACCGCCGTGGGCGGATATTTAAGCGATAGAAATTGCTCGGTCGCCGCAACGCCGCTTTCAAAATCAAAATGGCCCTCGGCGATTAAGTCGGGATCCACCGATATGCCAACGCGGCCAAGCGCGCGTTCATATCCTGCCTGACGTTCGGCGCTGGCCATATGGTTCGCATGGCCCTTGATAAAGGCGATCCGCCGGTGACCAATGTTGATGAGGTGCGTCGTCATGTCGTCCGCGGCCTGCATGTCGTCCATGAATACCGAGCTTGTAAGCGCATGGTTGGTGCCGGGCGAAATGCGCACGAAGGGAATGTTCATCGCTTCAAGGACGTTCAACACGGGTCCGCAATCGGTGACGGGCGACGACAATATCGCGCCATCCACATGCGTCTGCCGGACCATGCCGCGCACCTGTTCGCCCACATCGGGGTCGGACACATCGACGGGTTGCGCAATCAGGCGCATGCCTTCTTCATGGCATCGGTCCCAGCAGCCCTGCATGATCTGGTGCATATAATACGGGCTGTGATTGTCATAAATCAGTGCAATTTGGCCGGACTTCGTGCCCGCCAATATGCGCGCTGCAATGCTGGGCGAAAAGCGCAGTTCCGCCATCGCGGCGTCGACCTTCGCTTTGGTTTCTGCACTGACATAAGGGTGGTTGTTGAGGACGCGGCTGACGGTTTTGACGGCCACACCGGCAAGCTTTGCGACATCACGGATATTGGATCGGGTGTTCATGACCGGAATTCTTGTGTGATCGCGCCGAACAGCGATGCGTGCGCGCTGTCCTTGCGGGTGAACACGGGTGGCTGCCCATGCGGAGCCGTAATGTCATATGTGCCCTTGGCGTAAACATCGCCGGACCAAAGATGGACCCAATCCCCATCGGGCAAAGTGACGTTGCGGCTGCTTGCACCCGCGTTGACCACAGGTGCGACGATCATGTCCGCGCCATAGAGATATTGGTCCTGAATGTCGTAATAGGCCGCGTCGTCATAGTGCAGGAACAACGGACGCTGAAGCGGCAGGCCCGTCGCCACAGCCTCGTCGGACAAGGCGCGGACATATGGCGCAAGGCGGGCATGTACTTGGCTCATCCGCGCAAAATGGGTGAGTATTTCGGCGCTGCTATCGAGTTGCAGATTGTCTGCAGGGCGATTGCCCTCATGACTGCGCATGACGGGTGCAAAGGCCGCCAAGTCAATCCAACGGTGCATCAATTCTGCGGTCCGGACCACGCCATGCAGGCTGGTATACCCGCCGAGGTCGCTATGGTGGTACGCGTTGCCCAGCAAGCCCGACGATAATGCCGCCGTGATGACCGTGTTGATTCCGTCGTGGCGGGTGAAGTCGACGCATTGGTCTCCGGCCCACAATAACGGGCAATGCGCCTGCACGCCCGAAAAACCGGCGCGCATGAAAAATGTCGCGTCATGCGTTTTGCCGCGCGATGCGATGGCGTCTGCATTCACTTTCGCCCAAAGCACGGGCCAGCGATTATGCGCCTCCATCGGGTCGGAACCATCGAACAGGCGCACATCGGTCGGCAGATATTCGCCAAAATCTGCCATCCATCCCGAAAGCCCGAAGTCGAGCATTTTCTGACCAATGATGCGGTCGGCAAACCACGCCGCGGCGGCAGGGTTGGTGAAATCCACAACGCCTGCGTCAAATTCGCCGAAATCGACGGCATAAGGCTCGTCGCTGTCCTGCCGCAGCGCAAGGAAGTTGACAGCGCGTGCCTCTTGATACAGCGACCCATCCACCGCCAGATAGGGGTTTACATAGCCCAGAAAGCGAATGCCCCGTTCGGCAAGCGCCGAAATTTGTGCGGGTAAATCCGGATAACGGGCAGCATTCCATTTCCAGTCCCAGAACAACCGTTTGCCAAAGCTGGTCTGACGAATGCCGATCCAATCTTCGCACCACAGACCCGTAATCGCCGCGCCAGAGGCTGCGATTTTTTCGAACCTGTCAAAGGTGTCGACACCATCCTTCAGCCCAACGATGGCACCGGAAATGGCCCAATCTGGCAGGGCAGGCTGGCGACCAAAGCGATCCGACATTTTGGTAACAAGCGCAGGAAGCGATGGCGCGTCAAAAAGCTCCAGATCGACATTTGCCGACCAACATTCGACCCCAACCCGGCCCGCGTCCGTCAGATCAAGCACCGAATAGGCCGCCGTTTCGAGGTGCACCGCGTAACGCGCACTGCTTACCCATGTCGGCTGTGGATAATTGGTGGTCCAATAATCACCGCCGGCCAAGCCATCTGCATCCATCGTCTGCGTAAGTGCGGTCGATTTGTCACGGCCAACGCCGGGTTCAGATGTCCAGAACGGAAAGCGCCGGCCGTTGAGGCGCAGATAGGACATCTGTTCGCCGCCACCCCAAAAGGCTTCGGATGTTGCGCACTGCATATCTATCCAAAGCCGGTTAAAAGCCGGATCTGTGCAGCGAAATGTGAGGATGGATTGTAGCGCCCGTTCCTCAAGCACCAGCGTTGCGACGACGTCAGGCCGCTTTGCGTTCCAAAGCCGGATACAGCCATCGACTTGGACGAAACAATCGAGCGGCAATCGTGTTTCAACGACATCGTCGACGCGGAAATTGCCGCGCACCATGTCCAAGTCAGGCCGCCCGCTGCCGATGCTGATCGCAGGCGCGTCATTCCGGTGCGACAACATGCTGACATCACCATGCAGCAGGTCAAAGCCTTCGGGGTGCATGATAATTGAAAATGGCAACGCGGGTCCTTTTCGCCGTCACGGCAAGCACTATGGCATGATTGCCACAGTCTTTGCCTAAATATTGTCGCTATATGACACCGCTAGACATATCAAGCGGTGTTGGTTACATCAACCCCGTTATCAACAACTATCACGTCGATCTGCATGGTTTTAGGGGTCCAACTTCTCTGAAACTGCAACAAGCGGGCGGCAATTAAGGGAGGCACAGGATGCATTTTTCAACGTATAAAAAGACGAACCTTGTTCGCGCAGCATTGCTCGGCACCAGCGCAATCGCGCTAGGAGTGTCCGCACCAGCGTTTGCGCAGGTTGAGGAAATTGTTGTTACGGCCCAGAAGGTCGAAGAAAATTTGCAGGATGTGCCAATCGCCATCACTGCCGTTTCTGGTGACGCCTTGGCGGCGGCAGGCACAACCAGCCTTGAGAATCTGAGCCAGCTCGTTCCATCGGTCACATTCCGCAAGGGCACGACCAACGCCAACTCGGCTGTTGTGTTGCGTGGCGTTGGAACGATTTCATTCTCAATCGCTGCAGAACCAAGTGTTTCTACCGTTGTCGACGGCGTTGTGTTGAGCCGTTCGGGTCAGGCATTTGCCGATCTGGTGGAAATCGAGCGCCTCGAAGTGCTGCGCGGGCCGCAAGGCACCTTGTTTGGCAAGAACGCGTCGGCTGGTCTTATCAACGTCGTTTCCAAGGGTGGTACAGACACGCTTGAGGGCGAAGTTACCGTAGAGGGTTTTGAAGGCGGCGAATATCGTGGCCGTGCAACCGTTTCCGGCCCAGTCGCAGAAAGCCTGACTTTCCGCGCAAACGCATTTTACGGCACGTATGAAGGCAATATCACCAACATATTTGGCGGTACGAATAACAAAGTGAATGGTTATGAGCATGTCGGTTTCCGCGGATTGCTTGATTTTAACAATGGTCCCGCACGGATCAAGCTCATCGCAGATTATTATGAAGCCGATGATGATTGCTGTGGCGAAGTCACCGGCGTTTCGCGCGGTGCGGCGCTGGACGCAGAGCTGAACCTTCCATTGGGCGTGGCCCAAGGTGAAAATCAGCGCTTCGTGAACCATAATCTCGTAACGGAGTCGTTGGATCGTCAAGTCGGCGTCACGATAAACGCAGATTTCGATGTATTTTCTGACTACACGTTGAGCGCGATTTACGGATATCGTAACTGGAACAATACAGAAATCCGCGAAGGCGATTTCTTGCCCCGCGCGGTTGTTGGTACGCCACAATTGCATGACCGTGGCTTTGTCGAAACCAACCAAAGCTCGCTTGAGGTGCGTTTGGCGTCAGACCAAAGCAAAGCGTTCAAATATCAGGTCGGGACGTTTTACTGGAAATCCGAAAATACGCAGGACTTCACGCGTAACGTTACCACGTGCACAACATCCACTTCGGCTGTTGACGCGCTTACGGGTGCTCGTCCCTGTAACCTTACAGATACCGTCAATACATTGTTTCCGACGGCCACATCAAACAGCTTAGTTGATATCGAAAACTATGCTGTGTTCGGTCAGGCAACATATGATTTCACTGATCGCATCGGTCTAACCGTTGGCATGCGCTGGACGCATGACGCTATCGATTACACGCACAACCGTGCACCAGGCGTAAACCGCACCAATGGCGCGGCGGCAACGGGTGCCGGTATCTCGGGTTCGCCTGCTGGTGGCACAGTTGCATCCGGCGGTAACGGAACGGCGCTGTCAACCGGATCGTCTAGCAACAGCAATTTCTCCGGCAAGGCAGTGCTTGCTGTGAAGCCAACGGACGATGTCATGGTCTACGGCAGCTACACGCGTGGCTATAAGGGCCCAGCGTTCAACGTATTCTTCAATCACACGGCACCCGTCAACGCAGTGCCGATCGATGAAGAAACATCAGATTCGTTTGAAGCTGGCATTAAGAGCCAGTTTGCCGACAACCGCATTCAATTGAATGCGTCGGCATTCCAAGTGACCTATGACGGGTTCCAAGCGAACAACTTCGTGCTTTTGAATGGTGCAGTTGTTACCAACTTGACCAATGCTGGCCAAGTGCGCAGCACGGGTTTTGAACTGGATGCACTTGCCAACCCTGTTGAAGGTCTCGACCTGTTCGGCAGCGTTGCTTATGCAGATGCCAAGGTACGCCGGTTCAACCCGAACCCGCTGACCAACGCACCGGACGCCCGCAACGGCACGAAGCTGCCTTTGGCTCCAACATGGAGCTGGAACATCGGCGCATCGTACGAATCGCCGTTCAATATGTTCGGTAAAGATGCGAAGGTTTATTTGCGGACGAGCTACAATCATGTTGGCAGCCAGTTCTCGGATCTGGGCCAGAGCGGACCAATCGACAGCTATGGTCTGTGGAATGCAAGTGTTGGATATTCGGACGCCGAAGACAACTGGCGCCTGACTTTCATCGTCCGCAACATTACAGACGAAAGCTATGTGCTGCTGAATACCAGCGCTGGCCAGCGTCTGCATATTCCACGTGATGCAGATCGTTACATGGGTGCAAGCTTGCGCTTCCGCATGTAATCCAACACGCGACGAAAACTTAAAACAAGGCTGGAATCCGCGATGGGTTCCAGCCTTTTTTGTTTTCAAATTTCAGGGGAGAAAGCGAGGATGAGCGGTGCGAGACCATAAGCATAGCACCCCGTCCTTTGCCCGATGCCCAGATGTAAAAGGAATTCGACAAAAAACCGACAACGGCAGACCAATGACGTTTACAGATGTAGTCGCATCGACTACGTCTGTAGTCGGAGATTTCAAAATGTCATCAGAACGTATCAGCGACGCTGAATTAACAATCATGGAAATCCTATGGGAACGCGCGCCGTTGACGGCGACAGACGTTGCTGCGCGATTGCCCGATGATCGTGATTGGTCGTTACCAACCGTGAAAACCTTGCTGTCGCGCCTGCTGACCAAGGCCGCTGTTGAACATCGCGCCGACGGACGCCGGTTCCTGTACTCGCCCCTTATCGATCGCGAGGATTATGTTTCGCATGAATCCAAGCGGCTGGTCGACCGGCTTTTTGGGGGGCGGTTCATGCCGCTGGTTGCGCATCTTGCCGAGCAGGAACAGCTCAGCGACGCTGACATTTCCGAAATCCAAAGACTGTTGAGGGAGATGAAATCATGAACATAGACTTCATGGGCGCTTGGCTGTTTGATACCTTATGGACCACGACATTGCTGATGGCCGCTATTTTGATTGTGCGGCGGCCTGTTGCCAAATATTTTGGTCCGACCATCGCATATGCGCTTTGGCTTATACCCGCTGCCCGTGTGTGCATGCCCACGATTGAAGGGTCATCCATTTCAACAGCTAACGGCGGCATTGCCATCCAAGACGCAGTAAGGGATGCTGTACTCGCGGGGCTATCGTCGCCGGATGCTATGGCCACTGCGGCGAACCCGGTTGATGCCGTCCCCACGATTGATTTTGTCGCACTCGGTCTGATGATCTGGCTTGGTGGCGCGGTGCTGTTGTTCATCATCCAGATGATCCGCTACGCCGCGATGCGCGATGACCTTTTGGCCGAAGCCACAGAAATCGCAGTTGTCGATGGCGTCAAAATCGTCGCATCCGATCAGGTCGCCGGACCATTGGCCTTTGGCCTTTTTAACCGCGTGATCGCGGTGCCGCAGGATTTTACCAAAGCCTATTCGCCTGCCGAACGCGACCTCGCGATTGCGCATGAAATGGCGCATCACAAATCGGGCGATCTTTTCGCCAACCTGGCCGCTTTCATCATCCTGTGCCTGCAATGGTTCAACCCCGTCGCGTGGATCAGCTGGAACGCATTCCGCTTTGATCAGGAAGCGGCGTGCGATGCGCGCGTGCTTGCCGGCAAGGGCCCGGAAGAACGCGCGATGTACGGTCAGGCGTTGGCGAAGACAGCATTTGATGGCGTGCCGACCTTTGCGACGGCACTGAATTCACCGAAAACAATAATTGAGCGATTGAGGAGACTAACGATGAAGGACACCAGCAATACCCGCCGTTCGCTTGGCAAGATTGGCATAATAACAGTTGCTGCGATCATATTGCCGCTGACCGCCACAATAGTCCCCGCGGTCATTGCGCAGGACAAAGTGGCGGCTGAAGAAAGCAAGCCTGAAGTGGTCAAGCGTGAGGTCCGGATAATTAAGCTGAAACGCGACGGTGAGACGATGGACATAGTCGGTCAGGACGCGTCGGGCGGCGAAGTGACCAAGGTCGAACGCGACGGAAAAACCTTCATCTTCCGCACCGATAAGAAATTGTCGCCGGACGAAGTCGAAAAATTGATCGATGGGGCCGAAAAATCGCGGGAGGAGGCTGAAGATGCTGTGGCGCAGGCCGACAGCGCAAAGGGTGCTGAAGGTAATACGTCCGCGCCCGCCAAAATCCGCCGCGTGGAGACCATTCGCGTCATGGGCGACATGGATATCGCCTCTTACATCCCCGAAATCGATATTCGTGAAATGACCAAGGACTGTCGTGAAGGCCAGCCGGTGACCACCGATGTCAGTGGGTTCGACGGCAAGCAAAAATCGCACGTCCGGCTGGTTATGTGCGGCAAAGGGCAAGCCAAATTAGGACGGGCCGAAGCGATCAAAGGCTTGCGCGAGGCGCGTGACGAAATTGAGAAGGATAAAGAAATGCCCAAGGGCGTTCGCCAAGATGTTGTCAAACAAATCGATCTGCAAATTCGTAAGCTGGAAGCGCAAAGCGACGCAGCGGAATAAACGGCACTCCATTCGCTGGGCTGCCACGCTCGGCTTGTGACAGAACATTTGGGGCGGTTTTTGCGAACCGCCCCTTTTTCTTTGCGCGACATTGCGCCATAGCCATTTCATGAGCAACTGGCCCGATAGCATAGAAGCTGGCGAAACTGAGCAGCACGAACCACTGGTGCGCCGCGTGCTTGCGCCCAATGCCTCACCTTACACCTATACAGGCACGCAAACCTGGTTGGTTGGCGCTGGATCCGATGTCGCGGTAATCGACCCGGGCCCAGTCGGTAGCGGGATGAGCGTCGGCGATCCGGCTGATATCAATGGTGAGGGGCATGTCGAGGCGATCTTGCGCGCGGTTGCCGGTAAGCGTGTCGCCGCAATCATGTGCACGCACACCCATCGCGATCATTCGCCAGCGGCGGCCCCGTTAAAGGCGGCGACAGGCGCGCCCATCATTGGTTGCGCGCCGCTTGTCTTGCGCGATGATGGCCCGCGTTCCGATAGTGCTTTTGACCCGGACTACGCCCCCGACCGCATCCTTGCCGATGGGGAGCGTATTTCAGGCGACGGGTGGACTTTGGAAGCCGTCACGACCCCCGGCCACACGAGCAACCATATATGTTACGGACTGGTTGAGAGCGGGGCGCTGTTTACCGGCGACCATGTCATGAAATGGTCCACCAGCGTCGTCAGCCCGCCCGATGGCGATATGAGCGACTATCTGGCGTCGCTGCAAAAATTATATGAGCGCACGGACCGTATTTATTACCCCGCACATGGGCCAGCGGTCGAAAACCCAAGGCAGCTTGTCCGCGGCATGATTGGTCATCGGCGTCAGCGCGAACGCCAGATTCTGAATTTGCTTGAGGCAGGCGAGGGGCACATTCCCGACATGGTCGCAGCGATGTACAAAGGCCTCGATCCGCGTTTGACGGGCGCTGCCGGCCGGTCGGTATTGGCGCATCTCATCGATTTGCAAAATCAGGGCCGGGTCGCTGCCCAAGGTGAAGGCTGGCATTTAATCGCGCAAAAAACACCGTAAAAGCGCCCGCCAGAACTTGTTTCGATGGGCCTTATGGACCACATAGGGCTTCACTCGAGACGCAGATGACAATGCTGCAACGCAAAGGTACGACAGAATGAACGCCCCTGTAGCCCGCGAAAATCTGCAAGGACTTGACCTGCTCGCTGAAATTCAGCGGCTGAAAAAAGAACGCAATGCCGTCATTCTCGCGCATTATTATCAAAAGCCGGAAATTCAGGACCTTGCCGATTTCGTCGGGGACTCGCTTGAACTCAGCAAGCGTGCGGCGGAAACCGATGCGGATGTCATCGCTTTTTGCGGCGTGAAGTTCATGGCCGAGACCGCGAAAATATTGAGCCCGCAAAAGACGGTTATTTTGCCCGATATGGCGGCGGGCTGTTCATTGGAAGATGCTTGCCCCCCCGGCAAATTCAAGGCATTCCGAGAAGCACATCCCGACCATATCGCGCTGACTTACATCAATTGTTCGGCAGAAGTGAAAGCGCTGTCTGATATCATCGTCACATCCTCAAGCGCGGAGACAATCTTGAGCCAGATTCCCCCCGAGCAGAAAATCATCTTTGGACCGGACCGTCATTTGGGCGGCTATCTGAGCCGTAAGTTCAACCGTGACATGCTCTTGTGGCCGGGCGTGTGCATTGTGCATGAGGCGTTTTCGGAAACCGAGCTGCTGAAATTGAAAGCGCAGCATCCCGGCGTTCCAGTGGCTGCGCATCCCGAATGCCCGCCGCATATCATCGATCATGCCGATTATGTCGGCAGCACCAGCGGTATCTTGCAATATGCGCAGACGATGAAGGGCGACACGCTCATCGTCGCGACCGAGCCGCACATCATCCACCAGATGGAAAAGGCCGAGCCCACCAAGACCTTCATCGGTGCGCCGGGGGCTGACGGCAACTGCGCGTGCAATATCTGCCCTTATATGGCGCTTAATACGATGGAGAAGCTGTATCTCGCGCTGCGCGACCTTCAGCCGCAGATACATCTCGACGAAACCGTCCGTTTGGCTGCCAAGAAGAGCCTCGACAGGATGCTTGAAATGGCGAGCGGGACAGTTGGTAAAGGCGACCTTGGCAGGGCTTAGCCCAGTCGGCAGAGAATTTATGCACTGTTCGCTGGACGCTAAAAAAGCGCCTTCATCTGACGTTCAGCGAAAAGCGTAAATATACCCTCGCATTCACCGTTATATCGATATAATACAGCCACGCGATGCTTTTCCGGCGCTCCTCTTCTCACATTCCTTCGGATATTGACGGCCGGCTTGCGGCCTTCGATGAAAGCTATGCGCAGCGCTTTCCCGATGATCCGCAGCCTTGGAATCCCGATGCAAAGCCAGCGTCGACACGGCGCCTTATCTTGGGCAAGACGCGTTGGTGGTGGTTTAGCCGAACCAGTGCGGCCCTGCTTGGCCTGTTCATATTGTTGATATTGTGGCTTGCGATTACGGCGCCATTGTCCAAATCGCTTCAGCCCATCGCACCGCCGCGCATTACGCTGCTGGCGTCGGATGGCACGCCCATCGCGCGGAACGGGGCTATCGTCGATAAGCCGGTTGATGTCGGCACGCTGCCGCCGCACGTCGTGCAGGCGTTTCTGTCCATCGAAGATCGCCGGTTTTATTCGCATTTCGGTATCGACCCCCGCGGCCTTGCGCGGGCGTTTTGGTCCAATGCTTTTGGCAGCGGAATGACGCAGGGCGGAAGCACGATTACGCAGCAGCTCGCTAAATTCACGTTTCTGACGCCGGAGCGCAGCCTGACGCGCAAGGCGCGCGAGATGCTCATTGCCTTCTGGTTGGAAGGGCGTTTGACGAAGGACGAAATTCTTGAGCGTTATTTGTCGAACGTCTATTTTGGCGACAATGTCTACGGCCTGCGCGCAGCGTCTTTACATTATTTCTACAGGCAACCCGAGCGGCTGACACTCAGCCAGTCGGTGATGCTTGCCGGCCTTGTACAGGCACCGTCGCGGCTTGCCCCGACAAAGAACCCCGAACGGGCGGCCAAGCGGGCCCAATTGGTGCTGAATGCAATGGTCGCCAATAATGTTATTACGCGAGCCAAGGCCGACGCAACACCCGTCGCGCGGCTTGACGTTCGCGTGCGGGAAACGCTGCCCACGGGCACCTATTTTGCCGACTGGGCCATTCCCCAAGCACGGTTGCTGACCGACAGCGGTTATGCCGATGTCAGGATTACCACGACGTTGGATGCGCGATTGCAGAACATCGCCCGCAAAGTCGTGGCGCGATCCGCCGTTGGCAATGCCCAAATCGCGCTCGTCGCGATGCGCCCCAATGGCGAAGTTGTCGCCATGGTCGGTGGCCGAAGCTATAAGGATTCCGCGTTCAACCGCGCGACGCAGGCAAAACGGCAACCTGGGTCGACCTTCAAACTGTTTGTCTATCTGGCCGCGCTCCGGTCGGGGATGACGCCGGAGTCGCTAATTGCCGATACGCCGATCAATGAAGGTGCGTATCGCCCCAAAAATTCGGGACAAAATTACCGCGGTGACATTACGCTGGAGCAGGCATTTGCCCAGTCAAGCAACGTGGCTGCGGTCCGCCTGTATCAAAAAGTTGGTGGCGAAGCGGTGGCGCGCGCGGCCACGGATCTGGGCGTGCGCAGTCCGTTGACGATGGACCAGAGCATGGCGCTGGGCAGTTCGGGCCTGACCCTGATTGAGCTGACGGCTGCCTATGCCGGCGTGGCGGGGAACCAATGGCCCGTTGAGCCGCACGCCATCAAGCGCGAAGAGCAAGGCTGGATCGAATGGCTGTTCTCCGGACCGCGTTCATTCAGCAGCCGTACGCACGGGATGTTGCTCGATTTGCTGGGTGCGACGGTCAATAAGGGAACCGGACGCGCGGCGCGGCTCTCCATCCCCGCTTATGGCAAAACGGGAACGAGCCAAGACAATCGCGATGCATTATTTGTCGGATTTGCGGGTAACCTCGTAGTCGGGGTCTGGATCGGCAATGATGACAACACCCCGCTGCGCGGCGTTAACGGCGGCGGTTTGCCGGCGCGCATCTGGCGCGATTTCATGGCGCAGTCGATCCGCAATGCGGCGCCTGCGGCAAGGTCGAAGCTGCGCCAGCAGCCTGACCCCGAAGGCCCGATTGAACCGTTGGACTTGCCAGAACTCAGCGAACTTCCAGTCGATGTTGGCAACGCGGAAGTCCGGATTGACCAAGGCCAAGGTGTAACGGTGAATGCCGAGGTCGGCGGCATGCCGGTGGAGGTCAAGCTAGACCGCGGCGGTGTGAATATCCAGCCTGCGCCGCCCGAAACGCGACCAGCGCAAGGCTCGCGATGATGGTCTTTCGGTCCTTGTATTCAAGCATTAAAAAACTCGCGCTCGCGCTGGCATGTGTTCTCGGCGCGGTCGTTGCGACCCCGGTCTATGCAGATGCGAGTGATATTAGCGCTGCCGCCCGCAGTGTCGTGCGCATCGTCGTTTTTAGCTCCGCAGAAGGCCAGCAGACTATCGTCAGCATTGGCTCTGGCGTGGTTGTTGACCGCAACAAGGTCATTACCAACGCCCATGTCGTGGAACAGGCGCGCTTTGACGACAGTGTCGAAATTGTCGTTGTGCCGTCTGACGGGACACAAAGCTATCGCGCCACGGTGTCCGCCGTGGTCGCGCGCAAGGACCTTGCGCTCCTGCAGCTTTCTTCGGGCGCCTTGGTCCCCGCAAGCATATTTGCGGGCACGGTATCCGATGGCGCGGATGTCTTTGCGATTGGTTATCCGGCTAGCGTGGATGTGGCGCTTGAACAAAGCGAGGCGGACGTGCTGCGCCCGCAACCGCCCGTTAAAACGCGGGGGACCATTTCTTCAGGCCGGACATCGAAGTCCGTTGAATCGCTTTTACACACCGCGCCCATTGCACCGGGCAATAGCGGCGGGCCGATTGTCGATGCATGTGGCCGCGTTGTTGGCATCAACAGCTTTGGATCAGTAGCGAACGATGGCGGTGCCGAGTTCTACTTCGCCATATCGACACGCGAGCTTGCGGCATTTCTCGACAATCAAGGCGTCGCGTTCCGGACGGTTCGTGGCGATTGCCGCTCGGTCGCGGAATTGACGCGCGCTGAGGCGGAACTGGAGGCGGCCACCCGCGCCAAGGTTGAGAAAGAAGCACGCGTCGCCGCCGAATTGCAACGCAGCCGTGAAGGCAAAGTGCGCAGTGACGCCGAGCATGCCGTGATATCGGCCCGTGAAAACCACATCGCGCTTGCGGTTTTGCTGCTGGTTTTAAGTGCCGTCGCCGGCGGCGCAGCGTGGCAATTTTCGGAGCGTGCGCAAAATGATCGTTTCAAGGCGGCTGCCGCTGCGGGCGCGATATTACTGGTGTCGGCGGTCGGTATTTTTGCAACGCGCCCCTCTTTCGACGAAGTTGATGGCAGGGTGCGTGCGGCTCTAACCGCGGATGCGCCGCAGGACCAAGCGGTCAAAGCAGCCGTAACCGAACTGGCCAAGATATGCGTGCTGCAGCCCGAACGCAGCCGTATCACCATGTCCGATAGCGCCGATGTTGATTTCACATGGCGGCCGGACGGATGCGTGAACGGCCGCACGCAATATGTCGAAAGCGCCGGCCGATGGGTCCGAAGCTTTGTGCCGAACAATGATGCACAGATTTCGGTGACGAGTTATGCCCCCGACACCAATATCTATCGTATTGAGCGTTTTCTGCCGGGTACAGATGCTATGCGGTCCGCCCGCGAAGCGCGCCAGCGTTATGATGTGAAGACATGTACGACGGACGCCAGTCAGCTGACCAATATCGACAATATGAATAAGGCGATTGCTGCACAATTGCCGCCCGCCCCGAACGAGATATTGCTGTTCACCTGCACTGACCGTTGAATCGTGGATTGTGCACCGCGACATTCTGATTATGGTGGCCGCATGACCCGTTTGCTGCCGTTTTTGCTTTTGTTGCTGTCGGCTACACTTGCCGGTTGTTCGCAGGGCGTCGACAATGAACGGGTCCGCGTCGATGTGATTGAGGATCGTCCCAAGCCCTTTAACGTGTCCGCCTCACCATTACCGCTCGCCTCTGCCTATCTGCGCAGTGCAACGGCACAGGGGTTGGTCACCTTTGACGAAAAAGGCCGCGTTGCGCCGGGGTTGGCGAGCCGCTGGATCGTTAATGACGACGGTATGAGTTATATCTTCCGCCTGAATAAGGCGCGGTGGAACGATGGGCGCGAACTAAACTCGCAAGAGGTCGCGCAGCTTTTGACCCGGCGTGTAAGCGAACTTAAAAAGGGCCGTTGGGGCGAGGAGCTTGCCGTCATCGACCGCGTCGTCGCAATGACAGGCAAGGTCGTTGAAATCCGGCTGAAGGCCCCGATGCCTTATTTGCTTGAGCTGCTTGCTTTGCCTGAATTCGGATTATTACGTCGCGGTGCCGGGTCCGGCCCGATGCAGGCCAAGAAATTGGGTCAGGCCATGCAGTTGCGGCGCAATGAAATGGATGCAGAGGGGACGGCGGTTCTTGGCACCGCAACCGTTACGCTCCGCCGGGGCGAAGCTTCGTTGGTGCTCGCGCGTTATGTGCTTGGGCAAACCGATTTGATTGAGGGCGGCCGTTTTGAAACCTTCCCATTGCTCGAAGCGGCAAGGATCAATGCCAATGAGATCCAGTTTGATGCGGTCCCGGGTTTGTTTGGATTGATGGTGGTGCAAGCGGGTCCTTTTTTAGCGGACAAGGACAACCGGACGGCAATCGCGATGGCCATTGACCGGCCAAAGTTGCTGACAGCTTTCGACATATTCGCATGGCGCGAAACGGTCACGCTGGTGCCCGAAAGCTTACCGAACCGCGCGGACATTGCTCGGCCCGATTGGGCGGTGCCATCCATGGACCAACGACGATCCATGGCCGCTGCAAGCATTGCAAACTGGAAGCGCGCGAACGGGGCCATCCGGCCTTTGCGAGTTGCCCTGCCACGTGGGTACGGCAGCCGCATATTTTTTGCGCGTCTGCGCGCTGATTTAGCGGCCGTGGGTGTCGATATTGAGCGGGTGACCGCCGACCGGCCGCATGACCTGCGTTTGATTGACCTGACGGCGCAACAGTCCAGCCCTGCATGGTATCTGGACCAATTGTCCTGCAAATTTGCCGCAATATGCAGCGCGCGGGCGGACGCAATCGTCGCAGAGGCGCGCATGACAAAGGACATGACGGTGCGTGTGCAATTATTGGGGCAGGCGGAAGCCGAAATGCAATCCACGGTCGGCTTTATTCCGATTGCCAATCCGCTGCGCTGGTCGGTCGTGCGACCCGGGCTTTTGGGGCACTTTGCCAACGGACGGGGCTGGCACCTGTTGCAATATCTCGGGCGGGACCCAACATAAGTCCAAAGGAGTTATGCCAGTGCCGATTTCGCAGGAACAGTTCGCACAAATTGCCAAGGACCTGCCCGGAATGGGCAACGACCCACGGGCCGTTCGCATGCGCGTCGAAGCACTCGAAAAGGTGCTTGAACGGGCATTTCACATTCCCGGCACAAAAATTCCAGTGGGCTTGGACACCGTCATTGGCTTGGTGCCCGTGCTTGGCGATCTCGTGACCGCAGCCATGGGCGCCTATATCGTCTGGGAAGGTCGCAATCTGGGCATGTCAAAATGGCAGCTGCTGCGCATGAGTGCGAACATCGGCATTGATACCGCGATTGGCGCGGTGCCATTTTTGGGCGATGCCTTTGACTTGGTGTGGCGTTCAAATACAAGAAACCTGAAGATTATCCGTAAGCATCTGGACAAACATCATCCGTCCACGCGGATTATCGAACGTTAACGCCCGCGCCAGATTTTGACGTGCGCCGTGCGTGATGCCGCCCGGCTAAAACTGAGGCATCTTCGCGGTTTGAATGTGCGGTCTAGGCAAATGCGTATTTCTTGAAGCCAGCCTTTCGCGCTGACCTTTACCGTCACCGAGTCCGCCGACATGCCGTCGTTTAACTCGGCAAATCTTTCGGCAATCGTCGCTGCGGTCAATGGCGTTCCGCGTTCCGGCTCGCGCGAAAGCCGCGCCATGTCGGGAAACTCAAGCGCGTTGAACAACAGCCGTGCTGCACCGAAATAAGCCTCCGGCGTTTTGGCAATGCAGCTGCCATGCTTCGCCCATTGGTGCTGCAGCAATTGGGGCGACGGACTTAGGCAGATGTTGTTGGCAATGGTCTGCCGCGGCAGCACGCCCACCGGCCGGCAATATTGCGGATAATTTGGCCCTTTTGCTTCGGGCCATAGGCCGTGAAGAATGAAGCCAAAGTCGCCAATTGTCCCTGAACATTGGAACCGCATCGCCGGGTCGCGTTCCCGCCCGCGGCAAAATTCGGGGCTCCAGCTTAATGCCAGAATATAGCCTGCAATCGCCGTGCGCCGGACCTGATTGGGTGACGGCAACTCAAGTGCTGGACGGGGCAGATAGGTCGTGGGCTGACACTGCCATGCTTGCGCCAGCGCGGGTGCTGGCGAAAGGCACGCGGCCGCGCCTAAAAGGACGAGGCTGCTAAGCCTGCGCAAAATCCAGTCCGATATCCGCAGCGGGCGCGCTTTGCGTCAAGCGCCCAACCGAGATGTAGGTAACGCCGGTTTCCGCTTTGGCGCGAATGCTATCAAGCGTGACACCGCCCGACGCCTCTGTGGGTACACGGCACGCAATTAACGCAACTGCGGTGCGCAGCGTATCTGCGTCCATATTGTCGAGCAGCAAATGGCTGGCGCCCGCCGCAAGCCCAGGTTCGATCTGGGCGATGCTATCGACCTCTAATATGATGCGTTCAACGCCAGCTTCGCGTGCGCGGCGTACCGCCTCTGCAACGCCGCCTGCGACCGCCACATGATTGTCCTTGATCATTGCGGCGTCCCACAAACCCATGCGGTGGTTCGTTGCCCCGCCCATGCGCGTCGCGTATTTTTCAAGCACGCGAAGCCCGGGAATGGTTTTGCGCGTATCCAACAGGGTGCAGCCCGTACCCGAAATCGCGTTAACATATTGCCGTGTTAGCGTGGCGATGCCCGAAAGATGTTGGACCGTATTCAGCGCGGACCGCTCCGCCGTCAGCATCGCGCGGGCATTACCCCGAAGACGCATAAGGTCAGTTCCAGCAGCAACCTGCTGTCCTTCTTCGACCAACAGGTCGATTTCCATCGCGGGATCGAGCGAACTGAAGAACGCAACGGCAATCGGCAGACCGGCCACGACGATGGCGTCACGGCTATCCATCGTGCCTTCAAACCGGACATCTGCAGGTATGACGCTTTGCGATGTAACGTCGGTGCCGGTTGGCCCCAGATCTTCGGCAAGCGTCGCGCGGACAAAGGCGTCGAGATCAAAATGGGGAAGGGTAAAGGCCATGTCAGTGCAGTCCGGCGATTCTTATCGGATGGGGTTGCCCCCACCCTTAAGTGCGTTCGAACCGGGCAGCAATGCCGTAATCAGTAGCCCATCAGGCTCATGACTTCCTTGCGGCTCGATTGGTCGTCAAGGAAACAGCCGATAAGTTTTGACGTGACCATGCCAACGCCATGCACCTTCACACCGCGGCCCGTCATGCAACCATGTTGCGCCTCAATGACAACGGCGACGCCCTCTGGCTTCAGATGTTCCCAAATGCAGTTTGCGACTTCGGCGGTCAGGCGTTCCTGCACCTGAAGGCGTTGAGCAAAGCCATGCAGCACGCGCGCCAGCTTTGAAATGCCGACAACGCGATCCGTTGGCATATAGGCAATCGATGCCTTGCCGATAATCGGCGCCATATGGTGCTCGCAATGCGACTGGAACGGGATATCCTTTAGCAGAACCAGCTCGTGATATCCGCCGACTTCCTGAAAGGTGCGCGAAAGATGCGCAGCCGGGTCTTCCGCATAGCCGCCACAATATTCGCGCCATGCGCGTCCGACGCGTGCGGGTGTGTCCAGCAAACCTTCACGGGCTGGGTCATCACCTGACCAACGGATTAATGTGCGAATGGCGTCTTGAACGTCGTCAGGAACGACGATTTTGCCGTTCTCACCAATTTCGTCTTCATAATGGATATGTGCGATGGGAAACACCTTTTCGGGCTGGTTCATCTTGGGTCTCCAGCGGCCTTAAGTGCCGCCATTTTCATTCCCAAAAATAGGCCCGCCCGCCTTTAAAAACTATACGGCGAATAACCCATAGGCATTTCACCATGATGCGATGTGATATCAGACGCGGGCAGTGCTTCAAGCACAGCCGCGCCGATAGCTTTAGCCGATGGCTTGTCCAGTCTTCGCCCAGTCCGCCAAAAAGCCTTCAATGCCCTTGTCTGTCAGGATATGTTTGAACAGGCCCTTGATGACAGCAGGTGGTGCAGTCATGACGTCAGCGCCGATTTTTGCCGCTTCAAGCACATGCACACCATGGCGCACGCTGGCGACGAGGATTTCAGTGTCGAATGCGTAATTGTCGTAAATCAGGCGAATGTCACTGATCAGCTGCATGCCGTCAAAGCCATTGTCATCATGACGACCAACGAAGGGCGATACAAAAGTTGCACCGGCTTTTGCAGCAAGCAGCGCCTGATTTGCAGAGAAGCACAAGGTCACATTGACCATGGTCCCTTCTGACGTCAGCGCTTTGCAGGTTTTCAGACCATCAATTGTCAATGGCACCTTGATGCAGACATTGCTTGCGATCTTGCGGAGGATTTCCGCCTCTTTCATCATCGTTGCATGATCCAGCGCAACAACTTCGGCGGATACCGGTCCATCGGTCAGCGCACAAATTTCGCGGGTGACTTCAATGAAATCCCGGCCCGATCTGGCAATCAATGTTGGGTTGGTGGTGACGCCATCAAGCAAGCCAGTCGCTGCCAGATCTTTGATATCGGCAATGTCAGCGGTGTCGGCAAAAAATTTCATGGCACGTTATTCCTGATAGTAGATTCGGTATACTGCCTATTGGCAAAGTTAGCGTAGAAATGACAGGCAATATTCCGTGCCGATTTGCCGTAATATATCACGCTAAAGAACAATGCTTTTGCATTGGCAGGGATAGGTGGGTGACGTCCCCCGATTGTCTGCCTATATCGACGGGATGAATCCGCCCACCAACCGTGTCCGTGTCGTCCTGTTGACGCAAGCGATTGGTCCGCTCGACTATCGGTTGCCTGCGGGCATGGAGGCGGGGCCCGGGTGCGTGGTGATGGTCCCGCTGGGTCCGCGTAAACTGCCGGGTGTTATTTGGGATGATGATGTTTTTGGCGATGAAGCTGTCGATGCCAGCAAACTTCGGCCCGTGTTGGAACGGGTCGACTGTCCGCCACTTGGGCAAGGGTTGCGCCGCCTCGTCAACTGGGTCGCCGATTATTATCTGACCAGCCATGCCGCGGTGTTGCGTATGGTTCTGGCGTCGTCTGCGGCGTTTACGGTGTCTGGTACGATCATTGAATATCGCCGCACCGGCTTTGAACCCGCACGGCTCACCCCGCAACGCGCCGCCGCGCTGGACGCGTTGGAGGGGGCGCAAGGCCTTGTACGCGAACTTGCCGCAGAAGCGGGGGTTAGCGATGCTGTCATCCGCGGGCTAATAAAGGCAGGTGCCTTTGAACCCGTTACGATCAGCGTGGATTCTCCGCTGCCTGAACCGCTCGCGGATTTCGATGCGCCTAAATTGAATGACGCGCAAATGGTCGCGGCAGACGCAATGGTCACCGCCGTGCGCTCGGGTGGGTTTGACACCTTCGTCCTCGACGGGGTGACGGGGTCTGGCAAAACCGAAACCTATTTTGAAGCGGTTGCCGAAGCCATTCGTCTGGGCAAACAAGTTCTGGTTCTGCTCCCCGAAATCGCCCTGACGGCGCCGTTTCTGGCTCGCTTTGAAGCGCGTTTCGGGGTGGAACCTGCCGTGTGGCATAGCAATTTGCGGTCAACGCAGCGCCGCCGTGTGTGGCGCGCGGTTGCGGACGGCAGTGCAAAGGTGCTTGTCGGTGCACGGTCGGCTTTGTTCCTGCCATTTGCCAATTTGCGGCTGATCATTGTCGACGAAGCGCATGAGAGCAGTTTTAAGCAAGAAGATGGCGTGCGGTACCATGCCCGCGATGTTGCCGTGATGCGTGGCCGTTTTGAAGGCTTTCCCGTGGTGCTGGCGTCGGCCACGCCCGCGTTGGAATCGCGCCATATGGTTACGATTGGCCGCTATAAGGGGTTGGAAATCCCGTCCCGTTTCGGCGCGGCCAAAATGCCGGAGATCAAGGCGATTGACCTCACCTTGGACGCGCCCGAGCGTCAACACTGGATTGCGCCAACATTGCTCAAGGCGTTGGAAGAGCGCGTCGAACGCGGCGAACAAAGCCTGTTGTTCCTCAACCGGCGCGGATTTGCGCCGCTCACCTTGTGCAGGACATGTGGCCACCGCTTCCAATGCCCCAATTGCACAAGCTGGATGGTCGAACACAGGCTGGTTCGCCGGCTTGCGTGTCACCATTGCGGCCATGTCATGCCGCCGCCCGATGAATGCCCTGAATGCGGCGAAAGCGATACCTTGGTCGCGTGTGGCCCCGGCGTTGAACGCATTTGTGATGAGGTAAATCGCCTGTTGCCCGATGCGCGTACCATCGTTGCGACGTCGGACACATTATGGTCGCCGGAAAAAGCCGCCGAGTTCGTCTCGCGGGTTGAAAACAAGGCTGTCGATATCATCATCGGCACGCAGTTGGTGACCAAGGGATATCACTTTCCTGAGCTGACCTTGGTGGGCGTGATTGATGCCGATCTTGGTCTTGAAGGCGGCGACTTGCGTGCGGCTGAACGGACATTCCAGCAAATCGCGCAGGCGGCCGGTCGGGCAGGGCGTGGGGAAAAGCCGGGAGAGGTTTTCATACAGACGCGTAATCCCAACCACCCCGTCATCGCCGCGTTGGTCGCAGGGGACCGCGATGCATTTTATGATGCGGAAACCGAGCAACGCAAATCCGCAGGTGCGCCGCCCTTCGGGCGTTTCGCCGCGATCATCATTTCATCAGAAGACGAACGCGAGGCTATTGAAGCCGCGCGCGCGGTCGGTGGCGCCGCGCCGCAGGTTGACGGCATGTATGTTTACGGCCCTGCGCCAGCGCCGCTGGCTATGCTGCGTGGCCGGCACCGCCAGCGGCTGTTGGTTCATGCACAACGTTCGGTCGAGGTGCAGACGATCATTCGCGAATGGCTGGGCAGCCTGCATTTTCCCCGCAGCGTTCGGGTCGGGGTGGATGTCGATCCGTATAGTTTCTTATAAATCTGATGGTTGGATAATCCCGGGTCGAAAAACCTGATTTACCTGCGCCGCCTTATGATGCATCGTTAAAAAAAATTTTGGGGGAGAGACCAACATGCAAAAATTCTTATGCGCCATTTTATTGAGCACGGCGTCGGCCACAGGTGCTTTCGCGCAAGACGCCAAGCCAGCATCGGACGCCACGATTGCCGCACAGCGCAGCATGGCGGCGCAGCTTCCGGTCGAAGATGGTCGTGACCTTGAATTTGCAGATCGCGGGTTTCTCGGAAGTTTGGCGGACCCCATCATTACGAACAAAGACGGCAAACCTGTCTGGAATCTGGGCGCATATGACTGGATGGGCAATGGCGCGTCGCCAGACACCGTAAACCCCAGCCTGTGGCGGCACATGGGGATTTTGCGCAAGCATGGCCTATATGCGGTGACCGACAATATGTGGCAAGTGCGCGGGTTTGATGTGTCCAACATGACCATCATCAAAGGGCAAACGGGTTGGATTATCATCGATCCGTTGACCAGCCGGGATACGGCGGCAGCAGCGATGAAGCTTGTGAATGAAAAGCTGGGTACACGCCCTGTTTCCGCAGTCATTTATAGCCATAGTCATGGGGACCATTTCGGCGGCGTACGCGGCATCGTTAATGAAGCCGATGTTAAGGCCGGCAAAGTCGCCATTATCGCCCCCGAACATTTTCTGGCTGAAACCGCGTCCGAAAATGTGATGGCTGGGCCAGCGATGAGCAGACGCGCGACATTCCAATTTGGCACCAACTTGACGCCGGGCGCGCAGGGTCAAATGGGCAGCGGCATCGGTAAAGGCATTGGCGGCGGCGACATTACGCTCATTCCGCCAACCATCGACATTCGCAAAACCGGTGAAGTGCGCGAAATTGACGGGGTGAATCTCGAATTTCAAATGGTGCCAGAGACAGAAGCGCCAGCGGAAATGAACGTTTACATCCCCGCAGCGCGCACATTTTTGGCCGCCGAAATAGCAACCTGCAGTCTGCACAATATTCTGACGCCGCGCGGTGCCAAGGTGCGCGATACATTAAGCTGGTCCGGCTTCCTCAACGAAGCTGTCAACCTGTACGGCGACCGCAGCGATATAATGATTTCAAGCCATTGCTGGCCGCGCTTCGGACAATCCGAAGTCAAAGGATCGTTGTCGGGGCAGCGCGACAATTACCGCTATTTGCACGACCAGACAGTCCGCATGATGAACAAGGGCATGACGCAGGCCGAAATTGCCGAGGTGTTGAAAGCGCCGCCAGCGATTGGCGACCAATGGTTCAACAAGGGCTATTACGGCACCTACAGCCACAATTCGAAGGCCGTATATCAATATTATCTGGGTTGGTATGATGCAGTCCCCGCCAATCTCAATCCCCACCCGCCCGAAATTCGCGCGGCAAAAATGGTCGCGGCCATGGGCGGGGCAAAGAAGCTGCTCGCAGCGGCGAAAAAGGCCATGAAGGCAGGGGACTATCGCTGGTCTTCGGACCTGTTGAACCAATTGGTCTTTGCCGATCCCAAAAATGTTGAGGGCCGGGCTTTGCTCGCCGACAGCTACGAACAGCAAGGTTTTCAGGCTGAATCCGCGATTTGGCGTAACATGTTTCTGACCGGTGCGGCCGAGCTAAGGCACGGCATAAAGGCGGGGATAAGTTCGCAAAGCATCGACATGATTTCAGCGATACCGACCGGCCTGTTGCTTGATTCTGTCGCGACCCGATTGGATCCGACGATCATCGGCAATACCTCGCTGAACCTGAACTTTGTGATTTCGGACCGGAAAGAGACAGCGAAAATAACAGTCGGCAATGCGGTGATGATCAGCGAAATGGGAACAGGCCATGCTGCACCAGCCGTAACCGTTACCGGACCGCGTCAGTTGTTCCTTGCTTTGTTGTTCCTGAAAATGCCGGCAGCGCAATTGCAAATGGCTGGGCTGAAGATCGAAGGTGACCGGTCCGTCGTTGATACGTTGCAGGCGGCGCTTGACCCGATGCCGGGCGCATTCAACATCGCCGAACCTTAAAGGATTACATTTCCCCGCGTTCGCGGCGGATTGCATACCATTTTTTGACGTTGGCGTTGTGTTGTTGCAGCGTGTCGGCAAACACATGTCCGCCCTTGCCATCGGCGACGAAGAACAAAGCGCTCGTCGCTTGCGGGTTCAGCACGGCAGCAATCGCCGCGCGTGACGGATTGGCAATGGGGCCCTTTGGCAGGCCCGTCATCGCATAGGTGTTATAGTCGTTGACGTCGCCTATTTCAGATTTGCGGATGCGGCGGCCAAGCGGCTTGCCCTTGGTAATCGGGTAAATGATGGTCGGATCAGCCTGAAGCATCATGCCCTTGCGCAGGCGGTTGGAATATACGCCAGCCACAATCCGCAGTTCGGATTTCAGCGCGGTTTCCTTTTCGACGATGGACGCCAGCGTCAACGCCTCAAGCCGCGTTTTAACGACCGTGTTGGGGCTTCGTTCCGGCCAAAGCTCGTCCATTGTCTTTGTCATCGCGTCTTGCATGCGTTTGAGCACCGCAGCGCGCTGCTCGCCTACGCCAAAGGCGTAGCTGTCGGGAAGCACGGAGCCTTCGGCAGGCATTGCGACAGTGCCGCTGAGACGTCCATTCGCCATCAACCGTTCGTAGACCATGATCGATGACATCCCCTCAGGGATCGTGACCATCCGCTGGACGGTTTTGCCGCCGGTGAGGATAGACAATATCTCGGCATTCGACGCCTGCGGCTGGATGATGAATTCGCCAGCCTTAATCGTGCTGGTGCCGCCAAAAATTCGCGCGCGGTTCACGAACGCATCGGCGGACTTGATAACGCTGTCTTTTTCAAGCTGCTGTGCGGCCAGGGTGATGCTTGATCCGGGCTTGATAACGACGGTAACTTCGCGCTCCAGCGGACCCGGTGCGGTCCAGCCGTAGATGAAGTTGCCCGCAATGATAGCAAGCAGCAGCGCCGCCGCTAATATCGCCCATCTGGCGAGGCGGCGCATATCGTCAGATAGCCTTCATGATCAGGCTGGCATTGGTGCCGCCAAAGCCAAAGCTGTTGTTCAAAACAGCCTTCACTTCGCGCTTTTTGGCTACATGCGGGACCAAGTCGACGCCTTCTGTGCCGTCATCTGGATTGTCCAGATTGAGCGTTGGCGGAACGATTTGATCGCGGAGCGCGAGGATGCAGAAAATACTTTCTACCGCGCCAGCGCCGCCCAAAAGATGGCCAATGGCGGATTTGGTCGAGCTCATGGAGACGTCCGCAATCGCCTCACCAAACAACCGCTTCACAGCGCCAAGTTCGATGGTGTCGGCCATCGTCGATGTGCCATGGGCGTTGATATAATCAATATCGCTTGGCGTCATGCCCGCCTTTTTCAACGCCATTTGCATCGAACGATAGGCGCCGTCGCCATCGGGATGCGGCGCGGTGACGTGATAGGCATCGCCCGAAAGGCCATAGCCAACAACTTCGGCGTAGATTTTTGCGCCGCGTGCCTTTGCGTGCTCATATTCTTCCAGAACGATAACGCCTGCGCCTTCACCCATAACAAAACCGTCGCGGTCCTTGTCATAAGGGCGGCTTGCAGCTTCGGGACGATCGTTGAAGCTCATGTTCAATGCACGCGCTTGCGCAAAGCCCGCAATGCCCAGTGGGTTGATCGTACCCTCTGCGCCGCCAGCCAACATAATGTCGGCGTCATCGTCGCGGATCATACGCGCGGCATCACCAATGGAATGCGCGCCGGTTGAACAGGCGGTCACCACGGCGTGATTGGGGCCTTTTAGGCCATATTTAATGCTGACCTGACCAGAGATCAGGTTGATGAGCCGGCCATGCACAAAATGCGGGCTGACGCGGCCGGGGCCTTTTTCAGCGAGCAACAATGCTTCGCTTTCAATGCCGGGCAGACCGCCAATGCCGGATCCGATGGAGCAGCCAGCGCGCACCTTTTGTTCTTCGGTCAATTCGGTGAGGCCGGCATCTTCCAATGCCTGACCTGCGGCATCGATGCCGTAAATGATAAAGGGATCAACCTGCCGCTGAACCTTGTGGTCAACGCGCTTGTCGGGGTCAAAGCCCCATGCGTGGTCCTTTGGCTTAACCTCGCAGGCAATGTGACATTTATGGTCGCTGGCGTCAAAACGCGTAATCATGCCTGCGCCGGATTTCCCAGCAATCAGGTTGGACCATGTCGTTTCGACATCAGCCCCCAAAGGTGTGACCAGACCCAGTCCAGTGACCACGACACGACGCATTGCGTTATCTCCAAAATGCTAATCTTCGCAGCCCAATACCGCGAACAAGTGCCAAAATGCAAACGGCTTTCCGACGGTAGCGCTGTTGACGCCGGTCGGAAAGCCGCTGGAATTTATAACTGCCCGCGCGACACAGCGCGCGAGACGGTTCAGCCGTTGCTGTTGATGAAGTCGATCGCGTCCTTGACGGTAGCGATCTTTTCAGCCGCATCGTCAGGAATTTCAACGTTGAATTCTTCTTCGAACGCCATGACGAGTTCGACGATGTCGAGGCTGTCTGCGCCAAGATCGTCGATGAAGCTTGCAGCTTCCGTGACCTTGTCAGCTTCAACGCCGAGATGCTCAACTACAATTTTTTTGACCCGTTCTGCGGTATCGCTCATTTTTGTGCCCCTTATATTGTTGGGAGGATGAATTTCAGTAATCGCCCTAATGTCCAGATTGCCCGCTGGCAAGTGGCAAGCGACGGTTATGCTTCAAAGCATCGCCATGCCGCCATTTACATGGATTGTCTGGCCTGTGACATAGCCAGCCTCTTTCGACGCGAGATACGCCACTGCAGCGCCAATATCCGCGCCTTCGCCCATGCGACCCATCGGAATACGCGCATTCAGCGCTTCCTTTTGCGCATCTGGCAAAGTTTCGGTCATCGCGGTCGCAATGAAGCCCGGCGCGACGCAGTTTGCGGTGACATTGCGGCTCGCCAGTTCCTGCGCAATCGCCTTTGTCATGGCGGTGAGGCCGCCTTTTGATGCGGCATAATTGGCCTGTCCGGGGTTGCCGGTCGTGCCCACAACGCTGGTTATCGTGATGATACGGCCAAAGCGCGCTTTCATCATCGGTTTCGTCGCGGCGCGCATGAGACGGAATGTCGCTTCGAGGTTGATGCGGATGACGTCATCCCATTCTTCATCCTTCATGCGCATGGTCAAATTGTCGCGTGTCACGCCTGCATTATTGACCAAGATGTCGATCTTGCCCAATTTTTCGAGCGCAGCGGGCACAAGCGCTTCGACGCTATCCTTGTCGCCAAGGTTGCATGGCACCGCGACATGATCGCCGTCCAGTGATGCGCGAAACGCTTCAAGTTTTTCAACGTTGGAGCCAGAAACAGCCAGCTGCGCGCCTTGGGCCGCAAGCGCGTGGCAGATTGCGCTGCCAATACCGCCCGATGCCCCCGTGACGAGTGCCGTCATGCCAGTAAGATCAAACATATTATTCTCCCTTAAATTCGGGTGCGCGTTTTTCGAGAAACGCCGTGATGGCTTCGTCATTATCCGCGGTGGCATGCGCAAGGCTTTGCATCGCGGCGGACATTTCGAGGATATTTTTCAGGTCCGCCGTCTGCCCTTCGCGCAACAGCCGCTTGGTCATGCGGACGGCATGTGGCGGGTTGGCGGCGATCTTGTCCGCCACCTTGCGTGCAGCCGTCATCAGATCGGCGTCGTCCACAACTTCCGACACAAGACCGATGCGCAGCGCCTCTGCCGCGTCGATGGTTTCGCCCGTCAACGCAAGCTCGGTCGCTTTGGAAAAACCGACGATGCGCGGCAAAAGCCATGCACCGCCATCACCCGGCGTAATGCCCAGGCGCACAAAGCTCTCCGCGAATTTGGCCGAGGCTGCTGCAATGCGAATGTCGCACATCGTGGTCAGGTCAAGCCCTGCACCAATGGCCGGGCCGTTGACGGCCGCAACAACGGGAACCTCAAGCGCCTGAAACATCAGCGGCAACCGCTGAATACCATATTTATAGTTCCGCCGCGTTTCGGCTGGCAATCCGGCGCGCAGGCCGCCGCTGTCGGGGCGCATCTGTTTCAGGTCGCCGCCGGATGAAAATACCGTTCCCGCACCCGTTAGGATAACGCAGCGCACCGACATATCTTGGTCCGCCGCCATGAAGGCATCGCAAATCTGTTCGACGACGCCGACGTCCGATATCGGGTTGCGCTTTTCCGGCATGTTCATCGTGATGGTCAATATGCCGCCATCGCGCGACTGGAGAATTTGGTCCGTCATTATATCGCTTTCAACAAAGCTTCGATGTCATCCATGCTGATGACACTATTGGTGGTGATGTCTTCATGCGTGCTGCGCTTTACCATGGGTGATAGCACTTTGCCGCCGAACTCAACGAAATGGGTAACGCCCGTCTCTGCCATCGCGATTGCGGACTCGCGCCAGCGCACGCGTCCGGTTACCTGCTGCACCAATTGCGCAGCGATGATGTCGGGTTCGGACACCGGCGCTGCCGTCACGTTCGCAAAAAGGGGAACGAGCGGCGCATGAATGGTCGTTGTGCCAAGCGCGCTTTGCATTTCATCGGCTGCAGGTTGCATCAATGGACAGTGAAAGGGTGCGGACACTGGCAATAATATACCGCGCTTAATTCCATGGTCCTTGGTCAGTTCAATGGCACGGTCAATCGCGCCTTTATGCCCTGAAATCACCACCTGCGACGGATCATTGTCATTTGCGACGGTGCAGGTTTCGCCCTGCGCCGCAGCCGCAGCCAGTGCTTCGGCTTTCTCGATGTCTGCCCCAAGCAACGCAGCCATCGCGCCAATACCAACGGGAACAGCGGCCTGCATGGCGCGACCACGAAGCTTCAACAATGCCGCCGTCACGGACAATGGCAATGCGCCAGCGGCACATAGCGCGCTATATTCGCCCAAAGAATGGCCCGCGACGAAATGGCATTTCTCCGAAAGGCGGACGCCGCCTTCGGTTTCGAGCACGCGCAAGGTCGCAATGGCATTTGCCATAATCGCGGGCTGGGCGTTCTCGGTCAGCGTAAGTTCGCTTTCGGGGCCATCACACATCAACCGGAACAGATGTTGGCCAAGCGCTTCGTCGACTTCCTGAAACACCGCGCGGGCGGTTGGGCTGGCGTCCGCGAGCGCTTTGCCCATGCCAACCGCCTGGCTGCCTTGTCCTGGAAATATAAATGCGCGCATATTCGCTCCCGTCAGTCCGTGTTTGTGCCAAATCGCCTATGGTGCGGCGCTGGATGTTGCAAGCCCGAACGGCACGATGCGGTTATCGGCGTCATGGCCGATGTCCGCGCGGCCCAGATAGGCGATGCCCGTCTTGGCGCACCAGCGCCGGGCAATGTCTTCTGCGCCTTCACCAAATTGCCGGTCATTTTCGGGCACATCGCTGACACGGCCAAGCCGCAATCCGGCGATACCCGACGATTGCAAATGGGTGCTGACATTGAAGAAGGACCGGTCAAATCCATACAGATATTCGCTGACTTCCTCGACCATCAACACATGGCCGCTCAGGTCCGGCATCAAGGGCGTTCCGACCATCATGGCCAGCGTCATCAGGTTGAACGCAGCATGTGTTTCCCCGGCCTGCACATGCGGCTCAAGCGCGTGCGGCGATTGGTGCACGATCCAGTCAAGCGCACGCATTACTGCTGCTTCGCCGCCTGCGCGTCGTATGTCCGCAGGCATGGGGCCATGGCACACGCGGCCAATGCGCGCGCGATATAAAGCGCCGAGCAAATTGCCGGCATCGCTATAGCCCATATATATCTTGTCAGCCGCGGCGGGCTTTAGAGCCGCGACAGCGTCTTCGGCGATCCGGCACGCGCCATATCCGCCACGGACAAACCAGACCGCATCAAAGCCGGGGTCATTGGCAAGCTCCACAAAAGCGCCGCGCCGGTCGTCATCGGAACCCGCGAAATGCCCCGCCTCGGCAAAGCATTGGTCATGAAAGTAAAGCTCCGCGCTCGGATGTGACGTTGCAGCGAGCGCCGAAACGCGTGCGGCATCTTCACGCGTAAAGGGCGTCGACGGTGCGCATATCCCGATTTTCATGAAAATCCTTCCATCCCCACACCGTAGCCCTGAGCCGTCAGCGCGCAAGCGCTGGCGAAAAGTCGAAGGGTGTTTCTCCGCCGATAACCGCCCTTCGACGGACGCAGCCGCTATGCGACTGCTGATCAGGACTGCGGATACCTTCGCTTGCCATTGCCAAAACCCTTCCTACCCAATAACCGACGCTTATGCACAAAAACAAATCCTATTTCTTCTGTGGCATTGGCGGTTCGGGCATGTTGCCCTTGGCGAATATCGTTCGGGATGCCGGTGCAACCGTCGCCGGGTCGGACCGCGCGCTGGATCAAGGCCGCTTGGGCGCCAAGTTTGAATGGTTACAAAGCCTTGGCATCGACCTGTTTGCCCAAGACGGCAGCGGCCTTATCAGCGGTGACCAAATCCTGATTGCGTCTGCCGCTATCGAAGACAGCGTGCCGGACGTGGCCAAGGCGAATGCCTTAGGCTGTGCCCGCATGACGCGCGCCGAACTGCTCGCGGACTTGTTCAATAATGCGCCGCGCAGCGTTGCCGTTGGCGGGACCAGCGGGAAATCCACCGTCACGGGCATGATCGGCTGGATATTGACCGATGCAGGGCTCGACCCAACAATCATGAACGGCGCGGTGATGAAAAATTTCGTCGCCGATGACGCGCCTTTTGCCAGCGCGCGTGTGGGGCAGGGGGACGTTTTCGTTTCGGAGGTCGACGAAAGCGATGGCTCGATCGCCTTGTTCGCCCCCGAAGTCGCGGTGCTCAACAATGTCAGCCTCGACCATAAAAGTCTTGAAGAATTGCGCCAGCTGTTCGGTGACTTTGCCAAGAAAGCAAAGACAAGCGTGTGGAACGCCGATGACGCGGAGACTGTGGCGCTCGTGGAACCCTTGGCGCTGGCAGGTGCCATCAGCTTCGGCTTTTCAGCGCAAGCTGATTTCCGCGCGACCGATATCGTGGACCTGCCGCTGGGCAGCCGTTTCACGCTCAACGCAGTGGGCGATACCCATGACGTCGCGCTCATCGTTCCCGGTCGCCACAATATCGCCAACGCACTTGCCGCCATCGCCGCCGCGACCGCACTCGGCGTGACCGTCGCGCAGGCTGTTCGGGCGATAGAGCGTTTCAATGGCCTCGCCCGCCGCTTCGACATTGTCGGCACCGCAAACGACATCACGGTCATCGACGATTTCGGCCACAACCCCGACAAGATCGCCGCAACGCTTGCAACACTCAAAGCCTTCCCGGGCCGGATCATCGCCTTCTTCCAACCGCATGGCTACGGCCCAATTCGCGTGATGGGCGCTGAATTAGCGGGCGTTTTTGCAGACATGCTGGGCAAGGACGATCACCTCATCCTTTGCGATCCCGTCTATTTTGGCGGCACCGTCGACAAGAGCATTGGTAGCCAAAGCATCACCGACGCTGTCACTGCAGCAGGCCAAAACGCCGAATATATCCCGTCGCGCGAAGATTGCGGCAACCGCATGGTCGATCTCGCGCAACCCGGCGACCGTATCGTCATCATGGGCGCGCGCGATGATACGTTGAGCGCGTTTGCGGCAGATATTTTGGCGCAAAAATAACCTTTATTGTATTCAGAGGTCCGCGCGTTGAATGTTGTGAATACTAATCCAAATTCTGTCTCAACAAATATTTTCGATTTGTGCGTTGCTTGCCGCTGCTCCGTTAAGTGCTGCCGAAACTGCGGTGACCGCATCTAACGGTGTGACTATCAGTGTAAACGGAGACGATTTTGCTGGTCGCTATGAATACGTTGCTCCGAGCATTGATATTTCTGATGGCAACTTAACCGGGGCTTTTTTTGTAGCGGCAATCAAGAAAGGTGCGACTCCTACGATTAATGCTTACCAAGGCTTCGTTATGTATTCCGGCGAGTGGCGCTTTTATAAGTCTGCTGTTTTTCGGGGTGGTGATCCGGTCAGGTACACCAGAACAGATGGAAAAGTAGGAAGTTGCCGGTACGGGTGCACCCTAACTGAAAATTTTTCGATTCAACTATCTCGTGCAGAAATCGCGAAATATGCCGTTGACGGTATCGTGCAAATTCAGGTTCGGTCGCAGAGCAGCACGCAAACATTTATGATTTCTATCCCTGTGGCCTATATCACAGCGGTGGACGAGGTTAAAAAGCGATAGCCCAAATCGCTTGCTTTTCCCGCAAATCCCACCTAAGCGCGCCACTTCGCTTGGGGTAACCCTTGTGAAAACGAAGAAAGCCGGAGGGGCGTATGCATGGTGCTGCGTCAGCGATCGGTAGGAACAAGGAAACGCCCATGCCAATGTACGAGCATGTATTTTTGGCGCGTCAGGACCTTTCACAGGCCCAGGTTGATGCGCTGGCAGAAGTTGCCACCAAGATTGTGGAAGACAATAAAGGTAAGGTTGTAAAGACCGAAACTTGGGGTCTTCGCACACTGACTTACAAAATTCAGAAAAACCGCAAAGCGCATTTCGTAATGCTCGACATCGAAGCTAATGGCGACACCATCGCCGAGCTCGAGCGTCAGACACGTATGAACGAAGACATCATTCGTTACATGACTGTCCGCGTTGACGAGCATGAAAAAGGCCCATCGGTCATGATGCGCAAGAGCGACCGTCCAGAGCGCAGCGAGCGCGGTGGATTCGGTGGCGGCGACCGTGACCGCGGTGCCCCACGTCCAGATCGTGGCGACCGTCCCGATCGCGCACCCCGTGCAGAGCAGGAGGCTTAAATTATGGCACGTCCGTTTTTCCGTCGCCGCAAGTCCTGCCCATTCCAGGGTAAAGATGCGCCGAAAATTGATTATAAAGATGTACGCCTGCTTCAGGGTTACATTTCAGAGCGTGGCAAGATTGTCCCATCACGCATCACCGCCGTTTCGGCAAAGAAGCAGCGTGAGCTGGGCCAAGCTATCAAGCGCGCCCGTCACATCGGCCTTCTGCCGTACATCGTGAAGTAAGGAGCCGAAACATGGATATCATACTTCTCGAACGCGTTGAAAAGCTTGGTGCAATCGGTGACGTTGTCACTGTGAAGGACGGCTATGCCCGTAACTTCCTGTTGCCAAACAAAAAAGCGCTCCGTGCGAACGACGCAAACCGCAAGGTTTTCGAAGCCAACCGTGCGAAAATTGAAAGTGACAACGCAACCCGTCGTGACGAAGCGCAAAAGGCTTCTGGCGGCGTCGAAGGCAAGCAGATCGTTCTGATCCGCGCGGCTTCGCAAACTGGCCAGCTTTATGGTTCGGTTTCGGTTAAGGACATCGTTGACGGTCTGGTCGCCCAGGACGCCAAGGTTGCCAAGTCGATGATCGTTCTCGAACGCCCCATCAAAACGCTCGGCGTATTTGACGTGAAGGTTGTTCTGCACCCCGAAGTTTCGGTTACTGTTCAGGTCAATGTGGCCCGTTCGGACGACGAAGCCGAGCTGCAGAAGGACGGCGTCAACGTTCTCGACCAGATGTTCGAAGCTGAACAGGCCGAGATCGCTGCTGAAGCCATCGAAGCGCAGGTTGAAGCCGAAGTTGCTGCCGACGCTGCGGATGCCGCTGAAGCCGCTGCAAACGCAAAGCGCCGCGAAGAGCAAGCTGCTGCCAAGGCTGCTGCTGAAGCTGCCGGTGGTTTGTCGGCCGAGGCTGACGAAGCGTAAGCTTTCGCAGCTAAAAAAACAAAAAGCCGTCCCGTCGCAAGACCGGGCGGCTTTTTTGTGCCATATTTTGCCGGTGCTATACGAAGCGCATATATGTCCATTCACCTGCGAGGCATCGGTCATGACCGCACCCATCATCATCACCGCCGAAATGGGCAAAGCGGATCAGGCGTGGGCTAATGGTTTGCGGCGCGCGCATTATCCTGCCGACCGCAACATGGTCGATGCGCATATTACGCTGTTCCACCATTTGCCGCCGGGCCATATTGCCGAGGTCAAAGCACGCTTGGCGGCTCTTGCGGCTGAATGTCCTGCTCCGAAGGCCCGTTTAAGTGACCTTATGAACCTGGGTGGCGGTGTTGCCTATCGCGTTGAAAGCCCTGAACTCCTCTCGATTCGCGATGCATTGGCCGAAGCGTTTCGTGGACTACTCATACCGCAGGACCAAGCCCGCCCGCGGCTGCACATCACCGTCCAGAACAAGGTCGAACCCGCCATTGCGAAAGCGTTGTATGAAACGCTTTCCAGCAATTTTCAGCCCCGATCCTTGTCGATTTATGGCCTCGCTGCTTATTATTATCGCGGCGGTCCGTGGGAACAGATTGGCAGATGGGCATTTCGCGGCTGAATAACGTTTCGCAGCCCTTGACCCATGCACCCCCCACGCTTATAGCGCCGCGTGCTTCCCCGCAAACGCCGGGATTCACGCTTGGATGGCGAAGTAGCTCAGCTGGTTAGAGCGGTGGAATCATAATCCATAGGTCGGGGGTTCAAGTCCCTCCTTCGCTACCATCCTCCCACATATATGATTGGCCAGACAATAGCCGCCACGGGCTTCATGAGCTGTTGCTCGTCGCCCACGCGAGGGCTAAGCTTGGGTTATGAAGGACTGCTCCCAATGCGTTGTGCGTAACCGTGCAATTTGCGCCGGCCTTGAACCCGATGAGCTTGATGCGTTGGGGCAGCTTGGCCGCAAGCAGCGCGTGACAAAGGGACAGACGGTTGTTTGGGAAGGCGATGATTCGGTTGTCGTCGCCAACGTCATCGAAGGCGTCCTTAAAGTGTCCATGAGCATTCCGGATGGACGCGAACAAATTGTCGGTCTTGTCTTCGCCTCTGATTTTATCGGCCGGCCCTTTGGTCAGCAAAACCCCTATAGCGTCACTGCGCTCACAGATGCCGAATTATGCATTTTTCCTCGCTCCACTTTTGACAGCTTCGCGCGGCAGCATCCGGAACTGGAGCATAAGCTGCTGCGGCGGACGTTGACTGAGCTTGATCGCGCCCATGAATGGATGTTGCTGTTGGGGAAGAAGACCGCGACGGAACGCATTGCGACTTTGCTGCTGGAAATGTCCACGCGCCTTGGTGAGACTGGCTGTTCGGCGGACAAAAGCGCTTTGGATAGGTTTGAATTGCCCCTCGACCGCCAACAAATGGGCGATGTTCTTGGCTTAACCATTGAAACGGTCAGCCGGCAATTATCGCTGTTGAAAGCCGGCGGTGTCATCAACCTGCCGGATCGCCGGACGGTGGCCATTCAAGACCGACCACGGCTTCAGGACATATCCGCCGCCGCATGAGGCGGTTTTAGTCTTTGCCGTTATCCGCAGGGCCGCCGACAAGCACAAAATGCCGGTCGCAATAGCCGCAATCGACATAGCCTTTTTCATCAATCTGAAGCCAGACGCGGGGGTGACCCAGTGCGGCAGGGATATCACCGCTGCCGTCGCAAGCAACGCGCGGTTCACGGACTCGGATCGATTCAGGTTCGTTATTCATGGGGGGCGCGTAGCAAAACCGCTACGGGGCTGCAACGGGTCAGAAGTAATTGAGTGTGATCGACCAGTTTCCGGAATACACGCCGGGTGCTTGGTTTGCGTCAACCTCAAGCGTGGCAATGCACAAATAGCCGCATCAATGCATTGCGTGCATTTCATGGTACGCCCGCAATCTGTCATTTCCCGTGATTGCTTAGATGGGCTGCGTTCGCTATCGCATGCCCATGTCTGAACAAGCTATCTCGATCAAAAATCTCTCCAAAAAATATGCCGGTGGCAAACAGGCGCTGAACGATGTCAGTTTCGACGTTGCTCAGGGATCTATTTTCGGCCTTCTGGGACCGAATGGCGCGGGCAAATCCACCTTGATCAACATATTGGCCGGGATGGTGATGAAAAGCTCCGGCTCGGCATCGATCTGGGGTTTTGATATCGACGCCAACCCACGCAATGCCAAGGCATCGATCGGCATTGTCCCGCAAGAAATCATGTTCGATCCCTTCTTCACACCCAAGGAAGCGCTTGAATTGCAGGCGGGCCTATATGGCGTGCCCAAGTCCAAGCGGCGGACGATGGAGCTGCTCAAGGCTGTCCGTTTGGAAGACAAGGCGGATGCCTATGCCCGTACTTTGTCAGGTGGCATGAAAAGACGGTTGCTGGTGGCCAAAGCCATGGTCCATGCGCCGCCGGTCATCGTGCTCGATGAGCCCACCGCTGGTGTCGATATCGAGCTGCGGCAGCAATTGTGGGATTATGTGCTTGAACTGAACAAGCAGGGCGTGACCGTGGTGTTGACCACCCACTATCTCGAAGAAGCCGAACAATTGTGTGATCGCATCGCCATCATCAACCATGGGCAGCTGATCGCCAACAAGCCAACGCGCGAGTTGGTTGGCATGGCGCGTGAAAAGGCCGTTGTTCTGACGCTGGACCGCGACGTTACCGTGGCCCCGACCCATGACGCCTTTGAAAAATCCGAATTGGTGAATGAGCGCACAATCGAGATTACCTATAACAAAGACCGGATGAATGCGGGCGAAGTGTTGACGACCATTCAGGGACTCGGCCTTGGGATATTGGACGTGACGACCAAGGAAGCGGACCTTGAAGACGTTTTCCTGCGTCTCACAAGCAGTGCATAAATGGACGTCGATGTCCTCATTATTGGATCGGGTGCGGCGGGATTAACCGCTGCGCTGCAGCTCGCAACAAGCCGAAAAGTCGCCGTCTTGGCAAAGGGCGCGATATCCGACGGCGCGACAGCTTGGGCGCAGGGGGGCATCGCCGCAGTGCTTGAGCCCGGGGACAATTTCGCAAACCATATCGAAGATACAATGGTCGCGGGTGCCGGGCTGAATAACCGTGCGACAGTCGAATTCGTTGTCGAGAATGCGCCTGTTGCCATCGAACGGCTGGCGAAGCTGGGCGTGCCATTTAATCTTGAGGGCAATGACTGGCACCTGACGCGTGAGGGCGGCCACAGCCATCGCCGCATCGTCCATGTCGATGACGCCACCGGATGGGCAGTGCAGCAGGCATTGGAGGCCGCGGCGGGGGCGCATCCCAACATCGTGCTGGTGCCCGATATGGTCGCTGTCGATTTGATATCGGGCCGCCATCAGGAACGGTTTTCAACCTCAGGACGCGTGCATGGCGTTTATGCGCTCAACCGCAAGACGGGGCAGGTGGAAGCCTTCACCGCACGCGCCACGATCTTGGCCAGTGGTGGCGCGGGACGCACCTATCTTTACTCCACCGCACCCCGCGGGGCGACGGGCGATGGCATTGCCATGGCGTGGCGCGCTGGCTGCCGCGTATCGAATATGGAATTCATGCAATTCCACCCGACCTGCCTGTACAATCTTGAGGTTAAAAACTTCCTGATTACCGAGGCGGTGCGCGGCGAGGGTGGCATACTGAAAAATCCCAAAACCGGGCATCGTTACATGCCCGATTATGACGAACGCGCAGAGCTTGCGCCGCGCGATATCGTCGCCCGCGCCAATGATGCAGAGATTAAGCGCGACGGGCTGGAATATGTGCATTTGGACATCAGCCACAAGCCAGCAGATTTTGTGAAGGCGCATTTCCCGAACATTTATGAAAAGCTGATGGGGCTTGGCATCGACATCACGCGTGAGCCCATTCCTGTGGTGCCAGCGCAGCATTATACCTGTGGCGGTGTTCTGGTTGATCTTGATGGCCGAACCGATGCGCCGGGGCTGTATGCGGCTGGCGAAGTGACGCAAAGCGGGCTTCATGGTGCCAACCGCCTTGCTTCGAATTCGCTGCTCGAATGTTTCGTCTTTGGTGACGCCTGTGCGCGCCATATTGATGCCCATTGGGACAGCCTGCCGCCACCGCCGCCCATCCGCGCGTGGGATGAAAGCCGCGTGACGGACAGCGATGAAGAAGTTGTGATTGCGCAATGCTGGCGCGAAATACGGCAGTTTATGTGGAACTTTGTAGGTATCGTCCGCACGACCAAACGGCTGGAGCGCGCACAGCATCGTATCGATTTGCTGCGCAGCGAAGTTGCTGATTATTACAGCCATTTTCGCGTTACGCCTGACCTGATTGAACTGCGCAACCTGGTTGAGGTCGCGGCGCTTATCATTCAGTCCGCTTTGTCGCGGCATGAAAGCCGGGGGCTGCATTTCACGCTCGATTATCCCGAAACGCTAAAGGAGGCGGTTGATACCGTGTTGGTCCCATGAAAAAACTGCTCCCGCTTTTTGCTTTTGTTGCGTTCTCGCCGGCATATGCCGCGACCCCCGAAGAAACCGCGCGGGAGGTGCTGGCAAAGTCCCCCATCATCGACGGACACAATGATACGCCGCACCAGATTGCGGAAGTGTTCGACCGGGATTTCTCGAAATTCAACCTCTCGGCACTGCCGGCCGATGTTCTTGCCAAAACGCACACCGATATCCGCACCGCGCGCGCCGGTTTTCTCGGCGGTCAATTTTGGTCGGTATATGTCGATGCCGCGCTGCCAAAGCATGAGGCGGTGACACGCACCATCGCGCAGATTGACGTCGTACGGCAGATGATCGCGCGCTATCCAGACAGCTTTGCCTATGCATCGACCGCCGCTGAGGTGGAGCGTGCGATGAAGGCAGGCAAGATCGCGTCGATGATTGGCATGGAAGGCGGGCATTCCATAGGCGGCTCGCTTGAGATCCTGCGGCAAAGCTATGCGCTCGGCGCACGATATATGACCATTACGCACAGCCTGACGACCGATTGGGCCGACAGCGCGACCGATGCGCCAAAGCATGATGGGCTTTCGCCATTCGGTTTTGACGTGCTGGCGGAAATGAACCAGCTGGGAATGATTGCGGACATCAGCCATGTGTCAGAGGCAACGATGCATGACGTGTTGGATAAAACCACCGCGCCCGTGCTGTTCACGCACAGCAATGCCCGCGCCATCACACCACATCCGCGTAACGTGCCCGATTCTGTGTTGAAGCGTTTGCCGCAAAATGGCGGCGTGGTCATGGTCACATTCGTCCCCGGTTTCACCTCGCCCGAACGCCGCCAATGGGAGTTTGCACGGTCGGCGGTAGCAGGGCGTGCGAAAACCGAGTTTTCCGGCAACCCTGTCGGCGAGAGAGCCGCCGTAGACGCATGGATTGCCGCAAACCCACAGCCCAAAGCAACATTGGCCCAAGTTGCTGACCATATCGACCACATCCGCAAAGTTGCCGGCATTGACCATATCGGCATTGGCGGCGACTTTGGCGGTGTTGATGAACTGCCCGTGGGCCTCGAAAACGTATCGACCTATCCCGCTCTGTTCGCAGAACTGGTACGTCGTGGCTATTCGAAGAGCGATCTCGCCAAAATCGCCCAAGGCAACGCCCTACGCGTCATGCGCGGGGTCGAAAAGGCGGCGGGGAAATAGCTGTCGCGGCTTTGCGTGATAAAAAGTTACGCAAAGCCTTCGGACAAATATCGCTCGGCTATTGCGGCGTGGAGGGCGGCTCCGCGGGCCATGACGCTGTCGTCTAGGACCATGCGGTTGGAATGCAGGCCGCAGCAGGATCGCCAGTCGTCGCCCTCATGTGACGCGCCCAAGAAGAACATTGCACCTGGCACCTTCTCAAGGACATAGGCGAAGTCTTCAGCGCCCATGATCGGCGTGTCGAGCGTCAGCCAGCTTTCGGCGCCGAACATATCTTCAACCACTGTTTTACCGAATTGAACCGCACGGTCGTCGCAGACGGTAACCGGGAAGCCTTGTTCGATATGGACCTCCGCACTGCAACCATGCGCAGCGGCGATTCCGGGGGCGAGACGATGCAGTTCCTCCGCCACGTGCGCGCGTGATTGCGGCGACAAGGTCCGGATAGTGCCCAAAAGATGCGCGGTTTCCGGAATGATGTTGTTGGTCGTGCCTGCCGCGATTTTGGCAATGGTAATGACCGCCGGGTTAAACACAGAAATCTTGCGCGTCACCATCGTCTGGATGGCCGATACGATTTCGCAGGCAACGGGAATGGGATCAACGGCGTCATGCGGCATCGACGCGTGTCCGCCCGCGCCCTTGACGGTAATATTCAGGATGTCAGACGACGCCAATAATGGTCCGCTTCGTCCGCTAAACACACCGCGCGGGGCGTTGGGCATGATGTGCAAGGCAAAGGCGGCATCGGGCAGCGGATCAATCAAGCCGTCGTCGAGCATGAAGCGCGCGCCATGATGGCCTTCTTCGCCGGGCTGGAACATGAATTGCACGGTTCCGGCAAGCTGGTCGCGCTTGGCGCATAGCATCTTGGCTGCGCCCACAAGCATCGCGACATGGGTATCATGCCCGCACGCATGCATCGCGCCTTCGGTCAGCGAGCTATATTCAAGGCCTGTATCTTCATGGAGCGGTAACGCGTCCATATCGCCACGTAGAAGCACCGTACGGCCATTGGCCGGGCCTTTCAGTGTTGCGATGAGCCCCGTCGTCGATGGCCCTTCACGCAGCTCCAGCGGCAGGCCAGCAAGCGCGGCCTTAATTTTGGCCAATGTCTTGGGGTTTTGCAGGCCAAGCTCAGGCTCGGCATGAATTGCGCGGCGCAGCGCGATCAGGTCGGGCAGGATGTCTTCGGCGTCGTCGCGCCAGTCAGTGCTTATTAAGTCCATAGCTTAACTAGCACCACCCTGGCGCGCCCGACAACTGCCTTATTTTTCCAAACGTACCGTCACATATTGTGTGGCGACGCCGCGGCGTTTGACGCCCAGCAAGATCGCGCCACGACCGGCTGCCTTCGCTTCCTTAACGACATCGGCGAGACCCGCTGCTGTGCTCACCGGCTTGTAGTTTGCCGATACGATGACATCACCACGACGCAGACCAACCTGCGCACCCGTACCGGTGCCCGGAACGTCAATAACGACACCCTTTGTGTCGGTCGTCATGCCAAGTGCGCGGGCGATTTCGGCATCAAGCGGAATAACGCTGATGCCCATAGCATCGCGCACAACCTTTGAATCTGCGGTGTCGCTTTGCTTGTCGAAATCCTTATTTTCTTCAGGATTGAAACTTTGCGCCAGCTTCTCTTCTGGAGGACGTGCGCCGACGGTTGCGGTTAGCTTCAGCGGCTTGCCTTCACGTAAGATATCCAGCGGAATGCGTGTGCCAGGCTTGATATTGGCGACGATGAACGACAGCGTGGCTTCAGGCGAAACCTCGCGGTCATTGACCCGCAGAACGATGTCGCCTTCCTTCAGGCCAGCCTTATCAGCAGCTTCGCCAGCAACAACGCGCGCGACAAATTCGCCGCGGTTCTTGTCCAAACCAAGCGCGTCGGCCGTATCCTCATCAACGGGCCGGATGCTTATGCCCAAATAGCCACGTTCCGGACGAACACCCTTTTTCAGGGATTCGACAACAGGAATGGCTTCTTCTGCGGGAATGGCAAATCCGACGCCGATATTCGCGCCAACTGGTGAAATCAGGCGGTTGTTGATGCCAACGACTTCGCCCTTGAGATTGAACAAGGGACCACCTGAGTTGCCGGGGTTAATGGCGGTGTCGGTTTGAATGAAGCGGTCATACGCACCACCGGCTCCAATATTACGCTGAAGCGCTGAGATAATGCCCGCGGTCACGGTGTTGCCAAGGCCAAGCGGGTTACCGATCGCAATGACCCAGTCGCCCACACGGCTTTTCCTGGAATCGGCCATTTTGACGAACGGCAAATCGGTTGCACGGATTTTGAGCAACGCGATGTCTGACTGTGGATCACGGCCAACGATTTCAGCCTGATATTCCTTGCCATCAAACAAGGTGACGGTCACGCGGTCAACCGCATCGCCCGATGGCCCCCCCGCGACGACATGGTTGTTGGTCACGATATAGCCATCGCTCGAGATCAAAAAGCCTGAGCCACCGCTTGCTTGATCCTGTGTCACTGGGCGGCGTTCGCCGGTTAGCGGGTTAAAGCTGGTCGCGACTTGCACCTTTTGGCGCGTGGCGATGTTCACCACCGCTGGCTGCAACTGTGCGGCCAAGTCTGCAAAGCTTGACGGTGCTCCGCCGGGCGCGAGATTAACTTGTTCCGAAACAGCAAGGCCGGTTTGCGCGGTCACGGGATTGTCGTTGACCAAAGCTACGGCGCCGCCTGTCATTAAAAGCGCGGTGGTAACTGCATAAGCGTAACGCACAGATATCATTCCTCTCGTATATTCATCTGGGCAGCAGGCCCGAAAGTCCGCCATTCGATGGCGTGGTAAAGCTTAACGCCAATTGAATGGATGCCATCCAATTGGCCAAAGTCATCCGTCATTCGACTAACGCCCGGTACGGAATTTCTCAAGATACGCGTTTTGCGGCGACAAGATGATGTTGCTTGATCCTTCGCCATTCTGGAAAGTTTGGCGATAGCTCTGCATAGCGCGGTAGAAGTCGTAGAAACCCGGATCCTTGCCATAGCTTATGGCGTAGATGCGTGCAGCTTCGGCTTCGGCATCAGCGCGGATAATCTGCGCTTCTTTCTGGCCCTCGGCATCAATGGCAATCGCTTCCTGATTACGCGCGCTGCGCATCCGGTTATAGGCCGACTGTAGCGTTGCTGCGGGCAAATCCGCGCGCTTAATGCGGACATCAATGACTTCAGCGCCATATTTCTTGGCTTCGCGGTTCAACGCCGTCTGGATATTTTCCATAACTTCGCCGCGCTCGGCACTCAGCAAGGCAACAAATGTGCGCTTGCCCAATTCGTTGCGAAGCGATGAGCCCAAGATTGTCTTCAACTGGTCGCGCAGGCGATCCTCGGTACGGATGGTCCGATACATCACATCAGGTTGCGTGATGCGGAACCGGGCAAAAGCGTCGACTTGCAGGCGCAGCTGGTCCGTGGAAAGCACTTCCTGTTGATCCATTTCGACGCTCAACACGCGCTTGTCGATAATCTGGATTTGTTCAACAAGCGGCACACGGAAGGTGAGGCCCGCACGTGTTTCGCCAAATCGTTCGTTCGGACGATATTTGTTCACAACGCGGTCAACCTTGCCGTAACTGCTGATAATCGCTTGTTGCGTTTCAGGGACGATGGTGACCGACATGCTCAACAAAATGAGCGTACCGATCCCAATCAATGCCAGATAAATGGGGTTTCTGATGATATTCGTCATCATTGCTTTTTTCCTGTCACAACAACGGGTTCAGCCTTTTGTGCGGCCTTTTTCTGAAATTCAGGGAGCGGGAGGTACGGCGTCACGCCGCCGGTTTCGACAATCGTCTTGTCGACCTTGCCAAGCACCTGCTCCATCGTTTCATAATATAGCCGCCTTTTGGTGACTTCGGGCGCTTCCTTATACTGCACGTAAATCTTGTCGAACTCGGCAGTTTCACCCAGAGCCAACTCGGTAACGCGGCTGGCATACGCACGGGCATCGTTCAGATAGCTCTCGCGGCGTTGTTGCGCTGCGTTTACTTCGCGGAATGCGTCATTCACTTCCGCGGGTGGGTCTGATTGACGGATTGAAATGCTCTGCACCAACACACCAGCGCGATATTCGTCCAATATCTGCTGCATCCGGCGGCGCACTTCCAATTCGATTGCGCCACGGCCCGGGCCAATGGCTTGTGTAAGATCAAAATTGGCAACGGCGGCGCGCATGGCGCTTTCCGCGACTTCCTTGACCGTGCCTTCAGGGCTGTCGAGTTGAAACAGGAACAATGAGGGGCTCTTGATCGACCAGCGGACGTCGTAGGCCATATCGATGATGCTCTGGTCTTTTGTCAGGACCAGATTTTCGCTGCTTGCCTTAGGCGAACCGATGGAGGTCGTCTGAATCTGCTTGGTATCAATCTTGGTGATACTCTCAATGGGCGACGGCAGCGTGAAACGAATGCCCGGCTGCACCGTACGGGCATATTTGCCAAGCTGGGTTACAACGCCTTCCTGTTCAGGACCAATCCGGTGGATCGTCGACCAGGCCAGCCAGAGCACCAGAAAACCACCAACGATAAGCGGCCACCAGCTTTTGCCATCGGGCCGTTGCGGAATGCCACCAAAGCCACCGCCTTTGCGGCGCAGCAATTCTTCCAATGACGGGCCGCGGGTCCGCGATTGTTTCGCCGCGCCTTCCGGCGTCGGGTCCCACGGGTTAACCGGATCAGGCTTTGATCGGCCGCCTTTGTCATTTGCGTTACCGGATGTACCGGTGTCGTGGGAATCGTCTGAATCCCACGGTCCTTTGCCTTCTACCGCCAAAATCTGTGACCCCTGCTCGTCAATTTTTCTGCTCATAAAGTCTATGTAGTAGCGGTTTTTCAGAAAAACAGTGTCAATCCCGCAATTCTGAATCTATTCGGCATGATATGCCAAATATTGAACATTTTTCTGATATAATTTCTGCCGTCGCCGGCGCTCGTGCGAGCGGTTTGAAAATCGTCGATGGCGCGGTTTCGCTTGTGCTTGACGTGTCGGGCTTGAACGCGGATGCGCGCGCACAAATGGAAGCCGATGTTCGCAGCGCCGCTGAACGCGCAGGCGCGACGTCGGTTCGGATCATGTTGACGGCGGAGCGGATTACGCCGCGCCTGATCGCTGTTGCCAGCGGCAAAGGCGGCGTGGGTAAATCAACGCTGTCGACGAACCTTGCCATCGCCATGGCGCGGGCCGGCCGATCGGTTGGGCTGGTTGATGCCGATATCTACGGTCCATCGCAACCGCGGTTGATGGGTGTTGAAGGCGTGAAGCCTGAAGCCGAAGGCAAGAATATGATACCCGTAATGGGTGCTGGCGGCGTGCCTTTCCTGTCGATGGGCCAGTTGGTCAATCCGGGTCAGGCGATTGCGTGGCGTGGCCCCATGGCGGGCAATGCCCTGTCGCAGCTTGTCGACGCCAAATGGGGTGATGTGCGCGACATCGTGGTCGATATGCCGCCGGGTACCGGCGACATCCAATTGTCGATGATCCAAAAGCACAAGCCCGTCGGCGCCGTTATCATTTCGACGCCGCAGGATTTGGCATTGATTGACGCCACCCGCGCCATAAGCTTTTTTGACACCGCGAAAGTCCCGATCATTGGCCTCGTTGAAAATATGGCCGGCTATCTCTGCCCGCATTGCGGCGAAATGAGCGATCCTTTTGGCTCGGGCGGAGCCGAAGCGGCGGCAAAGGAATTGGGTATTCCGTTCTTGGGTCGCATTCCGCTGGATATCAAAATCCGCATGGCAAGCGATGCGGGCAATCCGCCGGCACTGGATGACGGCCCCATTAGCGATGCCTATGCCGCGATTGCCCGGCAAGTGTCTGCATGGGTGGATGCGCCAAAGGCCGCGCCTGCATGACGGAAGACGCCGGGGCAAGCGAAGGCATTAGCCGCCGAAAGCTGATCATTGGTGGCGGCGCTGGCGTCGGTTTGCTTGTGGCGTGGGGCCTGTGGCCACGCCGCTACACGCCCAATTTACGGACGGTAGAGGGCGAGCATCTTTTCGGACCGTGGCTTAAAATTGCCGAGGACGGCAAAATCGTCGTGGGCGTTCCACAAAGCGAGTCTGGCCAAGGCGTGTATACCGCATTGGCGCAGATCGTCGCCGGAGAGCTTGGCGCTGACTGGCGGTCGGTGGCAGTGCAGCCAGTGCCGCCAAGTCCGATATTCGCAAATACATTATTGGCGCGCGAGTGGGCCCCGGCATTCATGCCCGAAAACCTGTCGCTCAACGCAGATGGCGGTCCCGTTGCCAGCGGCATTAATGAACTTGCGAGACGCGACGTCTTTGTGGTGACCGGCGGATCATCCTCCATTCGGCAATTTGAAAAGCCATGCCGTGAAGCTGGCGCAGCGGCGCGGGCGGTCTTGTGTCAGGCCGCGGCAGCGCGCTGGGACGTTTCGTGGGAACAGTGCCAAACGGACCGCGGCTTTGTAGTCTTTGGAAAGAAACGCCTCGCATTTGCTGATCTTGTCATTGAAGCATCAGAGCTCGCGCCGCCATCGCCGATTCCGCTGAATTCTTCGCCGCGCAACCGCCTTTCGGGCCGTGACGCGCCGCGGCTCGATTTGTCTGCCAAGGTGGATGGCAGCGCAAGCTTTGCGGGCGACATTCGTTTGCCCGATATGCTCTACGCGTCGGTCAGGGGCGGACCAGCGGGCGACACCAGGTTGAAATCTGCCAACACAAAAGCGACCCTGAAAATGCGCGGCGTGGTGCAAGTGGTGCGCACCAAAAGCTGGGTTGCTGCGGTGGCGAGCAATTGGTGGGCAGCCAACACCGCGCTCGATGCGATGACGCCCGTCTTCGCAACCAAAGGTGGTTTGGCGGACAGCCAGAAAATCCGACAGTCGCTTGGCGACGCTATCGCCAAAGGCCCCGGCTTTCGTGCCTTCAAATCAGGCGACGTTGACGCTGCAATGGCCCCCGAGACGGCAACGCGCATTTTTAAGGCCGACTATTCGGTGGGTGCGGCGGTGCACGCCCCTATTGAAACACGGTCTGCGACGGCGGATTATCGCAATGGTCGTCTGCAATTATGGATCGCATCACAAGCGCCTCAGGCCGCGCGGGTTGCCGCAGCAAACGCCATTGGCATCGATGTAAATGATGTCGTTCTCTACCCCGTCATGGCGGGCGGAAGTTTCGACCGCAATTTTGACAATGTGATTGCCGCGCAAGTTGCGGTCATTGCCAAGGAAGTGGGCCGGCCAGTTCAACTGGTCTGGTCGCGTCCTGAAGACTTCTTGCGGGATCATGTCCGCACACCGGCGCTGGGCCGTTTATCCGCCGCGATAAATGCCGAAGGCGCCGTGACCGCCATGAGCGTGCGGTTAGCCGCGGCATCCAGCATGCGTGAGCTTGCAAACCGGATCGATGGACAAAGCGTTGACGCAGCGCGCAAGGCGTCCGCAGGCGAATTTGACGCGCTCGCGGTGCGCGGTGCGGAGATACCATATGCCATTCCCAATCTGACGGTTGACCATTTCCCCGTGCGCATGCCGATGCCAACCGGGCCGTGGCGTAGCCTTGCCAACAGTTACAACTGCTTCTTCGTCGAAGGTTTCATTGACGAGCTTGCCCAGAAAGCTGGCGTCGAGCCCTTGTCGTTTCGCATGCAAATGCTTGTCGGCCAAACGCGCCTTGCCCGATGCCTTACGGGCGTCGCCAATATGGCGGGATGGGACGGTGGTGCATCAGGCAGCGGACGCGGCATTGCGTGCCACAGCATGCGCGGCAGCCACATTGCCGTTATCGTGACGGCGCGTACTAGCGAAACCGGCGTGCGTGTCGATCGTATTCATGCGATGGCGGATTGCGGGCGGCTCATTAATCCCGATCTCGCGCGCCAGCAGATTGAGGGCGGCATTGTGTTTGGATTGGCACAAGCATTGGGTTCAACAACCGAATATCAGAACGGCCTGCCAACCGCCCGCCGTCTGCGCGATGTGGACCTGCCGAAATTGACCGACGTGCCAGAAATCACCGTTGAATTTGCGCGCAGCGATGCGGCGCCGGGCGGTGTGACTGAACTCGGGGTGCCGCCAGTTGCACCCGCACTTGCAAACGCATTATTCTCTGCAGCGGGAATACGTTTGCGTGAACTTCCATTGCTGTCCCGGGGACTATAATGACATTACCAACGAACCACCCACCCGTAGCGACGCCCAAAGTCGGCGTCCTGCTGGTGAATCTGGGTACGCCAGACGCACCGACGACGTCAGCGGTGAAGCGCTATTTGAAACAGTTTCTATCGGATCGTCGCGTTGTCGAAATTCCGCCTTTGGTGTGGCAACCAATTTTACGCGGCATCATTTTGAACACCCGTCCGCAAAAATCCGCGAAGGCATATGCCAAGGTATGGACCGAAAAAGGATCGCCGCTGGCGTTTTTTACAGCCGGACAGGCGGAAGCGTTGCAGGCGTGTATGGAAGGGATCGCCGATGTGCGGTACGCCATGCGTTATGGCAATCCGTCGGTCGCTGATCAACTGGCCGCGATGAAAGCGGCGGGGTGCAACCGGATTTTGATCGCGCCATTATATCCGCAATATTCGGGGGCGACGACAGGTACTGTGCTTGATGAAGCCTATGCTACGCTCACCGCCATGCGTTGGCATCCGGCGATCCGGACGCTGCCCGCTTATCATGATGATGCGCGCTATATCGGCGCGTTGAAGACGTCGATTGAAGCGTCGCTTGCGAAACTGGATTTCGTACCCGACGCGCTTGTGATCAGTTTCCACGGGATGCCGGAACGGACGCTCCATTTGGGGGATCCTTATCATTGCCACTGCCAAAAAACCGCACGGCTTCTGTCGGAAGCCATGGGCCGCGCGCTTGTTGTCAGTTTCCAATCGCGTTTCGGGCGAGCAAAATGGCTTGAACCCGCCACGGACGACACGCTGATGAAGCTTGCGCGCGAAGGGACAAAGAAAGTCGCGATCTTTGCGCCGGGCTTTTCGGTTGATTGCCTCGAAACGCTCGAAGAACTGGCGATGCAAGGACATGAGCAGTTCGAAGAAGCGGGCGGCACGCATTATGCCTATCTGCCGTGCCTGAACGACAGCGATATCGGCATGGATATGCTTGAACAGATTATCGGGCAGGAACTGGCTGGCTGGATCTGATCATTGGCGCAGCGTGGCTGCGGCTTTTTTGTGCTAACGTTTACGGCAACTTGCACTTGTGCCCTTGTCCATTAATCATGGCGGAAATAGCGATGAGGAGAGCAATGCATGTCACGAATTGCGGTGGTTACAGGCGGGACCAGAGGTATTGGTGAAGCGATCTGTTTGAAGCTTCAAGAAAAAGGCCGGATGGTCATCGCCAACTATGGTGGCAATGACGCGGCCGCCAAGGCGTTTTCAGAAAGGACCGGCATTGCGGTGCGGAAGTGGGACGTTGGCGATCACCAAAGCTGTCTGGACGCCTGCGCGGCGATTGAGGCTGAGTTCGGGCCGATCGACATCATGGTCAACAACGCGGGCATCACCCGCGATGCTACGATGATGAAGATGACATTTGAACAATGGGATGAAGTGATCCGTGTCGACCTGACCGGATGTTTCAACATGGCCAAGGCGGTATTTGCGGGCATGCGCGAACGCAAATGGGGGCGCATCGTGAACATCGGCTCAGTCAACGGCCAAGGCGGCCAAATCGGCCAGGTGAACTACGCCGCGGCAAAATCAGGCATCCATGGTTTCACCAAATCGCTTGCCGCTGAAGGTGCGCGCTATGGCGTGACCGCCAATGCAATCGCGCCGGGCTATATCGGCACCGAAATGCTGTCGACCATCCCGGAAAATGTGATGGAAAAGATCGTCGCCCAAATTCCCGTGGGCCGATTAGGTCAACCGGACGAAATCGCCCGCGGCGTCGAATTTTTGACGAGCGACAATGCAGGCTTCATCACCGGTTCGACTTTGTCGATCAACGGTGGTCAGCACATGTATTGATGGACGTCGGCGGGTGAGCGACATTTATCATCCACCCGTCAAGCGCAGCATGACGGTGGCGGGGCATCAAACCTCCATCAGTCTGGAACCGCTTTTCTGGGACGCGTTGAAACGGGCTGCCGAGCAGAAGGATTTGCCCGTCAATGCGCTGGTCGCGCAAATCGATGTTGAGCGTCTGGAATCGGGCACGCCCTGCGGGTTGGCGAGTGCGATTCGGTTGTGGGTGATGGCGAACGCATAAAGGGTTCCGTCACATCGACCTGTCCCGTCGGTTAAAGACCTGCTTCGACCGCTATTCGGACGGCATCTGCAGCATTCGACGTCGACAGTTTCTTGAACATCAGCATGCGGTGCATCTGAACCGTTTTTTCGCTTAAGGACAATCGATAGGCAATCTGCTTTGTCCGGAAACCGCGGGCCATCTGCTGCAAAATCTCGCGCTGGCGGGGCGAAAGTCGGTCGACGATCTGTGCAGCCTGTTGTTGCCGCACCAGCCCAATGCTTTCCTCTTCCGGAAGGACTTCGATTTGGGATCCGACGAACAGCTCAAGATTCCCATCATCGTCGAACAATGGCGCAATCATCACCGCGTTGCGAAAGGGGGAGCCGTCTTTCCGGTAATTGATGAGCTCTGCCAGTGCAGGGTGCTTCCCATATACTGCGGAACGCAGTTTTTCGGTCTGGCCATTTTCGGTGTCCGGACCGCGCAAGAAACGGCAGTTGCGGCCGATAACTTCGTCTTCTGCATAGCCGGTCAACGCACAAAAAGCCGCATTCACCGCAATCAGGGGATTGTCTGGCTTGGTGGGGTCGCTGACGACGGTTGCGATGGGGCTAAAGCGGATCGAATCCAAAACTGGATGACGCGTGGCTCGGCTTGGCTTCGGATTCAAATTCGTTTTCACTTCCATGGAAGATGCCGCAAAAATATCAATGTGGCAACTGTTCCTTCAAAGCGACGCTCGAAGCAAATCGCGCTCTTTAGTCTGAGCCGACCCGCTCAACATCCGCGCCGACAAGCTGAAGCTTTTCTTCTAGCCGTTCATAGCCCCTGTCGAGGTGGTACAGACGGCTCACATGCGTTTCGCCCTCTGCGACCAGGCCCGCGATCACAAGGCTCATAGAGGCTCTCAAATCGGTTGCCATCACAGGCGCGCCCGTCATTTTCTTCACGCCGTGGACAATGGCCGTACGGCCCTTGGTTTCGATATGCGCGCCCATACGGTTGAGTTCGGGCACGTGCATGTACCGGTTTTCGAAAATTGTTTCGGTCAGAACACTTGCGCCGTCCGCCATGCACAGCATGGCCATGAACTGCGCCTGCATATCGGTCGCAAAGCCCGGATATGGCGCGGTTGAAATCGTCAGCGGCTTTAATTTGCCATCGGACGCGATGCGGATCCCGCCTGCGGTTTCTTCAACCGTGACGCCTGATTGGCGCAGCGCATCCAGCGTTGCGTCCATTTCGCTCGCCTTTGCGCCGACAAGTTCAATATCGCCGCCGGTAATGGCTGCGGCGCAGGCATAGCTGCCCGCTTCGATCCGGTCGCTCATGACGCGGTATGTCGCGCCATGCAGACGGTCTTTACCGTGAATGATAAGGTCGGATGTGCCGATGCCTTCAATCTGCGCGCCCATCGCGACAAGCAAGTTGCACAAATCGACGATTTCCGGTTCGCGCGCGGCATTGTGCAGAACACATGTGCCCTTCGCGAGGCTGGCCGCCATCAGCGCGTTTTCGGTCGCACCCACGGACACGACTGGGAAGGTATAGGTCCCGCCGGGAATGCCTTTTTTGGCGACCGCCTTCACATATCCTGCAGCGACTTCAATTTCGACGCCAAAGGCCTCAAGCGCTTTTAGGTGAAGGTCGATTGGCCGGTTGCCGATGGCGCATCCGCCGGGCAACGACACGGTCGCCTCGCCCGCACGGGCAAGCATTGGGCCCAAAACCAGAATCGACGCGCGCATTTTGCGGACAAGGTCATAGGGCGCGATGTTTGTGGTGATACGCGTCGCTTCGAGCGTCATCACGCGGCCGAAATCTTCAGGGCGCGATCCGGCAACCGTCGTGGAAATACCGAACTGGTTCATCAAATGCTGAAAACCATCAATGTCCGCCAAGCGCGGCAAATTGCGCAAGGTCAGCGGCTCGTCGGTCAGCAACGCGCATGGTATCAGCGTCAATGCGCTGTTCTTCGCACCTGAAATGGGGATCTTGCCCTTGAGCGTATTGCCGCCGCGTACGATTATCTTATCCATCGCAGGGTATTTAGCGGGAATCGATTGCGGCGCAACTTAGGAATTGGAAGTCACGACATCGTGAGCGCAATCTCAAGCTGACCAAGCCGTTCTTTCCCCCAATATATCTCGTCGCCCACAAAGAATGTCGGGACGCCAAATGCCCCACGTTTGGCGGCATCTTCGGTATTCGCGATCAATTCCGCCTTCACCGCGGGATCCTCGGCCTTGGCGAGCAATGCTGCACTGTCGATGCCAGCTGCATCTAGAACCGACGCGATGATCTGTGCATCGCTCATGTCCGCGCCGTCTTCCCACATCGCCGCCATCACTGCGTCCACATAAGGCGCAAAGCAGCCGAGATGCTGCGCGGCAACCGCGCCGCGCATCAGTTGCAGGGAATTGATGGGAAAGCGCGGGTTCATTTTGAACGGCAGCGCATGTGCTTTTACGAAGCGGTCGAATTCCAGCATCTCATAATTGCGTTTTGCAGGTGTCTCGGCATAGCGCATGAACGGTGCTTGGTTGTTGGTAAGCTTGAACAGTCCCCCCAGCGAGATAGGGATATAGACCGCTTCGGCGCCCGTACGTGCGCATATATCGGGCAGCATCTTGTGTGCGAGATAGCTGTTGGGCCCGCCGAAATCGAAAAGAAATTGGAAGCTTTTGGTCATTAAAAATTTTCCGTCCACGGCCGTAAATCCACCTCATGCGTCCACGCACTGCGGTGTTGTTTGTGTAATGCCACATATTGCAGCGCAATCGCATCAGGTGACAACACGCCGTCCGCTGCCTTGGCCGCTTCGAAATTGGGGTGAATGCCCCTGATAAAGGCCGTGTCAATTCCGCCATCAATGATGACATGCGCAACGTGAATATTCTTCGGCCCAAGTTCGCGCGCCATTGATTGCGCCAGCATGCGCAGCGCGCCTTTTGCGCCGGAAAAGGCTGAAAAACCGCTTCCACCGCGTATACTGGCAGTCGCGCCGGTGAAAATGATTGTTCCCGACCGGCGCTCAACCATCCGGCGCGCCGCTTCGCGTCCCATGAGGAAACCCGCAAAGGCCGCCATTTCCCAGACCTTGCGATAAACCTGTGCGGTCATATCCAAAATTGAGAAGTTCACATTGGCGCCGATGTTGAACACGGCAACCTCAATCGGGCCCACATCGCGTTCAATCGCGTCAACCATTGCCACGACTTCTTCTTCGATACGCGCGTCTGCGGGATAGGCGCGGGCAGCATAGCCCTCCGCATGAATGGACTTTACCAGCGCGTCCAATTCATCGGCGTTACGCGCACGTCGGTTGACACAAGCGGTGTAGCCTTCGCGGGCAAACGCCTTTGCAATTGCTCCGCCCGTTGCGTCACCTGCGCCAACTATCAATGCTGCTGCCATATTATTTCTCCTTGCACGACGGGATGACTTGCCAGCCCGGAATTTGCAACCGATAGTCGGCCAATAAAGTCTTGGGAGAGTGCGATGCGTTTCAAATATGGGCTGCTTTGCGCATTTGCGCCTTTGCTATTGGCTGCGGCGCCCGCCCAAACGACCGACATCATTCTAACGGGCGGGTCGATACTCACCATGGCTGGCGATCAGCCGGAGTTTGTTGAGGCCATATTGCTGCGCAACGGCAAAATCGCCGCTCTTGGCACGCTCGCTTCCGTAAAAAAGCTGCCGCCAAAAAGATCGAAATGGTGGAACTAAAAGGGCGCACCGTTCTGCCCGGATTTATCGATGCGCACGGGCATATGGGCTATGTCGGGCAGAATGCGTCGATGGCGCAATTGCAACCGCCGCCCGTCGGGACCGTTACATCGATCGCAGAGTTGCAGGACGCGCTGCGCCAATATCCACGCCCCGATGGCAGGCCCCTGATTATTGGCAATGGCTATGACGACTCGCAACTGGCCGAGCGGCGCCATCCGACACGGGCGGATCTGGATGCGGTTTCCAGCAATGTTCCGATCTTGATACTGCATGTCAGCGGGCATTTTGCCGCGATGAATTCGGCTATGCTCAAGCTGGTTGGCTATACCCCAGAAACGCCCGATCCCATGGGCGGGGTGATCCGGCGTGAGGCCGATGGCAAAACCCCCAATGGCGTGCTGGAGGAAACGGCGCTCTATCCCGTGATGAAAGTGCTGACACCGCCGAGCATGGATGCCAGCATCGCGCCGCTGGTGACGGGTGCCAAAATCTATGCCGCCAACGGTATCACCACCGGGCAGGACGGACGGATCATGCCGGAAAGCTGGGCAGCGATGGAGGAGGCGGACCGGCGCGGGCTATTCCCGATTGATGTCGTGGCGCTAACCTCTTTTGAACGCGACTGGCCCGCGGCGGTGCGTGCGCGGATTGGAAAGCCATATCCAGCGGGCGGGCATTTGCGCATTGGCGGCATTAAATTGACGCTCGATGGTTCGCCGCAGGGACGCACGGCATGGTTGAAAGACCCGGTACCCATCCCGCCACATGGCCAGAAAGAGGGCTATGCCGGTTATCCGGCGATTGATCTGAAATTGTTCAACGGCAAACTGGCGGATGCCGCACAAAATGGCTGGCAGGTGTTTGTCCATGTCAACGGCGATGCCGCGGCGCAGGCATTGATCGACGGCGTCCGGGATAATGGTCTGGCAGGCAAACGCACCATCGCCATCCACAATCAAGTGGTTCAACTCGATCAGCTAAAGGACATGAAGGCGCTGGATATCCAGCCCAGCTTTTTTGCCAACCATACCTATTATTGGGGCGACTGGCACCGCGACGTAGCCCTTGGGCCCAAGCGCGCCGATTTTATCTCGCCACAGGCAACGGGCTGGGCATTGGGGCTGCGCCCGACGGCGCATAATGATTCCCCGGTTGTGCCGCCCGACATGATGCGGCTGGTCTGGTCATCGGTGAACCGGCTGACGCAGAGCGGCGACATATTGGGGCCAATGGAGCGGATATCGCCCTATCGCGCATTGCAACAAGTGACGATCAATGCCGCGTGGCAAATCGGAGAGGATGGAGACAAAGGTAGCCTAGCGACGGGTAAGCGCGCGGACCTTGTCATTCTGGACGGAAACCCGCTGACCGTGGACGCGGCCAAAATACACAGCATCAAAGTGGTCGCGACGATAAAGGATGGCAAAACAATATATGGGTCGATTGGTTCGCCGAGCAAACCTTAGGTCCTGGCCCTAGTCTTTTTCCAAAGTACATTGCAGCGGGTGCTGATTTTTTTGGGCGAAGTCCATGACTTGCGTCACCTTCGTTTCGGCAACTTCATAAGTGAAGATGCCGCACACGCCGACGCCCTTTTGATGGACATGTAGCATCACGCGGGTGGCCTGATCTGTGTCCATCTGAAAAAATGCCTTCAGCACATGAACGACGAACTCCATCGGCGTATAATCGTCGTTGAGTAGCAGGACTTTATACAGGCTGGGCTTTTGCGTCTTTGGCCGTGTACGCGTGGCAAGGCCGACGCCGGGTGTGCCGCCTGGTTTGTCGTCGTCATCATGTGCCATGTGGATCTGCATCACTCTAAAATAGGTCAGGGTAGGGTGACTGTGCAACCCCTGTTCCATATCAATTTCGTTTGGCCAAAAAGAAACCGCCCTTTCCGCAGGGGAAAGGACGGCTCTTTTATGATTGCGCTAGCGTTTCTCGGTTGCCCACCACCATAAGGAGGAGAGAGAGAAGGCAGCAGGCGCGAAATGCATCAGCGCAATAACCTCGGAAAACTTATGCAGCTTTCTTGAAAAGCTCAGTCGTTACCGCGATGCGGTTCGAAATCGGCTGGAACATTTCGTTTACCAGCTTGACCATCGCTTCGGTGTTCTTCGAACCCTGCGCTACCGCAGTGTCAAAGCCCTTGCGTGCCAGTTCACCCTGCAGCTTCACGAAATCGGTTGGCGATTTGACAGCAGTCAATTCTTTCACCGCAACCTGAACATCTTCGAAATTCTTCTTGGCGAATTCCATGTTGGTCTTGCCCATTTCCTGAGCGCCCTTGGCAACGATCTTGCCAGCTTCAACGATGGCTTCGACGTTGGCTTTGTTGAATTCAACGGCTTCAGCCGCGAACTTCTTGCCTTTTTCAGTCGCTTCGCTTGCCTTTTCGCGCACGTCGGCGAAAAACTCGGACGCTTTTTCAGCGGTGGCTTTTACAGTGTCAGTCATATTCGTCACTCCTTGAGCAATCGGTTCAGATCCAACAGACACGGCTTTCTTGGCCGGTAAAGCAGCAGGTTTCGCAACCTTCTTCTTTGCAACGGTGCTTGGTGTAGCTTTCGCAGGCGCAGCCTTCGACGCCGTTGATTCAACGGTTTTAGTCGAAGGAGTCGTTGCTAATTTGCTTACCATGGCGTGCACCCTTTCTGTTGTGTTGCAGTGCACAATAAAGATTCGTGCACGCACTGTCAACAAAAATGTTGCACTGCACAATAAGTTGAAATGGCGCGTTAATCCGCCAATGTCAGTCGTTCAAAACGCGCATAATGATGGTCTGCCGAACCAAATTGGCTTTCAATCATGGTCGCGCGCTTGAAGAAGTGACCGATGGCCAGTTCCTGCGTGATGCCAATACCGCCATGTGTTTGAATGGCGCTCTGGCCCACGAACTTCGCTGCGCGCGAAACCTTCGCCTTACATGCCGATACCGCAGCCATACGTTCTGCCGCTGGCAAATCGAGCTTCAAGGTAGCCATTGTCGTCATGGATTTTGACTGTTCAACTTCCATGAACATATCGACCATGCGGTGCTGCAATACTTGGAAGCGCGAAATGGGCTGGCCGAACTGGTTACGCTGCCGCGCATATTCGAGCGTGCCCGAATGCAGCTTGGCAGTAACACCGCAGGCTTCTGCACAGACGGAAACCGTTGCTTCGTCGACAATGCGTTCAATCAGCGGAAGGCCAGCGCCCTCATCACCCAACAGCGCGTCACCGGGGATCGCAACATTTTCAAAATAGACTTCAGAAGCCTGGAAACCATCAACGGTTGGATAGTCGCGGCGCACGATACCAGCGGTATTTGCGTCAATCAGGAACAGCGATACGCCATTGGCTTCGCTGCCTGAACCGCCGGTGCGGGCGGTGACCAGCAAATGCGTTGCCCAAGGGGCGGCGTAAACCACACCCTTATGGCCGTTCAGCACATAGCCTGCGCCGTCTTTCTTCGCGGTCGTGCGAATGTTCGCAAGATTATAGCGACCCTGTGGTTCCGCATAGGCAAATGCGATGATGACGTTGCCGCCAATGATTTCCGGAATGACGGCATCGGCAATCGCGCCGCCAACAGCCTTCAACGCACCACCGCCAAGAACGACGGTCTGCAGATAAGGTTCGATCGCAATGACCTTACCCAATTCTTCCATGATCAAAGCATTTTCGAGGTGGCCGCCGCCAAGGCCGCCATGGGCTTCGCTAAAGGATGCACCAAGCATGCCGAGATCTTGCGCCAGTGCCTTCCAAATGCCGGCGTCACGTCCGCTGCCGCTGGCAATCATCTTGTTGCGGCTGTCAAAGTCATATGTGTCCGCCAAAAAGCGGCTCAGGGTTTCGCGGATCATGTCCTGCGTTTCGGTGTAGCTGAAATCCATTATAATTATCCTGTCCAGTGGTCCGTCATGCTGAACTTGTTTCAGCATCTTAATGTCAACGTTGCGCATTAAGACCCTGAAACGTGTTCAGGGTGACGGCAAAATGTTAGATTAAATACCCAGCACCATCTTGGCGATGATGTTGCGTTGGATCTCGTTGGAACCACCGTAAATCGTCGTCTTGCGGGTGTTGAAATAGGTCGGAGCAGCGCGATGCGCGTAATCCGGACCAATTGGATGTTCATTGTCGCCTTCGCCAAATCCGCGGAAATAGGGCGCGCCATAATGCCCGACCGCTTCCAACGCGAGTTCGGTAATCCGTTGCTGGATTTCAGAGCCCTTAATTTTCAGCAAGCTGGATTCAGGGCCAGGGCCTTTGCCTGCGGCTTCGCCCGCAAGGCTGCGCAGTTCGGTGAATTCCAATGCGGTCAGATCGATTTCAAGTTCCGAAATCTTGCGCTTGAAGAATGGGTTGGCGATCAATGGGCGGTCACCGTCCTGCTCTGTGCGGGCAATGGATTTGATCTTCTCAACGCCACGCTTCGAACGGGCAACGGCGGCGATGCCGGTACGCTCATGCGCCAGCAAGAACTTGGCGCAGGTCCAGCCCTTGTTTTCTTCATAGATGCGATTGGCAACGGGCACGCGGACGTCTTCCAACCATACTTCGTTGACTTCATGTTCGCCGCCCAAGGTGATGATTGGGCGAACGGTTACGCCGGGCGTCTTCATGTTGATGAGAAGGAAGCTAATGCCTTCCTGCGCCTTGGCATCGGAATCGGTGCGGACGAGGAAGAAGCCCCAGTCTGCATATTGCGCCATCGTGGTCCATGTCTTTTGACCGTTCACAACATAATGGTCGCCATCGCGGACGGCCTTTGTGCGCAGCGAAGCAAGGTCCGAACCTGCGCCAGGTTCCGAATACCCTTGGCACCACCAATCGTCGCCGGACAAGATGCCGGGCAGGAATTGTGCTTTCTGCTCTGGCGTGCCGAATGTATAGATGACGGGTCCGACCATCGACAGGCCAAATGGCATGGTGCCGACGCAATCTGCAGCAGCGAGTTCTTCGGACCAGATGAAACGTTGCGTCGCGGTCCAGCCAGTGCCGCCATATTCGACAGGCCATGCTGGCGCGATCCAGCCTTTTTTCGCAAGAATGCGATGCCATGACAGAAAATCTTCTTTCGAAAGATCATGCCCTTCGTCCTGTACCGAACGGAGATTCTCGGGATAATTTTCGGCGATGAATGTGCGCACTTCCTGTTGGAAGGCGATTTCTTCGGGACTGAATTCCAATTGCATCACGATTCTCCTAAAAATAGCTGAATCAGAACTAGTGAACGTTTACGTAAACGTCAACTGAATCTCATCGCGCTTTTACATAGCTTCCCGGAGCAGATTCCAGCGCCTTCAACGTGCCTTCGCCGGGTATGCGGGCGCCCGTGGCAGGGACTTTTGCGTCACCCTTGTCCAGCAACCAAACACGCCAATCCGGCCACCAGCTGCCCTTGGTTTCGGTGGCGCCGTCGATGAATTCTGCCAGCGAGCCTGCAATGCCTTCGTTGGTCCAATATTGATATTTGTTTTGCGCGGGAGGGTTCACCACGCCCGCAATATGTCCGCTGCCCGCCAACAGGAATTTGACAGGGCCGCTAAAGTGATCCTGCAGCTTCCAAACGCTTTCGGCTGGCGCGATGTGGTCTTCGCGTCCGGCCTGAATGTAGGAAGGTGTTTGCACGCGACGCAAATCAATCGGCGTACCCAGCGCAGATAGACTATCCGGCACAACCAGACGGTTATCGCGATAGAGATCCGCGAGATAGGCTTTGTGCCATTTTGCGGGAAGATTGGTGACGTCCCCATTCCAGTGCAGCAGATCGAACGCGGGGTAATCTTCCCCCAGCAAATAATTTTTGACGACCGTCGACCAAATCAAATCCTTGCCGCGCAGCATGTTGAACGTCAGCGCGAGAAAGCGACCGTCCAAATAACCATGCGGCGCGCTCAACGTTTCGACCATCGCGATCTGATTGTCGTCGATGAAATTCAGCAATTCGCCGCCCGTGCTGAAATCGACTTGCGCGGTAAAGAATGTCGCGCTGCGTACCTTGTCGGCACCGCCGGTTGCGGCGAGCACGGCAAGCGTCGCTGCTAAGGTCGTTCCCGCAACACAATATCCTATCGCATGCACATCTGGCACGCCAAGGCCGTCGCGCACGGTATCAATCGCATCAATTTGCGCCGCGATATAATCGTCCCAGATGATGTCCTTCATCGAACTGTCTGCAGATTTCCAAGACACAACAAAAACGGTGATGCCTTGGTCAACGCAATATTTGATGAAGCTTTTTTCCGCTGTCAGATCGAGAATGTAGAAACGGTTGATCCATGGCGGAAAAATAATCAGCGGCGTTGCCAACACGTCCGGGGTCGCCGGATCATATTGGATCAGCTGATACAAAGGTGTTTGATGGACGACTTTGCCCGGCGTTGCCGCGATGTTTTCGCCCAGCTTGAAGGCGGCGGAGTCGGTGTGCGTCAGCTGACCGCGCTGCACATCTGTCATCAGGTTCTGCATGCCCGCCATCAGGCTTGCGCCGTTGGTCTCCATCGCCCGTTCAATTGCGACGGGGTTGGTGAAGGGCGAGTTTGCAGGGCTCATCGCCTCTATCATGCTACGCACGGCAAAGCCCATTTTGGCTTTGTCGCTATCGGCGACGCCATCCAGTTGGTCAGCCGCGCCTAGCATATAGTCAGACATCACCTGATATCCCTGACGCATCAGGTCGAAAACGGGATGTTCCCATTCAGGTGCAGCAAAGCGGCGATCCGACGGGTCAACTTTGCTGCGACCGGCCTTGGCCAGCGGCGCAAGTATCGTCCCCCACGCGTCCATCGCGGCGCGATATGCCTTCATTGGGTCAGCCGCAGAGGCGGCCGAACCCTCAAGCATTTTGGCGAATTGGTCGGGATCCATGAAGGGTGGGAATTTCGGTGAATCGGCCATATTCCATGCATAACAAATGTCACAAAATTGTCGAAGATTGTTTTGTTGTGCGGCGCAGCATGGACATTAGGTAAAAAAGGGCGCAAAGGCGCGCAATAATGACGTTTGAAAATCTTCCCCCGCTTCTTGATGAAGCGCTCACCGCTCGTGGCTATACTGCTTTAACCCCTGTTCAATCTGCTGTCATCACAGCTGAAGCCGAAGGCCGCGACCTTGTCGTGTCGGCCCAGACTGGATCAGGCAAAACCGTTGCTTTTGGCTTGGCCATGGCACCGCAAATCCTTGATGGTGGACTGGTCAGCCTTGCGCGCGAACCCGCCGCACTGATCATCGCACCAACGCGCGAACTTGCCCTGCAGGTCAGCCGCGAACTCATGTGGCTTTATGCCAAGGCTGGCGTCCGCATCGCTACCTGCGTTGGCGGCATGGATGCGTCGAAAGAACGCCGCACGCTCAATCAAGGTGCACAAATCGTCGTCGGGACACCCGGCCGTTTGCGCGATCACTTGGAGCGTGGCGCACTTGACCTGTCCGCTTTGAAGGTCGCGATTCTCGACGAAGCCGATGAAATGCTCGACATGGGTTTCCGCGAGGAACTCGAAGAAATATTGAACGCGACGCCCGAAGGCCGCCGCACTTTGCTTTTCTCGGCCACAATGCCGAAACCAATCGTGTCGCTGGCCAAGCGTTACCAGCAAGACGCCCTGCGCATCTCCACCGTCGGTGAAGACCGCGGCCATGGCGACATCAGCTATCAGGTCGTCACGGTCGCTCCACCGGACATTGAGAACGCAGTTGTGAACCTGCTGCGTCTGCATGAGGCCGAAACGGCTATCCTGTTTTGTGCGACGCGCGAAAATGTGCGCCGCCTGCATGCCAGCTTGACCGAGCGCGGCTTCAATGTCGTTGCGCTGTCGGGTGAGCATTCTCAGTCCGAACGAAATCACGCGCTTCAGGCCCTGCGTGACCGCCGTGCCCGTGTATGCGTTGCAACCGACGTTGCCGCACGCGGTATCGATTTGCCCAACCTGTCATTGGTGGTTCACGTCGAATTGCCACGCGATGCCGAGGGGCTTCAGCATAGGTCCGGACGCACCGGGCGTGCGGGTCGTAAGGGTACGGCAGTTCTCATCGTGCCCTATCAGCGCCGCAAGCGCGTTGAATCGATGTTGCGCGGCGCGAAGATTGAGGCAGACTGGATTAAAGTCCCGACCGCCGCAGATATCCGCGCCAAGGACCATGAACGTCTTCTCGAAACACTTTTGACACCCGTTGAAGTCGAAGATGAAGATCGTGCATTGGGTGCAAAGCTGCTCGAAACGATGTCGGCTGAAGACATCGCCGCTGCACTGGTTCGTGTGCATCGCGCCAAAATGCCGCAGGCAGAAGACATGCTGGATGACGGCACGCGCGAACGTCCGCGTGATGACCATCGCGCCGGATTTGACGATTCTGTTTGGTTCAAGCTGAACGTTGGCCGCCGCAACAACGCAGATCCAAAATGGATATTGCCGCTGCTGTGCCGCCGCGGCGGTGTGACCAAGAACGACATTGGTGCCATCCGGATTGCAGCAAACGAAACCCATGTGGGTATCGCTGCTGCCGCTGTTGCAAAATTTGCCAAAGCAATCGCGCAGCCGGGGCATGACGAAGACAATGATGTCGAGATCGTGCAAGCCAATGGCCCGCCACGTGAAGCTGCGCGAGAGAATAAGCGCATGGGTCGCGACGGAGGCCGTGATGGTGGTCGTCCGCAGCGTGCCCAATTGGGCGTCAATCCACGCGGCGATGGACCGCGTGGTGACGGACCGCCGCGCGGTGGACCACGTGGTGGATCGAACCGTGAAGGTGCGCGTCCATTCCGCAATGATGGGCCTCCACCGTCAAAGCATGGCGTACGGCACAAGGCTAAGGGCAATCGGCCGCGCTAATCCGCGGACCGAAAGCTTTTTCTGGAAATGCACGAAAACTTCGCGCATGAGGGTGGCTCTGTAATCAACTAACCGGAAACGGGAGCCAATGTCCGAAGAATTCTACCGCATCAAGCGTCTGCCGCCTTATGTTATCGCTGAAGTTAATGCGATGCGTGCGGCGGCCCGTGGTGCGGGAGAGGACATTATCGATCTGGGCATGGGCAATCCGGATTTGCCCCCGCCGCCGCATGTCATCGAAAAACTATGCGAAGTCGCGCAAAAGCCCGATGCCCATGGCTATTCGGCGTCCAGAGGTATTCCCGGCCTCCGTAAGGCGCAGGCCAATTATTACGCACGCCGCTTTGGGGTTGATGTTGATCCCGAAACCGAGGTCGTGGTTACGATGGGTTCGAAAGAGGGCCTTGCGAGCCTCGCAACCGCCATCACCGCGCCGGGTGACGTCGTATTGGCGCCAAACCCGAGCTACCCGATCCACACGTTCGGGTTCATCATTGCGGGCGCGACCATTCGGTCCGTACCCACGACGCCCGATGAAAATTATTTCCGGTCGCTGGAGCGCGCCATGGCGTTCACCGTCCCGCGGCCGTCGATATTGGTGGTCAACTATCCGTCGAACCCCACTGCAGAAACCGTTGATCTGGCGTTTTACGAGCGATTGGTTGCATGGGCGAAAGAGAACAAGGTCTGGATATTGTCCGATCTTGCCTATTCGGAACTCTATTTTGACGGCAACCCGACCCCGTCCATACTGCAGGTGAAGGGCGGCAAGGATGTGGCCGTTGAATTCACGTCATTGTCCAAAACCTATTCGATGGCAGGATGGCGTATCGGTTTTGCCGTGGGCAACCGCGAATTGATTGCTGCAATGACGCGCGTTAAAAGCTACCTCGATTATGGCGCATTTACGCCTATTCAGGCGGCGGCGTGCGCGGCATTAAATGGCCCGCAAGACATCGTTGAACAAAATCGCCAGCTCTATCACAAGCGCCGCGATATCCTTGTCGAGGCATTTGGCCGTGCTGGATGGGATATTCCTCCACCGAAGGCGTCGATGTTCGCATGGGCACCATTGCCACCAGCGCTTGCGCATTTGGGGAGCCTTGAGTTTTCCAAACAGTTGCTGACCGAAGCAAAGGTCGCGGTCGCGCCGGGCGTGGGATATGGCGAAGACGGCGAAGGCTATGTCCGCATCGCTATGGTTGAAAACGAGCATCGCCTGCGTCAGGCCGCACGTAACGTGAAGCGTTATCTGCAATCGATGGGGGTCAACACCCTTGGCCAGTCAAAGGCAATCTGACATGGCGCGGAGCGAGTTTGCTTTCCATCACCGTTTCCGCGTGCGCTGGTCAGAGACCGATGCACAAGGCGTCGTCTTTAACGCGCGCTATCTGGATTATGCCGACGTCGCGGTCACCGAATATTGGCGTGAAGCGAAATTTCGCGATTATGCCGATGGTGCGCCGTTGGAGTTTCATGTCAAAAAGGCGACCGTGACATGGTTTGCGCCGATTAAGCCGGACGAGCTTATTGAGGTTATGGCGCGCACGGTTGCGACGGGACGGACCAGCATGACTCAAATCGTCGAAATTCACGGCATTACCGAAGATGGTTCAGACGATTTGCGCGCAACAGTTGATCTTGTCAGCGTGCATGTGGACCTTGATACGCATCGCCCGATTCCCTTGCCACATTGGGTGAAGGATGTTTTCCTGAACTTCGATCAACAGGCTGCGACCCCTGCGGCTGTAATGGCCGACGCGTAAGACGGTTTGAGGATGCGCACGAACGCCCGTTTGAGCTTTCTGGCCATCATCGCGGTTCCACTGCTATTTGTGAGCGGCTGCTCGCCAGCGGGCACCGCAGACGAACGAAGCGAGAGTGCAGAGGCATTCCCGCGCGCCGAACGTGTGGTGTCCACCGCGGGCGATACCGAATTTTCGACTGAGGCAGCGCGCGATGAAGCGGGTGAGGCCGAATTTGTGATGGATTGGGCCGGGATCCAGCTTGGGACCACGGTGGCGGATATCGGCGCAGGCGAAGGCTATTACACCATCCGCCTTGCGGACCGCGTTGGACCAAAAGGGCGTGTGCTTGCGCAGGATATCAATCGGGATGCGCTTGATCGACTTGGCGCCCGTGTCACACGCGAACAGCTCGATAATGTTGCCATCAAGGAAGGCGCTCTGGATGATCCCCGGTTGCCAGAAAACAGCTTTGACCGGGTTTTCATGGTGCATATGTATCATGAAATAAGCGAGCCGTATGCGTTTCTATGGCGCATGCGGCCCGCGCTCGCCAAGGGCGGACAGGTCATTGTGGTAGACCGCGATCGCCCTACCGCCCAGCACGGTATTCCGCCAAAGCTGCTGTTCTGCGAATTTGATGCCGTGGGCTATCGTTTGACCGGCTTTACCGAACAATTGAAACTGGGTGGATATATCGCCCGCTTTGAAGTCAGCGGGAAGCGGCCTGAGCCTTCAAAAATCAAGACATGCGCTGCACGTTATCCGCAAAATTAGGCTGAATATTTCGGCGCGCTTAGTCGCCGTCAAAACCGATTAGCGACGCGACCCGTACGCCGTTGGCGCGCAACTTGGCTGCGCCGCCAAGGTCCGGCAGGTCAACGATGAATAAGGCTTGTTCAACCCTGCCGCCGCCTTGCTGGATTAAGTCAACGCCAGCCAGGGCCGTACCGCCCGTGGCAATCAAATCGTCAACCAACAGCACTTTTTGGTTCGGCTGCACATGGCCGACATGCATTTCAATGCGGTCGGTGCCATATTCGAGCGTGTAATCCGTGCCGATTTTCTCGCCGGGCAGTTTACCGGGCTTACGCAGCATCAATTGGCCAAGGCCCAGCACATATGCCAGAGCAGACGCCACGATAAAGCCACGTGCCTCAATGCCAGCGACAAGCTGCGTATCCGAGTCCACCAGCGCCGCTAACCGGTCGATGGTCATGCGATAGCCGTTTGCGTCGAGTAGCAGGCTGGAGACGTCACGGAACATGATACCCGGTTTGGGATAATCCGGAATGTTGCGAATCAGGGCGGCGAGGTCGGCGTTGCTATTCATGCGCCATGACTGCCCGCAACCTGCAGACTTTTCAAAAGAAAAGGGCCGGAATATTTGTGTTTATTGATGCCGAACGCGCGGCAATAAAAAAGGGGCAGCCTATCGCTAGGCCGCCCCATTTTATATCCCGTAAGGGAAACCGAATTACTTCAGTTCGACGGTTCCGCCGGCTGCAAGGATCTTCGCCTTGATGTCTTCGGCTTCTGCCTTGTTTACGCCTTCCTTGATCGCCTTTGGCGCGGACTCAACAAGAGCCTTTGCTTCGGTCAGACCAAGGTTGGTGATCGCACGGACTTCCTTGATGACTGCAATCTTGTTGCCGCCGTCGCCGGTCAAGATAACGTCAAATTCAGTCTGCTCTTCAGCAGCTGGTGCAGCAGCGGCAGCAGGGCCAGCAACAGCAACAGCAGCAGCGGCGCTAACGCCCCACTTTTCTTCCAAAGCCTTAGCAAGTTCAGCCGCTTCGAGAACGGTCAATGCCGAAAGTTGGTCTACGAGCTTTTCAATATCAGCCATTTAAATAACACTCCGATTTTCTGTCATATCTGTAGGGCCCGCCCAGCCGGTTAAAACCATGGGACGCAGCCGGTTAAATTCAAAAAAGTTATGCTGCCTTTTGGTCAGCATAGGCACCAAAAACGCGTGCCAATTTCGCAGCAGGTGCGGTCGACAGCTGTGCAAGCTTCGTTGCCGGTGCTTGGATAAGCCCGATAAGCGTGCCGCGCAGTTCGTCGAGCGATGGCAACGAAGCCAGCGCCTTTACACCGTTTACATCAAGGAACGTGTCACCCATCGCGCCGCCGACAATTTCAAGTTTGTCATTGGTCTTTGCGAACTCGACAGCAATCTTTGCAGCTGCAACCGGGTCCGACGATGTGGCGAGCGCTGTAGGGCCGGTAAGCAATTCAGCTACCGATCCATATTGCGTTCCTTCAAGAGCGATTTTGGCAAGACGGTTCTTGGCAACCTTATAGCTTGCACCAGCATCCCGCATCTTCAAACGAAGGTCGGTCGATTGTGCAACCGTCAGCCCGAGATTACGGGTGACGACGACAACCGCCGCTTCATTGAAAGTGGCGTTCAGCGATGCAACTGTTTCGGTCTTTTCAGAACGGTTCATGCATTACTCCTTTTTCAGACTTCGCCGGCGAACCGACAAAATCCAACACGAAAAGCGAAACACCCGGCTAGGCGATCCGCTGACTTCAGTCCGTGGGGAAGTTTCATGCCGAACTCACACGATCTAAAATCGGGAGCGGTGGCGAAGGATGGCAAAAGCCAGTCCTGAAATCTCTATCCCCGTCTAGGCTGGAAATTAAGAACGGCAAATTCCGTTCACCAACTGTCTCGGACGGTTGCCGGTGGAGCCGTCGCCCCACCGAACGAGGCGGGCATTAGCAGGGTTGGACGCAGAGTCAAGGGCGGCCGCCCCTTTGATCGCTGTCCACCGCGACAGAGTTTCAAAATCCTATGAAAGTCTGGACAATTTATCTTACTGGACAATCCTTGCTTCGCTGACTTAATCGAAATGCAATTCATCAGGTTAAAGGAAACAATGATACATGGCCGACACGCGTGAAAAAACGGCTGCGCTGATTGGCGCATATTATGCTGCATTCAATGCCATGGATGTTGAAGCTATCGTGGCATGTCTGGATGAAGATGTGGCACATGATATCAATCAAGGAGACCGCGAAACCGGCAAGGTCGCGTTTCGCGCCTTTCTTGGCCGCATGGACCATGCCTATAGTGAACAGCTGCGTGACATTGTCATAATGACCAGCGAAGATGGCAGGCGCGCGGCGGCGGAATTCATCGTCGACGGCATTTACAAGGTGGCGGATGAAGGCTTTCCTGCAGCGCATGGCCAGAGTTACAGCTTGCCAGCGGGCGGTTTTTTTGAGGTCGCAGACGGAAAAATCACACGCGTCTCGGTCTATTATAATCTTGCCGACTGGATTGCCCAAGTTTCATGACTGTAGACGTCCGTTCCTTGACGGATCCCGAGGAGCGCTGGGCCGCCATTCCGGCGCTGTCTGATCTGCGGATCCGGGTTTTTCGCAGCTGGCCCTATCTGTATGACGGCAGTGCAGAGTATGAAGCCGCTTATATAGCCGAATTTGTCCGCGAACCGGGTTCGGTGCTTGTCGTCGCCCGGGACGGGGACGTAATCATCGGCGCGGCTACGGCGTCTCCATTGGAAGGACAGAAGCCGGACATCCAGAATCCCTTCTGTGACCAAGGACTGGATATTGCGCAGATATTCTATTTCGGGGAATCGGTTCTGTTGCCGCAATATCAGGGGCAAGGCATTGGACACCAGTTTTTTGATGCGCGTGAAGACGCAGCGCGCGCCGCAGGGGCACGGCAAACCGCCTTTTGCGCGGTGGTCCGCTCTGACGATCATCCGATGCGGCCCGAAACGCCACGCGATTTGCATCCATTCTGGCGTGCCCGCGGCTATGCCCCGGTGCCCGGTTTGACCGGAACGCTCGAATGGCAGGATCTGGGTGATGATTTCGAAAGCGCGCATGCCATGCAATTCTGGATGCGCGACCTGTGACCGCGTCGGTCCGTATAGCGGCAGCCCAATATCCCATCGGGGAACCCGATAGCTTCGCCAGTTGGCAAGCGAAAGTCGGGCAGTGGGTGGGCGATGCCGCGGCACAAGGCGCACAGCTTTTGGTGTTTCCCGAATATGCGGCGATGGAATTGGCCGCAATCGACAAAGCGACGGCGAGCGATCTGCATGCCTCGTTGCGGGCCGTGGTTGCTTTGGGGCCAAGAATTGACGCCCATTATGCGGATCTTGCCCGGCAATTTGGGGTCGCCGTGCTCGGCGGAACCCGACCCTTTGGCGATGAGTCTGGGCCGATTGTAAACAGGGCGACGCTGTATATGCCGGACGGGCAAACGGCCTATCAGGACAAGATTATGATGACCCGGTTCGAACGTGAATCCTGGGACATTAAAGGCGGAAAAACCCTGCGAGTTTTTCGGACATCTTTGGGAATGCTGGGCATTTCTACCTGCTATGATATCGAATTCCCGATGATCGCGCGGGCGCAGGCACAAGCTGGCGCACAGGCCATTCTCTGCCCGTCGTGCACCGACAGTTTGCAAGGCTATTACCGCGTTCGGATTGGGGCACAGGCGCGGGCATTGGAAAACCAAATTTTTGTGGCGCAGGCACCGACCGTTGGCATGGCGCCGTGGTCGCCGGCGCTGGACGAAAATTATGGCGCGGCAGGGCTGTTCGTTCCGCCTGATGGGGATAGTCCCGACGACGGCGTTGTGGCGATAGGGACCGAAGGGCAGGGGGCGTGGGTCATGGCAGACGCTGATCTGGCGCGCGTGAACCGCTGGCGCACCGAAGGGGCCGTGCGTCCCTTTGCGCATTGGCCCGAACAATATTGCGGCGCAATTGCCAGCGACCTGCCGGTAGAAGTTGTGCCGCTGGATTAACTGTTCGCAAAAACGGGCGGAGCGGTTAGGGGGACTTCCATGCCACAAAATGCCGCCTTACCACGCCTGCACCTTCTCCTCGCGATCGCCGTGATGGCGGTGTGGGGAACGAATTTTGTCGTCATCAAATTGGCGTTGGCCCATTTGCCGCCTTTGTGGCTTGCGACGCTGCGTTTTACGTGCGCATTTCTGCCAGCGGCATTTTTCCTAAAACGCCCTGCGGTGCCTTTGTCCAATCTGGCGACTTACGGCATATTGATCGGGGCGGGGCAGTTCGGCCTGCTGTTTTTGGCGATGAAAGGCGATATTACTCCCGGCCTCGCCTCACTGGTTGTTCAGATCCAGGTCTTCTTTACCATTGCCCTATCCAAGCGGCTGACGGGGGAGAGGGTGCGCACATTCCAATGGGCTGCACTTGTGTTAGCGACAAGCGGGCTGGCCGTCATTCTGACCCATTCGGACGGCAGCGCGACGCCATTGGGATTGATGCTCGTCGTAACCGCGGCGTTTTGCTGGTCGAGTGGCAATATGGTCTCGCGCGCCGCGGGTAAGGTCGACATGCTTGCGTATGTGGTCTGGGCCAGCATCTTTGCCGTGCCGCCACTGTTCACCCTCGCCTTGTTATTTGAAGGCCCGTCGGCCTTGATTGCGGGCGTGCACGCAGCAACAGCGACGACCTGGGCGGCGGTGGTCTGGCAAGCGGTTGGCAACACCATGTTCGGCTATGGGATTTGGGGATGGCTTCTGGCGCGGCATCCTGCGGCAACCGTTGCGCCTATGGCGTTGCTGGTGCCGATATTCGGGATGGGGGCGTCGGCATTGTTCTTAAACGAGCCATTACAGAGCTGGAAATTGCTGGCCGCCGCGCTGGTCATGGGCGGGTTGGCGTTAAGCCTTTTATGGCCGAGATTTTTTCAACCTATTTCGAAAATCGAATAGACCGGACCCGCGGCGGTTTGTTCGCCGGTGCCGACCGCGATGACATTGTTAAGCCAGCTATAGCGGCTATCACCACATTCGAATTTTGCGACGACTGCCAGTGAATATTCGTGGCGCTCCAGCAATGCGCCTTTGCGGAACCGAGACATTGCTTCGGCTTCGGCCAGAAAACGGCCTTGATAATTGAGGTAAACCAAAGCCCCGTCGTCGGTTTGCAGCGTCAGGCGGACGTCGATTACCATCACGCCATCTTCACGGTTGACGACCCAATCATTTCCGCCCGGCAGCACCGTGCCGTTCAGCCGCTCGCCAGCAAAATGGCCGCCGGTGACGGGGGCAATGCGGCGCAGACCGGCGGGGGTTTGACCAATGCTGATCATCCCTGCAAAATCAACGGTCAGCGTCATGGTAATGAGGTGGTGGTGCGGTAAATTGTTCATTGCACAGTTGCTACCATGACGGCAGGATGGCGCAAGAGTTATCAGGGAGAGAGTTTTGGACAACATAATTGCGCGCCGTCCGGGCCCATCGGTTCAGGAAGTGTTCGACGGCGATCGTAATCCAGCGCCTGCGGTCATGCGCGTGGAATCACCCGCCATTGGGCAAAGCAGTGATGATGTTTCTATTGCGCGTTACTTCGCCAAAGACTGGCATGATCGCGAAGTCGAGCAGGTTTGGCGCAAGACATGGCAACTGGCGTGCAGGCTGGAGCATATCCCGAATATTGGCGACCATGTGGTCTACGACATCGTGCATGACTCGCTCATCGTCGTGCGTACAGGCCCGGACGAGATCAAAGCCTATATCAATTCGTGCCTGCATCGCGGCACGATGCTCCGCACCGAAGGCGGGTGCGTTAAGCAGTTTCGTTGCCCCTTCCACGGCTGGACTTGGAAGCTGGATGGCGCATTATCTGTCATTCCCGGCCAATGGGATTTCCCGCATGTTGATAAGAACAAGATGAACCTTCCCGAAGCGCGCGTTGGCACATGGGGCGGCTTTGTTTTCATTAATTTTGATGCTGATGCCGAACCACTTGAAACCTATCTCGAAAATCTGCCCGAGCATTTTGCGTCCTTCAATCTGGAAGACCGCTATGTCGCGGCGCATGTTGCCAAGATTATGCCATGCAACTGGAAACTGGCGATGGAGGCTTTTGTCGAGGCATATCATGTGCCGTTCGCGCATGGACAGGTGCTAAGCTATTATGGGGACAGCAACACCCAATATGATGTTTGGCCCGGTGTACGCCATGTCAGCCGGATGATCAGCGTTCAAGGCGTCGCCAGCCCATCGAAGCCCGCAACGACAGCTGAACAAACCATAGAGGAAATGCGCCGCGACGTGCCCTTTTTTGCAGGCAAGCCCATTGAAGTGGGCGAGGGTGAAACGGCGCGGGGCAAGCTGGCCGAACGCGCGCGGGAGAAGATTTCGCGCTCGATTGGGCGCGACATGTCCGCCCTATCGGACTCAGAATCGCTCGACCTGATCGAATATATGCTTTTTCCCAATATGGTTCCGTGGGGCGGGCAGGCGTTGCCCATCACCTACCGCTTTCGCCCGAATGGCGACGATCCCGAAAGCTCGATCATGGAAATCATGTTCCTGTTTTCCAAAGCACCCGACGGATCGCATCCGGAACCAGCAAAAATGACGATGCTGGGGTTGGATCAGAAATGGGCGGACGCACCGGAGCTTGGTTCGGCCGCAATGGTTGCTGATCAGGACACCGACAATCTGAAGCGGATCCAAAAAGGTCTGCGCGCGTCGAAGAAGCCGGGTGTGACATTGGCGCGCTATCAGGAAAGCCGCATTCGCCATTACCACGAAACGCTGGATGCATATATGGCGCGGTAGCGCATTTGAACAAACAGATGTGTTCCGCTAATGGCTCAGCCTTGGGGGAGCATTCATGCCATTAGCATTCACCATTTATGACTGGGGCATATTGCTTGCCTACGTCGCATTGCTGGCATTTGCCGGTTATCAGGCGACACGGCGGACCAAAACGGCGGATGACTATTTTCTCGCCGGGCATCATGCGCCGGTCTGGCTGGTTGCAGTGTCCGTTCTGTCGACGATGCAGTCGGCGGCAACTTTTCTTGGTGCCCCCGATAACAGCTATCGCGGCGATTACAGCTATCTCACAAGCAACTTTGCCGCGATCATCGCTGCCTTTATCGTCGCACGTTTCCTGATCCCGCGATTCTACGCAATCGGTGCGACCACGGTATATGAATTGTTGGAAGCCCGTTTCGACGCGACGGCAAGACGCGCGGCGGCGGGGATGTATCTCGTCGGCCGTATCTTGGCGAGCGGCGCGCGGCTGTATCTTGCCGCTATTGCGGTTTCGATGATCATCTTCCTTGATGTCGAGCCGCAGCATATCGTTATCGCGTCGGCGGTGCTTGTCGTTTTCGGTGTTGTGTTCACACTGTTCGGCGGGCTGAATGCCGTTATCTGGAGCGACCTGGTGCAGGTTGTGCTCTACCTCGGTGGCGCGGTGCTGGTGCTCATCTTTTTGCTGGTGAAAATTCCCGCACCTGCTCCAGAAATCTGGAACGCGCTTCAATCTGCACCCGACGGAATGGACAAGCTGCGTTTGTTTGACTGGTCGTTCGACTTTACCAAGCCGTTTACCGTTTGGGCGATCCTGACCGGGCTGGTGCTGCTCAATATCGGCAATGTCGGGCTCGATCAGGACACGACGCAGCGCTTTTTGGCATGCGAAAATGCACAATCGGGCAAGCGCGCTTTATATGCGAGCATGTGGGCAGCAATTCCTGTGGTGGCGTTGTTCATGGCGATAGGATCGCTGCTCCACATCTTCTACAACCGCCCCGACCTGATGGGCGTGAGCGTTGGCGCTACCAACGCGTTCGCGGGCGAAAAAATCACGGTATTCATGTCGTTCATTCTGTCTGAAATCCCGCCCGGCTTGCGCGGGCTGGTCACCGTTGGCGTCATCGCGGCGGCGGCGATCAATTCCGGACTGATTTCGATGTCGGCGGTGGTTGTGAACGATTTTTACCGGCCTTGGCTGGAACGGCGTGGCGCGCCGTCCAACGAGCAGCATTATGTCAACGCCGGACGCACGGCGATGATATTGCTCGCCTGTGCGCTGTTTGCGATGTCGATATTATGTTTCTATTGGCAGCATTATAGCGACACGCCTTTGCTAGAATTTGTCCTCGGCGTCATGGTCTTTGCCTATTCGGGCTTGCTGGGGGTCTATGGCACCGTGGTCTTTACGAAGCGTGGCGCGACATGGTCGGTGATCGCCGCGCTGCTGGCTGGATTTGTCGCGATCCTGCTGCAACAGCATTATGTCGTGGACAGTCTTGGGCTGCCTGCGGCGTGGAAAGCGCTGGCCTTCCCATGGCAGCTATGTATCGGGACGGCAGTCGCCTTTGCTGTTTGCTGCGCAGGCCGTGATATCAAGGATAAATCAGATACCGCGCCCGTAATTGCATAAAAGCGTCAAGCCCCGGCTGCCACTCAGCCTCAATCTCGCTGACGGCCTTTCCGTCCAAAATGCCTTTACGGACCGTGTCGGTTCCTGCCAGCTGATCGAAAAAGCTTGGAGTGCCAGCGCGGAATTCAAACTTGTCCGGGTACAAGTCGTGGACCGCCTTCACCAAAGCGATGCCGGTGCGGAATGGTTGGAATGTTGTGCTGTTGGTGGGGATGACCCACACGCCGTGACACGGCTGCCCAGCATATTTGGAAAAATCCGGTGTAAAGGAAATGGGCGTGAAAGTGACACCCGGCAATCCCATTGTATTTAATCGATCCGCCAGTGCCGCACCATCGATGAAAGGCGCGCCGATATATTCGAAGGGTTTTTCGCTGCCCCGTCCTTCGGAGATGTTGGTGCCCTCAAACAAGGCCGTGCCGGGATATACTGCGGCTGTTCGGGGTGACCGCATATTGGGTGAGGGCGGCACCCAAGGCAAATCCCAAGCGACATAGGTCGCCAAGTCGCGATTCCAGCCGCGCATGGGAATAACGCGCAGGCGCGTGCGCAGCTTTTCCTCGCCGACGAACATCTGCGCGAGCTCACCGAACGTCATTCCGTGACGTACCGGCATGGCAAAGCTTCCGACAAAAGAGGCAAATGCAGGTTCGAGGACTGGTCCCTCTATCATCACCCCGCCTTGCGGATTGGGACGATCCAGCACGATCACCTCGGCTCCGGATTTCTCTGCGGCGCGCAGCATGAACAGCAATGTCGAGGAATATGTATAAAAACGCGTACCGACGTCCTGCAGATCGACCAGCACAATATCAATGCCGTGCATCATCTTGTCAGTCGGCATCTTGGTTTCGCCGTAGAGGCTGTGGACGGGCAAGCCGGATTTGGGATCGATGCCCGAGGCCACTTTTTCACCGGCTTGCGCCTCGCCACGCACACCATGTTCCGGGCTAAACAGCGCGACAAGATTGATAGCGGGATGCGCGCGCAATAGATCGACGTCGCTGACGCCGTTGCGATCAACGCCGGTCTGGTTGGTCAACAGCGCGACCCGCTTTCCCTTGAGCAACGCCAGTTGGTCGGAAAGCAAGGCTTCGATCCCGGGGGTGATATGCCTGATGGGAATGGCGATTGATTTGACGGGACTTACGGCTTTTGGCTGAACCGGATCAGCCGCAACGGCGGCCAGTGGAAGCAGCGCAACAATAAAGGTCAAAAATATTCGCATGATGAAAGGCTATTGGATAACGGCACCCGCCGCAAAGAAAAAGGGCCGGAGGTTTCCCTCCAGCCCTTTTGATATTCGTGTGATGCGGTGGCTTAAGCGCCAGCGACGTCCGCCAGATTGATCTTGAGGCCTGGGCCCATTGACGAGCTGACCGCAACGCGGCGGACATATTTGCCCTTTGATCCGCTTGGCTTGTTCTTGATGACGGCGTCGATCAACGCGTCGAAGTTCTTGCGCAGATCAGCGTCAGAGAAGCTCTTCTTGCCGATGCCGCTGTGGATGATGCCCTGCTTTTCAACGCGGAACTCAACCTGACCGGCCTTTGCAGCCTTTACAGCTTCAGCAACGTCCATGGTGACTGTGCCGAGCTTCGGGTTTGGCATCAGGCCCTTTGGACCCAAGGTCTTACCCAAGCGGCCAACGATGCCCATCATGTCCGGCGTTGCGATAACGCGGTCATAATCAAGGTTACCGGCCAACATGTCTTCCATCAGGTCTTCGGCGCCGACTTTGTCTGCACCAGCAGCGGTTGCTGCAGTAGCCTTGTCGCCACGTGCGAAGACGGCAACCTTCATTTCCTTGCCGGTACCGGCTGGAAGCGAAACCATGCCGCGAACCATTTGGTCAGCATGACGTGGGTCAACGCCCAGGTTCATGGCAACTTCGATGGTTTCGTCAAACTTGGCAGTTGCCAATTCCTTGATCAGCTTCAGCGCTTCATCAACGCCGTAAAGCTTGTCGGCATCCAAATGCGCGAGCGATTTTGCTTTTTTGGTCAGCTTGGCCATCGGATCAGCCCTCCACTACTTCGAGGCCCATGGCGGTAGCCGAGCCTGCGATGATTTTTACTGCTGCGTCCATGTCGTTCGCATTGAGGTCGGCCATCTTGATGGTTGCGACTTCTTCCAACTGCGCACGTGTGATTGTACCAGCAGTGATCTTGCCTGGTTCTTTCGAACCGGACTTGAGGCCAAGAACCTTCTTGATGAGGTAGGTCGCTGGTGGCGACTTCATCGCAAAGGTGAAGCTCTTGTCTGCGAACACGGTGATCTTCGTTGGAATAGGGGTGCCCTTTTCCATGTCAGCGGTCGCAGCGTTGAACTGCTTGCAGAATTCCATGATGTTTACGCCGCGCTGACCCAATGCTGGGCCGATTGGCGGGGATGGGGTGGCCGAACCTGCAGGAACCTGCAGGCCGATATAGCCGTCAATTTTCTTTGCCATGAATGGCGTCCTTTCATTCTATCGCCGCAATGCCCTAAAAGAGCGAAAAACGGGTCAAATTAAGTGGTCCAACAGACATCAGATGATGTCCTCCCACACGGAATCACGTCGCTATTGCGCCGAGAAGCGGTGCCACTATCCGCAATGCAGATATAATGCAAGCCTTTGCGCGGTTATGCCGGCGGTGTGAGCCGCAGCAGACCTTCCTGAACGACGGATGCGACCAACGTGCCATCCTCGCTATAAATCCAGCCATGATTGATGCCGCGGCTGCCCCCGGTCCAGTCGCTGTCCATGACATACACGAACCACTGGTCCACCTGAACATCGTTATGGAACCACATGGCATGGTCCAGGCTGGTGGAAAACAGGCCGGGCGTCACCCAATGCAGTCCATGCGGGAGCATCGCGGATGACAGCAGTCCCATATCGGACGCAAATGACAAAAGTGCGCGGTGCAGCAACTGGTCGCCCTCAATCGGCGCACGCAAGCGGAACCATTGATAATGGCTGGTCGCCTTAGCATCAGCGGCAGGTCGAAAGCTGCGGAGCTCAAACGGCCGCGGATGTGCCATGCGCTCAAGCATATGATCAGGGATATCGGGGTTGCGCGCCATGGCGTCCGAATAGTCCCAGCATTTCTCGGGCGGCAACACGTCAGGCATCGGCACTTGATGTGAAAAGCCTGCTTCAGGCTTTTGGAAAGACGCGGTCAGGTTGAAAATAACCTTGCCTTCCTGCCGGACGACAACGCGCCGGTTGGAAAATGCGCGGCCATCAAAATCACGGTGGACGCGAAAGTGCAGCGGCAGGGCTTCGCTGCCACCGCGCAAGAAATAGGCATGCAGCGAATGGACTTGTTTGTCTGGATCAACGGTACGCGCTGCTGCCATCATGGCTTGCGCGATAATCTGCCCGCCGAAAATGCGATCGCGCGATGCACGAGAGAATGCCGGAAAGGTGAATTCGTCGGGTTCGTCTGCAGCGTCAAAATCGAACAGACGCACAAGGCCACGAACCAGCTTTTCAGCAGGTATCGCGCTGTGCGCCGCGTTTGCCTTTTCAATGCGCGCCTGTATCTGTTCGGGCGACAATGCAGAGGTCATAGGGAAGAAAGATGGCCAGCGAAGGCCATCACTTCATCAATTCGACTTCTTCGAAATCCAGTTCGACGGGTGTCGCGCGGCCAAAGATGCTGACCGATACCTTCACGCGGTTCTTGTCGAAATCGAGTTCTTCGACCGCACCGTTGAAGCTTGCGAATGGACCGCCAAGTACCTTGATCTGATCGCCGATTTCGTAGTCGACCGAAACGCGCTTCTTCGGCGCAGCTTCCATTTCCTGCTTCGTGTTCAAAATGCGCGCTGCTTCGGCTTCGCTGATTGGCTGCGGCTTGTTACCCGCGCCCAGAAAGCCCGTTACCTTGGCTGTGTTCTTGACCAAGTGATAAACGTCGTCGTTCATGTTCAACTTGGCAAGGACATAGCCTGGGAAGAACTTACGTTCCGCCTTGATCTTCTTACCGCGGCGCACTTCAGTGACTTGCTCGGTCGGAACCTCGACAGCTTCCACGAGCTGCGAGAGGCCAATACGCTCGGCTTCAGCGAGGATCTGGTCGCGGACCTTGTTTTCAAAACCCGAATAAGCGTGAATGATGTACCAGCGTGCCATAATATCTCTTCTTTTCCCCAAAACTCTTTCGAGTGACCGCAGCTTAGCCTTCGGCTAGCGCGAGTAATCCCTTTACGATTGCGGCGAATACCGCGTCGACGCCCAAAAAGAAGACGGCCAAGATGATCGTCATGATCAATACCATGATCGCGGTCTGCACGGTTTCTTGCCGCGAGGGCCATACTACCTTGCCGATTTCGGTCCGTACCTGACGGATGAATTCACCGGGGCTTGTCTTTGCCATATCGTTTCTTCCTGTTCGATCCCGAGGATAGCCGCCAGCGCTCCGACCGGCGGGTCGAGAGCGATATAGGTTCCGATTTCGGAAAGACTAGGCCTTTAGCGATGGATTCGGCGCGAGGCAAGTGGCTTTGGGAATGCGCCCATCGCCCACACCCGTTCTGAACGGCCTTGAACTGCTGCCGTTTTTGGCTATCCCTCGACGCTTCATCACATCAAGGAATTTACTCACATGCCATCCGGTCTTGCCGCCTTACTCGACGACATTGCGACAATCGCCAAGGTTGCGGCTGCATCTGTGGACGATGTCGCCGCTGCCGCGGGCAAGGCAGGCAGCAAGGCCGCAGGTGTCGTCATCGACGACACCGCGGTTACTCCGCAATATGTGACTGGGTTTACGCCGGACCGCGAACTGCCGATAATTTGGCGCATTGCGAAGGGTTCTTTTTTCAACAAGCTGGTCATCATCTTGCCGGTTGCGTTGTTGCTGAGCCTGTTCCTGCCATGGGCCATTACGCCGATCCTCATGTTAGGTGGCGCGTATCTATGTTTCGAAGGCGCCGAAAAGGTTTGGGAAAAACTGGTCCCGCATGAGGAAGAGAGTTTGGTCGAAGAACTCGCGGAATTGACCAGCGCCGAGCATGAACAAAATATGGTGAAGGGCGCGGTCCGTACCGACTTTATCCTATCGGCAGAAATCATGGCGATTGCGCTGAGCGATATCACGCAAGGAGGAGCGCTTTCTAAACTCGGGGGTAGTTTCCATCCTGTGGTCTGGCAGGGTATCGCACTGGCCTTCGTCGCGATTGCCATCACGGTTGCGGTGTACGGTGTCGTCGGCGTGATTGTGAAAATGGACGACATCGGTCTGCACATGGCGCAGCGTGAAAATGGCGGCTCGCAGGCCATTGGTCGCGGTCTGGTGAAGGGTATGCCAAAGTTGCTCGCCGCCTTATCAACCATCGGCACCGCGGCAATGCTGTGGGTCGGCGGACAAATCATCGTCCACGGCTTTGGCGTGCACCCCGCGGAGTTTTTCGGCCTGCATGAAGGCGCTTTGGCCTGGATTGCGGATGCCGCATTATGCGGTGTCGTCGGGCTCGCCATTGGCGCCGTGATTGTCTTGGCCCATCACATGCTGCCCAAGCGCAAAGCGCATTGAAGGCAGCCCATCACGCCTTGGCGGTAACCAGTTGCTCTACGGTTGATGACACGGAGGAAGTGTATGCAGTCTATCCACATTCAGCGCCTTATCGCTTTGCCCTATTTTGGTTTGGGCGGCTGGTGCTTGTTTGCTCCCAATATGGTCGAACGGATGACCATCAATCCGGAATATCAACATTTGAGCGCGACCAGTGCGCTCTTTATTGGTTGTTTCGGCGCTCAAGCCGTTTTGGGCGGCCTGTTCATTTGGTTTAGCCGTTTTACGCGTGCATCGTTTCTGACCTATGCCATCGCGCTGCTGCCCTTTTTTGGCTTCAACTATTATTTTGTATATGAATTGCCGATTTTAAACCGTTGGATGGCATTGGACTTCGGATCGAATGCTGCGATGTTTATTTTGAGTATCTGGGGCTGGCGGATGAAGATCCGCGAAGAGGCCAAATTATAGCCAGAGCCAATAAAATGGCAGGAGTTGGGGGACTCGAACCCACGACCCTCGGTTTTGGAGACCGATGCTCTACCAACTGAGCTAAACTCCTGCACTCCGCTTTTTAGCGAAGAATTGGGCCCTTAACGCCGATATGCAAACGGGGCAAGCCTGCTTTCGCACACCCGCCCCCTTCTTGCATGATATTGTCGGAAATTTAGAAGCTCATCTCGTCATATACGCGGGAGATATCACCGGCCCATTCGCCATGATATTTGTCGAGCATTTGTTCCGCCACGGTTTTGCCGCTGGCAACAATCTCGCGCAGCGGGTCCAGAAAGCCGGTTTCATTATCACCACTGGCATTCAGGCGGTTGCGCGCGGCAAGTCCGGACGACGAAATGTCAAGAATACGTCCCGCAAGATCAAGCAACTTGCCGCCACCGGGTATTGCTGCGTTCAGGCCCTGCGCTGGCACTGCACTGCGCAGCGTTTCGCGTTCTTCCATCGTCCAATGCTTTACTTCGTCCCATGCAGCATCAAGCGCGCCCTGATCGTACAGCAAGCCGACCCAGAATGCGGGCAGCGCACAGATGCGGTTCCATGGACCACCATCCGCGCCGCGCATTTCCAGGAAGCTCTTCAAGCGCACTTCGGGGAAGGCGGTCGACATATGGTCTTCCCAATCGGAAACGGTCGGTTTTTCGCCCGGCAGTACCGAAAGTTCGCCCTTCAAAAAGTCGCGGAAATCGAGCCCCGATGCATCGATATATTTGCCGTCACGGTAGACGAAATACATCGGCACCTTCAGCATATAGTCGACATATTGTTCATATCCGAAGTTCTCATCGAATACGAACGGCAGCATGCCCGTGCGCTGCGGATCGGTGTCGGACCAGATGTGGCTGCGGTAAGAAAGAAAGCCATTTGGCTTGCCTTCCAAGAAGGGCGAGTTTGCGAACAACGCGGTCGCCAGCGGCTGAAGCGCGAGCGAGGTGCGGAACTTGTGCGCCATGTCGGCTTCGCTTGAATAATCAAGATTGACCTGAATCGTGCAGGTGCGCAGCATCATGTCGAGGCCCATGCTGCCCACGCGCGGCATATGGCGCAGCATGATGTCGTAGCGGCCTTTAGGCATGATCGGCAATTCAGCCCGCGTCTTGTCTGGCCAAAGCCCAAGGCCCAAAAAGCTGGTGTTGGTCTTATCACCAATGGCTTTCACTTGCTTCAAATGCCGCCCGGTTTCGGCGCATGTCTGATGCAGGTTTTCAAGCGGGGCGCCCGACAGTTCCAACTGCCCTGCGGGTTCAAGGCTGACGGCGCCATCGGTGCCGGTCATGGCGATAACCTTGCCGTTTTCGTACACGGGTTCCCAGCCAAATTCGGTCATGGCCATCAACAAATCGCGAATGCCGCCTGGTTCGTCATAAGAAGGCGCATGATGATCCGTGCGGTTATAGACGAATTTTTCATGCTCGGTGCCAATGCGCCAGCGGTCCTTAGGCTTTTCGCCTTTCGCAATCGCTGCGATGAGTTGATCGCGCGTTTCAATGACGGGATCGTGGCGGTCCGAAACAGTTTTTGTGCTCATGCGCGCGGTTTAGAAATGTAGCGTCTATATTGCCAGAAAATTCCGTCAGCACGGTTGCGGGGCGTCGGCAAGGGCGCAAAACCGTGCGCGTGCAGCATCATAGGCTACTAAGCCGCCCAATCGCCATTTTTGGACATCCACACAGAAATCGCGGCAACAGCGGCGGTATCGGCGCGCAAGATGCGCGGGCCCAATGACACTGGCCGCGCACATGGATGCGCGCGAATTGCGGCATTTTCACTATCGGTAAATCCGCCCTCGGGTCCAATCAGGACAGCGCCGGGGCCGGGACGGATCGCGTCCGAAAAAGGCTCGCCACCACGTTCATCGCAGAAATATAGCGTTCGGTCGGCGGGCCATTTGCCAAGCAGCGCGTCGATGCGCGCAAGCGGGTCAATCAAGGGCAGGGCGGTCCGCTCACATTGTTCTGCGGCCTCAATCATATGCGCCCGCAGCCGGTCGTCTTTCAGCTTGTCGACAACACAGCGTGCCGTCAGCACGGGCACAAATCGGGCGATACCAAGCTCGCAGGCTTTTTCGGCGATCCAGTCAAACCGGTCTTTTTTGATGAGCGCCTGACAAATCCAAAGGTCGGGGGTGAATTCGCGGTCGCGCAATTTGGCGTCCACGGTCAAAACAAGGTCGCGTTTGTGCGTTTCGGTGACGGTAGCCAGATATTCGCCCGAAACATCATCGAACAATTTAACAGGCGCGCCCTCTTTCAAACGCATCACGCCGATCAGATAATGGGCGCTGTTGCCGCTGATGTTTAAAGTCGCGCCCTCGGCCAACGGCTGTTCGACAAACAGCCGCGGTGTTGATTTTGGGGGCCAGGCGGGTGTTGCGGGCATGGCACGTGCATAAACACAAAACGCCGCGCCGTCATCTGCCAACTTCCAGATGACGAACGGGATAAATTTTGGCAGGGCATTGCTATGACCACACAACTTGTGCCCGACAGCGAATATACCGGCATTATGAAACTGCTCCCGGCAAAGCTGCGGGGCTTTGCGTTGCTGGCACGCTTTGACCGGCCGATCGGCTGGTGGTTGCTGTTCTGGCCATGCGTGTTTGGCTTGGGGCTATCGGGCGGGCTGATTGCGCGTTGGGATTTGGCGCTGTGGATGTTGCTTGGCGCTGTGGCGATGCGCGGCGCGGGCTGTGTCTATAATGATATCATTGATCGTGACTTGGATGCGCAGGTTGCCCGCACGGCACATCGCCCGCTGGCCAGCGGGTTAATTTCACGCAAAGCGGCATGGGCGTGGCTGATGCTGCTCGCGCTGGTCGGACTGGCGGTTCTGCTGCAGCTGAACCTGAATGCGCAGCTTTTGGCGTTGGGAAGCCTTCTGCTGGTCGCGGTATATCCATTTATGAAACGCATCACATGGTGGCCCCAACTTTGGCTTGGGCTGGTGTTCAGCTGGGGCGCGTTAGTCGGCTGGGTCGCAATTGCGGGGCAGGCCGATGTCGCAATGTTCTGGTTGTACGCCGGTACCATATTTTGGGTGGTGGGCTATGACACGATCTATGCCATGCAGGACCGCGAAGATGACGCGCTGGTGGGGATTAAGTCGAGCGCATTGCGCTTGGGCGGCAGCGTGCGGGCAGGGGTAGCTATATTCTATCTCCTTGCGCTTTCCGGCTGGGGCATGGCCATATGGAGCGTTCGGCCGGAACAGCAGGCATTGGTCGCGCTTGTGCCCGCTGCCTTTCATTTGGTCATGCAAGTGGCGTCATTACAGGCCGATGGTAGCAATGCCCTTGGCCATTTCAGGTCGAACCGCATCACGGGTTTACTCGCGGCGCTCGCATTTTTGGTCGTTGGCGCGGCCGGACGATATTAGGGGGAGAAGAATATGTAACATCGTCGCATTGGCAAAAGTGCCGTTTACGTCTCAGACATCTGCATGGGGACGATGACATTCGGGTCGCAAACCGATGAAGCACAGGCGCACCGCATACTCGACCGCTGTTTGGACGCCGGCATCAACTTTTTCGACACCGCCGAAGGCTATCCTGTGCCGCCCGACATCAAATGGGTCGGCCGGACAGAGGACATTGTCGGCCGCTGGATGAAGGGCAAGAACCGCGACGCTATCATCATGGCAACCAAAGTTTCGGGCCCAAGCCACACATGGTTCAAATCGCCAAAGCGCGGCGGGATGACAGCGCTTGATCGTCACAACATCGTGACGGCGGTTGAGGAAAGCCTTCGCCGCTTGCAGACCGATTATATCGATTTGTACCAAACCCACTGGCCGGACCATGGCACCGCATATGACGAAACGATGGAGGCGCTCGACGATCTGGTCCGCGCCGGAAAAGTCCGCGTTCTGGGTTGCTCCAACGAAACAAGCTACGGCCTTATGAAGTCGCTTGCGACGTCGGAGCGGTTGGGCACGGCACGCTATCACAGCATCCAGAACAACTTTTCCATCAACAACCGCCGGTTCGAAGATGAACTGAAACAAGTTTGCCGCCAGGAAGGCGTGTCGCTGCTCCCTTATTCGCCATTGGGCGGCGGCGTCTTGTCGGGCAAATATCTGGACGGCGCGCGGCCCGAAGGCGCTCGTTTCTCCCGCTATCTGGAAATGACGGGCGCACGTCAGGCCGAAATGGCGCAACGCTTTGCCGGACCACGGGCGCTGGAAAGCACGATGCGGATTGTGGAGATCGCCAAGGAAGCCGGCATGTCGCCGGTCACGCTGGCGACCGCATGGTCAAAGCAACATGACTTTGTCGCGTCGACGATTGTGGGCGTCAGCACCGAGGATCAGTTGGACGATATTTTCGCCGCGATTGACCTGAAACTCAGCGACGAAGTGATGACCGCCATTCACAAGGTGACGAGAGAAATCCTGTACCCGATGGGGTGAGGTCACTCGCTGGCGTCAACCCAAAATCTCCGCCTGTGCGTAGCCCAAAGCTTCGCCCAGTGCCTGCAAACGGCGCTGCACGCTGTTGGACTGTAATCGCACGGCGGAGCCGGTGAGGTGCAGGCGTAACGTTGCGCCGTCGCCGTCAATGCGGCTGTCGGCCAGCGCGCCGCCGGTGCCGCCGTCAAGCCGGTGGGCCAAACGGATGGCGAGGCCCCAGATCACCGCTTGCGCGAGTGCGCCGGGCGTGGCCAATGCCGTGAGCATTTCGGGCAAGGTCCGCTTTCCGGCATGCACCGTCCACAAAGCGGCGGCTATCACCGCGCGGTCGCTTGCGTTCACGCCGGGCCAGCTGCCGTCCAATGCCAGATCGAGCGCGTGGTCTGCGCGATATTCGGGGTTTGCGTTCCACACGCTGTCGGACAGCAAACAGGCCGCCCGGCACAGCCGCGCATCATTGGGGCTTTGTCCGGCGAACACAGGCGCAATCCATTGCGCCAACGCGTCCCCATGAAAGGGAAACCGCCCCAGCCGTTCGCCTTCAAAACGCGCGGCGGCGATAAGCGGGTCGTCTTGGCGCGCGGCGGGGGTCAGCTGTTCAAACAACAATCCCTCACGCAGGCCATAGATGCTGGTGATAAGCTTACTTGGTTTCAGCAGGCCCAATATGCCAGCGAGCAACGCATTCGCCCCCGGCAGCGCCGAAATGCGGCCTATGGCAACGACATTGGAGCGGGCTAAGGCGTCCTTGTCGTTCACCATCGCCATCATCATGTCGGGTGCGTCGGCGGGCATTTCATAATTGGACAGGATGGTCAGTGGATATCCGATGTGGTGCATGTGCAGCCGTGCGAATGTCCGCCACGATCCGCCGATCATATAAAATGGTAGACCGGTTTCGATGGGGAAACCCGCTTTACCGACCGCTTTGGCAATATCGTCGCGCAGCATCTGGCTAATCTGCTTGGTCGTTTTGCCCTTCAATATATCATGCCGCAATGTGCCCAGCGGCAGGGACACGCGCGTGCCCAGTTTGCCGTCGGCTATGCGAATAAGCTCAAGACTGCCGCCGCCAAGATCGCCAACATAGCCATTGGCATGTGGGTTGTCGCTTAATATGCCGAACCCGGCCGCGGTTGCCTCCGCATCGCCGTCCAGCACCTCCACATGGATGCCGAGCGCTGCTGCTTTTGCGACCAGCTCATGGCCATTTTTGGCTTCGCGTGTTGCGGCGGTGGCGACCACGCGCATCGTGTCGACCTTCATCGCCTGTGCCAGCGTTTCAAAGCGCGCCAATGCGGCCAGCGCTTTTTCCATCGTGGCTTTATCGATGACGCCATCGCCCGCGAGGCAGGCGCCAAGCTTTACGCGGCTTTTTTCATTGTAAATCGGCAGCGGCGCGCGCGGCAGGCCAGCGTAAACGACCAGTCGTACAGTGTTGGAGCCAATATCAATGACGGCCTGACGCACCGCCTTCATCTTTGTCGGATGAGGCGCAGCGTTGGAACCTTCTTGTCATCTGCAAGCGCGCCTCCGCGTCCGGATAATGACGCGTTGGTCATGAAATAATGGTGCAAATTGAAAGGCATGGTTCCTGCTTTGAGTCGCTCATATCGGCCGTCTGACCGCAGCATCCAGCTTTGCTGGTTGTCGAGCAGGTTTGCAACCATAACCTGATCCAGAATCTGGTCATGCACGGTCGGGTTTTCAATCGGTAGCATATATTCGACACGGCGGTCGAAATTGCGCGACATCCAGTCCGCCGACGAGATGAACACTTTGGCGTCCCGATTGGGAAGGTCCGCGCCATTGCCCATCGCCCAAATGCGGCTGTGCTCCAGGAAGCGTCCAACCACCGATTTTACGCGGATGCGCGAAGACATGCCCTTCACCCCGGGACGCAGGCAGCAAATGCCGCGCACGATCAAGTCAATCTCCACGCCCGCTTCGCTGGCTTCGTACAATTTGTCGATCACGGCCTTGTCGACCAACGAGTTCAGCTTTGCCCAGACAGCGCCCGACCGCCCCGCCGCAACATGCGCGATTTCGTCATCGATCAGCGACATGATTTTTTCGCGCAGGCCAAGCGGGCTCATCGTCAAAAGCTTCAGTTCTGTCGGCGGGATATAGCCGGTGATATAATTGAAAATCTGCCCCGCATCATGCCCGACGCGCGGGTCCGCGGTGAAGAAGCTGATGTCGGTATAGACCTTGGCCGTGATGGGGTGGTAATTGCCCGTGCCCAAATGGCAATAGGTCCGGAAACCGTCCGCCTCGCGCCGCACGACCAGCGAAATTTTGGCGTGGGTTTTCATGTCGACAAAGCCGTAGACGACCTGAACACCCGAATTTTCCAGCTGCGAAGCCCAGTGCAAATTCTGCTCTTCGTCAAATCGCGCCTTCAGCTCGACAATGGCGGTGACGGATTTGCCCGCATCGGCCGCTTCACACAACGCGCGAATGACCGCGGACTGCTTGCCTGCACGGTATAATGTCTGCTTGATCGCAACGACATCTGGATCAACCGCCGCTTGCTGCAAGAATGCGAGCACCGCGTCGAAGCTTTCATAGGGGTGATGGACGACGATGTCTTTTTGGCGGATCGCGGCAAAGCAGTCACCATCATGTTCCAAAATGCGTTCGGGAAAGCGCGGCGAATATGGCGGGAATTTCAACGTTGGCCGATCTTCATCCACCAATTGCCCAAGGTCGCCGATGCCCAAGAAACCGACAGTTTCGACGACGATGGATGCGCCAGCGCCAAGCTCTGACCGGATTAAGGTCGCCAATTCCGCGGGCAGCCCTTTTTCCAGTTTTAGCCGGATAATCCGGCCACGGCGGCGGCGTTTGATCGCGCTGCGGAAATAGCGCACAAGATCTTCGGCCTCTTCCTCAACCTCAATATCGCTATCACGGATAACGCGGAAGGCACCGGCCGCGACGAGCAGATAGTCCGGAAACATCTGCCCGACAAAATGCTTAATCAACGCCTCGATCGTAACAAAGCGCGTGCCGGGGCCGGGCAACCGGATGAAGCGCGCCAACGATTGCGGGATCATCACCAACTGGCGCACGACTTCGCCATCGTTTTTCCGGCGCATATCGAAAATCAGGCTGATACCCTGATTGGGAATGAACGGAAACGGGTGGGCGGGATCCAGCGCTTGCGGGGTTAGAACCGGAAGAATCTGTTCCTCAAAATATGTGCCGACCGCAGCTTGAAGTTGTTTGCCAAGGGCGGATGGTTGAACGACCTTAATGCCCTCGGCAGATAGCTCGCGCATCAATTTGCGCCACAGCTTTTGCTGCTGGATCATCAACCGGTCTGCGGCGGCAACGGTTGCGGTCAGCTGTTCAGACGGGGTGCGGCCGTCGATTGACAGTTCTTCAATTTTTCGTTGCTGTTGGCCGCGCAAGCCAGCCACGCGGACCATGAAAAATTCGTCAAGGTTCGTGCCGGAAATCGACAGAAAGCGCAGCCGTTCAAGCAGCGGGTGCGCCGGATTTGACGCTTCTTCCAGCACGCGTTCGTTGAATTTGAGCCAAGATAATTCGCGGTTAAAATAGCGCGCGTCCTCAGGCGTTTTCAAGGGCTTCACTTTGCTTGAACCGGGCGCGGGCTTCACGAAAAATTATCCTTTTTAAATATCTATCGCGGCGAATTGCCATGAAAACATGACATATTTACGGCACCGATTTCCGCGGTTGCACATGCTGTAACAGTATTGTCGCCAAATTGTCATCGTCCATATGCCGACGGGTCACAAGCCCCGCCTAATGCGCGACATAATGTTTAACATTGTTTGACGGTTATTGAGGGGCAAATATATGCAAAGTCGGTTCACGAATTCGCGCGCTTTCGTTCGTAGCGCCATGCTGTGCAGCGCTGCGGTGCTCGCAATTTTCCCAGTTGCAGCCATGGCGCAGGGGGCGCCAGCGGCAGATGCAGCAGATGGTGACGCGATCGTCGTCACAGGTTCACGACCAATTGCGGAATCAGAAGCGGCCGCTTTACAGGTGCAGAAAAATTCAGACTCCTTAGTGAGCGTTGTGTCTTCTGACGCGGCTGGCCGTCTTCCTGACCAAAACATCGCGCAGGCGACGGGCCGTCTTCCCGGTGTCGCTGTTGAACGTGACCAAGGACAGGCCCGTTATATCAGCATCCGCGGCGCGCCGAACTATTGGACCACATTGTCGTTCGACGGTATCAACGTCGTCAGCCCTGAAGGCCGCGACGCGCGGTTTGACTCCATTCCTTCGGCAATTGCGGCGCAAATTATCGTGTCAAAGGCTGTCACGCCAGACATGCCGGGCGAAACCGTGTCGGGTAACGTCAATGTCATCACGCGTTCGGCGTTCGATTATGAAGGGTTCCATTTTGCAGGCAAGGCTGGGTATGGCATTGCCGAGCTTGGCAACCGCCCGCAATATGAAGGATCGGCTGTCGTTTCGACGCGGGTCCCCGCTGGTGAAGGTGAAATCGGCGTACTGGTATCGGGCAGCTATTATCAGCGCGCTATGATAACGGACAATTTCGAGACGGATTACGAACGGGTGTCGCAGGATCAGCGTCCCGATTCGCTCAGCCGGTTCTGGGCACAGGAAACGGAAAACAAGCTGTATCGTTTGACACGCCGCAACTGGTCGCTCTCGGGCCGACTGGATTGGAAGCCGAATGCCGACAACAGCATTTCGCTGCGTTCAATTTACACCACCTTCACCGACGATGAAATGCGGGACAATTTCCGCTTCGACCTTGATGACCGTCAGGGTGATTTGGTGGCCAATACTGCCGCGTGCGGAACGGCGGTAAACCCAACGCCAACCACGACGGGCTATGCCGATGTCTGCATTGGAAATACACCGTTCCAAGGCACCATTTATGGCATCGACATTCGCCAGCGCTCAACGCTTCGTGCGTTTGAACAGTCGATTTTTACTAACACCATCGAAGGTACGCATGAATTTGGTGATGGCTGGAAATTCAACTGGCTTGGCAATTATACAGAATCAAAGGACGATCGTTCGGTTGTTGGCGAAACAACTTGGGATAGCCCAAGCACACGTAACCTGCGTCCAACGGTTGCCTATGACTTCACGGACCCGAATCTTGCCCGTTTGCGGTTATTCACCACGGTCCAGCTGAGCAGCCCAACGCGTTATGAGGCGGGTACACCCCTTACCGACATCGACAGCTTTACCAAGCCGCTGGCGTCGATGAATATACTCGACGCTGTGGACACCACAAAGGCCTATACCGCGAAGTTCGTTGTTTCGCGCGAAACCGAATTTTTGGGCGGAGACGCAGTGTTGAAGGCTGGCTTCCAGTTTGATCAGCGCACCAAAACCGTTGATGAAAGCAGCATGGCGCTCAATAACGCAACGCAATTTGCGACCATCGGAATATCGACGAGCTATAATGGTTTCAGCCTTGATACACCGTTCAAGGGCAAGATACCGATGGGCTATACCTTCCGCTATTTCGACGCGGATAAAATGCGTGCAGCAAGTGACGCCGCACGTACCAATTTTACCTTCACGCCCGCGCTCGGAAATATCTACGATGTTCAGGAAGAGGTTATGGCCGCCTACCTGATGGGCACAGTTCGCTACGACTGGGGTTCAGCCGTGGGTGGTGCGCGTATTGAACGTGTGAAGAACAGCGGCACCGCGGTCGCGACGGTTGGTACGGTCACTGGGCCTGTAACCGCTGAAAATACCGGAACGCTTGTATTCCCGAGCATGCATCTCAATTTCGACGTCGACACCGACAAGAAACTGCGCATTGGCTTTACCAGCGGCGCTGCACGCGCGGATTATGATCAGCTGCGTCCCAATGTTGTGGTCGATGACAGCAACCAACGCATCTCGGGCGGTAACCCCGGCGTTAAGCCAGAGCGTTCGTATGGCGTCGATGCGTATTATGAATATTATGTCCAGCCACAGGGCTATTTCATGATCGGTGCCTTCTACAAAAAGGTAGAGGACGTATTGTACACGTCGCGTAGCACATTTGGTTCAAACGCGCTCGACAGCAATGGCGTTGATCGTTCGGCTTACGCGTTCAGCGGTATCACCAACGGCGGTTCAGGTAGCGTACGCGGTGTGGAAGCCGCTGCGCAGTTCCAGTTGGAGCCTTATGTGAGCGACCTTGGTTTGCCCGATTGGATGGGTGGCTTCGGCATCACCGCCAACGCCACGTACAATGACAGCGAAGTGACGAAGCCCGCCATATTGGATGCGGCCGGTGCCACCATCTCGCCCGAGCGTAAGGTGCCACTGCCCGGCACTTCAGAAGTCGTATATAATGTCGGCGCTTATTATGAGAAATATGGCCTGTCGGTGCGTTTGCAGTACCAAAACCGGACCGCTTGGGCAGATGGTTTTGCCGACAATCTCGATAGCGCAGGCGATACCTATTGGGCAAAAGATGATGAGCTTGATTTTTCGGCACGATATGAAATTTCGAATGGCATCGAAATCTATTTTGATGCTGCGAACTTGCTGAACAATCCTGGCCGTCGCTATTCCGACCCGTCGAATATCCTGAATGCGCAGGGCGTTTCGACCCCGTTCACCAACCGGTATACGATTGAATGGGAACGTTTCGGTCGCCGCTATTCAGGTGGTATTCGCGTAAACTTCTAATGCGTGATTTCCGCGTCTTGTCGGTCCTCCTCCTCGCCGGTTGCGCTTCGCCGCAGCCGGCGATGAGCCCGCTTTCGACGGCATCGGTCAGCGCAAGGCTGGAAACGCAGCCCGTTGCGAGCCTGGACGATGCGGCCGATGATCCGGCAATTTGGCGGAACCCAGCGAAACCAGAGCAAAGCCTGATTATCGGCACCGATAAGCGTGCGGGCATTCATGTCTATGATGTGCAAGGCCGTCAGGTTAGCTTTACGCCGTCGCCACGCCTCAACAATGTCGATCTGCGCGATGTCGGGGGCAGCATTGGTGTGCTCGTCGCCGCCAGCGACCGTCAGGACCTTGCGCAGGCACAGATGGCGATGTTCCGGCTGGATACCGATACCAAAGGCTTGGTCCCGTTGGGTTCGATAGCCGTCGGTGCGGGCGAAGCCTATGGCATGTGCCTGTGGCAGCGCGCCAGTGACAAGGCGCTGTTCGGATTTGTCGTTCTGAAAGATGGTCGCATCGACCAAATCGCGATTGACACCAACGCCGCTGTCCCGACCGGAAAGCGTGTGCGCAGCCTGAAGCTTGGAACGCAGTCCGAGGGCTGTGTGGTCGATGACCGAACCGGCATATTATATGTTGCCGAAGAAGATGTCGGCCTGTGGCAATTTGATGCGTCGCCAGACGGGTCCTCGATACCCACCGCAATTGCCAAAGCCGATGGCAACGAAATCGTCATGGATGCAGAAGGCGTTGCCTTAGCACCATCTGGCAGTGATAGCGGTTATGTCGTCGTTTCGAGCCAAGGCGATAATGCTTATGCTGTCTATAAACTTCCCGAAGCAAAATATGTCGGCCGCTTTCGCATTAACGACGGCAAAGTCGACGGCGTGCAAGAAACCGACGGTATCGAACTGATGCTGGGTGATTTTGGACCTGATTTCCCCGGCGGGCTTTTGGTTGTTCAGGATGGGGACAATCGCCCGTCCACGCAGAATTTCAAGCTGGTCAGTTGGGCAGATGTGGTCGCGGCGCTGGGCTGGGCAAAACACTAGGTTGCAATAGTCGTCTGTCGGGTTAATTGCGGGCCATGGCAAAAATCTGGTTTGACGACGCACTTGATCTCAATTCGCTCACTGAAAATGGTGGTGATTGCATGCCCGGCTATGTCGGCATCCGGTTCATTGATTATGGCGACGACTGGATCAAGGCCAGCATGCCCGTCAATGAACGCACCAAGCAACCTTATGGCCGATTGCATGGCGGCGCGTCTGTTGTGCTGGCCGAAACGGTCGGATCGGTTGGCGCGGCGATGACCGTCGACCGCAGCAAATTTGCGACCGTGGGTATGGAAATCAACGCGAACCATATTCGTCCGGCAAAAGACGGTCTGGTTTTTGCAACGGGAAAGGCCGAATCCATTGGCCGGACAACGCAAATCTGGTCCATCCGCATTGAGGATGAGGCCGGAAAGCTGGTGTGCATTTCACGGATTACGATGGCCGTCATTTCCACCGAACGCGCCTAAAATCTTGCGTTTCGGGCCGATGGCGTCCACGGGTAAAAGATAGATGACACCGTTAGACAGAATTTGGGGTGCAGGCGAATGTCGCTTCGATATGTAAGAGAATTTAAGGGCTTTGCCGGGGTCAGGATTGAAGCGGATGATATTGGTTGGGCTGATGAACCCTCGATCGTCCTGCTTCACGGCTTTGGACAAACACGTAAGGTCTGGGAAGATGTCGCGGTTGGCCTTGAGCAGGCTGGCCGGCACGTCATTAACGTGGACCTGCGCGGCCATGGCGGCAGCGATTGGTCGTCCGATGGCCGTTATGACATTGACGCCTTTGTTGACGATTTACGCGCGGTTCTGGGGCAGATGCGGACGCGACCTGTGGTGGTGGCGGCAACGCACAGCGCATGGATCGCAACGATGGCGCTTGCCGAGGATGCAGCGATGTTGGCGTCTGGCCTTATCCTTCTCGACCCGCCTGCGCATACCGATGCGCAAGCGGTAAAGGTTTCGGCCGAGAAGCTTTCCGCGGCCTTGGGGCAGGGGCTTGCGCCATCCGAATATGACAGCAAGCTTTTCGCGTCATTCGGCACCGACGGTGTGGATGCGCGGCTTGCGCAAGCCGCGCCGCAGATCAACATTCCCGTTTTGGTGGTGCGCGGCGCACTTGGCGCGTCGGACGGCGTTGACCCGCAAACGGGCTTTGCCTCGACTTTTCCCAATGTCGAAGCCATTGATGTCGACGGCGGCGGGCTGCTGATCGTGGCTGAACGAACCGAAGCGTTCAACGGCTTGCTGATCGATTTTCTGGAGCGCAAGCAACCGCGCTTCATTCCCGAATATCGCTCGGGTTCCGATGCGCGCACATTGCGCGATGCAATGGGCTGCTTTGCAACGGGCGTGACCATTATCACCGCCCATGCGCCCGACGGACGGCCCGTTGGCCTGACGGCGAATAGCTTCACCAGCGTGTCGCTCGACCCCCCGTTGCTGCTTGTCTGTATCGCCAACAATTCGGGCAGTGCGGAGGTGTTGCGCGGGATTGATGATTTCGCGGTCAACGTGCTGCAGATTGGCCAGCAACCGGTGTCCAACCTGTTCGCGGGAAAAAGCGAAGACCGCTTCTCCGGAACGCGGTGGGAAGTCGGCGAATATGGCGCGCCTATTTTGCCCAGCTCGCTCGGTATCTTTGAATGCAAACGGCACACGCTGCACGAGGCGGGGGACCATTTCATCCTCGTCGGGCGCGTCGAAAAAGCCAGCTTTGAACCGCGCCGCGATCCTTTATTATATTTCCGCGGCAAATACCGGCGTCTGCACTTCACATAAAACCCGCTCGCATTGACTCCTAAAGAGCGATGCCGTAATTTGGTTTCAAATGTAACCAGTTTCGCAGGAGCAATAGCATGGCCGATTTATTCGAAAACCCGTTGGGTGTCGATGGGTTCGAATTCATCGAATTTTCGGCACCGGAAAAAGGCCTGCTCGAACCCGTGTTCGAACGCATGGGCTTCACGCGGATTGCCCGGCACCGGTCGAAAGATGTCGATCTATGGCGTCAGGGTGAAATCAACCTGATTGCCAATTATGAACCCAAAAGCCCGGCGGCTTATTTTGCCGCGGAACATGGCCCATCAGCGTGCGGCATGGCGTTTCGCGTGAAAAATGCGCGGGTCGCTTATGACGAAGCGATTGCCCGCGGCGCAGAGCCCGTTGAGACCCGTACTGGCCCAATGGAGCTGCGGCTGCCCGCCATTCGCGGCATTGGCGGGGCGATGATTTACCTCGTCGACCGTTATGGTGACGCGCTGTCCATTTACGATATCGATTTTGATTATCTGCCCGGAGTGGACCGCAACCCCGTGGGCGCTGGTTTCAAAATTATCGATCACCTGACGCACAATGTCTATGGCGGACGCATGGCGCATTGGGGCAGCTTTTATGAACGCGTCTTCAATTTCCGCGAAATTCGCTATTTCGATATCAAGGGCGAATATACCGGCCTCACCAGCCGCGCGATGACGGCGCCCGATGGCAAAATCCGCATTCCGTTGAACGAAGAGGGCAAAGCAGGCGGCGGGCAGATTGAGGAATATTTGCGCGCATATAATGGCGAAGGCATTCAACATATCGCCTTTTCCTGTGATGACCTGCCGGCGTGCTGGGACCGGTTGAAAGCGCTGGGCACGCCATTCGCGCCGCCCCCGCCCAAGGCCTATTATGATATGCTGGAGAAGCGTTTGCCCGGCCATGGCGAACCAGTGGGCGAACTGCAGGCACGCGGTATCTTGCTCGATGGTTCCACCGAAGATGGTGACCCGCGTCTGCTGCTGCAGATATTTTCGCAGACGATGATTGGGCCTGTGTTCTTCGAATTTATCCAACGCAAGAAAGACGAAGGCTTTGGCGAAGGGAACTTCACAGCCTTGTTCAAAAGCATTGAGCGCGACCAGATTGAGCGCGGCGCGCTGACGGTCCACGAGGCCGCGATATGACCGCGCCAGTCGCGCTTAGCCGCATTCATCATGTGGCCTATCGGTGCAAGGACGCGAAGGCGACGGCGGACTGGTATGCGAGCGTTTTGGGCATGGAATTCACCACGGCCTTTGCGGAGGATCATGTTCCATCCACGGGGGAATATGACCCCTATATGCACATCTTCCTCGATTGCGGCGGCGGCAATGTCATCGCGTTCTTCGAACTGCCGAACCAACCCGAAATGGGCAAAGACCCCAATACCCCGGCGTGGGTCCAGCATATCGCGTTCGAAGTCAGCGACCTTGACGCCCTGCTTGCCGCAAAAGCGCATATCGAGGCGCAGGGCATTGATGTGGTCGGGCCGACATTTCACGGGATTTTCCGGTCGATCTATTTCTTTGATCCCAACGGCCACCGGCTGGAGCTTGCATGCAACATCGGCACGCCCGAACAATATGCCGAATTAAAACGCGTTGCGCCGTTGATGCTTGCAGAATGGAGCGAAACCAAAAAAGCCCCGCGCCATGCCGACTGGCTGCACGTTGATCCGGACAAGCAAGCCTAGGCGTCAAGCGCCCGCGCAAGTAGACGTTGCGTCCCCAAATATGACTCCCGCAGCAAGCGGCTCCACCTTGCGCGGTTGATTAACGCAGCTCCAAAAGAAGTTCGTTCGCAATCGCGCCGCCGGTGTGGAACATTCAGCCTGACCGGGCCTTTTACCTGTAAGAGTTTGATCAGGTAACGGCATCATGATAGCCTTCACCAATATTCTGAAAGTTGGCTATGATGCGTAAAAGATGGATTTTGTTGGCTGCTGCGGGGCTTGTCAGTGTTGGTGCGATCACTTGGAGTGCTATGGCAAGTAATGTCGAAACGCCTGATTATGCGGTTTCCAGTAAAAGCGGCAACCTAGAGATCCGCGAGTATGGCCCGACAATTGTTGCAGAAGCAACGGTCGAAGGGGATCGGGATACAGCGATACAGCGCGGTTTCCGCATTATTGCGGATTATATTTTTGGCAACAATCTATCGTCGACAAAAGTCGCGATGACTGCACCCGTGATGCAGCAGCCCAGCGAAAAGATCGCAATGACCGCACCCGTCATTCAGCAAGCTTCAGGCAAATCGTGGAATGTGCGTTTTGTGATGCCTTCAGAATATACGATGGAAACGCTGCCGAAGCCGGTCAATCCCAAAGTCGCGTTGATTGAAGTGCCAGCGACGCGATTTGCGGTGATCCGCTTTTCGGGTTTCGCGGGTCAGGGTTCACTTGACGCGCACGAAGCTGAGCTAAGGGCATTCATGGCGGAGCGGGGCCTAACTGCCACCAGTGCGCCCCAATACGCATTTTACAATGCGCCTTGGACACTTCCGTTCATGCGCCGGAATGAGGTTATGATCGAAGTCACCGGCAAATGAAGATAGCCGATATATCTGAATGAAGGGCATGGTGCAGCCGCGAGGGCCCGAGCTTAAGACCGGTTAACTTACGCAGGCATCAGCCGCAAATGTTCGCACGATGGACAACCCATGGGATTACGCCACCCGCTTTAATCAGGCGCACATTGTGTAAAGATAAGTGGAAATATTATTATTAATCTTTTGCTTACAAGCAATATATGGTGCCCGGAAGAGGACTCGAACCTCCACGCCGTTGCCAGCGCCAGCACCTGAAGCTGGTGCGTCTACCAATTCCGCCATCCGGGCACAGGGTAGGGGGCGCGCTTAGCGGCATTTGAAGGGCTGTGTCAATGCAAAGGCGGGGGGACGGCATAATATTTGCGGACATAATGCGGCTGCATTTGCCGAATGGGTCGTGGCGAAAAGAAGCTTGGCACTTTCCTGATAGCGCACGCGTGAAATATCTGACAATTAACGGGCGTGATAAAAGGGCTGCAGAGGGTAGGTCATGATGAGATGGATGTTTTTGGGTGCGGTGACGGCGATTGCTTTGACCACCGCTGCAGGTGCGCAACAGTCGCCATTGCCTTATGGTAGTCCAGTCACCCTCGCGCAGGCAAAAGCGATTGTCGCCGCCGCCGAAAAGTCTGCACAGTCGCGCAATTTCACTATGGCCTTCGCCATCGTCGAACCAAGCGGTGAGCTTGTCCTGTTCCACAAGATGGACGGCACACAATATGGGTCCGATCTGGTGGCCCGCGAAAAGGCGCGCACCGCGGCGCGCTTCAAGCGGAGCACGAAGGCGTTTTTCGATTCCATCGCCGGCGGACGCAACGCCGTGCTGAGCCTGCCGGGTGTGGTTGCCATTGAAGGCGGCACGCCGATTGTCATCAATGGCCAAATCGTCGGCGCGATCGGCGTCAGCGGCGGAAGTTCCGAGCAGGATGGCGAAGTCGCCGCTGCGGCTTTGATCGGGTTGGAATAAGTCCAAATACATCCCATCGCGCATTCCGCTGAGGAACCGGCGCTGCACCAACGTTTCGTGGCGTTTCTTTGTATGTGGGCAGCTTTTGCCTGAAAGCAAAGATCGGACAACGGGATTTGGAAAACCGCGTTTCAATGTGACAGCTTGGAATGTCTCTTTATTGCCGGGCAAGTATTCGGTTCAACAAACCGCCCGGATACAAGATTAGCGTGAAATACTCCAATCGGAGACATGACCTTACAAGAAGCTGTCTGAACTGGCCAAGTTCACAATCGTGCGGTAGCGCGGCTTCTAAATGTGCGTATGGCCGCCGCTGTCTAAATAGCGCGACGGGCACATTATTCCCACATCACTAGTAATAGAATGTCGAGAATGCGTCGCAAATTCGCAGAAAAAATTCGTTCACTGAACCCGCAAATCGCAAAAACAACCAACTTGGCGGCAAATTAGCTGGCGAGGCTTCATTGGCGGCTCTGGCGGCAGGATGGCACACTCAGGATCTACGTAAAACGGCAAGTAGCCGCATCCAACCCCTCAAATCTGTGCCATTGGTGCTGACGGGGAACACGCGTGAGAGATCCGCGCATTCGTCGATATGTTGTGCGCTCCACTGAAGAGACTTCGCGCATCAAAGCAAAGCAGGTTGCCCGAGAAATCGCGTTCGATTTACTCGGCACAGAAAAGCGGGTCGAGCGGGAATACAGCTTCCGTTATTACGCATCACGTTTGATGGCGAAAGGAGAGCGGTTGGTCTCTAACGGTGAGCGCAACGCCAACTATAGACTGCCCGTGCGGCCATCCCTAGACATTGTCCCAAAAAACCTACAGTTTTGTGGTGCCATTATTGCCCGTTACAACGATAGGCCTTCGGACAGCCAGCAATGGAAACGCGAGAGCTTGCTATCCGTCCAGCGGCTACTGGGCGCCCGAAAATAGTAGGCCCCGAGGCGAACCTCGCGAAATTCACCCACCTTCGGCTCCACTCGCACTAGATTCCCCGATGCCAGGTCATGGTTGACCAGAAAACGATTTGCCAGCGCGACGCCTTGTCCTGCTCTCGCTGCTGCAAGCACTAGCTGTGCGTCCCCATATTGACTCATCTTTTGCTCCTCGCTCAGCTCGACCCCCTGCTCTTCCATCCAGGCCCGCCATTCCGAAGGCCCCGATTCTGCGATAAGCGGCATAGTTGCGAGATCCGCGGCGCTCTCAATATAGGGAGATAATTTTTCGGCGAGTTCGACCGAGGCGACTGGGAAAAACTGCGGACACACGAGGACAATCGACCGCACAGCCCGCGCTTTGGGGAGTTCCTCTCGGTTACTGACATAACGAATGTCGCCATCGATACTATTAGCCGACAGATCGGGCATGTCGCGCTTGGAATTGAGGATAATCCGAGGAAAGCTGAGCATAGCGGAATTTCGTGCAAGCCTTGGCGCGAGCCAGTTTGATGCAAGGCCTGGAGTGCAGGTTATCACGAGCTTGTCATTAGCCTCGCCACGAATTTCCCGAGTTGCACTTTCCAGCTCACGAAAAATGCTCGACAGCTTCGCATGGTATGTCTTGCCAGCATCAGTCAGCGTCGCGCTTTCACGATTAAAAAGAGCGGTTCCCAAATCACGTTCAAGGCCCGCCACATGGCGGCTAACAATCGCATGACTTAGATGCAAGGCACGCGCAGCACTGCGTATACCGCCAAAGCGGCCAACGGCTTCAAATGCACGCAAAGCGGCGAAAGGGGGAAGATGTTCAGACATGGTGACCTTTAGTTACCACTTGCGCTTGAGAAAGCAACTGCCCGGCCCACTTAACCTGTTCTATGCTGTTGGATCACCACTGATAGGTAAAAGCTCATGAAAAATGCAGATCTCCTCACTCGCCGCCAGAAGGCGATCCCACACGGTGTTGCGACCGCAGCACCAATCTTTATCGAGTACGCCGAAAACGCAATGATGCGTGACGTCGAAGGGCGCGAATATATCGATTTCGCAGGCGGAATCGCGGTGCTCAACGTCGGCCATCGCCACCCGCGAGTGATAAAAGCGGTGGAGAAGCAACTCGCGCGCTATACGCATACTGCATTTCAAGTAGCCGCATATGAGCCCTACATTGAACTGGCAGAGCGGCTCAACGCGCTTGCTCCCATCGATGGTGATGCAAAGACCATATTGTTCACCACAGGGGCAGACGCGACCGAAAATGCGGTAAAAGTCGCGCGCGCCTACACGGGGCGGCCCGGCATTATCGCCTTTGCCGGCGGCTTCCATGGACGCACGCTGTTGACATCGGCGATGACGGGCAAGGTCAACCCCTACAAGAAGGGGTTGGGGCCGTTTCCCAGTGAAATCTACCACCTACCTTTTCCCAGTGAAACGACCGGAGTGACGATCGAGGACACTGAGAAAGCACTCAATTTCCTGTTTGCCGCCGATCTGGAACCCGAACGAGTTGCTGCCTTCATTTTTGAACCCGTACAGGGCGAAGGAGGATTTCATTCGCCCGTGCCGTCGTTTTACGAATTGCTTGATTCCATGCGGCGCCAGCATGGCATCCAGATCATTGCCGACGAAGTTCAGACTGGCTTCGGTCGGACTGGAAAGATGTTCGGGATCGAGCATGCACCGATTCAGCCGGACCTGATAACCATCGCCAAGTCGCTTGCTGGTGGATTTCCGCTCTCCGGCTTGATCGGTCGTAGCGAATTGATGGATGCAATAGCTCCCGGCGGCCTAGGTGGCACCTACGGCGGCTCGCCGGTTGGAATTGCCGCTGCATTGGCCGTTCTAGACGTCATTGAAGAAGAAGGCCTGCTTGAGCGAGCAGTAGAGATCGGCAATATCATTCGCGACTGTATTGAAGGCCTTGCGCTGAGCAACGACACAGTCAATATTGCTGGTCTACGCGGCCCCGGAGCCATGATCGCGTTCGACATTTTGGATGACGAAGGCAAGCCAAATGCGGTAGGCGCCAAAGCAGTCTGTGCGCGGGCACTGGAACAAGGGCTAGTACTTTTAAGCTGCGGCCAGCACGGGCAGGCCATCCGCATCCTGGTGCCGTTGACGGTATCCAATGATACGCTGGATACGGGTTTGAAAATACTCGCAAAATCACTGTCCCTCAGTTCGGCAACCGGGCCTGAAGCAGCCTGATGGACAGCCTATCTTTAACCCGTTCAGACTTGCACCGGCAGAAAGCCTATATCGATGGCGCATGGGTCGAAGGATCGACGCGTATCGCGGTATTAAACCCCGCGACACATGAACAAATCGGGACGATCCCCAATCTTGGAGCACTAGAGACAGAAACTGCTGTTGCCGCTGCCGAAAGGGCACAGGTAGCTTGGAAATGCGAACTCGCTAAAGAGCGCGGACGAATATTGCGGCGCTGGTCTCAGTTGATGCTCGATAATGCCGGGGATCTAGCTGCCATTCTGACACAGGAGCAAGGAAAGCCCCTGAGCGAAGCAAAAGGGGAGGTCGCATATGCAGCTTCCTTTCTCGAATGGTTCGCTGAGGAAGCACGACGGATCGATGGCGAGATCCTCGCTCCGCACCAGGCCGACAAACGGCTCTACGTGCATAAGGTACCAGTCGGTGTGGTCGCAGCTATTACCCCTTGGAATTTCCCGCTGGCGATGATTACGCGCAAGGCAGGTCCTGCCCTTGCGGCCGGCTGTACCATGGTGCTCAAGCCGTCGGAACTCACCCCCTATTCCGCGCTAGCGCTCGCTGTCCTGGCCGAGGAAGCGGGTGTGCCCAATGGTGTCTTCAACGTCGTGACAGGCGATGCTGCTCCCATCGGTGATGTGCTGACCGACGATACAAGGGTGCGCAAATTCACCTTCACTGGGTCGACTGCGGTCGGGAAGATGCTCGCCGCGCGCTGCATGGATACCGTAAAGCGTGTCTCACTCGAATTGGGGGGTAACGCACCGTTCATAATATTCGACGATGCCGATCTGGATAAGGCTGTTGAAGGGGCGCTGATCGCCAAATTCCGTAATACCGGACAGACCTGTGTCTGCGCCAACCGATTTTACGTTCAATCAGGAATATACGAAAAATTTGCCGCTGCCCTGGCTGGCAAGGTCAAGGCAATGCGGTTTGGTCCAGGTATCCCGATTGGCGAGGCAGACTGCGGCCCATTGATCGACACAAAAGCCGTCGAGAAAGTTGGCGCTCATGTGAGCGACTGCGTCGCTCGCGGTGGTCAGTTGCTTGTGGGTGGAAGGGCCCTCGAGGGAGCGCCAGGCTTCTTCGAGCCGACAGTGATTTCAGAAGTTTCAGCAAATTCAATGCTTTGCCGCGAAGAAACATTTGGTCCAGTTGCTGGACTGGTACGTTTTGAAGATGAAGATGAAGCAATCGCCTTAGCGAATTGCTCTCGCGCAGGTTTGGCGAGCTATTTTTTTACCCGCGACTACGGTCGTGTGCATCGCGTTTCCGAGGCGCTCGACTACGGCATGGTCGGAGTAAACACAGGCATTATTTCTACCGAAGTCGCACCATTTGGCGGCGTCAAAGAATCGGGTTTGGGCCGGGAGGGATCGCGCCACGGCATAGAGGATTACCTCGAAATCAAAATGGTTTGCGCCGCCATTTAGGTATACAAAGGAACCGAAAATCCGGCCCGGCCCAAGGAAAGGCGAGGCCGGATTTTCCATTACACCGCTCGGGTTCAGCGCTTAGCGGTCGAACTGCTCCCCGCATACATCGCGGTTCAGCTCGAGAAATTCTACCGAAGCACCATCAACTTCCACAAAGGACACGATGATTCCTGAATCATCGCGGCCAGAATGATAAATAACTTTTTCACCAACAATCGCCTGATCGATATCTTCAACTTCGAACGCGATGTGGGGAGTAAATTTGATCACATCAGGATTCTTGTTACCTTCGCCAAAGCGCAACCACTCTACCCCATAGGTGTTCAATTTGCCGGGCAGGAAAGCAAGGTTGAGGTGCGGAACTTTCGTTTCACCTTCCCATTCGTCGCACCCCGGCATCCCGGTGTGATGATAGATGAGTTTCTTGCCGCCCTGCGTCACCGGGTTTGTCCATTTTTCGTCGGCAACATTATGATCGATCTGCATCAGGCGGACGGGTGCATCAAGCATGTTGACGAAGGCCGAACGCACGCCTGGCTCGATATCGACAGGTGGAACGATTACAGTTTCACCATCCAGTGCTTCTTCCAAATTCTCAACCTCGAACGCGGGATGAGCGACAGTCTTGATAAGCTCTGGCACATCCGCATCTGCATCGTAACGCGCCCACGATATTCCATATGCGTTTGCAGTGCCTAAAACGACATTGGCCTTGAGGTGCGGCGCATAGACTTCATTATCTTTTGGCTCGGCTGTCGGGATACTTAGGTGATGGAAAGTATATTTTTCCTTATCCTTGAGCATAGTCTTAGTCATTTCAATAACTCCAATTTCTCTAACTTATCCATGTCTGATCGGTCAATGGTCCTGAACCACATCCACACCACTGGCTGCCATTTCAGGAACCGGCTCCGGCCCATTCCGCTGCGCGCAATTCCACACGGCGAATCTTTCCCGAAACAGTCTTGGGCAATGAGTTCACAAATTCGATTGCCCGAGGATATTTATAGGGAGCGGTCACGGCCTTCACGTGATTTTGCAGCTGTGCCACCAGCGAATCATCACCATTGCGGCCAGGCGCTAGTATTATAAACGCTTTGACCACCTCCCCCCGGACAGGATCAGGGCTGGACACAACCGCAGCTTCCGCAACGGCCGGGTGTTCGACCAAGGCGCTTTCCACCTCGAACGGGCCGATCCGATATCCCGCGGAAATGATCACGTCATCAGCCCGCCCAACGAACCAGTAATAGCCATCCACGTCGCGCGTCGCGCGATCGCCGGTAAGATACCAGTCACCCACAAAGCTCGCAGCGTTGGCATTGTCGTCACCACGATAGCGATCGAACAACCCGAGCGGACGGCTGGGATTGATACGAACAGCCAGATTGCCTTCGGTATTGTCGCCTAACATGTTGCCGTCATAATCTACGATGCCAAGGGTTACTCCGGGTGAAGGCAGTCCCATCGACCCTGCCTTAGCGGGAATGAATGGAAAGCTGCCGCACAGGATCACAGATTCGGTCTGGCCATAACCATCCCGGATCGTCACACCGGTGGCCCGTCGCCAGATTTCAATAACCTCTGGATTTAAAGGCTCGCCAGCACCCACACAATGGCGCAAGCCACCAAAATCATACCGCCCAAGATCCTGTTGCACCAACATGCGATAAACAGTCGGCGCAGCGCACATGGTGTCAATCGCATGCTGTTCCAGCAACTTCAGCGTGCTGACCGGGTCGAAAGCGCTCGTATGGTGAATGAATAAGCATGCACCCTGATTGAACGGACCGAAATAGCTGGACCAAGCTGCCTTAGCCCAACCGGTGTCGGAAATATTCCAGTGCACGTCCCCTTTTGACAGATTGAGCCAATACTGCCCTGTCACTTTGTGGCCCAAGCCATAACCTTGGCTATGCACCACCATTTTGGGATAGCCCGTAGTCCCTGAGGTAAAATAGCAAAGAGCATCCTCTGAGATCGACGTATCCGCTGTGTCGAAACCATCATCCGCGGCATTGCGTGCCGCGTCATACGAAAGCCAGCCATTGCGATCGCAATCCACCAAGGCTTTGAGCTTGAGCGACGTCACCGAATCACCAGCCGCATCGACTCGGTCGGCGCAGGACTGATCGGTGATGATCGCCACAGCCGACGCAGCCCTTACCCGATAGGCAATATCCTTGGCCGAGAGCTGAGTGGTGGCTGGCGCAACGATAATGCCTGTACGCAAGCAGGCAGTGACAACTTCCCACCAAGCAAGTTGCCGCCCCAGCATCAACAAAACAACATCCCCGCGCGACACGCCGTGTTGCGTCAAAAGATTTGCCACCTGGCGCGAACGGCGCGCCAGCTCGGCATAAGTCACGATCTGCTCGCGTCCGTCATCGTCGATCCAATACAACGCCTTGAGATCAGGATCGCTTTCCGCCCATTGGTCAATAACATCGCGAGCGAAGTTATATTGCGCTGGCAGATCGACTTGAAAATTGTCTTGGATCCGCTGATATTCTTCGAGCATATTCACGCTTGCGTCTCGCTCCAGAATAATGATGTGCTGCTCTTGCTTTGCTCCTTGCCCGCATCGATCACGCGCTGGTAAGATTGCAGTAAATGCGAAGGCGACGCCTCCATAATCTCGTAAAATGGGCTATTCAGCCCAGGAGGCTGAAAATAGGAAAGCCGCGCATTGCCCTGACCGGCTTCACCCGCAATCTCCGCGCTGAAAACTTCAACAAAGCCGGAAGCGATCAGCTTGTCCGCCTCCATCGTAAAATCGGAAACAAAAATGCTCCAATGGTTGAACACCATTTTGCTTGTAGCGATGTCGGGCACCTGGAATGGCGAAGGCGATCCGTCACGCACACGGACCAATTCGATCACCATGTCTCCTGACGCGCCCATCGCGATGTCAATGGGAATCGACGCATTCCGGCCTTGATAGCAGACATAGTGCATCTGGATATCCTCGTAGACGAAAAATGGGCCCGCACCGATAGTTTCATTCAGCTTGCGCGCCGTTGCCTCAATATCATGCACCACATAGCCCATCTCCACGATGGCTCCCACAGCAATGCTCCGGCCTGCCTTATTCATCACAACCGCCCAGCGCAGCCATCTTGCATGCCGAATCCTAGGTTAAACTGTATAAGACCAGCTATAATCACCATCTCACAAAACATATCCTCAACTATATCACGCTTACGCCGATTCGACATTAGCACGACGCCGATACAAAAAACTGCGCAAGCTATCTGGCACTACATACAGGTTACAGCCATATCGAAAACGACGGCAAACTTATCATTTTAGCTCGTTCAATCGGGAATCTAATTCCCAAAAATCGGACACGCAAATCACATGGTCAGAAATGATATTCATTGAGACGCAGAGGCCATAGGCCAAGACCAGTTTTTCACAAAAATGATCGGCATTCTGGTGATCGTATGTCCGCAGGACGAGAACGCCTTCGTCGGCAGGCGAATAGGCCATGCTGGGTAACAAACATTAAGGCATAGAGGGTTTTTAGCTGATGACGCATTCGATGTTCAACCTCAGTGGCCGAGTGGCAATCGTGACTGGGGCCAGTTCCGGCATCGGAGCTCAGATTGCAGAGGATTTGGCGAGCGCTGGGGCAAGCGTTGCTATGGTTGGCCGAAATCAAGATCGGCTGCAGGCAGTTGCAGAGAAGATCGCACGGTCTGGCGGGAGCGTCCACGCCATCGCTGCTGAGCTGACCGATTCAAAAGGGCAGCAAAAGATTATCGATGAAACTCTATCAGCGTTTCAAAGGATAGACGTTCTCGCACTGTCGGCAGGCATTTTCCTCCCGGCTTCGTTTGAGGAGATGTCTGCGGATAATATTCAGTCGCAGATGGAGGTAAACTATTCCGCGCCTGTAACCCTCGTGCAACGGGCGTTACCGCATCTAGAACGCGGCTCCTCGATCATCTTTGTCACATCGACCTGCGCGCGCATTGGATTCTCTTTCACTGGAGCCTATGCTGCATCGAAGGGTGCGTTGGACGCAATGATGCGGGTGATGGCCGTTGAGCTGGCGCCTCGCGGCATTGCCGTAAACGGGGTTTCCCCAGGGTGGACCGAAACCCCCATGAACGAGAGCATCCGGGAGGATAGCTCCGTAGTCGAAGCGGCGATCGCGGCCACCCCAGCCGGTCGCCTGGCGACCCCATCAGATATTTCCCCAAGCGTGGTTTTCCTTGCCTCAAAAGCGGCCGGTTTTGTTCAGGGGCAAGTGATCGCTGCGGAAGGTGGCTACCCCAGCCTGCCTGACGTCATTCGTGGCGCAGAATAACAGCTAATTGGAGATAATGAAGTGAGCGGTATGCGTTATGCCATTGATACGGGTGGCACTTTTACGGATCTGATCGTCGATGATGGCGAGGGTCGATTGAGCTTTTTCAAAAGCCCCACCACTCCACAGGATCCGGTTGTCGGTGTGCTTGCTGTGCTGCAGGTCGCGGCAGAAGCGAACGGACGCAGTTTGCCCGATTTCCTCGGCGATGGCGCTTCATTGTTGCACGGCACGACCCGGGCGCTCAACGCAGTGCTCAGCCACAAGACGGCCAAGACTGCGTTCATTACGACAATGGGGCATCCTGACGTCCTGCTGTTCCGCGAAGGGGGGCGCACCGATCCATTCAACTTTACCCGCGATTTTCCTCAGCCATATGTTCCGCGCGCGCTTACTTGGGAAGCGCCCGAGCGCATCGGGGCGGACGGTTCCGTGGTCAAGGAATTGGACGAGCGTAGGATCGTTGAAATCGCGCTGGAGATCCGCGCGAAGAATGTAGAGGCTGTTTCGGTCTGTCTTCTGTGGTCCCCGATCAACCCGCAGCATGAGCTGCGCATCGGTGAAATCCTGGCTGACCATCTGCCCGGCATTCCCATCACATTGTCGCATCAACTGGCACCGATGCTGCGCGAATACCGCCGCGCCTCGGCCGCGAGCATTGACGCGTCGCTCAAGCCCTTGATGACCGACTATCTGTCGCGATTGGAAGGCGAGCTCAAAGCCGCTGGCTTTGGCGGACGCCTGCTGATCGTGACCTCCAATGGCGGGGTGCTTGATGCAACCGACGTCGCCGACGCACCCATTCTGGCCATCAATTCTGGCCCGTCTATGGCGCCAGTCGCGGGCCTGTATTTTGCGCAGCAGCACACTGGTTCCACCACGGCGGTTGTCGCCGATACCGGCGGCACCAGCTACGACGTTTCGCTGGTGCGAGATGGCCACATCCCTCGGACCCGGGAAAGCTGGCTCGGTGACCGCTTCTATGGTCACATGACCGGCTTCCCTTCGGTCGATATCACCAGCATTGGCGCAGGCGGCGGCTCGATCGCATGGGTCGATGACGGCGGATTGCTTCGTATCGGACCTGAAAGCGCAGGTGCCGATCCGGGACCCGCTTGCTATAATCGCGGCGGCAACAGGCCAACTGTAACCGACGCTTGTGTCGTACTAGGCTATATCGACCCAGACAATTTCCTGGGCGGTAAGATGAAGCTGGATCGTGAACTGTCGCGGGCAGCCATCGAACGCGGCGTGGCCAGAAAGCTTGGCATGTCAGTCGCAGAAACGGCCTGCGCCATCATCGAACTGGCAACGCAGGAAATGGTCCACGCCATCGAGGATGTGACCGTCAATCATGGCGTTGACCCCACCTCTGCCGTGCTCATCGCCGGGGGCGGTGCGGCCGGGCTGAACAGCGTAAAGATCGCAGACCGCTTGGGTGCAGCGCAAGTGCTGTTCCCTCATACCGGCGCCGTGCTCAGCGCGTCGGGCGCTTTGCTGGCTGATCTTTCGGCAAACTATTCCGAACCAGCGGTCACTGCGACAAATCATTTCGATTTTAGCAATGTGAACGCCTGTCTTGATCGGCTAAAGAGCCGCTGCGCTGCGTTTGCTGTAGATGCCGGTGAAGGCGCGCTTGAGACTAAAATCCAATTGAGTGTTGACTCGCGCTATGTCGGCCAGGTCTGGGAAATCGAGCTGGAACTCCCGTGCGACAGCTTCGACGACGCTAGCGATGTCGTGAAGCTCGTCCGGGCATTCCACAAGCAGCATGAGAAACTTTTCGCGGTCATTGACGCCGATGCAGATGTCGAACTGTTGAACTGGCACGCACGGGTCAGTTGCCGTCTACACACCATACAACCGCATCAGGCGGAAGAGCGCACCGATAGCGCTTCGGCGCAACGCACCCGCAAGGTGCAATTCTCAACAGAAGGGGAAGTGGATGCCGCCATTATTCCCGTGGAAGCGCTGAAGATCGGCGGCAAAGTTGCCGGCCCGGCCATCATCGAATCCAACTTCACCTCGGTCGTGATTGATCCGGGTGCCATCGCTGAACGCCTTAGCGATGGCGGGCTTCTGGTCACAATCGAACGTCACCTCGCTACTGGAGGAAAAGCCTGATGGGACAGACTAAACATTCTGGCGCACGCCTTGCCGTGATCCACGCGCGGTTCGAGGCGATTGTTCGCAAAATGACGAACACGCTATTTCGCACAGCCCGGTCGGGCGTCATCAACACCGGTAGAGATTTCTCGTGCTGTATCGTCACCGCGCACAACGATCTGCTGGTGACAGCCGAAAGTCTGCCGATCCACGTGATGAGCGGCCCGGACCTGATGGCCAAAATAATGCGCGAACTGAGCCCTGACCTGAAGGCAGGCGACGCGTTTCTCAACAATTCGCCCTATCATGGCAATTCACACGCGGGCGATCACTCCTTGCTGGTGCCAGTGATCGATGCTGGGGGAACCTATCGCTTTACTGTCGTGGTGAAGGCGCATGTGGCCGATTGCGGCAACTCGGTTCCCTCGACACTCTATGCCAATGCAACCGATGTCTATAACGAAGGTGCGCTGATCTTCCCCTCTGTGCAGGTTCAGCGCGATTACAAGGATTGCGAAGACATCATTCGCATGTGCAAAATGCGTATCCGGGCGCCCGAACAATGGTATGGCGATCAGCTTGGTCTAGTTGGTGCCGCACGCGTTGGCGAGCGCGAGCTTCTGGCTCTTGGAGACGAGTTGGGCTGGGATTCGCTTGATGCGTTTGAAAGCCAGTGGCTCGATTATAGCGAACTGCGTATTCGCGGGGCGATAGCAAAGCTCCCTGCATCGACGGTGACAGTGGCAAATGCCCACGATCCGATGCCTGGTCTGGACGAAGGCATCCCGATCAAAGCGATCGTTACGGTCGATCCGGCTGAAGAAATTGTCACAGTCGACCTGACAAACAATCCGGATTGCGTTCCCTTCGGTCTCAACCTGACGGAAGCAACCGCGACCACCGCCGCCATGGTGGGGGTATTCAACAGCCTCGGCCCCGGCATTCCGGCCAATGCCGGCAGCTTTCGTCGAATCAATGTCAAACTTCGTGAGAATTGCATCGCCGGGATTCCGCGCCACCCAGCCAGTTGCTCCACCGCGACAACGGGCGTCGCGGACCGGGTAACCAACGCAGTTCAGCGTGCTATGGCCGAACTGGGTGACGGTATAGGCATGGCCGAATGCGGATTAGCCATTCCGGCCACTGCCGCATTCATCTCCGGCACCGACCCGCGCCGCGACAATAATCCCTATGTTAACATGATCACATTGGGGCAAACCGGAGGCGCAGGTACGCCTTGGTCGGACGGCTGGCTTACAATCGCTCATGTCGGCAATGGCGGGTTGGTGATGCGTGATAGCACCGAAATCGACGAACTGATGTATCCCATCCGTATCTATACCGATCGCATCATCCGCGACACAGCAGGCCCTGGCCGTTATCGCGGAGCCCCGGCAGCAGAAGTCGAATGGGGACCAACATCGAATGCGATGGAAGGAATCTGGTCCAGCGATGGTTCAACCTTCCCTGCTCAGGGCGCACGCGGCGGTGGCAGCGGTGCGACGGCAAAGCAGTTCAAGCGCAATCTCGATGGCTCTCTAACACCCCTTGACGCATTCGGCGGTACGAAGTTGCAAGCTGGTGAATCTGTGGTTGGGATTTCCAGCGGTGGCGGCGGTTATGGTTCGCCGCTGGAACGCGACCCGGCCCGGGTTGCTCTCGACGTTTCGGAAGGTTGGGTTTCCGTAGAACAGGCTAAGGACGTCTATGGCGTCGTCTGCGATCTTGATGGAAATATTGACGAGCCCGGGACTTCAGCGTTGCGTGCTGCCTAGGTAACCCGAGAAAGGTCTGGGACGAACATGGTTAGCTCTCTCATGGAACAAGAGCCGATGAAACGGCCTAGCTCACTGTGGTTGGATCAGGCACTCGATGCCCCGTCGACTCCCTGTCCAAGATTGGCGCAGAATATCACTGCCGACGTGGCCATCATAGGTGGTGGTTACGTCGGACTTTGGACTGCGATCGAACTGAATGCGCGGAGGCCTGACCTTTCGATCACCATTCTGGAGTCGGATATTTGCGGTAGTGGCGCGTCTGGCCGAAATGGTGGTTATGTTTTGTCCTGGTGGACGAAAGCACCATCGCTTTTGGCCATGTGGGGAGAGGAGGTCGCACGCGATTTGATCCTCAAATCCGAAGCTGCGATCACTCAGCTCGATGACTTCTGTAAGCAAGAGGGAATCGACGCCGAATTTATACGTTCGGGATGGGTCTGGGGCGCGGCGTCGCAATCGCACAACGGAGCCTGGGAAAGCGGCATGCAAGCGTGTGCCAAGTTGGGGGTCGGTAATCTTGAGCTGTTAGACGAAGCCGGGGCACAGCGGAAAAGTGGAGGCGCCGATTTCCGCGCAGCAATCCTTGATCTTACCGCAGCGTTGATCCATCCGGGCAAGCTGGTACGCGGCCTTCGCGAAGCCGCTTTGCGTCGCGGGATCCAAATATTCGAGCACAGCCCCGTTGAACATTTGAGACGTGGTCGTCCCGCTGTCCTTAAAACCCATCAAGGCAGCGTTGCCGCAAAACGGGTGGCGATCGCGACCAATGCATGGGCAGCATCGGTTCGCGAGCTGTCGCGTTCGATTGCCGTCGTATCGAGCGACATCATCGCCAGCCCGCCGGTACCGGATTTGCTAGCCAAACTAGGTTGGCAGGACGGCGCGGGCGTCAATGATTCACAACAGATGGTGCATTATGTCCGACCCACGCGTGACGGGCGAATTCTGGCTGGAAAGGGCGGACTTGCCAGTGGTTTCGGTGGCAATGTCACAGACGTAATGTTTAGTAATGAGCGCCGCGCCGGGATCGTCGAAGACAAGTTTCGCCAACTATATCCTGGCTTGGGAGGCCTACAAATGAATAGCCACTGGTCCGGACCTGTTGACCGGTCGGCCGATGGCCTGCCGATCATCGGTACCCTGCCCGGCCATGACCACATCGCCTATGCGATAGGCTGGAGCGGCAATGGCGTTGGCCCCAGCCAGATCGGCTCAAAGGCTGTGGCAAGTCTGCTGCTGGGCGAGAAAGATGAATGGTCAACTCTGCCAATTGTCCGCGCTCCGCCAAAATCCATGCCGCCAGAGCCCATTCGCTATATCGGATCCCATGTGGTGCGCACAGCGGTGCGAATGCGGGATACAGCCTTGGCACAAGACAAGCTCCCCAACGCACTGGTCAATGCCATTGCCGATCTCGCCCCGAGGGGGGTCGAGGACAAATAGTTCGTGGCAATGGAACAGCTAGCATCCCTGTCTGCGACAGCCCTTGCCGGCGGCTATCGCGACGGCGCCTTTACCCCGATAGACGTGATCGAAGCGCTGCAACGCCAGGTCGAGGCCATCGACCGGCAGATCAACGCCTTTGTCACCACCGTTTTCGAACAGGCAGCAGCCGATGCAGCGCGCTGTGCTCGAGAGCTTTGCAGTGGTTCCGACAAGCCACTGTTGGGCATTCCGGTTGCAATCAAAGATTTGGTCGACACGGCAGGCATTCGCACTACTTATGGCTCCCGCATTTTTTCCGGCCAAACTCCCGAGCGGAATGCGAGGATCGTCGATCAACTAATTGAAGCCGGGGCGATTATCATAGGAAAGACCGCTACGCATGAATTTGCCTGGGGTTTTACATCCGATAATCCGCATTTCGGGCCAACGCGCAACCCGTGGGCAGCCGACCGGATTCCTGGAGGATCGAGCGGAGGCAGCGCTGCCGCGCTTGCAGCGCAGCTGGTTCCATTGGCGATTGGCACCGACACGGGTGGTTCGATCAGGCTCCCGGCCGCCTATTGCGGAGTAAGTGGACTGAAGCCCAGCTTTGGCAACCTCAGCCTTGACGGCATTTGCCCTCTCGCGCCAAGCCTCGATCATGTCGGCCCGATGGCACGTACACCGCAGGATATAGACTTGTGTATGACGGTTCTGCGGGACGATTATGCACCGATCGCGCTCCAGACGCTCGACGGGATGAAAATCGCCGTACCAGATCCAGCTGCTTATGCCGAACTCCCCACCGATATGGCAGATATCTGGCATGATACTATCGAAACGCTTACGAAGCGGGGAGCGGTAATTCGCACTTTCTCCGATCCGCTCATCCTGGATTGCGCGGAAATATTCACCGCGATTATGGTGAGGGAGGCCGCGCAGACGCATATCGATCTTGGGCTTTATCCTTCCCGGTTTGCCGATTATGGCGCAGATATTCATGCCCGCTTTGCCCTTGCAAAAATGATTTCGGATAATGAACTTGCCGCCGCTCAACGCGATCGGGATGCTCTGCGGCAATCTTTCCTGCGGATCTTTAACGATGCGGATCTAATGCTAACGCTTTGTTCTTCTGCCCCTCCACTCACGATAGCGACAGATAAAGACCTGCCTGAAAAGCATTATGCGTACCTTCGCGAAACGGTCCTGCGTTACACGGCTCCTCAGAATTTGACTGGCTTGCCGGCGGCTGCGGTCCGGATTGGGATCGACGGCTTTGGCTTGCCGGTTGGCTGCCAGTTTACCGCCCCCTTGGGCCGCGACGCTCTTGCTGTGGCAGCGGCACGGCTATTTCACGAAGCCACTCCCGGCCTTCAGAAGATATGGCCCAGCATTTTTTAGACGCACGAGTGGGCACAGAAGACAGGACCAGCTATGAACAAGAAGCATATTCCATCGGGTTTTCAATTCCCGGACGCGTGGCAAGTCGACAATGTCGTTTATCTCAGCGGGCAGGTGTCGGTTGACGTCAAAGGCGAGATTATTGGCAGGGACGATATCGCGCTGCAAACCAAGACCACACTTGAGAATGTAAGGCGGGTTCTTGAAAAGGCAGGCTCCGGGCTGGAACAGCTGGTAAAGATCAACACCTATCTCGTCTATCGCGGTTCGGAGGAGGACTTCCCGGATTTCTGGGCAGCGATGAACGCAGCGCGGCTGCCATTCATCCCCGACCCCGCCCCGGCAGCAACTGCCATGCTCGTAGCTGGCCTTGCCCATCCCGACTTTCTGATCGAAATTGATGGGATCGCAACCTTGCGATGAGAAACGGCCTCTAATCCAAGGCGCGCTGGTAGCCTTCGAAAGAAGTCTTGATCGTACCCTGCCCTTGAGACGAGGTATAAAGCGCGGCGGTTTTATCGAATATCTCGACAAAGGGCACCGTACCAACGAAGGTCAGATACCCGCCCACCGGTGTGGGATCTTGGAAGTTCGCCCGCATCTTGACTAGGTCACGGTAAATTGCGGCGCGGAACTGTTCTGGCACGCGGACTTCAAAAGCCATGACTGGCTCCAGCAGATAGGTACCGGCATCGTCCAGCGCTAAGGCAAGCGCCTGCGGGGCGACAATTTTAAAATCGGCATGGGTCGTGCCCATGTCGTAGCGTGATAGGCCGTCAACCAGCGTCACCTTGAGATCGGTTACCTCCCAGCCGCGCGGCCCCTTCCGCCGCGCTTCGTCGATCACTGCCGGGATCTGCTTGATGAACTTGTAATAGATCTTGTCCGCGCGTACCTCTTGTTCATAAAGGTAGCCCGAACCCGGTTCGCCCGGTTCGACCTTCAATTCGATGTCGGCAAAGCCGTGCGTGCGCAATTCGACCCGCGCAGAAGCGCCCATTTTTGGCGTTTCCTTGTAGATAATGCGAGGCCTTGAGAACTTCGCTCTCAGGCTAAAACGCTCATCCAGCAGGCCAAGAATGATCTCCATCTGAACTTCGCCAAAAAAGGCAACGTTGATCTCGCGCTGCTCCTCCAGCCACTCAACGTTGAGCAGAGGCTCTTCGTCCTCCAGCACGTGCAAGGCTTCGATCAAATCGTTCCATCGTGCTTGATCCTCTGGAAATATCCGCGCGGTGAGCAGCGGTTCCACAGTAGACGACAAGGCGGCCACCCCTTCCGCGTCACCTAGGACGGCGCCTACATAGGTTTCCTTCAGCCCGCACAATATCCCGATGTCGCCCGCTTCCAATTTTTGAGCAGCTTCATAACCACGACCAGGCGTTAATTTAAGGATCCGCGTAGCCTTCTCGTCGATTTCGGAACCGGCGACATTCAGGCGATCACGCTGTTCCACTGTGCCATTGAGAATGCGGACATAGGACAGGCGGCCGCTGTCCGTTGCGCCTTCGATTTTAAACACGATGGCGGACAGATCGCGATACCGTTCCCCAGCGGGAAACGGCAAATAACTGCATATTGCATCGAGCAGGCTGTCTATACCCAAGCCTTCCATTGCCACTCCGTACAAAATCGGAAAGACTTCGCAATCCTGCACCAAGCGGCGCAATACTGTTTCAAAATCCATTTGCGTCACATCGGCTTCAGCCAGAAATTTCGCCAACATAGCGTCATCGAAGTCTGCCAGCGCCTCGACCGTATCACGTGGCACCTGACCACCTGTGATTACAGAGACGATTTTCGGCGACTTCTTTCCCGCCCCAGTTACTTTCTGAAGACTAACCACGGCGTGCGAGAGCATCGAACGAATTTCCGCCGTCACCTCTTCCGGTCTTGCTCCAAGACGATCAAGCTTGTTCATGAAAAGGAGCGTTGGCACCTGCAGTTGCTGCAATGCGTTCCAGATCGTAAGTGTTTGCAATTGCACGCCCTCTACTGCCGATACTACCAGTACGGCGCCGTCTAGAACTCGGATCGCCCGTTCCACCTCCGGGTAGAAGTCGGCGTGCCCTGGTGTGTCGACGATCCTGACCTCGACACCTTTCCAGTACAAGGCAGCCGATGAGGCTCGCACCGAAATTCCACGCTCGCGCTCGACCTGCATAGAATCGGTTTGCGAGGTTCCATCATCGACCCGCCCAACTGAACGGATCGCTCCGCTCGCAAACAATAGTCGTTCGGTAAGCGTGGTTTTGCCTGCATCGACGTGCGCGAAGATGCCAATATTACGAATTTCAGTACGTGTTGGTTCGGTCATGGGCTGCATCGATATGATCATGCGGCCATTCTGGACGATCAACCGCTATGTGAAAGAACGACGACCGCGAAAAACGCAGTTCGTTAGTGCTATGGGGGTTTATTGCGCCAGCATGATGAGCTGGTTAATAGTCGATCATGCCGACTTAAACAACTGCACTAAAATTATCATTTCAGTCATTTTTGCTATCATAACCGCTCATGCAAAGAAGTGGTTGTTTTGACCACGGCCTTTCCGAATCGGAAAGTTAGTGTAAATTTTTCCTCGGAGCGACAATAGTCGCTCTGCTAACCGCCGCTCCTTAGCCAACCTGCTCGTCGTCAGAATGACGGCTATCATTCGAATTGGAATTTTGCCGCAAAGCTCCCGCGGCACAGAGGGTCCCAATCAACAGCAACCCGCTCAGTGTCATTGCGATAGAAACCGATGAATTGACGTCGAGCGCTGTCTGAAGTCGCCCTTCCACCACGGCAGCTCCAGAAGCAAGCGCAGACACAATGGTAAGCAACATCGCCGAAGAGGCTCCAGCGCTGGCCTTGGTCGATGCCATAGCCAGGGTGGGCACCGCAGACATGATCGGCCCATTGCAAAACGCCAAAAGCAAAATGGGCAGCCCGATGGAGAACAAGGTCAACTCACCACTTGCAATCGCAATCCAGTATACCGCATTCGCAATGGCTGCGACGCCCATACAAAGCCAAAGCAACTTTTCTACCGATATGATCTTCATGAGCTGGTTCGCCGCCAAATTGCCAATGATGAATGCGATCATGAAGCCCGCCTGCAGGTAGGCGAACATCCTGCTTGGAAGACCCAGTTCATTGCCGATCACAAAGGGCACGGCAGAGTGAAATATGATGAAGAATCCAACCGAGGCTACAAACACCATAGAGAGAAGTAGAAAGCGGAAATTGGTCAGGATAAGGAGGTATTCTCGCCCAATCTGAGCAAAGTCCAGTGTCTTGAGGCGGTTCTGGTTGGACTCCTGCAAAAAGAACCCAAGCGCGACAACAACAATTGTCGACAGGCCCGCAACCACCAGAAAGCTGGCTTGCCAGCCATAGGCCTCAAACAGCATCACGCCGACCAATGGGGAGAACATGGGAGTGAACCCTACGGCAGCGCGATAGATCGACATCGCCCTGACTTGCTCACGGTCAGCAAAATAGTCTCGAATTATGGCTAAGACCAACATCGTCTCAGCCCCGCCAGCAGCGCCTTGAAGAACGCGCATCACGATCAATTGTTCAACTGTCGTAACAAATGCCGACATGAAGCTAGTCAAGGCAAAGATAGCGATCGCAGCGATCAAGATCGGTCGGCGCCCAAAACGCTCCGACAGCGGCCCGTACAGCAGGTACAGTGCTGATCCGGCCAGGAAGTACAGACTGACCGTCAGCTTCACCATCTCTGGAGAGGCCTTGAGGATATCCGCAACGTGCGGCTGGATCGGAGCGTACAGGTCCGTAGCGAGTGTCGCCAGAGTGCTGGTTGCTATCAATGCAGCAACAGCGACCATGCGGCCGGAGACCCCACCTTGCGACTGGGATGAAGGAGCTTGTTGCATGCTATTCACCGCCAGCAACGATTGCGCACGCAAACGGCGAGACGCCCGAAAGGGATAGTAAGCCTGTCATCCGTCATCCAATCCGTTGTTGCGGTAGGGGTAATTGCCACTCCCCCACATTCGCCTTGGGCACTAACCCATATCAGTCACGCTCATGATGGCCCATTGGGACATCGGGCTGTCATTACAGTCCGCCGCAGCGACCCCTTCATTCTTTCGAATGCCGTCAATGGGCTCTGCACGGCGGTGATGCTAGCCATCGCTCTTTGCGTTTGCCTTGCGCCCCAATCCTACATGCATTCCAAGATTGGGGAGTGTAATGCCAAAATTTATTTGCACACCACTCTGGCGTCTGCGGGGCTACAATAGCAAACTGCGCGGCCTGCATTACAAGCCGCGCAGTGCTGTCTGATATCTTAGTCTTGGACGCTTAGCTAACTCAATACCTTGCAGTGAGTGTGAGGCCAAACGTGCGCGGTGGAGTCAGAGTCCGCTGTAGGGCAGTCCGCCCGGCATCGGATTCCGCATCCGAGAAAATAAAGTAGTTGAGGTTGTTTGTCCCAACCGCATTTCGCTTATCAAGCAGGTTATTCACCCAGGCAGACAGTTCAAAGTTCTTGTTAAAGCCGTAAGCGGCCCTCAGGTTGTAGAGGTTCTGGAACTTCGTGCTGGCATCAATGCTGTTGGTAGCGTCGTCATACTGACGGCTCTTCTGGACCATATCGCCACTAAGCTCGAAGTAGCTGCTATCGCCGAACTCAGCGCGATAGGAAGCACCCGCGCTCAATGAGTGCTTCGGCGTTAGTTGGATCTGATTTCCGGCAACAGAATCACCAAAAACGAGTGTATCGCCACCATATTCCGAATCTTGGTACGCATATGCGGCCCAGAGGCTCAGACCTTTAGTTGGCTTGACGTTCAGATCAACTTCCACACCTGTGTTCTTACCCGACCCAATGTTATCCGCAACAAATGAGAAGGTATTCGGGTCAAGGAAAGCAAACTGGATATCCGTATACTTAACGTGGAATCCAGTTATGTTGAAAATCACATCTCCATCAGCCCACGACGTGCGTGTACCCAATTCGTACGATGTCGAGAATTCAGGCTTATACGGGATTTTCACGTCATCAGGTGCGGTTGCCGGGTTGTTGCCGGAACCAAACGCCGTGAAACCACCTGACTTGAAGCCGCGCGCCACCGAACCATAAAGCATCACGTCGGGGTTGACGTCATACTGCAGGATTGCACGCCAGGATGGCTCGGTCCATGAATCATCGAAATTGGATGTGAAGACGCCTTGGCAAAAGAAGCCCCCAATGCCCCCACAGATCAACGACCCTTCCTTCTTGTCATTAGTCACGCGGAGACCGCCAGATAAAGACAGTTGATCCGTCAACTCGATGGTCAAGTCGGTGAAGGCTGCGATACTCTTTGTCCTCACCTCCTGTGCAAGCACATCGAGAGGCCCAGGGAATGCACCCTGAGTTTGCGCCGAACTTCCGGTCAAGCCAAATGCTTCCAGCTCTTCATCTCTACGCTGCCAAGAGTTCAGATAATAAACACCTGAAGTCCCGGTGATCCGATTGCCGATCTTCCAATCCCAACGTAATTCTTGGCTGAAGTTCTCAAGCTGCACGCGCTGGAAAGGGAAGGCCTCAGTACTTTGCGTACCATCCGGCGTGCGTCCTACGATAGCATCGAAATCGAAATCAAAGAGTAGGCCATTGTAGTCGCGGTAGGAGGTGATCGAATGGAACGTGCCGATTTCGGATTCCAACTTCACCTTGGCAGACACACCCCAGCCTTCGCGATCATATCGTCCATCAAGATCTTGCGCGACCTGACGCAGGCTGCCGTCCGGAATTAACGGAAAAGTATCATTCACGGAGCGATCACCAGAATAATACCTTGGCGTGCCATAGGATGTGTCCTTTGAAACATCCGCCGCCAAAATAATGTCCAGATTCTCCGATGGCAGGAAACGCAACTTCGCCCGAGCTGACGAGATGCTTTCTTGCCCCAGCTTGCTGAACTCACCATTTCGCGTACCGGAGGCCAGATTAATGGTGTGGCCGCCCGTGTGCCGAGTTTTTCCTGAGAAGCTACCATAGACGGTGTCGCTCAACGGACCGCTTATGCTGGCAGCGACTTCAAGCCGATCAAAATTACCCGCGGTCACGGATCCACGAGCACGCACCTCATCACTCGGATCACGGGTAACATAGTGGATTACACCGCCGTTAGTATTGCGGCCAAACAAGGTCCCTTGCGGACCCTTAAGCACCTCAACGCGCTCCAGATCATATAGATCGAACTCGACAAAAGTGGTGGAGCCGAGATAGACTTCGTCAACGAAGATCGCAACGTTGGGATCAACTCCAGGGCTATCGTCTTGTGTGGACGCACCGCGAATAGCGACCGGCGAGAAGCTCTTAAATGGCTGCCCGAAGCCCACCCCAGGGACTCGAGTTAGAAAGTCGGAAACGTCGTCCACACGCGCCGTTTCCAACTGTTCACCCGCAAAAACCGAGATTGCCAACGGAACATCCTGCAGAGATTCTTCCTTTTTCCGAGCCGTAACGATAATTACGTCGGAATCGTTCGCAGCTGCGTTCTGCGTCCCTGCATCACTATTCTGCGCAAAAGCCGGCGTCGATATCGCAGCAAAAAACAACCCTGATGACAGAACCGTCGAGGCTCGAAGTGCCTTGCAACCAAATTTCCCAAATATCATAAATTCCTCCCAGAATAGCCCAACATCTTGAGCGTCGATCAAAAGGGTAACCGGAAAAGAGATGTGTTTAATGTTAGCGAAGGCCAAAATACTATCAAAAACGCCAGACTAAATTTGGCAATTCCATGGGCCAATGTATGCACTGACGCACGCGTCGGACTTGACCGATGCTTCGCTATAGGCACTTTATATCAGGAAATAATGCCTATCTAGAAGAGATAGTCGGCTCAAGCGCGCGCGGTTGCGCGATCGATCTGGATGAATTCGACGGGTGCACCGTCAACCTCAATGAAGCCCACCCATAGTCCTGCATCCGGGTTGTTGGACGGGATGATAATCGTTCGGCCTTCCATTGCTGTTTCGATCTCATCTACTTCATACACCACATGAGCGATGTTTTTGACGATGTCGGGATATGGTGCGTCGTCATAGTAGCGCACCCAACCTATTCCATAATCGTTTTCATACTGAGCAGCGTACATCTTGAGTTTTTCGAGATGGACGTCTTTCACATGAACCGTCTTACGAGGCTGCCAGACTGAGTGATAGTTAAATGCCACTTCCTTAGCCCAGATATCACTCGCCTGTGGATCAATCTGGATGAACTGGATTGGAAAGCCGTCGAACTGGATAAATGCGATCGCGACACCAGGTTCGAGCTCTATCGGCCCCAACAGCAAATCCTTACCCTCGATGGATTTCGCAAGATTGACCACCTTGAAGCTGACATGCGCCAAACTCCGCAGCAAGTCAGGCACCGGAGCATTTTCCTCGAAGCGCCACCACTCAATACCGAACTCGCCAGTTCCAGCGACACTCAAAAATGCGCCTAACGCCGCTATATATCTCTCGTCCTCACGACGAACATCTGTCGGTAGCCCCGTGTGCTGGTAGATTAGCCCGCCCGGCCTTTCGCCACCAATGTCTAGGGATCGCTCAGTCACCTGCTCTGTCAAGGTCGCCTCACTTTGCAGCGCCCGCTCGGAAGTCAGCGGCTCCAATTCTTGTCGCGAAGAAGTCACATTACGTTTCCCAAAATAGATCAAAAGCCGTATTATTTTATTCGATGTGCGCACGATGACTGTCCGCCAACCGATACCCATAACATTGAGCACGGGCTCAAGATCAGTGTTTTCGGATTTTCGCCCACACCGAAATTAACCCAGCCCGAAGAGTTTGGCTGCGTTCCGCGAAAGGACTTGCGCGCATTCTTCTTCATTCAAGCCCGACGAATGGACAAACTCCAGTGGATCGAAACATCCCATGTCGAAGGGATAGTCTGTACCAAGAATGAGGCGCTCGACACCCACCGTATCGGCCAGTTTTCGCAACTGGCTGGGTTCATGCACAATCGTATCGAAGTGGATCCGCTGCAAATATTCGCTGGGTGGATGCTTGCATTTCTGACATTCGGGACGAACTTCCCACCCGTGATCGAACCGACCATTATAGTGGCTGAAAAAACCGCCGCCATGCCCCGCAAGAATCTTGAGGTCAGGATAATCGTCTAGAACACCGCCGTAAATCAGATGTGAAAGCGCGATCGTTGTCTCCAACGGCACACCGATGATATTCGCCAGATAGTGTTGGCGGAGCCTGTCGCGCAAGGTCACACCCAGCGGATGCAGAAAAACGACCGCCCCCAACTCTTCGGCCTTTTGCCAGAATGGGGCAAATTGCGTATCGGAGATTTCGGTTCCCGATACGTGTGAAGAAATCTCGGCCCCTTTGAAGCCAAGTTCACGCACGCAATAGTCCAGTTGCTCGGCGGCGAGCTCAGGAAATTGGAGAGAAACAGCCGCCAGTCCGGCAAAACGGTGCGGATGTTCGTCGCAAGCTGCCGCAATGGTTTCGTTTTGGCTTCGGACCACCGCAGCCGCCAGTTCACGATCTGCCCAATAATAATATTGTGTCGGCGAAGGGCTAAGAATCTGAATATCTATGCCCATCGCATCCATATCAGCCAAGCGCGATTCTATTGACGTGAGTTTCGGGAGAACTGTGCCCATCATTGTGGCGTTATGCTTTACTGAAGCTTCGCCCTGCATATCAGTCAAGATTGCTTGCTCGGCTTTTTTCTCTGGGCAGTCGCGGACATATTCTTCCGCCGCTAGTGAGAATACGTGACAATGAGCATCGACGATACGAAGCTGCTCTCCGCCTTCCCGCCCTAATTTCAAGCGCGAAACCGTCGGCTTGTCAAACCCCGCGCACGAGAAAACTTGCGTCATACTGCATTATCCCCTGGTGTCCGACCAGCATAAAGCTCGAGCCCAATCGATACTGCGAGGCCCAGAGCACAGACCGCAGCCCCAAACATCAATACACTGGTGAAATCGGCACCGACCACCAACAGGCCCATCACGGCCGGACCGAGCGTATAGCCCAGCTTACCCATGGCATAGAGCAACACTACCAGATGCCCTGAACCGTCGATATTGTTGAATTGGGTCAACAGCAAAGGCAGCCCCATACTCCAAAAGAAAATGAACAAGCTTACAGCGGCAAAGTACTGGATCGGCCCGACCGTACCCAGCAAAAGCGCGATGCAAATCATCTCACCAACCAATACAAAAATGAAGACTTTCGATCGGCCAAGCAGGGCAACCGCTTTCCCGGCTCCAAGAGCGCCTGCAATTCCGCAAAGCGAAGATACGGACAAGGCTACACCCACCCATTGAGGGTCCAGCTGTGAGGCAGCCGCGATCCGTTCGATGAATGTCCACAGCCCTCCTTGCGACATAAAAAACAAGAGAGCGCCAGTAAGGGCAATAATCGAGATCAGGAGCGAAGCCCCCACCCTTTTTTCTACATTCATCTGGTCATTTCTATTCAACCCGCGCCGGGGATGAACGAAGGCGCATGCTAGACCCGTAACCGACAACATTGCCAGAGCTAGGAAAATTGCCTTAATCCCATAACCCGCCACCACACTCGGCAAGATGAGAAAGCCGACCGCAGAGGCCAGCATCTCCAATGCGATGAAATATCCGAACACTTTGTCCGCATTCTTGTTATCACTTTGGCAAGCGACTGAGATTGCGATTAGTGTTCCACCTGCCAAACCGTCAAGAAGGCGCAGAACAAACATGAAATTAAAATCAGTCACATAGGCCGAACCCAAATTTGCCAAAATCATGCCAAAGGCCGACAGCAGGATGATGCTTCGCCAATTCGCTCGCCGCATCCAGAATATAGCTAGCGCATTGGCGAGTCCCATTCCTCCAGCCTCCGCTGCACCGATAAAGCCAAGCTGCTCACTGCTGTAACCATATTCATCCGCAAGGCCGCCCACAACCAACGGCAGGAACATGTAAGCAATAACGCCAACCACGCCGATCCAGATTGTGAAAAAGGTCGCCGATGCAGCATCGATTTCCCGCGATATCTGTACATTGGGCAGAGCTGGTGCCGCGAAAATTCCGGCCAATGAGTCCTTGCTCCGCACATGCACCGCGCCTTACCTCCACTGTTTCCCGAATCAGCCCACGCCCCTATTTCGCGCCTGTTTCTAAAGCAGCCCGCCACCCAGCCCAATATGTGCGCAGGCCAGCGCCCTATCATTTTCGCCGAATGCGCCTTGCAGGATCACGCAAATCATAACTTAACCGATCTTTGATCGGTCGGCTTGGCCCAAATCGATAACCATAAGGTCTTGCGAGACATTCCGCGGTGCCGCCTGCTAGATTTAGAACATCCAAAGGGTCATTACGGCGCGTCTTAATAGCTGCTTCAGTGATAAATGACTTAACCCGCCGGGAGGAAGAAAATTGCCCGTTACGTCGTTGGAATATCCCCTCAGCATAAGAGGTGGTGCTTTGCATTTTGAAGATTGTGCGGTGCACGATCTTGCAAAGCAATTTGGGACACCCGTATTTGCGGTATCAGAAACTCAATTACGTAGTAATTTCCGCAATTATTCGCAAATATACACGCGACATTGGCCGGAAGGCGAAGTGCTAATCATGCCTTCAATAAAGGCAAATCCTAATATTGCTGTGCGTCGCATTCTGTCTGAAGAAGGTGCGGGCTGTGATGTTTTTGGGTTTGGTGAGCTCGAATGCGCATTGAGAGGCAATGTGGCGCCCGAAAAAATATCGGTGAATGGATCAATCAAAGATCGCGAACTGGTCCGCAAAGCAATTGATATTGGAGCCCATATTGTACTCGACAGCCCCAGAGAGCTAGATCTTTGCGAGGAAGAAGGGCGTTCACTTAACAAGCGGGCAAGCATCTCCTTTCGGTTGAAGCCCGACCTATCTGATATTGACACAGTATCCGACTATGTGCCGGAATTTTCCATCCACTTCATGACGCAGGTTGTCAAATACGGCATTCCAACCCGTGAGCTGATGGAGATGGCACATGCGGTCCGAGACATGCAATATATCGATCCTGTCGGCATCCATGTGCACATGGGGCGCCATAGTAAAAGGCCCGAGGTTTGGCGCTCATTGGTCAGGAACACAGTCAAGCTAATCGCCGAAATCAGCAAAACCATGGACGGCTGGACCCCGCAAATCATCAATTTGGGCGGCGGAATGCCCAGTCGCTTCGACCTTGATACCGACGTTACGATCAAAGGATATGTAGGACCAACGCCCGAAGAAATGGCAGTCATCCTCACATCGACACTACGCAGCTCAATCGAGGAGTTCGGGATGAGTGCACAAGGAATTGCACTGGCGATAGAGCCGGGACGCGCGATCCACTGCGACACTGGCATTCATATTGCGAAGGTCTGCAACCTCAAGAACGAACAAGGTTCGTTCAATCATCGCTGGGCTGAAATCGATAGCTCGCAGATGTTTTTGGGCGTGGGTGGCGCCAATTTCGACAGCTCGAAATTCGAGTTTCTGATCGCAAACAAGGCTGATAAGGCACCCCGAGAAACTACCGATATTGTCGGAATGACCTGCAATCTGGAAGTGCTGTTCTACCAAGTGATGACGCCTGATCTTGAAGTCGACGACATCGTGACATTGTTATACACGGGATCCTATATTGAACCGTGCGCACAAAATTTCAACGCATTGCCCAGACCAGGAATGATACTTGTAAAAGATGATATTGCCGAGTGGATCAAGCGCCCTGAAACTGTCGATGATGTTCTGGCACGCGATGTAGTTCCCGAGCGCATCTGATTACCCTGATCGTTATCGACTGCTGCAGTTTAGCCTGTCAATTGTGCTCGCAATTCTTTGGGAGTCATACCCATATGGCGCTTGAAAGCCCGATGGAAATTCGATGCTTCGGTGTAGCCGATCAGGAACGACACCTGTTCGATTGGAAGGCTTGTGTCACTCAAATATTGAACAGCAAGCTGCATGCGAACTTCTTCAGCCACATTTCGATACGTCGTATCTGATTCCGACAAACGGCGGCGCAGGTTACGTGGACTCATATGAAGCACCTTGGCCACCACTTCGAGGCTCGGAAACTGACCAGGATTACGAATCATAATTCTTCGTACGCTATCGATGATAGTCTGTCCCCGCTTCAACTCCTTCAGTAAGGTCTCGCATTCCTGCTCACAGATTTGTGACGCCTGCTCATTGGCCATCGATAAAGGGTGCGAAAGAAGCCGAGCAGGAATAGCGAACTCATTCGCATCTTGCTCAAAACTGGGATGGCAACCAAGAAATTTGTTATATTCATTTTTGTACTCAGGTGCTCTCCAGGTCACGCTTGTGCGGGTCAGTCGCGCATCGTCGCCAATGCAATCGCGCAACAGCCGCGCCCAAATTGCAAGGGTCTCTTCTACATCATGTTCAAAAGCGTCGCCCAAGACAGTGAGAGGTTCGATTGTAAATACCGCCTCGTCATTTTCGATCCGATAATGCATGTGTAACACTGGATCGGTCAGGCGCTGAAAACGCATCGCCACTTCTATTGCTTCACCGAATGATCGGCTACTCAACATGGCGTAGCCCATGATTCCCAAATCGGCTATCGAGATGCGCGACCCTACCATAAGCCCTAGGGCGGGGATATCTGCCATCGATTTAATCAGCGCGATCGACTCGATATGCTGTTCGACCGTGTAATAAACATCGCTGGCATTCAGTGCTTCGGGGCTGATTCTAATTTCGCGCAAAACCCTTGCCGTGTCGACGCCGAAGCTCGAAGCAACCTCCAGCAGGCGCTTCATGTATATTGCCGCGCTGCCCACGGGTGCAGGTCGGCCTTCTCTGCGTAAAACAAGATTTGAGATATCTACGATGAAAGCCTCCCCTGTGACCAATATGGCTAGACAGCCCCTCTCGGGCCATGCGTCAAAAATGATAATCCATTTGGACGCATATGGTAAAGACACTTTTCCCGATCATCTCTATCGACAAAGCGGTATTTGACACACGGTGTGCCCTCTGGGCAACACAATCGTTGAGGGTCCATGGTGCATAGGAAACACTGTCTGATTATAGAAGCTGGCCCGACTCCAGATTTCTTAGTCGACCGATATGGCAGTTATGCTGACATGATAGAACAGTGGCTTTCGCCCTATGCTCTTGGCACAAGTTTTACACGGAACCGGCGATACGAAGACGAGCCATTGCCTGAGCCCGATGCTCAGGATGCCGTGGTTATCTCCGGCTCACGCTTCGGTGTCTACGAGGAGGCCCCCTGGATGCTGCAGCTGGAGCGCTTCATCCATGCTCTTGTCGACGCACGAGTCCCCCTCTTCGGAATTTGCTTTGGCCATCAGATAATCGCCAAGGCACTAGGCGGAAGAGTCGAAATGTCCGAACAGGGATGGGGCTTGGGTACGAAGGAGTACCAGCTTGGGCCTATAACTTCTCAACTTAGTGGAACGCTAAGCGCCCACGCGGTGCATCAGGATCAGGTCGTTAAATTGCCAGAGGGTGCAAGAATACTGGGCGGAAATGATCACTGCCCGTTTGCTATACTCGGCTATGAAAATAAGCCTATTGCATCGGTTCAATTCCACCCAGAATTCACTCAAAACTATCTTTCCGACCTGTTACCAGTACTGAAAGAACGAGGCGTGCAATCGGAAATTGTCAGCACCGCCGAAACGAGTCTGGCAAACCAATGTGATGACCAGACTATCGCCCGCTGGGCAGCAGCTATCCTTTTCGACACAAATGGCGCGTGGCCCCAATGACACACAATGTTCCAACACGCTTCGATTTGCTGATCGATGGAAAGGTTGTGACCGGAGAGGCCGCCAGTTTTGATGTCATCAATCCGGCAACGGGAGTGCGTTTTGCTGAAGTCTTGTCGGCATCTAGCACGCAAGTCGATTTTGCCATTGCGGCGGCACGGCGCGCCTTTCCCGGGTGGGCACGAACCCCTCCGCGTGAACGTGCTGCGGCCTTGTTGGAAGTAGCGAACCGGGTTGAACTGCAAGCCAATGCGCTCGCCGATATTGAAACGCGCAATGTCGGCAAGCCCCGTCACCTTACTCGGGTCACCGATGTCGCAAGCACAATCGACGCCTTTCGCTTCTTTGCGGGAGCTGCGCGCACGATGAGTGCCGCGCCTGCCTGTGAATATCGCGCTAACAATCTCACCAGCATGATGCGACGCGATGCCATTGGCGTAGTCACGGCAATCACGCCTTGGAATTACCCCCTCATGATGGCTGCCTGGAAAATTGCGCCCGCTCTGGCTGCTGGCAATTGCGTGGTGTTGAAGCCCTCGGAAATCACGCCCTGCTCCTCGCTGGCCTTAGGTGCAATTATCGCGGATTGCTTGCCCCCAGGTGTGTTAAACATCGTGCATGGCAGTGGCGTCATCGTCGGATCGCAACTCATCAACGACCCGCGGATCGACATGGTTTCGCTGACCGGATCGGTCGCCACGGGACGGTATGTTTTGGATGCCGCGCGCGCCGGACTGAAGAAGACACATCTGGAGCTAGGCGGCAAAGCGCCGGCGATCATCCTTAAAGACGCGGATATCCAAACAGCGGCAAGTGATCTTGCCGAAGCCGCTTTTTACAACACAGGTCAGGATTGCACCGCCGCCACGAGAATTTACGTGGCAAAGGCCATATTTGGTGGCTTTGTCGAAAAGCTGGCCGAGGCGGCAGCAAGCCTGCGTATTGGAAATCCCGAAGAGCCCGAAACCGATATCGGTCCGCTGGTCTCGCAAGCGCACTTAGACAGCGTGTGCGGCTTTGTGGAACGGGCGCGCAAGACAGCTACGGCACTAACCGGCGGCGCTCCGCTAGAAGGGCCGGGTTTTTTTCTTTCCACCAACCGTGCTGACTGATGTGAAGCAAGATGACGAAGTTGTACGGGAGGAAGTTTTCGGCCCGGTCATCGCTTGTCTGCCGTTCGAAGACGTAAGCGAGGCCATCACACTGGCCAATGATACGCCTTACGGAATGGCGGCGTCGGTCTGGACCAGCAATGCCGCGTGCGGATTGGAAATGGTGGCTCAATTGCGCACCGGCGCGACCTGGATTAATTGCCATTCCCTGCCTTGTTCAGAAATGCCCCATGGGGGCTTTGGCGCTTCCGGCTATGGCGTGGACCTCTCAACAGCCGGGCTGGAGGAATATACCATACCACGTCACGTAATGGTAAAACACTGATTATACTCCGGTTTGTGGCAGGAGAGATGGCCTCGGTTACGCGAGGCCAAGCATGGTTCGTGCCTCGGCCGGAGTTGCCAGCTCGCCGCCGAGCAATTCGACAATCTGGCGCGCCTTCGTTACCAATTGCGCATTGTCGCGGCACAGCTCTCCCTTGGAGATATAGACATTGTCTTCCATGCCTACGCGCACGTGCCCACCATTGAGAAACGAATTGGCCAGCATTGGGTATTCATGTCGACCAACGCCAAAAGCGGACCAAAGAGCACCAACCGGAAACAGCGAACTGAGATAGTTCAACGCGGCCGGTGTTGCGGCCGCGCCATATTTAACGCCGGTCACAACCTGGAAAAAATGCGGTCCAACCGCACGGATTATCCCGCGATCAATGAAATCCAGCGCCATCTGAATATCGCAGCTTTCAAACACCTCAATCTCGGGCTTGACCCCCGCATCCTGAATCAGATCGGCCATACGTTCAATGCTTTGCGGCGAATTGATCACTGCAGCCCGGCCTGACCACATTGTGTTGAAGTCTAATGAGCACAATTCGGGCTTCAACTCGACGACATGCTCCACCCGTGCATCGGGGGGCAGCAGAGTTGTTCCAGGGCCTGCCAGACTTGGATTTACGGTACCCGGCACAAATCGACCACCCTCGCCTGTTGTCAGATTGATTACGACATCGGTGGCGCTGTCCCTGATCCGTTCGACAACCTCGCGGTACAATGTCATATCCATACTGGGCTTTGCTGTGTGCGGATCACGTACATGAATGTGGGCGATCGCTGCACCAGCTTTGGCAGCGCCAATGACGGCATACGCAATTTCCGCCGGTGTAACGGGCAAATTTGGATTCTGCTCAGGCGTGACCAAATTCCCTGTAACCGCGCAGGTCAGGATGGTCTTGAAGTTGATGCCGCTCATCTTCTGTGTCTCCTTTATTGAATCCCACTAAACATGGCTCGCGCTCAATCCGCCATCAGATCGTCAAGAGTGGCATCCAAGGCCCGGCGGACCGCATCAATCAGTTCCTTCGATTGTTCCGGTGTGATGACCAGCGGTGGGCTCATCACCATTGTATCGCCGCAAGCACGGATCATGACGCCGTTACTAATGGCGTGATTGCGGCAGACAACGCCGCCCCCAGCGGCACCTGAGAACCGCTCACCCGTCTCTTTGTTCTTGACGATTTCGATTGCGCCCAAAAATCCTACCCCGCGCACTTCGCCGACCAGTGGATGGTCGGCCAACGTCGCGAGTTCAGCTTGCAGAGCGGCTGCATTGCGGTCCCCAACCGGGCCGACCAGCTCAAGGCGGCGCATGATCTCAAGGTTCTTTACGCACACGGCAGAAGCCACCGGATGACCAGACCAGGTGAAACCATGAGCCATTTCGCTCGGCGCATTGACGATCGCCTCATTGAGCCGCGCATTAAGCGCCACGGCGGAGATGGGTTGATAGCCCGAGGACATGCCCTTCGCCATGGTAACAATGTCTGGCTCTATTCCATATGTATGGGAGCCAAACCACTGCCCGGTACGCCCGAAACCACAGATCACTTCGTCCACCCACAACAATACATCATATTTCTTGCAGATGGCATTGATCCGTGGCCAATACCCCGCAGGTGGGGTCATCATTCCACTCGCTCCCATGACCGGCTCAGCGACAAAGGCTGCAACCTTGTTGGGGCCCAGCGCGAGGATTTTTTCCTCGACCGCATTGGCCGTCAACTGAGCGAAATCATCTTCCGACAGACCCCGCCCTTCTTCGAACTGATATACAGCAGGCGAGACATGCGCGATCCCCGGAATCGGCAAATCGAACTGCGGATGCATCGACCGAATGCCCGAAAGACTTGCCGCCGCGGTGGTCACACCGTGGTAGCCACGCTCGCGCGATAGGATAATTTTTTTGTCCGGCTTGCCCTGCAAATTCCAGAAGTAGCGGATCATTTTAAATGCTGTGTCATTCGCCTCCGATCCCGAATTGGCGAAATGAAAATTATCTAGCCCTTCGGGCGTAACCTCCGCCAGCGCCTCGCATAATTGCGCGACATAGGGATGGGTAGTCTGAAAAAAAGTGTTGTAGAATGGCAGAGTCCTTAGCGCCTCATACGCCGCGTCAGCCAGCTCCAAATTGCCATAGCCCACCTGTACGCACCAAAGACCGGCCATCCCGTCCAGCATCCGGTGACCTGTGCTATCATAAATATACACCCCGTCAGCATGCGTTATCACACGCACTCCGTCTTGCCGAAGATCCTTATGGGCAGTGAAGGGATGCAAGTTGTGCCGGGAATCCAACTTGGCCCAATCGCGCGCTATGCCTCCTTGTGATTGCTGTGCTCCCATAACCATCCTGACCGTCTGCTTTAGTGCGGCAGGATCACCGCTTAGCACGAATGGTAGCTATGAGTCTGACTTGTTCCAATATCATTTCTGACCATAGAATTGGGAAAGGCGCGACTGAAAAGTCGGCCTCGGTTAGCTTGCACTGAAAATATGATACCCAGTTGGCCCAATCGGAGGTTCATCCTATGTTGGGATGGCTTAGGATTCATTGAGGCAAGATAAATACTCCGCCTTCGATAAGGGAGAAAGCCAGAATGGTGGCATATCGACTTGAAGCGACCGTTTCCAAAGAAGTTGAAGCCGGCTTGCGCACATACCGTAAGCGCGAGCGTGAGGCCTATAACGCATCCGATCTCCGAATGGTCGACAACTTCTGCAGCGATGTCATTCTCGCCTCCCACGGCCTGCCTACGATGAACGGGCACGAAGAGATCCGCGCCTTCTTTAAAAAGCTATGGGTCGAGCACCGTGCGGCGATGGAAGAGGTGGTCGATGAGACCGTTTACGAGGCGGGCGATCTCCTGATCATCACAGGCCGCTTCCGGTTGAAAATAACTGTTAAGGCGAGCGGCGAAGTGACCTATGACAATGGTCGAATGTTAGTTGTCCTTAAGCGCAACGCCGTCGGTGACTATGAACTGTTCAGGGAAGCTGCACTGGACAATCCGGCTAGCTGATATGGCATCGGGTTTAGAACGATTGTTGAGCCAAGAAAGGCTTCCGGCTAGCTATACGGAGCTTTACGACACCGTTGTGCTGCCCTGTGCCGCGGAAATTGCGGCGCGGCAGTCCACCGTGGCTCGCACTATCCTGATCGGACTGAACGGAACGCAGGGCAGTGGTAAATCGACGATGGCCAAGTTCCTTGTCCTGGCTCTGGCAGAGAAGCACGGCCTCAACGCCGTCATATTATCGCTGGACGACATTTACCTGACGAAGGCGGAGCGCCAGAAACTGGCGGTCGACGTCCATCCTCTGCTGGCCACCCGCGGCGCTCCAGGGACGCACGATATCGCGCTGGCACATTCAATCGTCGAACAATTGCAGTCCGCGACGCCGAACAGCACTACGCCACTACCACAGTTCGACAAATCTCGAGACGATCGGTGCCCTTCAACGGAATGGCATGTTTGCAACGGACGACCCGAAGTGATTCTGCTCGAAGGATGGTGCGTCGCATCACCTCCGCAAACGGATGCGGAGTTGGTGGAGCCCCTCAATGTCCTTGAGCGCATAGAGGATGGCGATGGTCGTTGGCGGCATTATGTCAACGCGAAGCTAGCCGGTCCTTATGGCGCTTTCTTTCAACTTATTGATACGCTTGTGATGCTTAATGCCCCCTCATTCGAAGCTGTTCTTGAATGGCGAACTCAACAGGAAGAAAAACTCGCCGAGCGGATGCGCGAAACGGGTGGCGACATAACCGCATTGTCGATCATGTCATCCGAAGAGCTAGCGCGTTTCCTGTTGCATTTTGAGCGGATCACGCGTCACTCTTTGCAGCACCTGCCGCAAAGGGCGGATATTAGGGTGGATTTCGATGCAGGGCGCAATGTACGAGGGCTATCCATCCGCAAAGTTGAGCACTGAATTTGCCCGACCATGCATCTGCCAAATATGATAATTCAGTCGTCGCCTCGGCCATTTACATCTGCCCTGGGGCGGTTGACTAGGTCAAAATTGTTGTGACAAAAGCAGCACAAACGATAGAACCATTTTCAAACAAGGGCTTCTAAAAAAGGAAACGGCAGGCGGCAGGATGATAAAGCCCAAAGGTACAGGCAAAACAGCGACCCCGCTGGAGCAATATGGGTTTCGCATAGGACAGAAAACCGAAATCGCTATCGATACCCATTGGTATGAGTATCCCAGCGATGATACGGATATTCTGGAAATCTGGACCTACACCGATGAAATTTCCTATCGACCAGGTGATACAGTACGCTTTCACAGCTACTGCAGTGGTTCGACCTATAACCTGAAGATTGAACGCGACGGATCAAAGTTGGAGTGCGCCCACACCGCAAACGATCTCGAAGGCACCATGCCATCCACGCCCGACAACGCATATGAATTAGGTGCAGGCTGGCCCGTTACACATGAGTGGGCCATTCCTGATGATCAACGCTCTGGCCCTTATGTCATCACGTCTATTGCCGCCAATGCCAGCGGTGAAACGCGTGAACATCATCACCTAATTATCATAGGACCATCGCCGAAGCAGGAAAAACCTGCAAACAAGAAGCCATATCTGATGATATTCACGACCAGTACCTGGCTAGCCTACACCGAGTGGGGCGGTGCCAATCATTATCAGGGTATCGCCGGTGAGGGGCAGAATGGATACGCACCCCGTATTTCGCCCCAACGCCCTTGGGCCCGTGGATTTGTTCGCCTACCCGAAGGCGCGCCGCATGCATTTCACGAAAGCAATATCCCACCACATTGGGCACCGCAAATCCCATTTTTCAACTGGGCGATGGGGTCTGGCTATTCCAAATGGTATGTTGGCGGCAGCTATGCCGAATATGATCGCTTGCTAGTACAGTGGGCTGAGCGCGAGGGATATTGTTTCGATTATATCTCACAGCATCAACTGCATTTCCAACCTGAGATTCTGGACAATTATAATTGTGTGGTCATCGCGGGCCACGATGAATATTGGTCATGGGAAATGCGCGACGCGATCGACGCTTTCGTCGATTCAGGCGGCAATGTCGCGCGCTTCGCGGGCAATTTTTTTTGGCAAATTCGTTTGGAAGATGGCGGCCAAACCCAGGTCGCATACAAGCATTTGGCGCATGAGAATGATCCGGTCCGCAATGATCCAGAAAAGAAGCACCAGCTTACGACCATCTGGGAGGATCGCATATTGGGCCGTCCAGGTGCCTTGACGATGGGGCTCAATGGATCGCGCGGATTGTATGCGCGTATGGGAGCAATGACACCGCGCCATTCGGGTGGTTTCACCGTCTATCGCCCCAACCACTGGGTGTTTGCGGGCACCGACCTCTATTACGGCGACGTATTTGGCAGCGAAGCGGGCATTTTCGGGTTCGAAGTGGATGGATTGGAATATACGTTCCGGAGCGGTCTTCCTTACCCAACCGGGGATGATGGCGCGCCCGTCGATGATATATCTATCCTCGCCATGGCACCTGCTGTGCTGCTGGAGGAGGATCATGGCAATCCGCTTGGACGCGTGTGGTGGGCGGCCGAGGATGCCTCCATCGTTGCAAAAGGGGTCTACGGCGAAGTCACCCCCGAAACTCTCGAAAAAGTCCAATATGGTTCTGGCATGGTCGTTGAATATCGAAGAGGCGATGGTTGCGTGGTCAATGCTGGCTCATGCGCATGGGTGCAGGGCTTAAAGAAGCGCGATTTCTTTACCGAACAGGTGACGCGCAACATTCTCAACAAGCTTGGCGGAAGCGAAGGTCAAGCAGACACTGTTAACTGAGGGTATCATGGCAATAGGCACAATTAAATCCGCGGACGATCTGACGGCTCATATTAAACGCAACGGCATTGTCCGGGCGCAAATCGGCTATACTGATCATACTGGCCAATTGCGCGGCAAAATCATCTCGACGGAAAAACTGCTTGGCGGGCTAAAAAAAGGGGTGGCCATGACGCGCAATCTGGCTGCCGTGGATTTTGGCGACATCATCTTTTCGATCGAAGGGCTGACGCTCAACGGCGGTGGCTTCGGTGACAGTCTCGCTCGGATTGTGCCTGAATCCTGCCGCGAGATCCCGTGGGAGCCTGCTGAAAGCAATTTATTCCTGTTGATAGAACATTGCGACGAGGCAGCAGCCTATGACGCACGCGTTCTCGCTTCGCGCATGGTGGAGAAGGCCAATGCCATGGGCTTTCGACCATATTTCTCTTGCGAATTTGAATTTCGCGTCTTCAATGAGACCAGCAAAAGCGCCCATGAAAAGGATTTTACCGGGCTAGAATTGGCAACACCGGAATCTAATTATCTTGGCGTTTTGCGCCAATCGGTCTGGTCGGAATTCTTCAACAATCTGATCAATGATATGGAGCATATCGGCATTCCAATCGAAGTAGCCCATTGGGAACTGGCCCCCGGCTTTGCTGAGTTGGTAATGCAATATGGTGAAGGCATGCGCGCGGCGGACAATGCCGTGTTGTTTAAAACCTTTGCCAAAGCGTCTGCCCAGCGCCGCAACATGCTGCTCAGCTTCATGGCCCGCTATGATGCAAACAGCGATGGGTCGAGTTGCCATATGCACACATCCTTGTGTGATATGGACGGCAATCCCGTGTTTTACGATCCCGAAGCAGAGGATACGATCAGCGAGGTAATGCGCCTTTTTATCGGCGGGATGCAGCGTTATGTCCCTGAATGCATTTTGATGATGGCCCCTAATATAAATTCCTACAAACGCTATTTGCCCGGCCTGTTCGCGCCAGTGGCCGCTACTTGGGGTATTGACAATCGCACATCAGGCTTTCGCGCTATTGTTGGTCAAGCGAGCGCTCAGCGACTGGAAAATCGTGCGCCTGGCGCAGACGTCAATCCTTATCTCGCATTTGCTGCCATGCTCGGCGCCGGTCTGCGGGGGATTGAGGAGAAAATTAAGCCGACTCAAAAGAGCGAGACCAATCTCTATGCGGAAATGGATTCGATCCCGAAGGCCTTGCGCTTTCCCGAAACGCTGAAAGACGCTATCAGCCTTTTCAAAGCCTCAAGCTTTGCCAAAGAAACATTTGGCGAAGAGTTTGTTCGCATCTTCTCGGACAACCGCGAAGCACATTTAGCTGACTTCAATAGCGCTGTAACGGACTGGGAACGCAGGCGCTATTTGGAACTGACGTAGAAGTCGATTATGTAGTGCTTCAGTTTAAATTTAGTGCTTGGCAGCTGTTTGCCACTTTGTGCCGAGAACCTCTTTTGAAGCTTTTCTCTTCGGCTTGTTATCTGAATGCATCCGTCAATAGAGGCATAGGTTTCAGGGCATCTAATTGGCCCCTTGCCTTCGCAAAATCCATGTCCGGAAGTTTGTCTTCAGATCCACCTCATTGAGCCGTTGCCGCTGTTAATCAATGTTCGACCAAACGCTTTAGCTGGCAGACGTTCTGAGTATCAAAACGACTGACGTTATTCCGTTGAAGATAGTGACCGGCCCCCACTGAGTGGTCCGCGATGATTGTTAGTGCATGATTGCTTCTGGCGCCATGGGTGACCGTAGGTGTAGCGTAGCGGAACCGGAGGGCTGCCATGGCGGTGTCGCCGTTTCCGGGGCTGGTGGACGGTACCCCAACGAGCTGTGCGGCCTGACGGTGTTGTAATGACGTCGCCAGGCTTCGATCAGGATCTTTGCCTCAGCCAGAGTGTAAAAGATCTCCCCATTCAAGAGCTCATCACGCATCGAGCCATTAAAGCTCTCGCAGTAGCCATTCTCCCATGGGCTGCCAGGTGTGATGTAGAGCGTCTTCACGCCGATCTTCGCCAGCCACTGTTGGACGGCATTGGCGATAAACTCGGGGCCGTTGTCTGACCGTATATGTGCTGGCGGCCCACGGGTGACGAACAGTTCAGCCAGCGCTGCCAGCACATCCTCGCTACGCAGTCGTCGCGCAACCGGCAGGGCCAGGCACTCCCTGCTGGCTTCATCGATGATCGACAGGATGCGGAACTTGCGACCGTCGTGCGTGCGCCCCTCGACGAAGTCGTAGGACCACACATGCCCCGGATACTCTGGTCGCAGTCGGATGCATGATCCGTCATTGAGCCAGAGCCGAGAGCGTTTGGGCTGCTTGTGCGGCACCTTGAGCCCCTCGCGTCGCCAGATGCGCTCCACCCGCTTGCGGTTCACATGCCAGCCCGCTTCGCGCAGCAAGGCCGTCACCCGGCGATAGCCGTAGCGACCATATTGTCTGGCCAGAGCGATGATGTCTTCAGTGAGTGTGGCTTCGTCATCAGCCCCACGCGGCGTCTTGCGCTGTGTCGATCGATGTTGCCCAAGCACACGGCAGACCCGGCGCTCGGACACTGGCATCATCTCCCTTATATGATCGATACAGCGCCTGCGCCGCGCAGGGCTCAGAAGTTTCCCTTTGCGGCCTCCTGTAGGATCAGCTTGTCCAGCGTCAGGTCAGATACCGCCCGGCGCAACCGGGCATTCTCCTTCTCCAGCTCTTTCATCCGCCGAGCCTGATCCATCTTCAAGCCGCCATACTCCTTGCGCCAACGGTAATAGCTTTGTTCGGTAACGCCGATCCGCCGGCAGGCATCTGCAACCGTTCCGCCCTGCGCCAGCACGATCTCCGCTTCACGCAGCTTGCCGATGATGTCTTCCGGCTTGTGCTTCCTTGCCATTCCATTCCTCCTTCGTGGCCATTCCTAAAATAGAAATTGGGCCACTCAGAAGGGGGCAGATCATTTATCGAAGACGATAATGGCTTGATCGCATTCACGGTTCGCTTGGGATTCGATAAGCTGACTCAATGCCGTGTCGAATTTGTTTCCGTACCAGTCGTTATCGCTGAGCTTGCCGAAGCGGACTGATTTGTCGAACTTGCATTCGATAACAATCTTGCGGCTGTCATTCCCATCCAAGTGGCACAGTATGTCACCTGTCTTATTCTTGGGGATAGATCCGGCACTGTTCCCGGTCAGCACGATCTCGTCTGAGTGGCTGTTCTCGGCGACCAGTTTTTCGAGATATTCTTGGATGTGTAGCTCACCTTCAGCGCCCTTCACCGTGCTCTTAGCAAAGAGCTCGGCTTTCATCTCGTACATCATTTTCAGGGTTTCGAGTTCGGTACCGAGCTCATTGTTGGTGCGTGCCATGAACGCGGATAGCCGGTCTTGTTTTAGGGCAAGAACGCCAATGTAAAAGGCTTTGATGAACTCAGCGTCGCGTTGGTCAGCAGGGAGACGGTCGAAATGCTCGAAGGATAGTTCGTTTTCAATTTCAAGGTCAGATACTTCGATCCGTCGAAGTCCTTGGTTCAGCGTTATGTGTCCCATGTGCCCTCCAGTACCGCTATCACAATACTTGAATGAATCTGTGAGGCAATGCTGATTTGCAGGGACAAAGTTAGGCAAATTGCGTTGCGAGGACCATGGTTCCTTAGCGCCCAACTTTTCGAAAACAGTTTATACCTGTTTATACCTTTTAGACGATTTCGATGGGAGGCTAAAAAACCTCATAAACATATGAAATATATAGGAAAAATGGTAGACGCTGAGGGGTTCGAACCCACGACCCGCTGATTAAGAGTCAGCTGCTCTACCAACTGAGCTAAGCGTCCCCATTTCGGGCTGGCCAGATGCGCAGGCCCGTTTGGAGCGCCGCCTTTGATGGGTTTCGCGGCCTTTGTCAAGCATGACAAAGCGACTTATTGGAATTGTCCACGCTTTGCGCCCGGGTGGCGTTCGATGGACATCATGATTCCCACGCACAGCATCATGGTGAGCATGGATGAACCCCCGTGACTGACAAAAGGCAGGGGAATGCCCGCGACCGGCGCGAGGCCCACAACCATCAGAAGGTTGATCATGATATAGAAGAAAATGGTGCAGGTCAGGCCGGCGGCGACGAGCTGCCCGTACCGTGTCTTGCTCTGCATCGCGACGCTCAGGCCCCAGCGCATGAGCAGATAGTACATGAACAGAATGAAAAAGCCGCCGACGATGCCCCATTCTTCCGCCATTGTGGCAAAGACGAAGTCGGTATGTCCTTCGGGCAGATAATCCAGATGGCTTTGTGTGCCGTTACCAAAGCCTTTGCCGAATATGCCGCCTGATCCGATCGCGATCTTCGACTGGGTGATATGATAGCCAGCACCAAGCGGATCATTTTCCGGGTTGAGAAAAATCAGAACGCGGTCTTGCTGATAGGCTTTTAATCCAAAGAAAAACACCAATGGCGCAAGAATGGCAACGCCCACGCCCGCGCTGATGAAATATATGAGCGGAAGGCCCGCCATGAAGCCAACGACGCCCAGCCCGAAGGCGTACGCAATGGCAGCGTCAAAATCCGGCTGAATGATCACCAATATGCTTGGCAGCAGCAGGATAGCCCCCAGCGGCCAAATGGCGTCAAATCCATATATGCGGTTCGGTGGAAGCCGGTCGAAAAACCATGCGGCGGCAAGCACCATCACCGGCTTCATCAGCTCCGATGGCTGAAGTGTGATGATGCCAAGGTTAATCCAGCGTTGGCTGCCGCCGCCGACAAAGCCCATAAGCTGCACCACGACAAGCAGGACGAGCAGCAACAGGTATAAAGGAAAAGTCATCGACTTCCAGAATTCAAGCTTCATCCGCGACATCGCGATGGCCATGGCCATCAGCACCACGAACCGGATGACATGCTTTCCGGCCCATGGTTCAAAATGACCACCTGCTGCGGAATAAAGGACAGTCGCACCAAAGCCGACCAAGGCCGACAATATGAAAATCACGCGCCACGGCAGGGCTGCAATCGGGGCAGGGACTATGCCGTTCATATCGTCGGATCCAGCGGCGGCGGTGCCGCCGGTTGACCTTGAAAGGCCGCATATTTGGACGCCATGCGCTGTTCGATATTGCCGCCCCAGCCAGCTTCGAGCGCTTCCAAGGACGCCATCGCCTTTTCCCGGTCATAGAGGAACGTCAGAACGTCTTTCGCGATCGGCGCTGCGGCACGCGCGCCGCCCATGCCATGTTCAATGACGACCGACGCGCCATAGCGCGGGTTATCGACAGGCGCGAAGCACACAAACAGGCCGTGGTCGCGATATTTCCACGCGCCCGATTGCCCACGCTGCGATCCTGCAATGCGGCGCACTTGCGCGGTGCCGGTTTTCCCGGCCATCGCGATGCCCGGAATGTCCAGCCGACTGCGGACGGCGGTGCCATCGCCATTGACGACGCGGTTCATGCCTTCGCGCACGACGGCCAAATGTTCTTCGGGGAAGCTGAGCCTACCCGGCGCCGGGCGTTTTTTGAGGATGATTTCAGGCTGAATATTCAGACCCGATGCGATGCGCGCCGCCATCATGGCCAATTGGAACGGGCTAACCGAAACATAGCCCTGACCAATCGTCGCATTCAGCGTGTCAGATTCGCTCCACTTTTGGTCATATTTGCGCATTTTCCATGCGCTGTCGGGAATGGTGCCATATCGTTGCGACGGAAAGGGAAGGGGGAATTCCTGCCCCAGACCAAGCGCCTTTGAAAATGGTGCAATCGCGTCATAGCCAATACGGCGGCCCATTGCGTAGAAATAGGTGTTGCAGCTTTTCATCAGCGCGTCGGCCATGTTCATCGGGCCATGGCGGCCCAGACATTTGAACACGCGATTGCCGAGCCGGTACCCCCCGCCACACACAACGGTTTCTTCGGGATCGATGCCATGATGCAGCATCGCAAGTGCAGCAGCGGGCTTTACTGTCGATCCCGGCGGATACAGCCCCTGCAATGCTTTGTTGAGCATCGGGATATGGTCATCCGAATTCAGCATTTTCCATTCGACGCGGCCAATGCCATCGGAAAAGCTGTTGGGATCATAACATGGCATCGACGCCATCGTTAGTATGTCGCCCGTCAGGCAATCGAATATCACCACGGAGCCGGATTCCAGCCCAAGGCGGCGCGCGGCATAATTGTGCAGGTCGATATCGATGGTCAGTTGAACGGGTTTCCCCGGTATGTCTGGCCGGGTGGCCAAGTCTCGGACGATCTTGCCACGTGCGGTGACTTCGGTGCGCTTTGCGCCGGGTTCGCCTTGCAATCGGTCCTCAAGCGTCTTTTCGAGGCCATCCTTGCCGACCTTGAACCCTGGGGTAATCAGCAGTGGGTTTTTGTTCTTCTGATATTCTTCGGCCGATACCGTGCCCACATAGCCGATGAGATGGCCGACCGCCGCGCCGCTTGGGTAAAAGCGCGAATAACCCTGCCGTGGGCTGACCCCGGGAAGGTCGGGCAGGCGCACGCTGACGGCGGCGAAGCGTTCATAATCCAGCCCGTCTGCCACCTGAACAGGTTGAAAGCCCTGTGCCAGTTTTAACTCACGATGAATGCGGTCAACATCGTCGGTCGACAACGCCAGCAGCTCCGCCAGCGTCTTGACGGTCTGGTCTTTATTGGCGAGCCGGTCGGGGATGATGTCGACACGAAAATCGGCGCGATTGGTTGCGATGGGTTTGCCATAGCGGTCAACGAACCAGCCGCGACGGGGCGGGATGATGGTAAGGTTGACCCGATTGCTTTCGGCCAGCAGCTTATATTTCTCGTTATCGGCCACGGCGATATAGGACATACGCGCGGCCACGGTCAGGCCGATCGCTGCCTGCACGCCGCCCACAAAAGCAGCACGGCGGGTGAACGTGAAATCAAGCTGTCCTGATGTAACCTGTTTTTCGACCTTCATGTTGCCAATCGCCAGCTGTCGAGACGCGCGCATATTCGCACGGCCAGCGGATATAGCAATATGGACAATATGATCTGCGGAATCAAAACAGCGGGATCAGGCGCGGCGTGCGCCATGCCCGCAATCCACAATCCGCCCAACAGCACCCCTGCAATTAAGACGGCGGCAATAAGCCAATCCTGAATATGATCGCGCCAGATAGCCCGCGCATCGATAATCTCGATGCTGAGCATGGCGAGCGACCACAATAATCCCGCGCTGCCAAAGGGCTGCCCGCTGAACACATCATCCATCAAGCCAAATGGCACGCCGGACCAAACGGGCAGAAGCCCGGGACGCATCAGACGCCAGCTTAAGAACATCAACAGTCCAAGTGGCGGCAGCAGCGGTTCTTCGGTGAATATCGGCAACGCCGTAATCATCGATGCAATAGCGACCGACGTAATGGGAATGGCCAGCATCTTGAGCAGCGATTGTTCGCGGTCAAAACGGGATTCATATTCCCGTGCCGGACGGGTGGGCAGGCGAATGGTCGTCACCGGAATTTTCATTCCGCAACTTCCTTGGTTTCACCGTCAGGCGCCACCGCCTGTTGGGCGGCGCGTGCTTCGCCCTGATATGGTCGTATCACCACGGCATAAGGCGTGTTGCCCGGGTCGGCATAGGGTATCGCCAACGCCCCATCGCTGGTTTTTTTGATGACGCGCGCGAAAGGAATATTCGGCGGATACAGCCCGCCATTGCCCGAGGTGACAATGACGTCGCCGACCTTGAACGGGCTTTCGCCCAAGTTCAACGGCTTGATCAGCACCGTGCCATTGCCAAGGCCCGCCGAGAAGGCGGGCAGGCCATCGCTGGCGCGCATGACAGGAACCAGGTTTTCAGCGTCGGTGACGAGAAGAATACGTGCCGTTGTCGGGCCAGTTTCGATAACGCGGCCAATCAATCCGGAAGGACCGCGCACAGGTTGCGCGCGCTCCACGCCAAAGTTGCGGCCGATGGACAGTGTCGCCACGCGCCGCGTGCTGGATGAGGTTGAGCTGATCAGGCGGCCCACGGCGACTTGGCTCTCGCCGTCCTCGGACAATTTCAGCAATCCGCGCAACCGCGCGTTTTCGACACGCAGCGCTTGCGCCTCGATCAGCTTTTTCCGGTTGACCTTGGCTTGCTTTTGAAGCGCGGCATTTTGGGAACCTGCGTTGATATACGCCGCCGCGGTCGCATTCATGTTCTGCGCCGACCGGCGGACATTGCTGAACATACGCGCGACCGGCGCTGTTATTTCGGCACCTGCGGTACGAAGCGCGGAAAAGCCGGCAGGATCAGCCACCGATATGGCCAGCAACAAGGCAGAAACCATCGTTCCTGCAATCGCGACGACATAGGTCACGAACAGGCCATATTGCGCCTTTCGGGAAAATCCGGGGCGCCGGTGTTTGGGCGGCGCCATGCTGAGACCTAGATCAGGCGGTCAGCAAGACGCCACGGAAGATGGGGTCTTCCATCGCCCGGCCTGTACCGATTGCAACGCAGGTCAGCGGGTCTTCGGCGACCGTGACCGGCAGTCCGGTTTCATCACGCAGATATTCGTCGAGGCCAGCCATCAACGCGCCGCCACCTGTTAGAACAATTCCTTGATCGACGATGTCCGCCGCCAGTTCAGGCGCGGTATTTTCAAGCGCGATGCGCACACCTTCAAGGATGGTGCCAATAGGTTCCGACAACGCTTCGGCAATCTGGGCCTGGTTGATCGTAATTTCCTTTGGCACGCCGTTTACAAGATCGCGGCCCTTGATGTGCAATGTCTGGCCAACGCCATCTGCTGGTGGACGTGCGGTACCGAAATCCTTCTTGATCCGCTCGGCCGTCGCTTCACCGATCAACAGGTTATGGTGTCGTCGGACATAAGAGACAATCGACTCGTCCATCTTGTCACCTCCGGTACGTACCGAGGTGGTGTAGGCAAGGCCGCGCAGCGACAGGACGGCAACTTCGGTGGTGCCACCGCCGATGTCGACAACCATTGAACCGATGGGTTCCGTCACCGGCATATCCGCGCCGATCGCAGCAGCCATGGGCTCTTCAATCAGGAACACTTCGGAAGCACCCGCGTTGGACGCGGCATCGCGAATCGCGCGGCGCTCAACCGATGTCGAACCCGACGGGACGCAGATGACGATTTCAGGGTAGCTGAACATGTGGCGCTTGCCGTGCACTTTGTGGATGAAGTGCTTGATCATCTGTTCGGCCACATCAATGTCGGCAATAACGCCATCACGCAGCGGACGAATGGCTTCGATGCTGTCGGGGGTCTTGCCCATCATCAGCTTTGCATCATCGCCAACGGCCTTTACGCGCTTGATACCATTTATGGTTTCAATCGCGACCACCGAAGGCTCGTTCAGGACGATCCCTTGACCGCGGACATAGACAACCGTGTTTGCGGTGCCGAGGTCGATTGCCATGTCTTGTGATGCGAAACGGAAAAACTTGCCAAATACCATTTAATTTCCACCCAATCCGTTTTGGAGAGACTCCTTTGGAGCGCGTCCAAATAATCGCGCGGTCCTAGCGGAATTTGCTGTTTTTAAAAACAGATATTTGGCTGGAGTGCGAACGATTAAGGAGTCGCTTGGGCTGTGCGCTTGGGCTAGGAACCTGCATATGTCAATAAGAAGACTCCCTGAAAACCTGGTCAACCGCATTGCCGCCGGTGAAGTGGTCGAAAGACCGGCCAGCGCGTTAAAAGAGCTGGTTGAAAACGCCATCGATTCGGGCGCCCGTAATATTTCGGTGCGGCTGGGCGCGGGCGGCATCGATTTGGTCGAAGTCACCGACGATGGCTGCGGCATGTCGCCTGCCGACATGGCGCTGGCGTTGGAACGTCACGCGACGTCGAAACTGCCCGATGAAGATATTGAAATGGTGTCGACTTTGGGTTTCCGGGGGGAGGCGTTGCCATCAATCGCCAGCGTGTCCAAAATGACGCTGGAAAGCAGGCCGGATGGTGCCGAAGGCTGGACGCGGACGGTTGACCATGGCGTCGTGACAGGTGAGGGGCCAGCCGCACTGCCGCAAGGGACACGCATTCGCGTTGAAAATCTGTTTGGCAATGTGCCCGCCCGCCGCAAATTCCTGCGCAGCGCGCGCGCCGAATATGCCGCTGCGCTCGACGCCATGAAGCGGCTGGCGATGGCGCGGCCCGATATTGGCTTTACCGTTGAACATGACGGCCGGCGCGTGCTGGCGGTGCAACCCACTAGCGCACGGCCCGAACGCGTGGCCGCGCTGACCAGCGGGGAGCTTATCGACAACAGCGTGGCACTTGATTTTGAACGCGAAGGCGTGCGCCTTGGCGGGGTGGCGAGCCTGCCCACCTATAATCGCGGCGTTGCCGACCACCAGTTCCTGTTCGTCAATGGCCGTCCGGTAAAGGACCGGTTGCTGATTGGCGCTGTGCGCGGCGCTTATGCCGAAATGCTGGCGCGGGACCGTCATGCGGTGGTGGCGCTGTTCATTGATCTGCCGCCAACACAGGTCGACGTAAATGTCCATCCGGCAAAGACAGAAGTCCGCTTTCGCGAGCCAGCTTTGATCCGCGGCATGATTATATCGGGGCTGCGCCATGCGCTGGACCAGTCCGGTTTCCGCGCGGTGCAACGACCATCGGCGGACGCGCTTGCCGCATGGCAGCAGGAACCGATCCAGACCGCACAAGGCGACATTTTTGCTGCGCCTGCCGCCGCGATAGGATCTGGCTATCAGGGGCAATATGGCCAGCGCCCGAGCTACCCATCCGTATATGAAAACCGCAGCAGCTTCGCAGATTTGGGCGCAATCCCCGGCGAAGACCTCGCGCCTTTATGGGGCAGGGCCGCCGTTGCCCACGAACCCGTGCCCGAACGCGCCAGCCACCCGCTTGGCGTCGCGCGCGGGCAAGTGGCCAAAACCTATATCGTTGCCGAAGCCGAAGACGGCCTTGTCATCGTTGACCAACATGCCGCGCATGAACGGCTCGTGCTTGAACGGATGCGCAAGGCGATGGCTGCGGCGGGAGGCGCGGTGCCTTCGCAAGCGTTGTTGCTGCCGCAAGTGGTTGAGCTCGACGAACCCGCCTGCGACCGGCTGGAGGCCCGCGCCGATGAGCTGTCGGCATTTGGGTTGGACCTCGAACGCTTTGGCCCCGCCGCCATGCTGGTGCGCGCGACGCCCGCCGTTCTGGGGGATGGCGATGCCAAGGGATTGCTGGAGGATCTGGCCGACGACCTTGCCGCTTATGATGAAGCCCTGTCGCTGAAAGAACGCATAGACCATGTCGCCGCAACGATGGCCTGCCACGGCTCCGTCCGCGCTGGCCGTGTCTTGTCCGTCACCGAAATGAACGCGCTCTTACGCGAAATGGAAGTCACCCCGCACAGCGGGCAGTGCAACCACGGCCGGCCAACTTGGGTGAAGCTGGCATTGGGCGATGTTGAAAAGCTGTTCGGGCGGAAATGACCTAACGCGGCGCAACCAATATTTGCACACCTAAACAGCTTTATTGCTCTTGCATCGTGCAAGCCAACACGCTCTAAATTCACCTCTGTTTAGAGATGGGGACGGGATATGCGTTTTAAATATCGGGTTATCAGTGCGCTTAGTTTCATCGCCATGGCTTCGATGCCTGCTGCGGCGCAGGTTGATGATAACAACCGCTTGGTTGATGAAGGCATGAACCGTTCGCAGGTCATGAGCCTTGCGCAGGAAATGACGGATGACATTGGTCCCCGGCTGACAAACTCACCCGCCATGCGCCGTGCCGAGGCTTGGGCAATACAAAAGTTCAACGGCTGGGGCCTGCAAAATGTCCGCCGTGATCCCTTTGATTTTGGGCGTGGCTGGGAAATCGTCTCTTCCAGCGCACGGATGACAGTGCCCCGCACGGTTCAACTTACCGCGATACCGGTTGCGTGGACGCCGCCGACAAACGGCGTGCTTTCGGGCGAAGTCATTGTCGCCCCCATGTCGAAGCTACGCCATTTTGATGAATGGAAAGGCAAGCTGGCTGGCAAGATTGTGATGATATCAATGCCGGGCACGGGGTCAGAACCCGATAAGCCAGCATTTAGGCGATTCACAAGCGAGGAACTGGGCAAGCTCGACGCGTTCACCCAGCCCGAACATGATCCTGAAGAATTGAACGCGCGGTTGAAGCGCGTTGAGTTTGTCGAGAAGCTGGATGCCTTTTTAAAGGCTGAGGGCGCGATCGGTTGGGTGCGGATTTCGTACCGCGATGGTAAGCTGGTCCATGGTGCAGGCTACAACTTCCGCACGGGCCGAACGCTGAACCTGCCGGGTATCGAGCTGGCGGCAGAGGATTATCGCCGACTTGTCCGCCTGACAAAGACTGGCCGCAAACCAGTCATTGAATTTGAAAACAACGTCCGGTTCGATGACAGCGACCGCAATGGTTACAATATCATCGCTGAAATTCCCGGCAGTGACCCCAAAGCGGGCTATATCATGGCCGGCGCACATTTTGACAGCTGGGTTGCCGGCGACGGTGCGACCGACAATGCCGCTGGCAGCGCCGTCGTGATGGAAGCTGCGCGCATATTGAAGCGCATGGGCACGCCAAAGCGCACCATCCGTTTCGCGTTGTGGTCAGGGGAAGAACAGGGCCTTCTTGGTTCGCGTGCCTATACCGAGAAATATCTCGCGCGCCGCGAACCAAAGGCGGGACAGGACCCGAACGGACTGGAGGCCTTTTATGATTGGACCTATCGTTACCCAATCGTGCCACAGCCGGGCTACAACGACCTGAAAGCCTATTTCAACATGGACAATGGATCGGGCAAATTCCGCGGCATTTATGCCGAAGGTAACGCTGCTGCGGTGCCATTGCTTAAGGAATGGCTGTCTCCTTTTGGTGGCATGGACGCTGGCCGCGTTGTGGCCGCCGACACCAGCGGTACGGACCATGTGTTCATGCAAGCCGTCGGCGTTCCGGCGTACCAGTTCATTCAGGACCCACTCGATTATTCGACGCGCACGCACCACAGCAATGCCGACACGTTCGACCATTTGAAGGCCGACGATATGCGACAAGCGGCGGTGGTGATGGCCGGAATGCTCTGGCAGTCGGCGAACAGCGCCAAGACATTGCCACGCCAGCCGCTGCCCACGCAGCCATCGGCGACCGACCCGTTCAAGGTGAAGGACCCCGACGCAGAGTAAATGGCGTTACCGCCAGCGGATAATATTAGGTCCGAGCGTCAGACATTGAATCGGAAGAGCATGATATCGCCGTCTTTGACGAGATATTCCTTGCCTTCTGAACGCCATTTGCCTGCTTCTTTCGCGCCGGCTTCGCCATTGAATTGGACATAGTCATCAAAGGCCATGGTTTCGGCGCGGATGAAGCCTTTTTCGAAGTCGCTGTGGATTGCGCCCGCGGCGTTGGGGGCGGTGTCGCCTTGGTGGATCGTCCACGCGCGCGCTTCTTTCGGGCCGACGGTGAAGAAGGTGATGAGGTGCAGCAATTCATATCCAGCGCGGATAACGCGGGCGAGGCCGGTTTCGGTCAAACCAAGGTCTTCCAAAAACACTTCGCGGTCTTCGGCGGGCATAGTGGAGATTTCCGCTTCGATGGCGGCGGAGACCACGACGGCTTCCGCGCCTTCGGCCTTCGCCTTTTCAAAGACGCGTGCCGACAAGGCATTGCCGTTCGCTGCGCTCGCCTCTTCGACATTGCACACATATAAAACCGGCTTTGCGGTCAAAAGCTGCGCCATTTGGAAATGCCGTTCTTCTTCGGCATCGTCGCGCTTGGTCAGGCGCGCTGGCTTGCCTTCGCGCAACAGGTCAAGCGCACGGCTTAATACCGCCGCGCTGATCTTGGCTTCCTTGTCGCCCTGCGTGCCTTTTTTGATGAGGTTGGGGACACGCTTTTCAAGGCTTTCCAAATCGGACAGCATCAATTCGGTTTCGACCGTCTCTGCGTCCGAAATCGGATCAATCTTGTTATCGACATGCTGGATGTCGTCATCATCAAAGCAGCGCAGGACGTGCACGATGGCATCGACTTCGCGGATATTGCCCAAGAATTGGTTGCCAAGGCCTTCGCCTTTTGACGCGCCGCGCACAAGGCCAGCGATATCGACAAAGCCCAACTGGGTTTCGATAATCTTTTGGCTGCCGCCGATTTTGGCGATGGTTTGCAAGCGCGGGTCAGGCACGGCGACGTTGCCGATATTGGGTTCAATCGTGCAGAACGGATAGTTCGCCGCTTGCGCTGCTGCCGTTTCGGTCAGTGCATTGAACAGGGTGGACTTGCCCACATTGGGAAGGCCCACAATACCGCATTTGAAACCCATAATTTCCTCGTCACAAAATGAATGAAGCGGCCCTAGGCGACGTTCGGCAGCAAGTCCATCCAATGCGATGGCGCAAATATCGTTAAACGGCTTAGTCCTGCTGCAAACGCATGGCGACATCGTTCATGAAGCGGACGTCATCGCCCTTGGCCAGCCAATCGGCTTCGGCCGACACTGCGCCCAACAGATCCGCCAAATCGTCGATTTCGCTTTTGTGGAAATTGCCGAGCACATAGCCTGTGACGCGGTCTTTGTTGCCGGGATGGCCAATGCCGAGGCGGACACGGCGGAATTCGGCGCCAATATGGTCGGTCATCGAACGAATGCCGTTATGGCCAGCCGCGCCGCCGCCAAATTTGACCTTCACCTTGAACGGCGCGAGGTCGAGCTCGTCATAAAAGACAGTGACGTCTTTGGATTCAAGCTTATAGAAATCCATCGCTGCGCGCACGCTGCGGCCGCTTTCGTTCATGAACGTCGCGGGCTTGAGAAGAATGATTTTTTCGGATCCGAGCCGAAGTTCCTGCACCCAGCCCAAAAATTTCTTCGCGGGTAATGGCAGGTCGTGAATTTCGGCCAGCGTATCAATCGCCATGAAACCGATATTGTGCCGGTGCATCGCATAGGTGGCGCCTGGATTACCGAGACCTACCCATAATTGCATCGCGCTTGTCCCTTGGGGGAATATCCGGGGCGGGCCGAAACCCAGCCCCGGAGATAAATTTAAGCTTCGCCTTCGGCTTACGCGCCCTTTGCGGTGCGCAGGAAGTCAACATGTATCGGGCGATCGCTAACAGGATGAAATGCAACATCCTTTGGAACTGTAAGCTGTTTTTTGCCGCCAAGGTCGATCTCGACAACGCTTTCGGAAAAATGGCCAGTCATCAAAAGTTTGACGAGAGCCTTTTCCTCAACATGGATGAGTTCGGGTTCTTGCTTGTTGCCGTAAATTACGGCGGGCACTCGGTTTTGACGACGCAATTCGCGGGAGGCTCCCTTGCCGGCCGCATTGCGAGTCTCTGCCGACAATGTCAGCTGATCGCTCATGTTAATTCTCCAAAAAAAGTTACCTTGCCGCCACGCCTCCAGGGATGACCATGCACGACAAGGGCGCGCCTATATGCAGCTTATGCCAGAAAAGCAAGCTGTGTGCGGAATCAGACCAACGCTTTGTAGAGGCTGAACATGCTGGTCGCGATCAGGACGATGCTGACGGCGAACAACAACATGCGCGGCTGAATGCGCTTCGCAACCATCGCGCCAAACGGAGAAGCCAGCAACCCGCCAATCAACAGGCCGCCGGTGACAACCGTAAACGCCTCTAATCCAATCGTCAGGATGAAGGTCATTGACACTGCAATTGTCAGGAAAAACTCCGCGGTATTGACGGTACCGATGGTTTTGCGGGGATCAGCGCCTTGGATTAGCAAGTTAGAGGTAACCACTGGGCCCCAGCCACCGCCGCCCGACGCATCCAGAAAGCCGCCCACAAGACCAAGCGGCATCGTCACCTTGGGATCGCGGGGCTTGTGCTGATGGGTGAAGTTCCATGCCTTATACAGCAGGTAAAAGCCGATAAGTGTCAAATACCCCATGACAAACGGGCGCGCTGCCTCTGTATGAACACTTGCCAAAAGATAGGCGCCGGTACAGCCGCCGATCACGCCGGGAATAGCAATGCGGGCAAACAGCTTCCAATCGACATTTTTATGCAACACATGGCTGATGCCCGATGCGCCCGTTGTGAACATTTCAACAAAGTGCACGCCAGCAGATGCGCGGGCAGGGGCGACGCCCATGACGCTGACCAACAAGGTGCTGCAAATGACGCCAAACGCCATTCCAAGCGCGCCATCGACCAACTGCGCGGCAAAACCGACCGCGACATAAGGCGCGACGGCAGACCAGTCGATACTGGCAATATAGTCAATCATCCAAGTCTCGCCTTTTGCGCTGGAACGGTGAATGCATAATCGGGAGTCACTTCTTTAGCCACCGCTTTGTATCTCACGAATTTGTTTGGAGCGCCCAAGAATGTGTTTAGCGCGGTAAGTGGATTATTCCGCCGCTTGTGCAAATGCTTCAGCGTCAACATTGTCGCACAGATTGATTCCGTCCAACAGGTCCGCCGTCTTGTCGCGCACCTGAAGCATGAGGGCGCGGGTGCGGCAATTTTCTTCCTCGACGCAGTTTTTGCATGTCTCATGCGCATAACGGCTGGCACAGGGGACCAAGGCCAAAGAACCGCGCATGATGCGGATAAGATCGCCATAGCTAATGTCGATGGGTGCAACGCCCAGCCAATAGCCGCCGTCCTTGCCGCGTTGTGATGCGACGAGCCCCGAACGTGTCAGTTCGGATAAAATAACGGTCAGGAATTTGGGCGGAATCTTTTGCGCCTCGGCAATATCGGCGAGCTGCACAGGCCCTTTGCCGAAATGGTCCGCAAGATGCTGCATGGCGCGGATGGCGTAGCGGGTTTTCTGGGACAGCATGATTTGCTTGTGCGCAGGAAAGCCTGTTTTTTCAACCCAGCAAGTAGACAAAGTGGCAATAGTTTGAATTTCGTGCCGAAATTCTGGTCGATCTGCGTGCAAATGCAGTTGCATTGCAACAGGTGTCGGCATAGCGTGTGATGGTAAACGAGGCTCAGGGGTGAGCTAGAATAACAGGGGTGAAATATGAAATATTCAAAAACCGCGATTCTTTTGTTGGCAACGTGCCTTACCACGCCTGCCTTTGCGCAAGATGCATCGCCGCCAGCTGCCGCTGAAACCGCTGATGACGGTGCAGCGATTATCGTGACGGGTTCGCGCATCAAGCAGGATCCCGCCAAGAGTGCGCTGCCTTTGCAGATTATCAGCACCGACGATATGACGCGCGAAGGCATTAACAGCCCTGAACAGCTCATCTCTTATCTGTCGACCAACGGCAATGGTGCGGATAACCTCGCGTCCAATGCGGACGTAACATCAGGTGCGCAGCGCGGCACCAACGGTCTGTCGGCAGCCAACTTGCGTGGCCAGGGTTCAGCATCGACATTGGTGCTGCTCAACGGACGCCGCGTCGCAGCGCACGGCCTGACGGGCTCAGCGGTCGATGTGAACCAAATTCCGATGGCCGCGCTTGAGCGCGTCGAAGTCCTGAAAGACGGCGCGTCGGCCATTTACGGAACCGATGCCATTGGCGGTGTTATGAACTTCATCACCAAAACAAATTTCCAGGGCCTTGCGCTTAACGCCTTCACGGACATGGCCGAAGCAGGTGGCGGCGCGATTTATCGTCTGTCGGCGACGGGTGGTTATGGCGACCTGGACGAAGACGGCTTTAACATCTTGGCCACCGTCAGCAGAAGCGTCAATAAAGCCCTGAACGGTTCTGACCGCAGCTTTGTAAACGGTAACCAGCCCAATCGCGGCCTTTCGGTCGATACGCGTGGAACGCCGATTGCTACAGCGTTTGCCACCGGTTCAAATGCGCTCTTTGCCCCGACCGGCTCGCTGTTAAGCGGCGTTACTTTGCTTGAGGCAGGGGCAACTGTTCCGGCCACGGGTGGTATCAATATCCTCGATCTTCCCGGCGGCGCAGGTTGCGCATCCATGGATGGTGGCATGGCATATGATGACCAATTGTGGGCCAATACCTCGGCACGTTTTGCCTGTGCTTGGGACACCGGCCGCGCAGCCGTTCTTCAGCAGCCATTGGAAACGCTGACTTATTATGGACGCGCAACGGCGAAACTTGGCGACCATCAATTTTATGCTGAAATCACTGGCTCAGACGCCGATTCATCGAAGCGTTTTTCGAACAACCAATATTCGGGCAACGCCACAACCTTGCCATTATATTATCCGCTGAACACAACGACAGCGGCAACATATAATGATGTGTATAGCAAGCTGCTCGCCGTTTTCCCGCAAATCGCGGCCAATTATGGCAAGCCGATTTCATATCGCTGGCGTTGTACGTCATGCGACGTGCGTGAATATGAAACCAACACAAAAACCTTGCGCGCCGGTTTGGGCGCTGAAGGTCCATTGTGGGATGGCTGGGATTATCGCGCTGGCGGTTCATACGCCCGCAGCCAATCGACGT
>Ga0315907_10000049_pt1 | contig 169782 bp, 157 predicted proteins | sample LakEriMetagenome_3_FD_203525 | JGI IMG/M metagenome (GOLD analysis project Ga0315907, IMG submission 203525) | Freshwater fungal communities from buoy surface, Lake Erie, Ohio, United States - Buoy 12 MA123 | ecosystem: Environmental > Aquatic > Freshwater > Lake > Lake biofilm | place: USA...
TCGGCTTGCTTCAGGATTGCCATGATCTGGCTGTCGGTAAACCTTGATTGTTTCATTGCAGAACTCTCTTCCTCTATGGTTGAAAATTCTACTTCCGATCCCGTTTATTTGCAGGGGGTATTACCGACTCGCGCGAAAGCTGTTGCTTTTCGAGCTTATGTATTAACTCATCAACTTTTGCAGAAAGGGTTTGATAAGTATTTCTGTAGTAAAGAATTCTTTCTTCAGGTGCATTCGACAGGGTCGCGAAAAGTGCATCACGTAAATTCAAACGAGCCCGCTGAATAAAATTCAATGTGTGGCCTACATCAATAATTGGCTCAGCATTGTGTTGCGCTAGCGTGGTTTGACCTTCGAGTTCATATGCAAAAACAGAGAGGATTGATATTGAAAGCGCAATCAGAATACTGATTGAGACAGTCAGTTTTTTTGCAATTGTCCAAGACTTCATGATGATACAACCTTGAGTGATACAGCAAGGTAACATCGTATGTCTGGCTCTAATCGAAGCCCCCCCCCACCAAGCTTGCCCTGAGTGAGGGATTCCCTGGCGATGGCGAAACCGATCAAGCAGCGTTCAGTTTGCTCACCCACTTGGAAAAGTCTTCTGCCATGCGTTCGCTCTCGCGAATTGCTGCCTGCCATAGCGGCACACGAATGCGGTGATCGAAGTTGTAGCGCTTGAAATCGCTTCGGTCCGGAATTTTTTTGGCAGGCAGGCGCTTGATGAATTCCGGTGAAGGGCACACCAGAATTACATTGCTCATCCACTCGGGTTTGGCTTTCCGTATTTTTAAAAACTTGTCCAGCCAACCGGGTGTAACCGTGGGTGCAAAGTGGGGGTACAACACCAAACCATCCAGCCGGTGGTAGGGCAGGGCCAGGTGGTAGTCAGTCAGGCCTCCATCCCAAAAAGGCCCTTCGTGGTATTTCACTTCAGTGGCGTTGTCAGCCAAAGCCTGTGCAATTTTATGTACAGGGTTCAGCACAAATGGAATGCTGCCGCTGGCCAGCAAGGCGTCGTGAATATTTAGTGCATCCAGGTTTTCAACACGGGTAGGAATTCGGTCGAATGGTTGTTTCAGCCAATCGGTGTTAGCCCCTGGGCTTTGAAATATCCAGCGCTCGAAGTAGCTTGCAAGGCGGTTTCGGTTCAGGCTGTTGGCCAGCACTGCACTTGCAAACCCGCGTTTGCGCGCGCGCGTTTGTGCATAGTGCAGCGGGGTCAGCCCTTTGTTCACCCACACCAGCAGTTCTTTGCCGCAGGGTTTCACCATGTGTTGTGCTTGATCGGCCACCACGGCTTGCACCATGTTTTGGCACACGCGGCTTATTTCATGGCGGTCAACGCCTTTGCGGTAGTCTTGCGCTTCAACATACTGCTCGGCAAGGCGTTTCAATGTGGCTGCGGGGTTGCTGCTGGCGGCAGCCGCCATGCGCCACGCGCCGATGGAGGCACCAATCAGTTGCAAGGGTTTTACTCCTTGTTCGGCACGGGTTTGTAAATGTTGTGGGCCCAGCCATTCATTGAACAAATATTGGTCTAGCCCTTGCAGAATCAAACCTTTTGGGCCGCCGGCTGCTGCGGGAATGGCGCAAATATCCTCAGGCTTTAAGCCTTTGTTGGCAATGTGCGCCTTGGCCCGGTCGCCCAAAATAATTTGTATGCTGCTTCTCATGCGCACTCCGTGTGAATGTGCGTGGTGGCCTGGCCAATTTGACCTTTTAAAATCAGTTCAGTGTGTTTCAGCAGCACATCGATTGATTTGTCGATTGTTTGTTGTTGCTCGTTGCTGGGGCGGTGTAACACGAAGTCGGCAACGCCTTGTTGCAGGTTCAGGCTTCGCGGGTGGCCTATGCCAATGCGCGCGCGCCAGAATTCGTTGCTGCCCAGGTGGGCGTGAATGTCTTTCAGGCCGTTGTGGCCTGCATGGCCGCCGCCTTTTTTAATTTTGATTTGGCCTGGCAGCAAGTCCAGTTCATCATGCGCAACCAGAATTTCTTCTGGTTTTATTTTGAAAAATTTGGCAAGCGCCCCAACAGCTTGCCCCGACCGGTTCATGAAGGTGGTGGGAAACAGCAGCCATATGTCTTCACCTGCAAACTTGATGCGCGCCAAATCGCCAAAAAAGCGCTTGTCGCTTTGCAAAAACACATTGTGTTTGCGTGCAAGGGCCTCAAGGTACCAAACGCCAGCATTGTGGCGTGTGTCTGCGTATTGTGGGCCTGGGTTGCCCAAGCCTACGATAAGCTTGACGGGAGTGTTGCTGGACATAATCAAAAAACAGTAAGATGGGGTTGTGCGCGTTTCCTATTTTCGCCCATCGCCTGCCTGTTTCCCATATTTTTTATCATTCTTAGCGCTTTACATGAATCCTTTAACCGATGTGAATTGGCCGCCCGTTGCAGCTGCCCAAGGTACACACCAGCAATCCCTTGCTTTTTTGCACCAGTATTATCCAAAAGTGGGTGCCCGCATTCTTGATTTGCCATGTGGAGCAGGGGCTTTTGCCAGCGCCGCCGCCCAGCTTGGTTACGATGTTCACACCATGGACATACACCCCAACGAACCCTATTTTGCGGATGCTGCAAAGCGGGTTATTGGTGATGCCAATCAGCCTTTGCCGTTTACAGATGGTTATTTCGACGCGGTGTGTTCTATCGAAGGCATTGAGCACCTTGAGAACCCCACGCAGTTTGTTCGAGAGCTTTACCGTGTGTTGAAACCCGGTGGCTTTTGTGTGTTGAGTACACCCAATGTAGACAGTTACCGCTCTCGCCACAATACTTTGTGGCGTGGTTATCACCGCTATTTCAGGCCTGAAAGCGACACTGAGAAAGACAGCGGCCACATGCACCCCATTGATTTGTATTTCATGATGGGGGCCATGAAAAAGGCCGGGTTCGAGATGGTTACGCTGGGTGTGAACAGCACCGAAGGCCGGGCAGGCCCAACCTTTTGGCGCGAGTTTGTTCGAAAATATTTAAGTGGGCTTTACCCACCCAGGTTGCGCGAGAAAGTGCCTTTTTATGGCGATGTGCTTATTTACGTGATGCGCAAACCAGGCGCTACACTGGCTGTTTGATCGACCCTGCGCCATGCACTCACCAGCGCCATTAAACTGGCGGTGGTGATGTTGTCGTGAAAGCCCACGCCAAATTTGCTGCCGGGCATGTTGGGCACACTCACTTCAATAATCGCCATAGCCTTTGATTTTGCGCCCTGGCCAACGCTGCGTTCTTCAAAGCCCACAATGTCCATGGGCACGCCCAATGCTTGCACAGCGGCGTCTAGCGGGCCATTGCCCACGCCTTCAAGCCTTGAAGTTTCACCGTGTTGTTGCACGGTAATTTCAATGCCTTGGCCGCCTTCGGCATCAAATACTTTGTGGCCAATGTAGCGGGGTTGGCTTTCGTCATTTTGCAAATAGGTTTGTTCGAACAAGGCCCACAAGGCTGGCGACGTCATTTCTGCTGCCGTGCTGTCGCTCACCTTTTGCACCACACTTGAAAATTCAACCTGCATGCGGCGTGGCATTACCACGCCATGCTCACGTTCAAGAATGTAGGCAATGCCGCCTTTGCCCGATTGGCTGTTCACGCGGATTACGCTGTCGTAAGTGCGGCCAACATCCACAGGGTCAATCGGCAAGTAGGGTACTTCCCAGATCGCATCAGGTTTTTGAATGTCGAAGCCTTTTTTAATGGCATCCTGGTGCGAACCGGAAAACGCGGTGTACACCAAATCGCCCACATACGGGTGGCGGGGGTGAATGGGCAGCTGCGTGCAGCTTTCCACCACGCGGGCCACGGCATTGATGTCGGAAAAATCAAGCATGGGGTGTACGCCTTGGGTGTACATATTCAAGGCCAGGGTCACAATATCCACATTACCGCAGCGTTCGCCGTTGCCAAACAGGCAGCCTTCAACGCGCTGTGCGCCAGCCATCATCGCCAGTTCGGCGGTGGCTACGCCCGTGCCGCGGTCGTTGTGTGGGTGCACTGAAAGCACCACATGCTCGCGGCGATTAAGGCGCCTGTCCATCCATTCAATTTGGTCTGCGAACACATTCGGCGTGCTCCATTCCACCGTGGTGGGCAGGTTAATGATGATCTTGCGATTCGGCCCTGCGTTCCATGCTTCAATCGCGGTGTTGCAAGCCTGCAAAGCCACATCCAGTTCAGTCATGTTGAAACACTCGGGCGAGTACTGCAAAACCCATTCGGTTTCGGGGTGCGCATCAGTCAGTTCTTTCACCTTCTGCACGCGCTTCTTCACCATGTCGATGACTTCAGGCACAGTCATGCGGAACACCGTATTTCTCCACACGGGTGCGGTGGAGTTGTAGATGTGGATGATGGCGCTTTTGGCACCAATCACCGATTCCACTGTTCGCTCGATGAGGTCATCTCGAGCCTGGGTCATGACCATGGGGGTGACATCGTTCGGAATTAAATCGTTGTCGATCAAATGCCGTACCATGTCGAAGTCGATTTGCGAGGCAGCCGGAAAACCCACCTCGATTTCCTTGAAACCAATTCGAACCAGCTCTTTGAAGAAGTCCAGTTTGGTGGCCACACTCATGGGTTCAAAAATCGCCTGGTTGCCGTCGCGCAAATCGGTGCTTAACCAGATTGGCGCATGGGTTATGGCCTTGTTGGGCCATGTTCTGTCGGGCAGGTCCACTTTGTAAGCGGGGCGATATTTGGTGGCGGGGTTCTTCAACATGCTGCTTTGGCCTGAAATTCGGGTTGATAAGTAACAGTGTAGGAGTTTTGTTGTGAAATTAGATTGCGTGTATTGCTTTGATATTTATATTTATTGAAAGATAATTGCGTATAAACAGCGATTGTTGGAATTAAAATTGATATGCAAGAACTTGACCGCTACGACAAACGAATTTTGAGCCTGTTACAGGCTGATGGGCGAATCAGCAATCAGGATTTGGCCGATACCATCGGCTTATCGCCTTCGCCGTGTTTGCGCCGTGTTAAAGCACTCGAAGATGCGGGTTTGATCACCGGCTACCGGGCCTTGGTGGATGCCAAAAAACTGGGTTACAGCTTGATGGCCCTGATTTACATTTCAATGGACCAGCACACGCCTGAACGTTTCGCCAGTTTCGAGGAAGCCATCACCGCGATTCCCGAGGTGCTGGAGTGTTTGCTGATTACCGGCCAGCAGGCAGATTACCAACTGAAGGTGATTGTGGCCGATATGGATGGTTACCAGAACTTGCTGTTGAACAAAATTACCCGCATCAAAGGGGTAACGGGTGTGCACACCAGCTTTGTATTGCGCAGGGTGGTAGACAAAACCGAAATACCGATTTGAACACAGCTTACCGATGGAATTTGTGGGAGTGACCGAACTCATTATTGGTTAATGATTATCATTTGTGTTTAAAATGGATTTTTGACGTCTCTTCCTTGGTGCAGGTTTTTTGTCTTGTAACGCTATTCATGAAACAAACCACTGCTTTGTTCGCTCTTCTTGTAATCGGTACTGCCCATGCTGGCAGGCCTTTGGAAACCGATGATGCCTCTGTGACTGCTCACCGAACCTGTCAGCTTGATTTCTGGACAGAGTCGAGCATCGAGGTGCGGCAGGACAATTTCAACGGGGGCTGCAATATTCTGGGGAATGGCGAGTTTAGCCTGGCAGGTGCAAGGGCGCGTGGCGATCAAGCAGATCAAATGTCCCAGGCGTTTGGTTACAAGCATATTTTTCAGCCGCTCACGGATCATTCTGCGGCTTATGGTGTTGCTGGCAGCCGTGAATTCGGCCGCTTGCGGCGCACCGGTGAATCTTCCCAGGAAACTTTGGTAACGGCGATTGCATCTTTGCCATTGAAAGGTGAGGATTTATTGCTTCACCTGAATCTGGGTTACTTGCAGTATCGCGACCAAACGCTCCGCGACTCGTCCGTTTTTAAGGCGGCGGCCCTGGATTATTCGCTCAATGAGCGGTTTGGTTTGTCTGTTGAAACCTTCTCGGGGGTAGCTGACAGTTTGAGCTGGCGGGTTGGCGCCCGTTACACCTTGATTCCCGATTTTCTGCAGCTGGATGCAAGTTACGGCAGCGATTACGGTACCTTTCAAGCAAGCCGGGTGTTTACTCTTGGTTTTGGAATTACTCCCGGCTTTTGATTATCCAGCTGCAGCGTGGTTGTGAAGCAGGTTTTGAATAACCATGCCGCCGCCGCCAATTAGAACGCCGAAGTAAACGATCGATGCCAAATTGGCCAAATGCCCCAGCAGTACGGCTGTGCCGTCTCGTTGAATAAGGCCCACAGCCAGAAACAACAAGGCAATGCCGGGCACGGTGTTGGAGAAGGGGATAAAACCGAAGGGAGCCATTAGCAACAGCGCGCCTAAAATTAAGCCCCCGTCGTTGAGCATGTTCATCACGCGCCCAGTGGTTAGTCCTGCCATGCGGTGAGGTTTGCTGATTTTTTCAAGGCGCGGAATCCACACCAAACCCTTTTCAAGGGCGTTGCGCAATTTGTCAGCAGGCAATGCGCGTTCTTTAAAACGTTTGGGCAGCCACAAGGTGCGCCCGAAAATTCTGCTGGTTCCGATCAGCAAAATGGCTGCACCGAAAATGGTGCTTACGCCTGGAATTGAAACTGGCACCATGAACACCAGGGTAAGAAACGCCACCAATAGCAGCATGCCGTCGCGGCCTACCAGGTCGAGAATTTCGCCAAGGCTGACAGTGTGTGTTGGCAGTTGTGCGATCACTTGTTTAATTTGATCGCCCAATGGCAGTTCTTCAAAATTCGGTGTGTTGTTCACTTTGCTTGTGTTTTCGGGGTTTCCGAAAGAGCCCACATTGTGCCCATAAAAAAAGCCGCGGAACCGGGGTTCTACGGCTTTTCTGCACACAGGGTTACGTGTATTGATTACTCGTCGCCGCCTTTTGCCGCACCTGCCTTGATTTTCACTGTAACCAGCGAAAGGTCTTGCTGGCCGTGGTTAGGAATACCCACGCCAGCTGGCAGTTGCAGATCGGTTACGTGGATTGAGCGCTTGGTTACGTCCAGCACGCTGCAGTCTACAGCGATGAATTCTGGCAGGTCTTGGGGCAAGCATTCAATTTCGATCTGGTTGGCTACGAATGTAACTTGGCCGGCATACAGTTTGACCGCTGGGCTTTCCAGGTGGCCAGAGTAGTGCAAAGGCACATTCATGTGAATTTTCTGGTTGCCGTCGATGCGCTGGAAATCGATGTGCAGCAGCTGTGGCTTGTAAGGATGTGACTGGAAGTCGCGCAGCAGAACTTGCTGTGACTTGCCATCAATTTCCAGATCCAGAATGCTGGAGTGGAATTTTTCCTTTTGAATTGCGTGCCACAGGGGATTGTGTTCAATCGACACAGCCTGAGCTTCTTGATTTGCGCCATAAACAATGCCTGGCACCTGGCCAGCACGACGCAGGCGGCGGCTCGCTCCGGAACCCTGCTCTGTGCGGGATGTTGCAACTACTTTCATGTTGATTCTCCAAATTTGACTTCACCGCGACCAGTGAAACCAAGTTATGCGGCACTTCAGGGCGTCCGCAAAAAAGCCCAAAAACAGGTTTTTACAAATTAATCTATGAACAGCGAGCTGACCGAATCAGAGCGAACGATGCGGCGAATGGTTTCGGCCAGCAGTTCGTCTACGCTGAGAACGCGAATGGTTTTGCTGTTGTTCGCTTCCTCGGACAAAGGAATGGTGTCAGTAACTACCAGTTCGTCAAGGTCTGATTCTTCAACACGCTGAATGGCACCGCCTGACAAAACGGGGTGTGTACAGTAGGCTACTACCTTTTTCGCACCATTGGCTTTCAGCGCTGCAGCGGCTTTGCACAAGGTGTTGGCGGTGTCGACCATGTCGTCCATGATCACGCAGGTGCGGTCTTTGACGTCGCCAATAATGTTCATCACCTCGGCCACGTTTGCACGGGGGCGGCGTTTGTCAATAATCGCCAGGTCGCAGTTCAGGCGTTTGGCCAGTGCACGTGCGCGAACCACGCCGCCTACGTCGGGCGACACAACCATCAGGTTGTCGAGGTTTTGCTTCCACACGTCGCCTAGCAGTACGGGCGATGCATAAATGTTGTCTACCGGAATGTCGAAGAAGCCCTGGATTTGGTCTGCATGCAGATCCATGGTCAATACGCGGTCAACACCCACAACTTGCAACATGTTTGCCACCACCTTGGCTGTAATTGCCACGCGTGAAGAGCGCACACGGCGGTCTTGGCGGGCATAGCCGAAATAGGGAATTGCTGCGGTAATGCGGCCAGCCGATGCGCGCTTGAGTGCGTCGATCATGACCATCATTTCCATGAGGTTGTCGTTGGTGGGGGCGCAAGTGGATTGCAGCACGAATACGTCTTTGCCGCGCACGTTCTCGTTGATCTCGACCATGACTTCACCGTCTGAGAAACGACCCACAGTGGCTTTGCCCAGCGGAATATTCAGCTGCTTTGCCACTGACTCGGCCAATGCAGGGTTTGCATTGCCGGTGAAGATCATTAGACTGCTGTCGGTTGCCATTGTTTACCCCAGGGCTTGACGTGTGCGTTGGCGAAATAAAAAAAGGGCCAACCTGTGGCTGGCCCTTTGGTTTTGGCAGGGGAGGAAGGACTCGAACCCTCGAATGCCGGAATCAAAATCCGGTGCCTTAACCAACTTGGCGACTCCCCTAAAACTTTTATCGATTCAGTTCGATTTGATTTTGCATTCAAACCACTGCCCACACCTTAATTCAGGCGCATCAGCTACTGCAGCCACTGCGTTACTAAGTTGGCTTGGGCTGGCAAACAAAGCAAACATGGCAGAGCCGGAACCTGACATTCGAACTAATTGTGGGTTGAACCTTGCAACACAATTTGAAAAATCGACAAATTGCTGTTCCCATTCGGGGTAGTTGCGAGACACAACAGTTTGCAAAGCATTCTGTGTGTTGGCTTGAACCCAAGCCATCAACTCACTATTCATTCGGTGGGCCGAATCGAAGACCGCTATTTTGACGTCACTTGTGTTGCGTGTCAATTGCGGATCGCTAAATATTTTGGGTGTGGGGCACGAAAGTGGCGGTTTGTAGACAATTAAATGCCCGGAGATTCCCTGAATCGGTGTGATACTCTCGCCGATACCCTCTACAAAGGCACTGCTGTCTTGCAGGAAAAATGGTACATCGGCTCCAAGTGACAGGCCGATTGCATTCAATTCTGTCGGTGTAAGTGGCTTGTGATGGTGCTCTTGAAGCAAGCGAAGAACAATCGCTGCATTGCTGCTGCCGCCGCCCAGGCCGGCTTGCTCTGGCACTTTTTTGCTCACATGAATATGCACAAGGTGGCCCATGCCGACGTTGGCGTGGGCATAAAAAGCCTTGCAGGCGCGTATGGTCAGGTCGACTTCTTCGGGAATGTGGGCAAGGTCACCGCTTCGCTGAACTTCCAAGGTGCCACTTGCACTGGCCTGAACTGAGATTGAAACCTGATCGCCCAAGGAGATTGGGCAGAAAATACTTTGCAGCAGGTGGTAGCCATCGGCCCTGCGGCCTGTGACATGCAAAAACAAATTGATTTTCGCCGGTGAAAAGGCCGACAGTTTGCTTGCGGTGTGAATATTCACGCTTTACTTGCCCAAGGTGCCTTGCGGAATCAGGTCGATGCGGCCCGAGGTATTGTTTTCAACAAACACCACGCGGTAGCGGCCATTCTGGTTTTCCCAAGCCCAATTGGCAGGCAATGCAGGCAGTTCATTGGGATTGGGGTTTTCCATCCACTGCACCAAGGCTTCGGCCGGTAGTTCAACCGGAAACATTAGGTCGAACAGGCTTTGCCAGTCTTTGGCCAAATATACGCGGCCATCGGCTGCCCGAACCTCGTAAAAATTACCCAAGCGCCTTGCACTGCCCAGTGACGGACCAAGTGTCGAGTTGACCTCAAGATAAGCAATTTCAGGGGCTTGACTCGGCCCGGTTCGACCAGAGCGCCATTCATAGGTGCCCGAAATTGAGTCGGCCTCAATTTTGCCGTCAGCTTGTTGAACTTTCCAGATAAGCCCAAAGCGCCCGTGATGGCAGCTGGATTGGATTGATTTGCAATCCACTTCGTTGTTCGAATCTGCCCCCAGGGTACTGCAAGCAGCCAGGTTCGCACTGATCAATCCGATACAAGCCAAGCGCAGTGTCGGTAAAACCATGAACTTAAATTTCCTCAACCTGTTGAACCAGTTTTTTCAGTGCTTTGCTGTCGGGGTAACGGGCTGTCAATTTATTGCCCAACTGGCGCGCTTCTTCTTTTTTTCCCGATTTAAGCAACACCTCAAGCAAATGGAGGCCGATTTCTTCGTCCTGGCGCAGGTCAAATGCCTTTTTCAGTGTGCTTTCAGCGCTGTCCAACTTGCCAAGGCGGTAATGAACCCAGCCCAATGAATCAAGGATGAACGGATCATTGGGAGCAAGTTCAAGTGCCTTTTTAATCAACTCATAAGCCTCTTCCAGCCGAATGTTGTTTTCGGCCCAGGTGTATCCCAGTGCGTTGTAGCCATGGGGGTTTTCAGGGCGAACCGCAATAAGGCGCTTGAGGAACTGCTCAACACGGGGCAGGTCGTCTTGACGTTCTGCCACCATTGCACGCTCATAGAGCAGGTCGGGTTGATCTGGAAAACTTAACAATGCCAGTTCAAGTTCAGTGGCAGCCTCTTTGGGGGCCTTTTGTGATTCCGCAAGTTGCGATTTCGCAAGTGCAAGTCGAACTGACTCATCTTCGTTTTTGGGTTTGAACTGGTTCAGTACCCGTTTGGCTGACAAGGCGTTGCCCTGTTTTTCGAACAGGGCTGACTTTTTCAATTGAACATCCACGTTGTCGGCGGCATGGGGTGTGGAGTCAAGCCATTTGTGGGCCGCTATGTAGTCTTTACGTTCAACCGCCATGTCAGAGAGGGTGGCGTAAATCAGTGGTTCATTCTGACGCTCGGCTATTGGCGTTTGCTCGAGGTAGGTCATGAAGTGTTTCTCTGCCGCTTTGTAATCTTTCAGTTGCGTGAGCACGAATCCCTGGCTGGAATACAGCGGAATGTTGGCAGGTTGAAGTTCGATCATTTCGGCAAAACGTTGTCGCGCCTGCTCCCATTGCCCGAGTTGCGTGTGGGTGCGAGCCAGATAAAGGCGGGCACCAAACCAGGTAGGGTGTAGCTGTGCCTGCTGGTTCACAAGTTGAACCGCGGCATCCGGGTTGCCATCGCGTTTTTCCATGAACTGCGCTGTCAATACGTAAAAACGTTCTTGTGGCGACTTGCGCAAGACATTTTCCATGTGTCCTACGGCCTGCGGGAATAACTCGGAGTTGTTTGCAAGCTGGGCTAACAGGGTTTGAGCTTCGACGTTTTCCGGGTTGTTGCCAAACAGCTCGATTCCGGTTTGGTACGCTTTGTTTTTATCGGGAATGCGTTGAAGCATGTCAAGCGCGACTTTCTCGGTGCTTGCTCCCGCTTGGCCCGGATTGGTTTTTTCAGCGGCTTGCACGTCAGCCAAAAATGCTTTTAGCGCTGGCATGGCCTCATCGACGCGATTTGTTCCCAGTTGCAGCAGCATGACGGAGCGACTGGCCTGTTTGTCTTCGGGCGACAATTCAGACCATATTTGGGCTGCGTTCAAGGCCAGGTCAAGCTGTCCCTCAGCCAGGCTGATTTCCACGGCGCGTTTGGCAAGGTCGGGATTCCGTTGCAGCCTGGCCGCCTCCGTGTAGGCAAGCGTGGCAGAATACGTGTCGCCGCGTTGACTTGCAATTTCAGCGGTAAGCAGGGCGAACAGGGGGTCTTGTTTGACCAGGTCGGCCACACGGGCTTCGTATGCCTTTTGCTCCACTGACATTTGCTGTTGTGGCGCTGGTGGCTCGCCCTGTTCAGCGGGCGCGGTGGCGCAGCCTGTGGTCAGGCTGGCGGCCATAAAAATTACCGGGCCGGCGATGGTCCATTTAAAACAAGTCATACTGTTGAACCCAATAAGAAACTGGTGAATCCACTTATTATTTTTATCACATTAACAGATGCACGTGCGTGCTTTAGCTTATGCCTGAATTACCTGAGGTAGAAATCACCAAAAGAGGCGTTGCCTTGCATTTTACCGGGCAACGCCTGCTGGCTTGCACTGTAAAGCAACCTCGTTTGCGTTGGCCTGTTCCAAATGAAGTGCAAAGTTGTGTAAAGCAGGTGTTGCAAGGTGTTGAGCGCCGTTCGAAATACATGTTGATGGATTTTGGTGGGCAAGTGCTGGTGGTGCATTTGGGCATGTCGGGTTCCATGAAAATTGTAAGTGCCGGTACACCTTGGGACAAACACGACCACATTGAATGGAATTTTGGCGACAAGGTGCTGCGGTACAACGACCCGCGCCGTTTCGGCAGCGTTGAATATGTGTCTAAGGAACCCGGGTGGGAAAGTACCTTTATACGTTTCGCAAAATTGGGGCCAGAACCTTTCAGCGAGGCATTCACTCCCGAATCATTTTTCAAGGCAACGCGCGGCAAAAAAGTGTCGATTAAAGCCTTGTTGTTAAGTGGGCTTGCGGTGGTTGGGGTTGGAAATATTTATGCTTGTGAGGCCTTGTTTCGCAGTGCGATTCGACCCGGTAAAGCTGCAGGGCGTTTGAGCCGGGCCAATGTGCAGGCGCTGCATTCAGCTGTTGTGGCGGTGTTGACAGAGGCCATTGAGCGGGGTGGTTCAACCCTGCGTAATTTTCAGGCTATCGATGGCGAGTTGGGGCATTTTCAATTGCATTGCGATGTCTACGGTCGCGAGGGGCAAGCCTGTAAACGCTGTGGTGCCGCTGTAAAGCGCCGCGTAATGAACCAGCGCAGCACATTTTATTGTGCGCAATGTCAGCGATGAGCCAATTCATGGGCCCGTTGACTGGCGAGCTTTTTGGGGAGTTGCTTGTGCGGTGGCAAAAGCAGCATGGCCGACAAACACTACCGTGGCAGCACACGGGCGATGCCTACAAAGTTTGGCTTAGCGAGGTGATGTTGCAGCAAACCCAGGTGACAACTGTGCTGGCGTACTACGCCCGGTTTTTGCAAGCATATCCGACAGTTTCTGATTTGGCCGCCGCCCCGGAGCAAGATGTGATGCAGTTGTGGGCTGGTTTGGGCTATTACACCCGCGCGCGTAATTTGCATGCCTGTGCCAAGCAGGTAGTAGACCGTTTCGGAGGGTGTTTCCCCCGTACCGTGGCGGAGCTTGAAAGTTTGCCGGGAATTGGCCGGTCCACAGCGGGTGCAATTGCTTCGCTGGCTTATGGGGTACGGGCGCCCATTCTGGACGGAAATGTAAAGCGCGTGTTTTGCCGGTACTACGGCGTAGAAGGATATCCGGAGCAAACCACGATCAAAAAAAACTTGTGGGCAATTGCGGATGCCAACGTACCCAAAGTGCAGCCGGGTATTTACAACCAGGCCTTGATGGATCTTGGGGCCACTTGCTGTGTGCCGCGCAGCCCTTCATGTTCGGTTTGCCCCTTGATGTCAAGTTGTGTGGCCTTGCGAAAGGGCATGGTTGGTTTGTTGCCAACACCGAAACCCAAAAAACCGCGGCCCGAATTGTACTTTCTCAGTTTGATTGTGCAAGACGAGCGTGGCGCGGTGTTGCTGGATCTGCAAACAGACAAAGGTGTGTGGCAGGGTTTGTGGACCCCCCCGTTCGAAGCGTGTGATGGGCAAGCTGACCTGGCGGATTTAACTCGCTTGGCCAGCGCTTGGGTTGATCGCTACGGCTTGCAGGCGCATCGCCTGGCAATTGAGCGGCAGTTAACCGGTTTGCCGGGCAGACCCTGGCTTGTGCATGAATTAACTCACCGCAAAATGCATTTCAGGGTAGTTCATGTGAAACTACCCGTTGCCTGGGAGTTATGCCATTTGGTTTCCGAGAGGCCAGTGCCCAAGATTGTGCACAAGCTGCTTGATCAGGTGCAGTTGTTAACCCAGGGTTCGGTGTCTCAGCAAAACACTCTCGATCTCGGTTAAAGGTTCGCTGGTAAAGCGTTTGGCCAGTGTTTCAGCCACATACACCGAGCGGTGCTGGCCGCCGGTGCAACCAATTGCGACAGTTACATAGCTGCGTTGTTCATTCAGATACGATGGCAGCCATTTTCTCAAATAGCCTTCAATGTCACTGATCAGGGGGTCGCTGCGGTTGTCCGCTTGAATGTACCGTTGTACTTCCGCGTCTTTGCCGGTCAATGGGCGAAGGTGTTTGTCGTAGTAAGGGTTGCTCAGGCAGCGTACATCAAACACAAGGTCTGCATCGCTGGGCAATCCCTTTTTAAAGCCAAAGGTTTCAAACACAAGCGTAAGCTTGGCTGATTCTTGTTCTACGGTTTCAAGTACCCATCGACGCAGCACGTTGGGCTGCAAGGCTGAGGTGTCGATACAGCTTGCGATATTTCTCAGTGGTTCCAGTGCTTCGCGTTCTGCATCCACGCATTCTTGCACTGTGGCCTGATCGCCAAGGCGTGCGCTCATGGGGTGTCGCCTGCGGCTTTCCGAGTAGCGGGTGACCAAGGCTTCATTGTCTGCATCCAGAAACAAAATGCGTACATCAGTACCATCCGCTTTCAAGGCCTGGATAATTTGTGGCACGTCGATAATGTCGCGCCCGGTACGGGCGTCGGCTGCGATCGCAATTTGCGTAATACCCTCTGTCGATAGCCGCTGGATTACCTGCGGTATGAAAGACGGCGGCAAATTGTCGACACAATAAAAGTGAGAATCTTCCAGCGCGCGAATGGCGACTGATTTGCCCGAGCCTGAAAGGCCGGTGACCAAAACCACTTTCATGTTAATCATGGCCCATGTCCGTTTCTGTGTCGGTCTCAAGCTGTGGGTAGTCAATACCCCCTAGTTCGCTGAGCATGGCTTTTTGCTGGCGCACCATGAATTCGTCCAGTGTATTGATGCCTCGCATCTGTAGAATGGTGTTGCGCACGGCGGCTTCGAGAAGCACCGCCAGGTTTCGCCCTGCAGCCACTGGCAATATTGCTTTGCGAATCGATAAGCCCAGTACTTCCTGGAATTGTTGTTCGGTGGAGAGCCTCTCTTGATGAAGTTCAAGTGATGCCTTTCGAACAAGATGTACGATGAGCTTTAGCCGCATTTTGCGGCGCACTGCAGTTTCACCAAAAATGGCCTTGATGTCGAGCAGGCCTACGCCGCGCACTTCCATCAGGTTGCGAATCAATTCCGGGCAACGGCCTTCAATGTAGTTGGGGGCTACACGCGAGAATTCGACCACATCGTCGGCCACCAGGCCATGCCCTCGCGAAATCAATTCCAGGCCCAACTCACTTTTGCCCAGGCCAGATTCGCCACAGATGAGCACGCCCATGCCCAGCACGTCCATGAATACGCCGTGCATCATGGTGGTAGGGGCCAGCCATTTGTTGATGTAAACACGCAGGAAATCAATGATTTCAGCGGCAGAAAGCGGTGTGGCCAGCAGGGGGATGTTGGATTCGTCGCAAGCGGCTTTTAGAAGGGCATGTGGCTGAAATGATTCGGCCACGATGATGGCGGGCGGATCACCTTCAATTAATTTGTCAATTTGATGTTGCTTTCGTTCGTCGCTGATTCGCGCGAAATATTCGATTTCTTGTCGACCAAACACCTGGATTCGCCCCGGGTGAATGGTGTTGAGGTGACCTACGAGATCTGATGATGCAAAACACTGAAGATCAAGATGGCGATCACCGCCATTTAAACCAGCCAGCCAGTCAAGTTTGAGTTTGTTGCGGTTGGCTTCAATCAGTTCTTTCAGTTGCTTCACAGGCTTAACTCGCGGGTTGGTAAGGCTCCCAGTTGGCGATCAGTTGGTGGGTGGCACCGGGATCGGTTTCTGTCATGAGTTTCTCACGGAAATCTTTGTCGGACAGCATTTGAGCCAATTCAGACAGTATATCCAGATGATGCTGGTTTGCGCTTTCTGGCACCAGCAAAAACATGAGCAGTTTGACGGGTTGACCATCAGGTGCATCAAAAGGGATGGGGTCTTGTACACGTACCAGGGAGGCGACAGGTTCACGCAGACCTTTGATACGGCCATGCGGTACGGCCACCTGCTGGCCAAGGCCTGTGGAGCCCAAACGTTCACGCGCAAACAGGCTGTCGAACACCTTGGACCTGGCGATACCTTGGTTGTTTTCAAAGACCAGGCCGGCTTGTTCAAACACGCGCTTTTTGCTGGTGACCTGTGTGTCCAACAAGATGTTGGATGGTGGAAGTAGATTTGCGATCAAGTTCATCGCTGTTGATTCCTGGGACCCGCTTCTAATGGTGGGGCCGATTATACGCCATAAAAACATAAAAGGCGGATGGAAGTCCGCCTTTTGGTTTTCCCTGAAATTACAGGGGTTTATTCAGCTTCTTCAAGCACCTGATGTTTCATGGGAATGTGGTTGTGATTGGTAAGTTTGTCTTTGTGGCGCAGTACTTGCCGATCCAGTTTGTCGGCCAGTGCATCAATGGCTGCGTACAGGTTTTCGTGACTTGCTTCAGCGTGAATGTCTTTGCCGCGAACGTGCAGCGTGACATCTGCCTTCTGAACCAGTTTGACCACCGAAATGGTCACCGATGCATCAATGACGTGATCAAAATGCCTTTTCACCCGATCCAGTTTTTCTATGACATAACTTCGAATTGCTGGGGTAACTTCCAGATGATGACCATTGATGTTCAAGTTCATAAGGTATCTCCTTTCGTTGCTGCGGGGGGACGCTTTGCTTTTAAAGCGACTTGCGCATGTTCACCGGGGGTATTTTCAGTGATTCCCGGTATTTAGCTACCGTGCGTCTTGCGACCACGATGCCCTGTTGACCGAGTAGGTCGGCGATTTGGCTGTCAGATATCGGCTGCTTGGCGTCCTCCGCAGAAATCAGTTGCTTGATGAGTGCACGGATGGCCGTGCTGGAAGCCTGGCCACCTGAATCAGTGGAAACATGGCTCCCGAAGAAATACTTTAGCTCAACCAACCCATAGGGCGTCAACATATATTTTTGGGTGGTCACCCTTGACACGGTCGATTCATGCAACCCCAAAAGATCGGCAATTTCCCGCAGAACCAACGGCTGCATTGCTATTTCGCCGTGATTGAAGTAGCCGATTTGTCGTTCTACGATGGCTTGGCTAACCCGTAAAATAGTGTCAAATCGCTGCTGAACGTTTTTTAACAACCAGCGGGCCTCTTGCAGTTGTGCGCTAAGTTGGGCACTTTGGCCGCGGTGGGACCGCAAAATAGAGGCGTACATTTCGTTGATGCGAATTTTTGGCATTACATCCGGGTTTAGTTGAACATGCCACTGACCATTGAGTTTTTTCACGATCACGTCGGGCACCACATGGTCGTCATCAATACGCCGGAAGCGTGCGCCAGGAAATGGTTCCAATGAGCGGATGATTTGGTGACAGATCTTCAGTTCGTCTTCATCCACACTCAAGATTTTTTTCAGCTTGGTAAAGTCGCGTTGGGCAAGCAGGCCAAGGTGATCGCGAATGATCAGTTGGCAGCTGGTGTACAGGGAAGGCTGGCTTGTAACGTCTTTTCGCTGGGCCAATTGCAGCAGCAGGCATTCGGCTGCGTTGCGTGCACCCACACCGGGGGGGTCAAAACTTTGAAGCAGCCGCAGGGCCGCGCTAAGTTCTTCAAATTCAAGGTCGGGTTCGTCTTGCAGCGTTTCCCAGAGGTCTTCCAGTTCTACAGTCAGGTAACCATCGTCGCTGAGGTAATCAATCAGCCAAAGCACCAGGTTTTTGTCGCGTTCACTGGCTTGCGTCATGCGCAACTGTTCGATCAAGTGTTGATGCAGGCTGCTGTCGGGAGCCGCCAATTGCAGGCCAGGTTTTTCTTCGTCGCCGTCGGCGCCCGCACCGCTATTGTCACGCCAGTCGCCTTCCCAGTTGTCTTCGATGGAGTCAATCGTTTCGCGCTGAACGATTTCCTCGCCTTGATTGTCTTGCTCTGCTTGTTGATCGCTCACTGGTTCGGGGGTTTTGCGCGGATCTGGTTCTGCCTCGAAGGTATCGCCTTGCGGCTCTTGTAGTTCGCCGTTGCTGCTGTCAAGGCTCAGGGTGCGCTCGCCTTCAACTGCTTCTTCGTCGGCCAATTCCAACAGAGGGTTTTCTGCTAGCGCCTGTTGAATTTCCTGCTGTAATTCCAGTGTGGACAATTGCAGCAAACGAATGGATTGCTGCAGCTGTGGCGTGAGCGTGAGGTTTTGGGAAACTTTGAGCTGAAGGGATTGTTTCATGGAATTTCAGCTTCACATCCGGAAGTGTTCGCCGAGGTACACGCGGCGGACATCGTCGTTTTTCACAATCTGGTCGGGACTGCCCGATGCCAGCACTCGGCCCGCGCTGATAATGTATGCGCGGTCGCAAATAGCCAGAGTCTCACGTACGTTGTGGTCGGTGATCAGCACGCCGATGCCTTTGGATTTCAAAAAGGCAACAATGCGTTGAATTTCGAGCACTGCTATTGGGTCGACACCCGCGAAAGGTTCATCCAGCAAAACAAAGCGCGGCTGGCTGCCAAGTGCGCGTGCAATTTCAAGCCGGCGACGTTCCCCGCCCGAAAGGGAGGCTGCAAGTGAGGTGCGAATGTGTGCGATTTGCAGGTCGTTGAGCAAATCCTCGACGGCCTGGTCCACAGGTTTGTCGCGGGGTGGATTAATTTCAAGCACGGCGCGAATGTTTTCTTCCACTGTCAGCTTGCGAAAAACCGAAGCCTCTTGGGGCAAATAGGAAAGGCCGGCCCGAGCCCGCTCGTGAATGGGTTGTAGCGTAATGTCCCTGCCTTCCAGGCAAATATTGCCTTCGTCGGCGCTGACCAAGCCCACAATCATGTAAAAACAGGTGGTTTTGCCAGCGCCGTTGGGGCCTAGCAGGCCTACAACCTCGCCCGTGTCAACATGCAGTGAAACATCTTCAATCACGCGCTTGCTTCGGTAGGCCTTGCGCAGGCTGAGCGCTTGGAGACGGCCTTGGCCTGTCAAAGTGTGTGCGGGGTTGTTGCTCACTTGCTGCCCCCCTTGGTTGCAGGCAGGGGCGTGGCGGGCTCTGTTGCTTGTGTTTTCGGTTTGATTACAGCCTGTACACGAGACGAGCCGCTGCTGTTGGGCGAGCCCACCACGTTCAAGAATTCTGTGTTTTGTTCGTAGGTGATTTTAGTGCCTGAAATGGATTCGGTCAGTTGGCCGTTGGTGCTTTTTTGAATGCTGGCCGCACCGGTGAGGGTGACAATCGATTTGTTTCCGTCGAATTCAATCGTGTTGCCTGTGCCGTTGATTAGCAACACCTCATCGGGCTTGGCCGAATCGCGTTGCTGTTTGAAGCGTGCGGGTTTTCCTTCCACTGTGGCAAACTGGGTGCCATCGCTGCGTTCTGTGAGCGTTAATTTATCGCCCCGAATAACCAGGCTGCCACGCGTCAACAACACGTTGCCCGTAAAAACATTCACATTCGACTTCTCGTTGTAAGTCATCTGGTTGGCGTCGATGGTGGTGGGTTGTTGTTTGTCCGCCTCCAGCGCATGTGCAAACATACCCAAGGCCATTGCAGGTGCAGCCAGTGCGAGGGAAATCCAGTGAGAGCGTTTCATCGTTTGGCCTCTATGCGAAATTTGACAGCCCCTTGGGCTGTTAACTCGCCGGTGTCGTTGTTCAGTGTGGCACCCTTTGCTTCGAACCGTTGGCCTGGCCTGATAACCAGCACATTTTTATCGGTTGAAATCTCGTTGGTAATATTGTCGATTCGTATTTCTTCAGATTTCATGGTGGTTAGCACCCCTTCATTCTGATTGGTCACTACCACGTTGTTGCGCAAGAAAATTTCGTCGGTGTCCAGCAGGTATACACCCTTCTGGGCGTTGCCTTTTAACATGCCGCTGCCAGATTCAAATTGCTCAAGTTCTGGCGCGGTAATGTTCCATACATTGCCTTGTGGAATGTGTTCGGCTGATTTGCTGCGAATGATCGAATATTTGTTCTCGGTCAGGTCGTGACTTTGCACCGAAAAATTACGCAGATAGTAATCGCTGCTGGTAGGGTCGCTTTTGCCACTTGCATTGAACAGGCTGAGTTCAGACTGAATTGCAAACCAATAGGAAGCAGCAGCCAACACGAATGTAAGGAGCAGTGGAATAAACTGCGAGATCAGGTTGAAAAAAGCGCTCACCGGTTTCACGATGCTTCCCATGGATTTTTATAGCCGGCCTGGTGGCTTAGAATAAAGTCACACAATTCACGGGCTGCCCCATCGCCAGGTGGGCGAGTATTGATCCAGTTGGCGGTATTTTTCATGACGGCCGGGGAATGCTGTGTGGTAGCCGCCAAGGCCACCTGTTGTAGCACCGGATAATCAGGCCAGTCGTCGCCAAAAAAACCGCATTCGCTCCATTCAAGGCCTAACAGCTGCCGAATTTCATCATAGGCTTGCAGCTTGGTTTTGCAGCCTTGGACCAGTTGGTAAATGCCCAAGTCTTTTGCGCGCTTTTCTACAATGGTGCTTGAGCGTGCGGTAATCCAGATCACTTTGATGCCGTGGTCCATCAACAGCCTAAGGCCTTGACCGTCGAATACGCTAAAGCGTTTCATGACCTCGCCTTCGTTGCCAAAGTACAGGCCGCCATCGGTCAGCGTACCATCTACATCAAAACCCATCAGTTTGATTTGAGCTGCTGCTTGTGCTGCAGTGGGTTGGCGGCGGTCGGCAAATTGGTCCATTACACCACCTTCGCTTCAAACAGGTCATGGAAGTTCAATGCGCCCACAATATGACCTTGCTCATCGGTTACGACCACTTGGCTCACATGGTTTACTTCCATCATGCGAACTGCTTCAACAGCTAGCTTATCTGGAGAAATGCACTTTGGTGTACTGTTCATGACTTCGCTAACCAGCAGGCCCCGCAAATCAAGGCCCTGTTCTATCAGGCGGCGCAAGTCACCGTCGGTGAAAATACCCAGCAGTTTGTTGTTGGCACCGACCACTGCAGTCATGCCCAAGCCCTTCTTGGTGATTTCAAGAATGGCGTTGGAAATGCTGGCCGACGGAGATACAGTGGGAATTCGGTCGCCCTTGCGCATGACATCGCTGACATGGGTCAGTAATTTGCGGCCCAGGCTGCCACCGGGGTGTGAGAGCGCGAAGTCCTCTTCGCTGAAGCCGCGCGCTTTCAATACGACCACAGCGAGAGCATCGCCCAAGGCCAAGGCTGCGGTGGTGCTGGCTGTTGGGGCCAAGTTCAGGGGGCAGGCTTCCTTTTCAACACCACAGTCCAATACCAGGTCTGCCTGGCGGGCAAGGGCTGAATCGATTTTGCCGGTCATGGCAACAATTTTTGCGCCACGGCGCGCGATGGCTGGCAAGACGGATACAAGCTCTTCGGTATTGCCTGAATTGGAAAGTGCGATCACCACATCTTCTTGAGTAATCATCCCCAAATCCCCATGAGAGGCCTCGGTGGCGTGTACGAAAAAGGAGGGGGTTCCGGTGCTGGCAAAAGTGGCTGCAATCTTCTTTGCGATCAGTCCCGACTTCCCAACGCCGATCAGAATAACGCGACCTTTGCAGTTCAGAATGGCGGTGGTGGCCTGGCTGAACTGATCATTTAGCCGTTCGGACAAGGCCAGAACTGCCCGGGCTTCAATGGCCAATGCTTCTCTGGCCATTGCCAGAAAATCGTGCTTGCCATTGTTTGGTGATGTTTGTGACATGGTAGACCCTGATAGACTTAAGCAACAAAGGTGCTTGAGGCAGTACTCATTTCAGGGCAGTATAGCAAAGCGCGTGCCTATTCTCTTCACTTCCTAAGCATTAAACGTGCCAAACACTCTAGAGCTGTCTTTGATTCTTATGCTGGTCGCGGTTTTGGCGGTTTCGCTATTCCGTCACTGGAAGCTGCCTGCCATGCTGGGCTATCTGTTTGCGGGCACCTTGATCGGCCCCTATTCGTTTGGCATTGTGCCTGACACACCTGAAACCCGACATTTGGCCGAATTCGGCGTGGTTTTCCTGATGTTTTCAATTGGTCTGGAATTCAGTTTGCCCAAACTGCATGCCATGCGCCGCGTGGTTTTTGGTTTGGGTTTTGCCCAAGTGGGGCTGACCATGCTGGGTGTGGTTGGGCTTGGTTTGGTAGTTGGTTCCTTTTTTGACGTGCAATTAAGCACTGCGTTTGTTCTGGCGGGCGCAGCAGCCATGTCTTCCACTGCAATTGTCAGCAAATTGTTGTCCGAACGGCTTGAGTTGGATTCCCCTCATGGGCGCCAAATCATGGGTATTTTGCTGTTTCAGGATTTGGCGGTGGTTCCGCTGCTCATTATCATTCCTGCACTGGGGCAAGGTGCCGAGAACCTTACCTTAACCCTGAGCCTGGCCGTGGTCAAAGCTGCTTTGGTGTTGGGTCTGATGTTGGTGTTTGGTCAGCGCATGATGAACTGGTGGATGACCTTTGTTGCCCGCAGCAAGTCGCAGGAGTTGTTTGTACTGAATGTGTTGCTGATTACTCTGGGTTTGGCCTGGTTGACCGAGCTCGCGGAACTATCACTGGCGTTGGGAGCGTTTCTGGCGGGTATTTTGATTGCGGAGACCCAGTACAAGCACCAGGTGGAAGAGGATATCAAGCCTTTCCGCGATGTACTGTTGGGTTTGTTCTTCGTGACCACTGGCATGTTGCTGAATCCCCAAGTAGTTATACAGAATTGGTATTGGGTAATTCTGCTGGCGATTTTTCCGGTGTTGGCCAAATTGGTGTTGATTGCCGCTCTGGCCCGAGTGTTCGGTGCCAACACGGGCACAGCGATGCGAACAGGTATTTACCTGGCGCAAGCCGGTGAATTTGGTTTTGTGTTGTTGGCAAACACGGGCTCTGCCGGTCTTGGTTTGGTGCCAGACCCTTGGCTGCAAACCATCACGGCAAGTATGGTTGTCTCCATGTTGGCTGCACCATTCATGATTCAGCATGCAGACCGTATTGTGTTGCGCTTCTCCAGCCAGGAATGGTTACAGAAATCTTTGGAGCTTCACCAGATTGCGCAGAAAAGTTTGGCCACAACAAAGCATGTGTTGATTTGCGGTTTTGGGCGCAGTGGTCAGCACCTGGCCAGGTTATTGGACCGCGAGGACCTGGAGTATGTTGCCCTTGACTTGGACCCAGACCGTATTCGTGAAGCCACCGCGGCTGGCGATTCGGTGGTGTTTGGCGACGCAGCAAAGCGTGAAACGCTGGTTGCTGCCGGTTTGTTGCGAGCTTCCTGTGTGGTGGTTACCTTTGCAGAATTCAAATCTGCTGAAAAGGTGCTGACCGCGGTGCGTGCCTTGGCACCCAACGTGCCGGTTGTGGTGCGTACTTACGATGAAAGTGATCTTGAAAAATTGACCGCAGCCGGGGCCACTGAGGTTGTACCCGAAATTCTTGAAGGCAGTTTGATGTTGGGGTCACAGGCTCTGATGTTGTTGGGTGTGCCAGTGTCGCGGGTGGTCAAGCAGATTAGAGCGATACGTGAATCGCGTTATCAAATGTTTCGGGGTGTATTTCGCGGCGTGGACGATGAAGCAGATACTCCCGAAAATCAATGGATCCGATTGCATTCGGTGTTTGTGGAGCCGGGAGCCAGTGGCGTGGGTAAAAGCCTTGCCGAGTTGGGTATTCTCGAACTTGATATTGAGGTTAGTGCCATTCGAAGACGTGGTATTCGCGGTGGGGACCCATCCCCCGACACGCAACTGGAGTCGGGGGATATTCTCGTGTTGAAAGGTCAACCCGATTCCCTAAGCCTGGCGGAGGCCATTATTCTTGGCCGTAAATCCGCTGGGCGCTGATTAAGTACAGTGAGGTGTTTAACGGACAATGTAAAGCGCCGCGCAGTTCGCACCTTGTGCTTCATCCCATTCACCATTGGTAGTCACACACGATTCATCTTCGCCGCTGAGCAATTGCACTGCGCCACGCAAGGGGTTGCCATCGTCCAGTTTGCGATCAATTTCAGCAAGCTGGGCCACGGGTACTGCATCTCCAATCAACAGGGCCATTGCATTTTCTCTGGAGTTGGCGCCTTGCATGGTGTTGTTGAGCAAGTACTGACCACTGAATTGGTTGCTCATGGTACTGGCTGCGGTGCAGTTGCCCGACTCGTCGCTGCCACCGGTAAAGTCGCCTTGAATAAAACCAGACAATTGAAGGTGTACGAATACATTGCAGGCTTCATCTCCTTCAATTAGTCCATTGCCGTCACCACCCGTGTCGGAAAGCCCTGCCGCGTTGGCTGCGATGAAGTCGCCAGGCAAGGCTGAATAACGTGCCTGGAAAGCGGATATCGCGGTCTCAAGGTTGGCAATGTCAGTGAGGGTGGCTTGCACACGAGCACTATTCAGAAGCTCGCGTCCCTTTAAAACTCCACCTGCAAGAATCGCCAGTACGGCCAGCGCTATGGCCAGTTCCAACAGGGAAAATCCGCGCTGAGTGTGTTGTCGTATTTGTTTCATTTTAATTCTCCTGAATGTGTTGTGTGTCGAGTGCGCCGCGTTTCATCCAAAGCCAGTTCAAGCGTTCAAAGGAAAGCCACACCGGGTTTGCGGCAGGTTGATCGGGGTTGATGAAAAACTGTTGATATCTGTTGTTGTTGGCGGGGTCTTGGGCCGGGTATGCGAGCCATACTGTTGTGGCGTTCAGCAAGGTGTGGCCACCGCAACCGGCCTGAAGGTTGGTTGGCATGGGGTGACCCTGCACGACCTGGCACAAATGGATGGCAGGTAAAGGCCCTGTGCCCACTGCATAGCTGGCGGTGTAAGGGGCCATAACAATTTCGGTTAGCTGTTGCGGGCTGAGTTGCGCAAATGGTTGCGTCGAAACAAGGGCATTCTGGGCAGGTTCGCCAGCGTGTTCCAGTGTGGCTACAGCCATTTTCCATTGACCACTGATGCCCCAACTGGCCAGTGTTGCAGTGGGAAGCCAGCCTTCTTTGAAGGTGCATGCGTCACCGCTGCGCGATTCGGTTCCATGGGTATGTGCCGCTGGGCAGGGTAGCCTGCCAGTGGCCAAAATAAAGCCCTCGACTGATTCGAGAATTCGTTGTCGTGATTCCAGATGAGCAAGTACCTTGTCTTTCTCACGCTGAGCGGCCAGAAGATGAAGCACAGGCCCAAGAATGATTCCCATCAGCACGACAACCAGTGCAACTTCAATCAGCGTGAAACCACGTGTATTGATTGCGGAGAATTGTTGGTGAGGTGTCATGGCTTGCCCTGCAGTTTGAAGCTGAATTGATCGAGACTGGAAAGGGTGTTGTCGGGCCACGAAAAATGGCAGGTGCAAGCTGCGCTGTTTTGGCTCAGCGGGCACAGATTGCTTTGGGTTGGGCGGCAAGATTTATTGCTTGCGGCAACAGGCTCGAAGTGGCTGACCGGCCACAAGTTTTTCAAGCTGGCTGGGCCTGCAAACACACAGGGTTCGCCTGGCTTACTGATGCAGATTGTTTCAGTGTCACTGCTTGTGCAGTTGGGGTTGCCGTCAGTGCACAATGCTGTTGACACCCAACTGCCTGAATTATTGCAATGGCAGCTGCATCGCGTTTTGGTGCAGCGGCATTGGCAACCCGAATTCACTGGTTGGTAAACATTTGCAAGCTGGTTTTTGGGCACCATGTTCTCATGGCTGTTTATGCTGAAATTGAACTGTGGATTCAGTTTTTTCCAGGTGTTCAGTGTGCTTCCCAGTTGGAACGATTGAACCTGTTTCATGTGGGTTTGCAGTTCACTGAGGTGAACCAGTAGATAGGGTGATGAAATGTCGTACTGGTGCGCTGCGGTCGGCGTAATTGTTTTCGCCACCACTGCAACTATGCTTGTTTTGATCAAATTGTTTTCAGACGGAATTCGAACCTGGATAGAGGGTTTTGAATAGTCCACCCAGCGGCCCCAGCCCAGTGCGTTGGGCTGAACCAGCTGGCTTGAAACCGCGTATTGCCAGTGGATGTCGCTTGATAATTCAAGCTCGTTGAAGCGCGCATCTATGCCCGCATTCAGGTAGTTAACTGCAATTTTGCTGTGAATGGGCAGGTAGCCCCATGGTTTGTTCAGGCAGCTGGTTTGTGCATGTTGGCCCGGCAGCATGGCTGGGCATGGCAGGTGGCCCAAGTGGCTTTGGCTGTGTAAGCCCTGGTTGGCTGCAAAGCCCAGCAGGCTTGACCGAATGAGTTCAAGCGTTTTCGTTTCACGCGCTTGTTGCTGAAGAGTCAGGCCATTCCGGAATGTTTCATTGTTACGAAATTCCAGCGCAGCAAAGCCCAGCATCATGACCAAAATCAAAAGTGCGAGCAAAGAATAACCTTGCTGTTTGAAAAACTTGCTCATGGCAGCCACTTCTTTTGAATGGGATCAAAAGTTTTCTGACCCTGTTCCGTGTTTACCCACCCTTGCACCTTGTAAACAGGTGGCGAAATTTTCCCAGGTTGTTTTTCTTGCTTTACTGTGCGTTGTACCTTTGCTTGCACGAAAATGTTTTTATCAGCCAGGGCCTTGGGTATAGGGTCTGCCCGGCGCTTGCCGGTACCTTCTTTTCCAAAGCACAAAAAATAAAATGGTGATTCATTTTGGGTTGCTCTGGTTTCCAGAATGCACTGCCCCGAGCTTGGCTGATGGGTGTTTATCCATGTTCCCCAAGCCTGCCAAAGATCGGCCTCCGAGTTCAATTTTTCTTCAGTGAACAACGCTTTCTGCACTGGCACTTGTTGCTGAATTCTCAGGTTTGGCTTGTGGTTCAGTTGATGTTCCATTTCCATGTTGCGAAAGCCAATTAGCGCAACCAGGGCGATCACCAACATGGCAAAGTCCAGCAAAGGGCGAGCCATGCGAAAGTAAACAATTCGCTGTGTTGTCAAGTTTGGTTTGCTCATTGATTTGATGATCCAATTGAGCATTGCACTTGCGTGGCATTGTTTAGCGAGCAGGCTTTGGGAACCCGTTTCCGATCGCGCTCCAAGTTTGCATGGGTCAGGATTTCGCCTTGTTCATCCCATGACATTTTCAGCGAAAGCAGGTTGGCGCGTTCGTTTTGGCCAAACTTTCGAATTTGTTCTAACCAAACGGCGAACGGCGCTTCTTTTGCGCTACTAGCGGGGGTAGTCAACGAATTTCTGAGTTGCTGCAGGTTCGCTTTGTCTTGTTTTGCTTGTTGCTGATTTGCATTCCAGCTCATCAGGAGAAAGGTGCCCAGTAAGCAAGCAGCAGCAACGCCGCGAATGGCTTGATAGTAGCCCGGTGGTGTAAGCCACAATCCCAAGTAAAGTTGAAGGCTGCTTCTGAATTCGTGGTTGCCCGATTTTCTCGAATTGATAAAACTCTTCAGATGCTTGTATTCGTGTTTGTTCAGAAGCGCCATTTGTACTGCGCGATCGAATTGCGCAGGTTTTTGTGGGCAAATAACCTGAACATTTTTTCCCATGCTGCGCAGTTCGGTCAGCGCTTGTTGGTGAAAGGCCCTGGCGGGTGTTTGAATAATTCGTGGCGGGTCTTCCGCGATTCCAGCCCAATAGTGTTCCGCCCACATTCCGCCTTCAGTCTTGTTCTCGAACACATTCAGGTAGACAACCGTGTCCGGTAGGCTGAAGCTGGAAAGCGCAATCGCACTCCCATTGAATTCATCGTATGAAAGGCGTAATTCTTCTACCCATTGCTGGTCTTGTTGCCGAAACAACAAGGCGTGTTCATGATCAATTACCCACACATCAGCATGCATTGGCAGCGCTTTCATGACAACCCCGTCAAGTTACCGTACAACGGAGCCAGCGTGAATTGGTAGGCCAATGCAAGCGTAAGTGCGGCGATGGTCAAGGCAATGGAGGGCAGCGTGCTTTGCAGTCGTTGTTGAGTTTCCAGCGCTTGTATTTCATACACCTTGGCCGCCAAGAAAAAGCAGTAAGCCAGGTTGCCTGTTTGTTCTGCCAGTTGACTTTGACGTACTAAAAAGGCGGGGGCACCAGCGACTTGCATCGATTGGCTCAGGGGCACCCCCAGTTTTAGCTGGTGTTGAATGCCTTGCATCAAGTTGTTCAGTGTCACCAGGGTTTTTGCCGAAAAGCGAGAGCCTGCCCACCATGTTGCTGTGGGTAGGGTTCGATGGCGCAGGCAGTGCATCAAGTCCAGGCCTGCATCCAGTTCACAAGCGATGACATGGTAAAAATTCGATGTGAGCCAAATATTGTCAGGCAGCAACGGTCGTGTTTCGGTATTGCTTTTGGTTTGTTTGTATTTGAAGTAGGCGGCAATCGGCAACAGGAGTAAGCCAATTAAAATAAGTGCGTCTGACCAATCCATGGTGCTTGCGCTTGTATTGGTTTTTGGTGCCAGATGTGGCGCGCTGATGTGATGCAGCAATACCCAGCATGCGCAGGCCAGTATTAAAACCAGCATTGGATAAACCAGGCTTTTGCCCAGTGTTTGTTGTGCTGCACTGGTGGTTTTCCAGCGGTCTAGTTGCGTTTGCAAGGCCATGCCAAGATCGCCGTTGGCTTGTGCACACACCAGTGCAATTTCCAAGTGCATGGGCACTTTGCCAAACGAGGCACGAAAGGCCGTTTGCAGGTTTTGACCTTCCTGAACAAACCGGGCAACTCGGGATAGACCAAAGCACAAAAGTTTTCCCTGCTGTCTCGTGCTTTGCAATTCACTACTGAGTGACAGGGCATCCAGTGCGGGCATTCCAGACTGCAACAATTCAGCCCATTGCCCTAGCCAGATTCGCCAAGTAGCTGACCTTATTTTGTCGCCAAGAGACTTAGTTTTCATGCGTCGTTTGTGGGGTGAGCGATGGAAATGGAAGGTAATTCAATGGCAGGAGAAGCTGCATTAGCCCGTCGATGCTTTTGCAGGCAAGAACCTCCTTGCGGGGCATGTTTTTCAGGTTGATAATTTCAGCCCACAACTGGCGTTGTTCTTTGTCGTTTGCGGATTTCAACCGAAGGGTTACGATCCCGTTAAGGCAGTTCATCAAACTACCAAGGCTTACATTGAGTTCGGTAAGTCTGCTAATTGCACCAAGGCAATCGGGCGCATGTACCGATGCAAAAACCCGGTGGCCCGTGAGTGCTGCATTCAAGGTAAGTTCTGCTGTTTCCTCATCCCTTACTTCGCCAACCAGAATGGTGTCAGGGTCTTGGCGCATCAGTGAACGCAAGCCGGATGCGAAGTTCAAATGGGGCAGTCGTGACAGATCGGTTTGCACTGCCTCTGGGTTGATTATTTCAACCGGGTCTTCAAGGGTTGTAATTCGCCCTGCGTTTGTACCCAGACTATTGAGCATTGCGTGCAGTGTGGTTGTTTTTCCGCTACCCGTGGCGCCTGCAACAAGCGTTAATCCGTTTTCATGCGACAGGAGTTGATGAATGTGTTCCAACGCTTGCGGACTTAACCCGAGTTGGGTCAGTGACCTGCGGCTGTGGGTATTCAGTAGCCTGATTACCAGGTTCTCGCCATGCAGGCTGGGGTGTGTAGCAAGTCGCAGGTCAATGTTGTTGCGCGTCAGCCGCGCATCTTGCGGGCGACGTGTTTCAGCAATATTCATTTTGCTTTCGGCTTTGAATGCCTGAATAAGCGAGCGACCTGTGTCGTTGGTGATAGTTTGAGCAGGTCCCAGTTTTCCGTTCACACGCAAGCGCACCAGAAAGTTCATTGGCGCGGGTGTGATGTGAATATCCGATGCGTGCAAGGCACCGGCGTACGCTATGGTGTTGTCAATATTCTTGAATGCAGAATCGATTTGTATGTGTTTCATTGAAGTTTCGCCTGGATCAATGAACGCACCGTAAGCAGGGGAAGCGAGCAATCTTGGTGTTTGCAGCGGGCTTCGGCTTGAGAGAGTTGATAGAGTGCATCGGCAAATAGTCCCTGACTGCTTTGGTGAAGCGCCATGTTGTAGAACGGTTCAGGTGCATGTGGGAAACGTTCTATCAGCAGTGTCAGAAGGGCGTGCAAGGCTTTGGTTTGCCCAGCCTGATACATGGTCAGGCCTGCGGCCAGTGCTTTGTTGAGTTCACCCAGTTCTTTGTTCGCCTGTGGTTGACTGGCTGTGGCACTCTCGAGAACGGTGGCTTTGAGCAGCACCACCAGTTCAATGTGGCTCTCCCCCCTGTTTTGACTTTGCGTGATCAAGCTGACCGATTCGGGAGCACCTGGAATTCCGCGGTTAAGGCTGTTGTTTTCTTTTTGTCGCAATCCTCCCAGCAAAGCCATTTCGCCGCTTTTTAATCGCAATATCGATTCCAGTTCGCGGGTTTGTACCTCGGGTACCCGGCTAACAATATTGAGTTGTTGCAGGGCTGGGTTGGGATCTTGAACAAAGCCCACAATTCGGCTGAGTGTGGGGCGTACCCGCAATTGAATTGCATTGTTGTCAGCAATTTGTGGGGTTACTGTCATCAGAAACCCCACTGGCACGGTTTGAACTTGTGTTGTGAATGTTGAAAAAGCGGGGCTGTTTTGTGTGGGTGCACTGGTTTGCACGTCGGTTGTAAAGTACACCCGGTTGTCGATTACTTTCAGTACCGCAGCCTGTTGGTTCATGGTTACAACGCGTGGCGAAGAGAGTACTTCGGTTTTTCCGAACTCCTCTAGCAGGCGCAAGGCTACGCTGGTGTCAGTGCTGTTGGTTGTTCGCAAAGCATTGAGTGTGAAAGCTGGGTTGCCTAAATTGAGCCCCTGCACGGCAAGGCCAGCGGTAATACCATTTTCGCGAAGCACATTCCAGTCAATTCCGCGTTCGTACCGGTCATTCAAAGCGATTTCGGTAATCACTGCTTCAATCACAATTTGCCGATCTACCCTGCGTTGAACTTGCTCAAGCCACTGGGCCACTCTGCGATGTTGGCCTGGTTTAGCAATCACCGACACGGTTCCCGATTCCGCGTTTGCGACAACTCGCCCGGAGCGTGTCTCCTTGCGTGTGGTCGTAATATCGCGTTTCTCGGTATTTACTGCAGTGGCACTTCTCAAATTGGGCTGCGCTTTGCGGGTTGCGTTGCTGCGCGCACTTGCGTAGACGCGGTCTTCATCTTCGTCAATTACCCTTTCTCGTGTGGATAGTTCAATTGGTTTTGGCTGTACCTGAATGATTTGTTCAATTTGAGTGGCAATGTCTTGCCACAGGTCGTGTTGTTGTGAATTGTTCAGCATCAGTTCTGAACGATTACCGGTTTCCCGGCGATCCATTAACTCTCGTGGGCCTCCAGCAATGGCTGAGCTCAGGCTTGATGAATCATTCATTTGCCTTGCGATCGACAGGTAATCGAGCACATAAACCCGAAGCTCGTCCACCTCGCACCGCATCGACAATTGCGTGCCTTCAAAGCGCACGCTGGCGCCGGCTTGTATCTCCAGGCTCTCTATCACCTGCTGAAGCGGCATCTCCCTGCCCACCAGGCTCACTGGGCTTTCGCCGCAGCTGTCCATGTCATAGCCCAGTTTTAGTTCTTGAGAAAGAAGCTCCAGCACTTGGCTGGCAGGTATGTTTTCAAGCCGGAAGGTGAATGTTTGTTGATGTTTTTGCCAGGCGTTGTTGCTGTGTTGAACCTTGTCTGCCCAAAAAACGGCGTTCAGTTCCAGCGAGTGCCCCACTTCAGGTGTTGTAATTGCGCTGCTTTTGAGTGGCGGAGTTGCCACGCAGGCGCTCAGGGCTGTGACCAGGCCAATTAAAGACGCACGCAGTAGAGACACGAGGAAGAATTTCAGGGTTTAAGTGCCGCGAATCTTACTGTGGGGAAACCATTTCCACGCTTCGAGGTAATCCCTTGAGAGTGAGGCTGTCACCATATGGATGGTTAGAGTACGTCCTTCGTGGTACAATTACTCTCGAAACCGGCACTTGCCTTGAATTTGCTTATTAAGGAGCCCCCATGGGCTTTGTTGCTCAATTAAAAAACGTCGATTTCGGCTACGCAGACCGCCTTATTCTTGAAAACATTTCTCTTGATATTCCCAAGGGCAAAGTGGTTTCAGTCATGGGTGGCTCTGGGTCGGGCAAAACCACTTTGCTGCGTTTAATGTGCGGCCAGTACCCCGTGAATCGAGGTGAGGTGCAGGTACTTGGGCAAAATGTGGTTACTGCAAGCACGCAGCAGCTTTATGCTTTTCGCAAGAAAATAGGGGTGCTTTTTCAGTTTGGTGCCTTGTTCACCGACCTTACCGTATTCGACAATGTTGCTTTTCCGCTGCGCGAGCACACCAACTTGCCAGAGGCTGCCATTCGCGACCTTGTGTTGTTGAAGTTGCACGCGGTTGGCCTTCGCGGGGCGAGTAATCTTTTTCCGTCTGAAATTTCCGGTGGCATGAGCCGCAGAGTGGCTTTGGCCCGCGCAATTGCCCTTGATCCTGAGTTGATTTTCTACGATGAGCCTTTTGCCGGGCTGGATCCAATTTCTTTGGGTATCACGGCCAATCTCATTCGTACTTTGAATGATGCTTTGGGTGCCACTTCGGTGGTGGTGACGCACGATATTCACGAGTCCTTTGCAATTAGCGACCATGTAATTGTGATTGCGAATGGCAAGGTGTTGGCGCAAGGCTCGCCTGCCGAGGTGGAGGCCAACCAGGATCCCTACGTACAGCAGTTCATCAAAGGCTTGCCAGAGGGGCCTGTGAAGTTTCACTACCCTGCGCGCAACTTGCAGGAGGACTTTGCATGAACCCGGCTGTATTCATTTCCCGCTTGGGGGCGGGTACCATTGCGACAATTGTAGGTTTGGGGATTTTCGCGCGCTTTGTTGGCACCTTGTTCATGTTGCTTCCAAAAGCCTTGCTGCGTCCCCGGCTGGTTGTTGACCAAATCCACTTTATCGGTAACTACTCCCTGGTCATTATTGTGGTTTCAGGGCTTTTTGTGGGCTTCGTATTGGGTTTGCAGGGTTATTACACATTGAACCGGTATGGTGCCGAACAGGCCCTGGGCCTGTTGGTGGCGTTGTCCCTGGTGCGTGAATTGGGGCCTGTGGTTTCTGCACTGTTGTTTGCTGGCCGGGCTGGCACTTCGCTGACCGCGGAAATCGGTTTGATGAAAGCCGGCGAGCAGCTCACCGCCATGGAGATGATGGCTGTTGACCCCAAGGCCCGCATTGTTTCTCCCCGCTGGATCGCTGGCTTGATCTCCTTGCCCCTGTTGGCAGGTTTGTTCAGCGCTGTGGGTATTCTTGGTGGCTATGTGGTGGGTGTATTGTTGATCGGCGTGGATGCCGGCGCATTTTGGTCACAAATGCAAGCTGGCGTAGATGTACGCGACGATATCCTCAATGGCGTTATCAAAAGTGTGGTGTTTGGTGTGGCAGTTACGTCAATAGCCCTTTTCCAGGGCTACGCATGCCAGCCCACACCAGAGGGTGTGTCCCGTGCCACCACTCGAACTGTTGTGATTTCCTCCCTGACGATTTTAGGTCTCGATTTCGTGCTTACAGCACTCATGTTCAGTATTTAACGGATTGATGGTATGAAAAAGAACACAGTAGTGGATTTTTGGGTGGGTCTGTTTGTGCTGATTGGAGCGCTGGCCTTGGTGTTTCTTGCCCTCAAAGCCGGTAATTTGAGCTCTTTCACCACTGGCGATCAATACAGGGTGGTTGCCGAATTCGATAACATTGGTGGCCTAAAGCCCCGTGCACCTGTCAAAAGCGCTGGTGTCACGGTGGGCCGGGTGGCTAGCATCAAGCTTGATCCAGTGACATTCCGGGCTGTGGTTGCTCTGGATTTGGAGCAGGGCTTCGAGTTTCCCAAGGACTCTTCGGCTAGAATCCTTACATCGGGACTGCTTGGCGAGCAATACGTTGGCATCGAGGCTGGTGGTGACCTTGAGAATTTGGCTGGCGGCGACAAGTTCTCGCGCACCCAGTCGGCAGTGGTGCTTGAAAATCTGATCAGTCAGTTTTTGTTTAGCAAAGCCTCGGAAAGTGAGTCTGACAAGAAATAAGCAAGGGGATTTGAAGTGTTGACGTCCATTCGAAAAATTGTTCTGCTGCTTGGTGTGCTTGGCATGTCCACAGCATGCACCAGCATGCGCGCTCCTTCCGAGTCTGACCCCTTGGAGGGGTTCAACCGTTCCGTGGACGGATTCAACCAAGTGGTTGACAAGGCTGTAATTAAGCCTGTTGCACAAGGTTATGACCGCGTTATCCCTCCGGAGATCAAGACTGTTGTCGGGAATTTTTTCTCCAATCTTGACGATATTCGGGTTGCAGTAAACAACTTGCTGCAGGGTAAGCCCAAAGCGGCTGGTAGCGACATCACTCGTTTTGCATTGAACACAACAATCGGTATTGTGGGCTTTGCGGATGTGGCCACCGAGTTGGGTTTTCAGAAAAATGATGAGGATTTTGGTCAAACTCTGGGGGTTTGGGGTGTTGGCTCCGGGCCCTACCTGATCCTGCCATTTTTGGGCCCAAGCACTTTGCGTGACGGCACTGGGCGCTTTGTGAGTGCCTCACTTGATCCTCTATACCATTATGACAATGTAAGAGCCCGAAACAGCCTGGTTCTACTGAGTGCCGTGCATACGCGCGCGCGCCTGTTGCCGGCAACCGATCTTGTCGAGCGAGTGGCTCTGGATCAATATGCCTTTGTTCGTGATGCCTACTTGAAAAGGCGCGCCAGCTTGATTCGTGACGGTGCACCAGACCCGAACGAAGAAAGTTATGATGATTTTGAGGAAGAGTCGCGCCTAGAGATTCCCCAAACGCCAGTTCCCTCAGTTTCCCTCGAGGCCGACTTGTTGCAGTTAGAGCCAGTCGCTTCGCCAATGACGGCTCAGCAAGATTCGAACGCCCTTGTTGCTGGTTTGCCAATTGATCTGCCCGCAGATCTGCGGCAAAGTGAAAGGGCAAAGTCGGAATTGGGTTTGGTGAACTGACTCGCCACTCGGCGGTCAACCACCACGAACGATTTGCGTTTTTAGATTTACGACAAACCTTTTGGAAAAATCATGAATATTGCAGTAAACAAGATGCTTCATTGGGTTGCCGCTGCGGCCTTGGGTTTTGGTTTAATTACCCAGCCAGCGATGGCACAGGAGGTGCCGGCCAATGAATTTGTTGAAAAGTTCAGCAACGACGTGTTGGCTGAGATCAAGGCACGCAAGCAGGAATTGCTGGCTGATCCTAAAAAACTGGATGCACTGATCGACCAAAAGGTAATGCCCAATGTGAACTTCCGGAAGATGACCCAATTGGTTGTTGGTCGCCCATGGCGCGAGGCTACCCCGGCGCAGCGTGAGCAGATCACCACAGAGTTTCGTACGTTGCTGGTGAAAACCTACTCTGGCGCACTTTCGCAGGTGGGTGATCAAACCCTGCAAGTGGACCGCCTGCGTGCGCGCCCTGAGGACACAGATGTGATTGTGAACAGCCGCGTGATCCAGAAGGGGGCGCCACCCGTTGATTTGGCCTATCGCGTTGAGAAGAAAGACGGAAAATGGCTGATTTACGACCTGAGTGTGTTGGGTTTGTGGTTGGTTGATTCCTACAAAGCCCAATTTGGCACAGTATTGTCTTCTTCCGGGGTTGAGGGTTTAATCCAAACCCTGAAAACCTTGAACGCGAAAGGTTAATAATGAAGGTGTCGGCTGATCAAATAACCGTTCGTAACGGAGACCAGGTGATCGCCGAGGTCGCCAAGGCATTCGCCTTGGGCGACCATGTCATCGACTTTTCAGCCGTCAAGCACGTAGATTCCACCGCTTTGGCCGTTATTCTCGCGGCCAAGCGAGTGCTTAAATCAGACAAAACCCTTGAACTTCAACATCCTCCTGCGCAGTTAAACAGTTTGATTGCCGCCTACGGAGTACAATCTCTCTTCTCCTAAAATCTGTTGCACCTGTTACGGGTGCGAGAAGTCATGTCGTTTGCGCTAGAGCTAAGCTCGGTTTCCAAGTATTTCGGTGAATTTCGTTCCTTGAGCAATGTGTCCCTCACTGTTCAGGAAGGAGAATTTTTCGCATTATTGGGTCCGAATGGGGCCGGCAAAACCACACTCATCAATATTGTTGCAGGTTTAAGCCGTGCCAGCGGTGGCGCTGCGAAAGTGATGGGTTTTGATGTGGTAAGCCAGTTTCGCGATGCCCGCCGAAGCATTGGTATAGTGCCCCAGGAACTGGTTTTTGATCCTTTTTTCTCAGTACGGGAAACCTTGCGCTTTCAGTCGGGTTATTTTGGCCTGAAAAAGAATGACGACTGGATCGACGAGCTTTTGCATTCCCTCAGCCTTTCGGACAAGGCGGACAACAACATGCGTACCCTGTCGGGTGGCATGAAGCGCCGGGTGATGGTTGCGCAAGCGCTGGTACACAAGCCGCCTGTTATTGTGCTGGATGAACCCACTGCTGGTGTCGATGTTGAGTTGCGCCAAACCTTGTGGAAATTCATCGCAGGCCTGAATCAGAAGGGCCACACCATTTTGCTGACCACGCACTACCTTGAAGAAGCGGAAACCCTGTGCAACCGCATCGCCATGTTGAAAAAGGGCGAGATACTGACCGTGGATACCACGCCCAATTTGTTGAAAAAGCATGCCAATCAAACCTTGAGCATGCAGCTGAATGGCGTATTGCCCAGCAGTTTGCAGTCCAAGGTGTTGAAGGCCAATATTAGCGAAGGGCGTTACACCCTGGCATTGAACGGTCCTGCTGAAATTGAGCAGATTCTGGCCCAATGCCGCAAAGACCACCTGGATGTATTGGAATGCAGCATTGAAAAGCCCGACCTTGAAGAAGTGTTCGTGCAGCTGATGAGCGGGGGTTCCAAATGACTGGTTGGCAAACCCTGTTCAAGAAAGAAATTTTGCGCTTCTGGAAGGTTAGTTTTCAAACCGTTCTGGCTCCGGTGGTTACGGCACTGCTTTACCTCATGATTTTCTCGCATGTGCTGGATGGCAAGGTAGAACCTTACCCCGGCGTTGGCTATGCCGCTTTTCTTGTGCCCGGCCTGGTCATGATGTCGGTGCTTCAAAACGCGTTTGCAAATTCATCGTCCAGCCTGATTCAATCCAAAATTACAGGCAACCTGGTGTTCGTTTTGTTGCCACCCTTGTCTAATCTGGAGTTTTTCTCAGCCTATGTGCTGGCTTCCATGGTTCGGGGTATTGCGGTAGGTTTGGGCGTGTTGCTGGTTACCGTGGCGTTTGTGGGCCTGCATGTTTACAACCCAGTGTGGATTTTGGTCTATGCCCTTGTGGGTTCGGCTTTGCTGGGCACCATGGGAGTCATCGCCGGTATTTGGGCTGAAAAGTTCGACCAGTTGGCAGCCTTCCAAAACTTCATCATCATGCCAGCCACATTTTTGTCGGGCGTGTTTTACTCCATTCACTCCTTGCCGGCCGTGTGGCAAACCGTGTCCCATTTCAATCCCTTCTTCTATCTCATCGATGGGTTTCGCTACGGCTTTTTTGGTGCGAGCGATGTAAGCCCTTGGTTTAGCCTTTCAATCGGCCTGGCTGCCTGGGCCGTTTTGACCATAATTGCGATGCGCATGGTGACCTCGGGTTACAAATTGAGGGGATAATAGTGCTGTTGAATCAAAAGGATAGGAAAAATCATGTTGTTGCCTGAAACCGTTCGCGGCTATATTGCGCAGGGCTTGGAATGTGAGCACCTTACAGTGACTGGCGATGGCCAACATTTCGAGGCGGTTATTGTGGCCAAAGCCTTTGAAGGCTTGCGTGCCATTCAGCGCCATCAAAAAGTGTATGCAGTACTGGGTGACAGAATGCGTGCCGAGATTCACGCCCTGTCGATGAAAACATTGACGCCCGCTGAGTGGGCGCAACAACAAGCGTAAAAAGGACTGCCCTTTAATGGACTCATTTTTGGTTCGTGGCGGAAAGCCGCTTCACGGTGAAGTGTCAATTTCTGGTGCGAAAAATGCGGCATTGCCGATTTTGTGTGCAAGCTTGCTGACTGCCGAGCCAGTCACCATTACCAACGTGCCGCGCCTTCGCGACATCAACACCTGCTTGCGCCTGCTGGGTTCTATGGGTGTGCAGTGTTTTTGGCATGGTGAAAACCAGTTGGCCTTGCGTGCCGAGGAAATTTCCGAACCCATCGCCAGCTATGACCTGGTAAAAACCATGCGCGCCAGTATTCTGGTGTTGGGCCCCTTGGTGGCCCGCTTTGGTGAAGCCAGCGTGAGCTTGCCGGGTGGTTGCGCCATTGGCCAGCGCCCAGTAGACCAGCACATCAAAGGCCTGCAGGCCATGGGTGCTGAAATTACAATCGAGAAAGGTTACATTCATGCCAAGGCCAAGCGTTTGAAGGGCGCTCGCATTGTGACCGACATGGTTACTGTAACTGGTACCGAGAACCTGATGATGGCCGCCGCTTTGGCCGACGGTACCACGATTATCGAGAATGCTGCTCGCGAGCCCGAGGTGGTCGACTTGGCCAAAATGCTGGTGAAAATGGGCGCGAAAATTGAAGGCATTGGTACCGACACCATTACCGTTCACGGTGTTGAAAAGCTACACGGCTGCGAATACCAAGTAATGCCTGATCGAATTGAGGCGGGTACATTCCTGTGTGCCGTGGCAGCATGCGGTGGCAACATCACCTTGAGCAACGCCGATGCAGACAGCATGGACGCAACCATTGAAAAATTGCGTACCGCCGGCGTGAAAATTCAAGTAGATGGTACGAAAATTCACGCCAGCATGAACACGCGGCCCAAGGCCGTGGGTGCACGCACCGCGCCATTCCCGGGTTTCGCCACCGACATGCAGGCACAGCTGATGGCCGTTAATTGCGTGGCCGAGGGCACTGCCGTTGTAAATGAAACCATATTCGAGAATCGTTTCATGCATGTTCAGGAAATGGTCCGTTTGGGCGCGAACATTGAAATTGAAGGCCACACAGCGATTATCAAAGGCGTTGAACGCCTGGATGGCGCCACAGTGATGGCCACCGACCTTCGCGCATCGGCCGGCTTGGTGATTGCAGGCCTTGCGGCCAGCGATGAAACCCGGATTGACCGCATTTATCACCTGGACCGCGGGTATGACAGAATGGAAGAAAAGCTGCGCAAGCTGGGCGCAGACGTCACGAGAGTAGCGCAATGATTACACTGGCCCTGTCCAAGGGACGTATTTTTGAAGAAACACTGCCCCTGCTTGAAAAGGCGGGCATTGTGCCATCCGAAGATCCGGAAAAATCGCGCAAGCTGATCATTGGTACCAACCGTGCCGATGTGCAAATTATCATCGTGCGCGCAACCGATGTTCCCACATATGTGCAGCATGGCGCTGCTGATTTGGGCGTTGCCGGGAAGGATGTGTTGATTGAGCATTCTGGTGCGGGCTTGTATCAACCGCTTGATCTGAACATCGCAAAGTGCCGCTTGTGTGTAGCCGCCCCGGAAGGCTTTGACTATGCCAGCGCCGTGAAGCAGGGCGCCCGTTTGCGAATTGCCACCAAGTATGTGAACAGCGCCCGTGAGCACTTCGCCAATCGTGGGGTACACGTGGACCTGATCAAGCTTTATGGTTCTATGGAACTGGCACCGTTGGTGGGCTTGGCCGATGCGATTGTAGATTTGGTCAGCACCGGTTCGACCCTGCGTGCCAACAAGCTGGTTGAGGTTGAGGAAATTTGCGAAATATCTTCCCGATTGGTGGTAAACCAAGCGGCATTGAAAATGAAGTACGAGGCCTTGCAGCCGATTCTGGATGTGTTCACCCAAGCAGTGGCGTGAAATTTTAAAGGTAGTAAAAAATGTCTTCCCAAATTCGTCGATTGTCTACAGAAGATGCCAACTTTGCCGAGCAGTTCCGCGCATTGCTCGCCTATGAAGAACAACGCGATCCCCATGTGGAAGGCGCAGTGGCCGACATCATCCATGCAGTGCGCAAGCGCGGCGACGAAGCCCTGCTGGAGTTCACTGAAAAATTTGACAGGGTAAAAGCCAACACTGCAGCCGAGCTTGAAATTGGGCAAGACGAACTGAAACAGGCTTTTGACACACTCGATTCTGCCCAGCGCGAGGCTCTGAAGGTGGCTGCGCAGCGCGTGCGCGCATTCCACGAGCACCAGGTTGCCGAAAGCTGGGAATTCACTGAGGCGGATGGCACCCGCCTTGGCCAGCGAGTAACCCCGCTTGACCGTGCAGGTTTGTATGTGCCCGGCGGCAAAGCAGCTTACCCTTCATCAGTGCTAATGAACGCAGTGCCCGCCAAAGTGGCCGGTGTAAAAGAAGTAGTTATGGTGGTGCCCACACCCAGTGGCGTGAAAAACCAAATGGTGTTGGCGGCTGCACACCTGGCCGGTGTTGATCGCGTATTCACCATTGGTGGCGCGCAAGCTGTGGCCGCCTTGGCGTATGGCACGCAAACCGTGCCGCGCGTAGACAAAATTGTGGGCCCCGGCAATGCCTATGTTGCTGAAGCCAAGCGCCGCGTATTTGGTGCAGTGGGTATTGACATGATTGCAGGCCCATCTGAAATTCTGGTGATTTGCGACGGCAGCACGAATGCGGACTGGATCGCCATGGACCTGTTCAGCCAGGCAGAGCATGATGAAATGGCACAGTCCATTTTATTAAGCCCAAGCAAGGAATTTCTTGACAACGTTCAGGCCAGCATCAAACGCTTGATGGACACCATGCCGCGCGCAACCGTTATTGCTACGTCGCTGAAAAATCGCGGCGCCTTAATTCAGGTGCGCAGCATGGAAGAAGCGTGCGAGCTAAGCAATCAAATTGCGCCCGAACACCTTGAGTTGAGTGTGCAAGACCCCGATGCCTGGGTTGGCAAGTTGCGCCATGCGGGTGCTATTTTCATGGGCCCTTACACCAGTGAATCACTGGGCGATTATTGCGCTGGCCCCAACCACGTGTTGCCCACGGCAGGCACCGCCAGGTTTAGCTCGCCTCTTGGGGTGTACGACTTCCAAAAGCGCAGCAGCATTATTTTTGCCAGCCGCGAAGGCGCCAGCACCCTTGGTGAAGTGGCCGCTGAACTGGCCTATGGCGAAGGTTTGCCAGCGCATGCGCGTTCAGCCGAATACCGAGTAGGCCCAAAATTCAAGAAAGTAAGCTGAGCGCACCATGAGTCTTTTGCAAAAAACCATTCGAGCAGATGTGCAGGCTACCAACGCCTACGTGGTTGCTCCCTCAGCGGGCATGCTGAAACTGGATGCCATGGAAAACCCCCAAGGCATGCCAGCGGCTTTGCTCGATGCGCTTGCACAGCAGCTAAAAACTGCCGAGCTAAACCGCTACCCGGCACCCAAAGCGCTGGAGCTTGAGGCCGCTTTGCGCGCCTGCACAGCCATTCCCAAAGCCGCCCATGTGCTGTTTGGCAATGGATCAGATGAATTAATCGACTTGATCATTCGCGCCTGCTGCATGCCCGGCGATGTGGTGATGTCGCCAGTGCCCACGTTTGTGATGTATGCCGTGTACAGCCAATGGAGCCATGCGCATTTTGTGGGCGTTGATTTGAATGCGGACTTCAGCCTGAACATGCCAGCCATGTTGAAAGCAATCCGCACCAACAAGCCCAAGGTTGTGTTTTTGGCTTACCCCAACAACCCCACAGGTGTGGCGCTGCGCGAAGCTGAAATAGTGCAAATTATTGAAGCCACGCCTGGCCTGGTGGTGGTGGATGAAGCCTACGAGGCTTTTGCTGATTCCTCTTTCATGGCCCGTGTACTAGAGTTTCCGAACGTGCTGGTGCTGCGCACATTCTCCAAGCTGGGGCTCGCGGGTGCACGCCTGGGCTATGCCGTGGCCAGCCCTGCTTGGGTTGAGCAAATTGACAAAGTGCGCCCACCGTACAACGTGAATGTGCTTACCCGCATTGCAGTGCAGTTCGCGCTGGAGCATTTCGATGCCTTTGAGGCGCAAGCCAAGCTGTTGCGCGAGCAACGCAATCTACTCACCGAAGCACTGAAAAACCTGAAAACACCCAATGGCAACGTTGAAGTGTTTGATTCTTACGCCAATTTTGTACTTTTCCGCATTCCGAATGCGCTTGAAGTCTTTGAAGCCCTTAAAAACAAGGGTATCTTGGTGAAATATGTGGGCAAGGCCCACCCCTTGTTACAAAATTGCTTGCGCGTTACCGTGAGCACAGAACAAGAGAATCAGCAGTTTTTGTTGGCCATTCAACAATCCATCGACGAAGTGGCCACGAAGGCCGCATAACTTTTAGACCATCATGAGAACCGCAGAAGTTACCCGCAATACCCTGGAAACCCAGATTACCGTGAAGATCAATCTGGACGGTACAGGTGAACGCCACCTGGATACAGGCGTACCATTTTTGGACCACATGCTGGAACAAATTTCGCGCCACGGCCTGTTCGACCTTCACATTGTGGCCAAGGGTGACCTGCACATTGATGCACACCACACCGTCGAAGACACGGGCATTACCTTGGGCATGGCATTTACCAAGGCTTTAGGCGACAAAAAAGGCATTGTGCGCTACGGCCACAGTTATGTACCGCTGGACGAAGCCTTATCGCGCGTGGTGATCGACCTTTCCGGGCGCCCCGGTTTGCACCAGGACATTCCGTTCACCCGCGCCAGCATTGGCGCTTTCGATGTGGATCTGGTGTTCGAGTTTTTCCAGGGCTTTGTGAACCACGCCCTCTGTACCTTGCACATCGACAACCTGAAAGGCGTGAATTCGCACCACCAATGTGAAACTGTGTTCAAGGCCTTTGGCCGTGCCTTGCGCATGGCGGTGGCCATTGATGAACGTCAACAGGGTGCCATCCCTAGTACCAAAGGTGCTTTGTGAGTTTAGTTGCCGTTGTTGATTACGGCATGGGCAACCTGCGTTCGGTGGCCCAAGCCTTGCAGCATGTAAAGCTTGAAAGCCAGGAAATCCGGATTACCGACGACCCCGCCTTGATCGACCGGGCCAGCCGCGTTGTATTGCCGGGGCAGGGCGCGATGCCCGACTGCATGAAGGCGCTTCGGGAATCGGGCTTGATCGAGGCTGTGTATCGCGCTGCTGAATCAAAACCGCTTTTTGGTGTTTGCGTTGGCGAACAAATGATGATGGAACGCAGCGCAGAGGGGCCTGCAGACTGCCTTTCCCTGTTTCCCGGTGATGTGGTGAAATTCGACCCCCGGCTGACCGTGGAGTGTGGCTTGAAGGTCCCTCACATGGGTTGGAATCGGGTTAACCAGCGTCAAAGGCATCCCATGTGGGAAGGCATTGAAACTGGCGCGTGGTTTTATTTTGTGCACAGTTACCACGTCAACCCTGTAAACCCCGAGCACGTTGCTGGGGAAACAGATTATGGTGTTCGCTTTACCTGCGCCATTGCACGGGATAACATCTTTGCAACACAGTTTCATCCTGAAAAAAGTGCGGAAGATGGCCTTAGGCTGTATTCCAACTTTTTAAGATGGAACCCCTGATTTTTTACCGATTGTTTTTTTCACCCACTTGAATAGTTAACACAACACAGGCTCATGTTACTCATTCCAGCAATCGACCTGAAAGACGGTCAGTGTGTACGCCTTAAGCAAGGCAATATGGACGATGCCACCATTTTCTCGGCAGACCCGGTCGAAATGGCCATGAAATGGGTTGAAAGTGGCGCACGCCGCTTGCACCTCGTCGATTTGAATGGCGCGATTGCGGGCAAGCCCGTGAATGAAGGCGTCATTATTGACATTCTGGATGCAGTCGGTGGTGCCATTCCTGTGCAACTGGGTGGCGGTATTCGTGACCTGGACACCATTGAGCGTTACCTCGACGACGGCCTTAGTTACGTGATCATCGGCACGGCTGCCGTAAAAAACCCGGGCTTCCTGCACGATGCTTGCGGTGCGTTTCCCGGCCAAATTATTGTTGGCCTGGATGCGAAAGACGGCAAAGTGGCCACCGATGGCTGGAGCAAAATTTCCGGTCATGATGTAGTGGACCTGGCCAAGAAATACGAAGGTTATGGCGTAGAAGCCATTGTTTATACTGATATTGGTCGCGATGGCATGCTCAATGGTGTGAACATTGAAGCCACGGTTCGGCTTGCCAACGCGCTCACCATTCCAGTGATCGCCTCCGGCGGCATTACCAACCTGGACGATGTGAAGCAGTTGTGTGGCGTAGAGCACGAGGGCATCATGGGTGCCATTTGTGGCCGCTCTATTTACGAAGGCACTCTGGATTTCGCAAAGGGCCAGGCCTTGGCCGATGAATTGAACGGAAAAACTTACTAATGCTTGCAAGCCGTATCATTCCCTGCCTGGATGTAACAGCGGGCAGGGTGGTCAAGGGCGTGAATTTCGTGGAGCTGCGCGACGCTGGCGACCCGGTCGAAATTGCCCGCCGTTACGACGAGCAAGGCGCAGATGAGCTCACATTTCTTGACATCACTGCATCATCGGATGACCGCGATCTTATTCTGCATGTCATTGAGGCCGTGGCCAGCCAGGTTTTTATTCCTCTCACGGTTGGCGGTGGTGTGCGCAAGGTGGAAGACGTGCGCCGGTTGCTGAACGCAGGTGCCGATAAAATCAGCATCAACACTTCCGCTGTCACCAATCCCGAGTTGGTTGCAGAGGCTGCCAGCAAATACGGTTCACAGTGCATTGTGGTCGCCATTGACGCCAAGGCAAAAAGCAATGGTGAACCCGGTTGGGAGGTTTACACCCACGGTGGACGAAAGGCTACCGGGCTTGATGCAGTTGAATGGGCGCGCAAAATGCAGGCCTTGGGTGCTGGGGAATTGTTGCTGACCAGCATGGACCGGGATGGCACCAAAATTGGTTTCAACCTTGAATTGACGCGTGCCGTGTCAGATGCGGTATCCATTCCCGTGATCGCCAGTGGTGGTGTTGGTAATCTCGACCACCTGGTTGATGGCGTGATCAAAGGCAAGGCCAGTGCAGTGCTGGCAGCCAGCATTTTCCATTACGGCGAATACACTGTGCAGCAAGCCAAAGCCCACATGGCCAAGGCCGGTATTACCGTACGGCTGTAAAGGGACTTTGGCCATGAGCAAGGATGTAATCATCACCGACAACTGGCTTGACAGTGTCGGTTTCGATGAAAAGGGTTTGGTCAGCGTTGTTGCGCAAGACCACCTCACGAAGCGCGTGTTGATGGTGGCGTGGATGAACCGCGAGGCCCTTGAAATAACCGCCAGCACAGGATTTGCAACGTATTTTTCACGTTCGCGCGGTAAACTGTGGCACAAGGGTGAGGAATCGGGCAATCAGCAGAAGGTCAAAGAAATCCGCTTGGACTGCGATGGCGACGTACTGGTGCTGATGGTGGAACAAGTCGGTGGTATTGCCTGCCACACGGGCCGTGAAAGCTGCTTTTATTACCAGCTGGAAGTTGTACAAGGTGAAAAACCCAAGTGGATTGCAAAAGACCCTGTACTGAAAAACCCTTCCGACATGTACGGCAAAAAATAAGGAATGAACAACCATGGCTGACCTTGAAAAAGTGTCTGGAGACTTGCTTGAGCGTTTGACGACTGTGCTTGAAGCACGCAAGCAAGGCGATCCAGAGCAATCTTATGTGGCGAAGTTACACCACAAGGGTCAAGACGCTATTCTGAAAAAGATTGGTGAGGAGGCCTGCGAACTCGTGATGGCCTCCAAGGATCAAGCCCCGGCAAAAGTGATCGCTGAAACGGCCGACTTGTGGTTTCACAGCCTGGTGCTGTTGGGTTGGCATGGTTTAAGTGCTGCCGATGTACTGGCTGAACTGGACCGGCGCATGGGTTTGTCGGGCTTGGTAGAAAAAGCAAACAGGGGCGAGAAATGACAGATTGCATCTTCTGCAAAATTGTCGCTGGGGAAATCCCTAGCAGAAAAGTATACGAAGACGAGGATATCCTCGCGTTTCACGACATCAAGCCAGCAGCGCCTGTGCATTTTCTGATTATCCCGAAAAAGCACATTCCCACGCTGGCCGATGCCACCCAGGAAGATATTCCTGTGATGGGAAAGATAATGACCATCGCGGGGCGGTTGGCCAAGCAAGAAGGGTGTCATGATGGTTTCCGAACCATTGTTAACACCGGAAGGGTTGGTTGCCAAGAGGTGTATCATGTCCATGTGCACATTCTTGGTGGTGATACACCATTGGGCGTCATGCTCGGCATGCCTGCCTTGTAACGCAACGAGACACGAAAAACTTATCAGGAGTAAGTCATGGGTTCATTTAGCATTTGGCACTGGATCATTGTGCTGGTTATCGTGATGCTGGTGTTTGGCACCAAAAAGTTGCGCAACATCGGATCTGATCTTGGTGGTGCTGTGAAGGGTTTCAAGGATGGCATGAAAGAGGGCGGTTCGGACGCTGAGCAAAATTCCGCCAAGCTGGCTGACAGCAGCAACAAAAAGCCGGACACGATTGATGTAGAAGCCAAAGAGAAATCTTCCAGCTAATTACCCCTATTTGCGGCGCGCAGCATGTTCGACATCGCTTTCTCGGAAATGCTTATCATCGCAGTGATCGCGCTGCTGGTGATAGGTCCTGAAAAATTACCCAAGGTGGCCAGAACTGTGGGCCATTTGTTGGGCAAGGCCCAGCGTTACGTCAGCGATGTGAAGTCTGAAATTAACCGGGAAATGGAAATTGACGAGTTGCGAAAGCTGCAGGCAGAAATGCAGGCAGCCGCACGCAAGGTGGAAGGCGATGTTCAGTCCACCATACGCGACACCGAATCGGATTTGAACAAATCCGTGAAGTCGATTGAAGACGACATTGCGCAGCTGGAAAACAGCAAGCCTGCATCCGTGGCGGCTTCATCATCCACCACTGTCGCACCTCAAACAACCACCCAGGCCGGTATCACCAAGGCCGAACCGCTTGCGCCAGAACAAGCTGTTGGGCCTAGTCCCAAGGCTGAGACGAAATAACAAGGTGCAATCGGAATGAGTCAGCAAGAGAATTTTGTAAGCCACCTGGTCGAGCTTCGTGATCGACTGTTGCGCGCTGTTGTGGGATTCATTGTGGTTTTTGTCGCCCTAATGGTTTATCCCGGTGCGGCCCATATTTTCGACCTGTTAGCGCAACCCATTCAAAGTGCCTTGCCTGAGGGCACAAAAATGATTGCCACCGGTGTGATCACGCCTTTCATGGTGCCAGTCAAATTGACCGCCATGGTGGCCTTTGTCATTTCCCTGCCTATTCTGTTGTATCAGGCTTGGGCCTTTGTTGCGCCAGGTTTGTACCAGCACGAGAAAAAAATGGCCTTGCCCATTATTTTCTCAAGCACGGTGCTGTTTTTGATTGGCATTGCTTTCTGTCATTTCATTGTGTTTGGCAAGGTGTTTGCATTCATCAACGACTTCGCACCGCAAAGCATTACCCCAGCGCCAGACATTGAAGCCTACATGAGCTTTGTACTCACCATGTTCATGGCATTCGGCATGACTTTTGAAGTGCCGATTGTAGTTGTAGTGCTGGTGTATTTGGGAATGGTTAGCGTTGAAAAACTGGTGGAAATTCGCGGCTATGTGATTGTGGCTGCATTCGTTATTGCGGCCATTGTGACGCCACCCGATGTGATGTCTCAATTGTTCTTGGCTATTCCAATTTGTATTTTGTACGAGGTCGGAATACTGTTTGCGAAATTAATTGGCAAGCAGCGCCAACAAATTATTGAGTAGTACACACACTGGCCCCCAGGAAAGCCCGCTTGTACGCGGGCTTTTTTACCTTTTGCTAAAGTCCCCTGGTTTTGGTCTAACCCCGATTTCGATGTTCAATGTTTCGGGTTTGCCGTTGCGCAACAGCTCAACCGATTTGGTTTCGCCCGGTGCATAGCCAGCAATCTGATTGAGCATTTGAGTTGTGTCGGTAATTTTTTTGCCATCCAGTTTCAACAAAATATCGCCAACCTTCAGGCCTGCTTTGTCAGCGGGTCCGTCTTTCACAATGCCCGCAACTATCACGCCATCCTGTTGTGGCAAGTCAAATGCCGAGGCCAGTTCTTGGGTGATATTTTGTTGTTCTACACCAATGTAGCCCCTGGTCACCGTGCCAGTGCGCACAATCTGATTCAACACGCCCTGAACAGTGTTGGCCGGGATGGCAAACCCGATACCCAAGGAGCCCCCGGAGCGGCTGTAAATCGCCGTGTTAATGCCAAGCAGATTGCCGGCTGTGTCCACCAGCGCGCCACCAGAATTACCAGGGTTGATGGCTGCGTCAGTTTGAATAAAATTTTCGAAGGTATTAATACCCACTTGGTTGCGGCCAAGCGCACTTACGATGCCCATGGTAACCGTTTGGCCCACGCCAAAGGGGTTGCCCATGGCCAACACAACATCGCCTACTCTCACAGTGTCTTCCGCAGCAAATTTCAGGCTGGGCAAGTTGTCCAGTTTTATTCGAAGCACGGCAAGGTCGGTTTCAGGGTCGGTTCCAACCAGTTCAGCCTTGGCGGTTCGTCCGTCGTTCAAGCTCACTTCAATTTCATCAGCCGCTTCAACCACATGTTGGTTGGTCACAATCAACCCATCGCTGTTGATTATTACTCCCGAACCCATGCTGGAAGCCTGTTCCTGATCTTCAAATTGTTCTTCAAGTTCATCACCAAAAAACTTCCGAATCTCGGGGTCTTCAAAAAATGGGTGTTTGGGCTGGGCCCCGGCACGCTTGCTGGTAATGATATTGACTACCGCGGGCATCGCTGTGTCCACTGCATGGCGATAGCCTGCCACCCCCTCGGGCTGAGCGGTTTGGTAGGCGGGCTTTTGAAGCCAGTTGGGTACCCACTCTGGGCGCAATACTTCGGTGATGAAATACAATGCAAGAAGTATGGTCAAGGCCTGAGCAAAGGTCAGCCAGAGTTTTTTCAACATATCAAAAGTGCAGGGGTGTGCCGTTGGCTTCAGTGGATCGGAATGTGCTGGAACATGATTTGCGGGAATTGCTGGATCAAGCTCGCATGTCAGATTATTGCCCAAATGGGCTGCAGTTGGAAGGCAGGCCCCAGATTCGACGCCTATTGACGGGAGTGACTGCTTCCCGGGCCTTGATTGAATTGGCCATTGAACTGAATGCCGATGCAATCCTGGTGCATCACGGCCTGATGTGGAAAGGCGATCCGCAGGTGGTTACCGGGTTTCGCAAAGAGCGGCTGCAATTGGCATTGGCTCACGATTTGAACGTGTTCGCTTATCATTTGCCATTGGATAAACATCCTGAACTGGGGAACAATGCCCAGTTGGGAAAAATGTTGGGCTGGCCAAGCACCCGTGTGGTGGGCGACAAAGGTCTGATTCACTTGGGTACCCTCGCAAATCCCCAGCCCCTGAGAGCACTGGTTCAGCAAGTGAGCAGTGTGTTGGGACGCCCTGTGCAAGTAGAGGGTAGCGACAATCCCGAGCGCATGGTCAGCACGGTGGCCTGGTGTACAGGTGGGGCGCCAGGTTATGTTGAGGAGGCGGCTTTGAATGGTGCAGATTTGTACTTGACCGGTGAGCTGTCGGAGCCTGCTGTGCATGTAGCCCGTGAATGCCATGTCAGCCTGTTGGGCGCTGGTCACCATGCCACCGAACGCTGTGGCGTAAAAGCCCTGGGCGAGTGGATTGGGCAGCGCTATGGCATTGAGGTGGTGTTTCGGGATTTGTTTGTCGCGGTTTAGATGTTTTCTAATGTATGGATGTAAATGTTTCCGTGCATTCAGCATTTGATGGAAAATCTCCCCAAAACTGTTCCTTGTTTTAAGCTTGGTGGGGTACAATCTTCGGTTGCATGGATCACTGGATTTCACTTTCGGGGTTATTTTGATGAGCAATAATCAACCTGTAGACAAAGAACGTCGCGTATGGATGATCGCTTGCGGCGCGGCGGGTGGTGTGGCTGCTGCGGCAACTGGTGGCGCGTTTCTGACCTCAATGGCACCCTCTGAGCGCGCGAAAGCAGCCGGTGCGCCCGTTGAGCTTGATATTTCTGGCATGCAGCCAGGCGACATGAAAACCGTCGAATGGCGCGGAAAGCCAGTGTGGGTAGTTCGTCGCGATCCAGCGATGCTTGAGGCCCTGCCCAAGTTGAATGACCAATTGGCCGATCCCAACTCCGAACGCAGCCCCGACCAGTTGACCCCCGAGTATGCTCGCAACGTTCATCGCTCAATCAAGCCTGAATACTTGGTGGCGGTTGGTATTTGCTCGCATCTGGGTTGCTCGCCCTCGGCCCGTTTTGAACCTGGTCCCCAGCCAAGCTTGCCAAATGACTGGCAAGGTGGTTTCTTTTGTCCATGCCACGGTTCAACATTTGATCTTGCGGGTCGCGTATACGCTGGCAAGCCTGCCCCGGATAATCTGGAAGTGCCACCCCACAAATATTTGTCAGACACCAAGTTGTTGATCGGTGTAGACGAGAACAACGCCTGACATCTGAGAGCGAGGAGTAGTAATTATGGCGGCAGACAAAAAAGTCGAAACAACAGGTGTGTTGGGCTGGATTGACCAGCGCTTTCCCCTGACCTCGACCTACAAAGCGCATTTGTCCGAGTACTATGCGCCCAAGAACTTCAACTTCTGGTATTTCTTTGGCTCACTGGCTTTGCTGGTGTTGGTCATCCAGATCGTAACCGGTATTTTTTTGGTTATGCATTACAAGCCCGATGCGGCGAAGGCATTCCAGTCCGTTGAATACATCATGCGCGATGTGCCATGGGGATGGCTGGTGCGCTACATGCACTCCACAGGCGCTTCCATGTTCTTCGTGGTGGTTTACCTGCACATGATGCGCGGTCTGTTGTATGGTTCTTATCGCAAACCACGTGAACTCATCTGGATTTTCGGTGTTGCCATCTTCTTGTGCCTGATGGCTGAGGCTTTCTTCGGCTACCTGTTGCCATGGGGCCAAATGAGCTACTGGGGCGCACAGGTCATTGTGAACCTCTTCTCCGCAATTCCCGTAATTGGCCCTGATTTGGCCATTTGGATTCGCGGTGACTATGTGGTTTCCGATGCAACCCTGAACCGTTTCTTCTCCTTCCATGTAATCGCCATTCCGCTGGTGTTGCTGGGCCTTGTGGCTGCGCACTTGGTGGCATTGCATGAAGTGGGTTCGAACAACCCCGATGGCGTTGAAATCAAGGAAAAGAAAGACGCAAATGGCAAGCCTTTGGATGGTATTCCATTCCACCCTTACTACACCGTGCACGATATTCTGGGCGTGGGCGTATTCCTGATGGTGTTTTCTGCCATCGTGTTTTTCGCGCCTGAAATGGGTGGTTACTTCCTGGAATACAACAACTTCATTCCAGCCGATCCGTTGAAAACCCCAGCGCACATTGCGCCAGTATGGTATTTCACACCGTTTTACTCAATTTTGCGCGCCATTACATTCCCGTTCCTGGGCCTCGACGCCAAGTTCTGGGGTGTGGTGGCCATGGGTGGCGCGGTGGTAATTCTGTTCTTCCTGCCATGGTTGGACAAGAGCAAGGTGAAGTCAATCCGTTACCGTCCAGCACTGCACAAGTGGATCTACGCTGTGTTCGTGATTAACTTTATCGTGCTGGGTTACTTGGGTGTGAAGCCACCATCAAGTGTTGGCCAAATCGTTTCCCAGATTGGTACCTTGTATTACTTCCTGTTCTTCCTGGCCATGCCATGGTGGTCAAAGCTGGGTACATTCAAGCCCGTGCCCGACCGTGTTGTGTTTCAACCGCACTAATCGTGCGAACTAAGCCTGACTGGTCGACGAATTGGAGAAGATAGGAATTAAATGATGAAAAAAATACTGGCTTTGCTGGCGCTTGTTCCTTCACTGGTTTTCGGTGCGGGTAGTAATTACCCACTGGACAAGGCGCCCGACCTGACGAACGACCTGGCCGCGCTGCAACGCGGTGCCAAGTTGTTCTCCAACTACTGCTTGAATTGCCACTCCGCGGAAAGCATGCGTTACAACCGCTTGCGTGACATTGGTTTGACCGATGAGCAGATCAAGGAAAACCTGATGTTCGCCACTGATAACGTGGGCGACACCATGAACATTTCCATGGATCCAAAAGATGCCAAGAAATGGTTTGGCGCGGCACCTCCCGATTTGTCGCTGATTGCACGTTCACGTGCTTCTTCAAATGGCCCCGGAGCAGATTACATTTACACGTATCTGCGCACCTACTACCGTGATCCTTCCAAGCCAACTGGCTGGAACAACATGGCTTTCCCGAACGTGGGTATGCCCCATGTCTTGTGGGAATTGCAGGGTGAGCAGGTTGCCAAATTCGAAGAAGTACCTTCTGGTCATGGCAAGGAAGGAACGGTTCACAAGTTTGTCGGCTTTGAGGTGAAGAAGCCGGGCAGCCTGACACAGGTGGAATACGATCAAGCCATGGCTGACCTCACCAGCTTTTTGGTGTTCATGGCGGAACCAGTTCGTGAAGACCGCTTCAAGCTGGGTGTGATCGTGCTGTTGTTCTTTGGCGTATTCACAATTTTCGCATGGCGTTTGAACGCCGCTTACTGGAAAGACATCAAGTAAGCTGTTTCGCTTAATCATGTACAGGCTGGGGTGTTTGCACGCCCCGGCCATTTTTTGTTTTGGGATGACAACATTATGATGGTTCTTTACTCTGGAACGACCTGCCCGTTTTCTCAGCGTTGCCGGTTTGTTCTGCATGAAAAAGGCATGGATTTCGAGATCAAGGACATTGACTTGTTCAATCGGCCTGATGACATCAGTGTGATGAACCCTTACAGCCAGGTTCCAATTCTGGTTGAGCGTGATCTTATTTTGTACGAGTCAAACATCATTAATGAGTACATTGATGAGCGCTTTCCTCATCCACAACTGATGCCAGCAGACCCGGTGATGCGTGCCCGTACACGTTTGTTCCTGTTCAATTTTGAGCGTGAATTGTTCCAGCATGTCAGTGTGTTGGAGAAAGCGGGTAACCCAAAGGCAATGGACAAGGCCAAATCATCAATTCGCGAACAGCTAACACAACTTGCACCTGTGTTTGTGAAAAGCAAGTACATGCTGGGCGAAGATTTCTCAATGTTGGACGTCGCATTGGCTCCGCTGCTGTGGCGTTTGGAACATTACGGTATTGAACTGCCCAAGTCTGCTGCGCCACTCATGAAGTATGCTGAGCGCATTTTCGCGAAACCTGCATTTATTGACGCACTCACGCCTTCCGAAAAAGTGATGCGTCGCTAACTTGGTACCTATTGAGTAGCCATTCCGAAACGTCGAGGGAAAAGCAGTGACAGAAGTATCCACAAAGCCTTATTTGATTCGGGCCATTCATGAATGGTGCGTTGACAACGGCTATACGCCTTACCTTGCCGTGGCAGTGAATCAGAAAACCCAAGTGCCCAAAGAGTTTGTGAAAGCAGGGGAGATCGTGTTGAACGTGTCTCCTTTGGCGACCAATAAGTTGAACCTGGGCAATGCTGCCATTGAGTTTGAGGCTCGGTTTGGCGGTGTTGTTCGCGAAATCTTTGTGCCGATTGAGCAGGTTAGTGCAATCTATGCACGTGAAAACGGGCACGGCATGGCTTTTGAAGTCACAAAGCCTTTGGCTGAGATTGAGGGTGATGGTAATGAGGCGGTTCAATTCATTCTTGATGAAGAAGAGCCTGTCTCTACCGATTCTGCTGATAAACCAGCTGGTTTACGTTCGGTTTCGGGCGCCTCTGAAGATCCTCAACCCTTGTCTGTAACTAAATCAGACAAATCTGATGAAAAAACACCAAAAAAACCCGGGCAGAAGAAAAAAAATCATCTGACTCGAGTAAAATAGTGCTTCTCTTAAGTGCCGCTTTAGCTCAGGGGTAGAGCAACCGCCTTGTAAGCGGTAGGTCGTCAGTTCGAATCCGACAAGCGGCACCATCCTTCTCCCGGTTTCTCGGGAAACCTTCCGGTCAGTTTTATCTCCAACACACCGAGTTTTACAACGCTAGTCGTTGTGGCTTTATGCCCAACTCGTGGGTTACTCATCGACTCGTCACGGCTTAACACACCACTCGTCGTGGGTTACTTGTACCGCACTGAAAACCGCTTGATCCCTTTTTGAACGAAGTCTTTGCATTCACCCAAGCCCTCCAAAACTAACGGTCGGGTCTTGGGTGTCGCGCATGTTTGTCACCATGGCGCGACCATTGAAGCCTTGTTCAAACGGGGCGGTTTTCTTGAAGTGCAGCCCAAGTAATCCCACTGCCGAGTTGCTTTAAACCGGCGTAGGCGAATCTTCTCCAACCCTTCACTCAAGGCTGGTTTCGAAGCACAACCGACCTTCGCGTATCTCCATCACCCCAAATATCGCCACTGGTTTTAAGCCCAATCGGCAGCGGTGTTTCGGTCGCTTCGCCTTCAAGAAAACCTGCCCGTTTGAATTCACCCGCTACGGTCGGCCATAGGCCGGCACCGAGACTCGACCCGATTTTTTGTCGAGCTCGGTGAGTCAGGGTGAATATCAAAAAGGGAAATACAGGTTTTCCGGCGAGCGATTGAAATCCCGCCGAGTGGGCAGCAAGAAAGCGGCGAGCGATTGAAATCTGGGCCGAGCGGGCTCTTAAACCTTTAAACTGTGCGCATTGAATTCACCGCAGCAAACCGCCATGCCCAAAACCAAGAAGAATCCTTTAGACGCACTGGAGTTGAAACCAGGTCAATCCATTGAACTGCTGAAGGCGCTACACATTGTGACGCGTGAAGGTGGAATTAACCAGGACAGCCGCAGGAAGTTGAAGCAGGTGTATCACCTGACCCATTTTATTGAGCCCTTGATTGAGGAGGTGCGCAAAGCCAATGAAGGTGGTCTATACCTGGTGGATCATGGTGCAGGCAAATCGTACCTGGGTTTTATTTTGTACGATCTTTACATCAAGCAGAACCCGGAACGGGCTGTGGTGGCCGGCGTTGAAACCCGACAGGAGTTGGTGGACAAGTCGAATTCGCTAGCAAAACAACTGGGCTTTGATTCAGGCATGCAGTTTATTAATTTGCCGGTTGCACAGGCCACTGAGCATCCCGATTTGCCGGAAGTTGTCGATATTGTTACTGCTTTGCACGCCTGCAATACTGCCACTGATGATGCCATTTCATTCGGCTTGAAAAAGCAGGCGAAGTTTATGGCGCTGGTGCCATGTTGCCAGGCTGAGGTGGCTACACACTTGCGCAAGAACAAGGCCAGCCAGTTGGGTAAAACCAGTTTGGTGGAAATGTGGCGCCACCCGCTGCATACCCGCGAATTTGGCAGTCAGTTAACGAATGTGTTGCGATGCTTGCAACTGGAGGCGCATGGTTACCAGGTAACGGTGACAGAGCTGGTGGGCTGGGAGCACTCGATGAAGAATGAGTTGATTATTGCGAAGAAGCACCAGCGGTCAAACCCAAAGGCTGCACAGCGACTGCGCTACATGTTGTCAGAGCTTGGGCTGGATGGTGAGGAAGGTTTACAGCAGCGTTTTCACGTACCAGTCTAGGCTGTATTGAACAGCCTAAACCCATGCAGAAATGCAGCAACGACAGTTAATTGCTGTTTTTCAGCCCTTGCCACTCATTGCGCTGCACATTGGGCAGGCCCAGCAGTTGCAGGGCGTGCTGTGCGGTGTCGGTAACCATGGCATCAATGCTGGCGGGGCGTTGGTAAAGTGCAGGCACCGGGGGCATTACAATGCCACCCATTTCAGTCACACTGACCATGTTGCGAAGGTGAGCCAGGTTCAGCGGCGTTTCGCGGGGTAGCAACACCAGGCGGCGTCTTTCTTTCAACACCACGTCGGCTGCACGTGTAATCAGGTTGTTCGATAGGCCATGTGCAACTGCCGCAAGGGTATGCATGGAGCAAGGTGCAATCACCATGCCCATGGAGGGATAAGAGCCGCTGGCGATGCAGTTACCCACTTGCTTTGGTGAGTGCACAACATGGGCTTTTGCCTCGATTTCCTCTTTATTAAGGTCACTTTCGCTGGCCAAGGTAAGCCAGCCGGAAGAGGACACCACCAAATGAATTTCTGTATCACCGCGCGCGCGCAGCAGGTCGAGAATTTTCAGGCCATACAAAGCACCACTGGCACCTGTAATGGCTACCGTGATGGACTGTTTGAATTGTGGCGAAGGGGTGCTGCTCAAGATGGGGTGCCTGAAAGTGGCCGCACTGGAAGTGGTGCGGCCGGTTTTTACGAATTACTCAGACTTGCTGCTTGCATTGGCGGCGGCAATCAATGCTTGAAGTTCGCCGCTTTGATACATTTCGGTCATGATGTCGCAGCCGCCCAAAAACTCGCCGTTCACGTAGAGCTGTGGAATGGTGGGCCAGTTGGCGTATTCCTTGATGCCTTGGCGAATTTCGGGGTCGTCCAGCACGTTCACGGTGACCACTTTTTCAGCTTCGCAGGCTTTCAGGATTTGAATGGCGCGACCAGAAAACCCGCACATGGGGAACTGGGCAGTTCCTTTCATGAACAAAACCACGGGGTGGCTGGTGACGGTTTCGTGAATGGAATCGCGAACGCTCATAAAAACTTCCTTTCAATTGGATGGATTGCTACAACCGTGTAGTGTAATGGATGTGGGTATAAAACGCTCGTTTTCAATGCCTTGCGTGCATTTGCAGTGCAAATTAGGTTTGGGCAAATACAAAGCGTGGGGTTCCGGCCAGGTCGGGCAGGCCTTGCACATGCACATAGGGTGCTTTGGAAAACAAGGCTTTCACGGCCTCTTGTTGATTGTAGCCATGCTCAACCAGCACGCCACCACCGGCACGCAGCAGGGCGGGGCTGTGAAGGGCTATTTCACGGTAAAAGCGCAGGCCATCGCCTCCGTCAGTCAGGGCTTGTTGGGGCTCGAAGCGCAGATCTCCTTGTGAAAGGTGTTGATCGCCCAGTTCAATATAGGGCGGGTTGCTGCAAATCAGGTCGAATGCCAGGGGCGGTGTTTGATTCAGCAAATTTTCAAACAGGTTTGATTGCACAAAGCGTACATTTTTAGCTCCCAGTTTGTTGGCATTGAATTGGGCTACCCACAGGGCGTCGGCAGAAATATCGCTGGCTGTGACTTCAAGTATTGGGTTTTCAAGTGCCAGCGACACGGCTATGGCACCGCTGCCACAGCCAATGTCAAGAACCCGGGTCAGCAGGTTCTCTGTTGATTTGCTTTGCAAAAAACCAAGGGCATGTTCTACAAGTTCTTCGGTTTCAGGCCGGGGTATTAGCACCCGTGAATCGACGAAAAACGGGCGTGAATAGAATTCCTTTTCTTGTATCAAATAGGCAATGGGTTCGCCTTGTTGCCTTTTGGTGGCCAGTGACTTGAAGGTGTTGAGCTGGTCGACGGGCAATTCCTGGTGGCTTTGGGTCACGAGGCCCACTCGGTCCAGACCTGTAATATGGCCCATGAGTATGCGCAGCTCGCTCGGGGCAAGCCCGGTTTCCTGGCGTGTTTGCTGCAGCACCGATTCAATGGTGGGCTTGGGCAGCGTGTTCATTCTTTGGCGGTGATTTCGGCTAGCAATTCCGCTTCATGGAATGCGGTCAAGCCGTTCATCAGGTCGGTTAGGTCGCCGTCCATGATGTAGTCGAGTTTGTACAGGGTCAGGTTGATTCGGTGGTCTGTCATTCGCCCTTGTGGAAAGTTGTAGGTGCGAATGCGTTCTGAACGGTCGCCTGAGCCCACCAGGCTGCGGCGTTCGCTGGCCTCAGCGGCCTGGCGTTCGCGGTCGATTTTGTCTTGCAGGCGCACATTCAGCACTTTCATGGCCTTGGCTTTGTTTTTGTGCTGGCTGCGTTCGTCCTGACATTCCACCACAAGGCCGGTGGGCAGGTGGGTAATGCGAACGGCTGAGTCGGTTTTGTTGATGTGCTGCCCACCTGCGCCGCTGGCGCGGTACGTGTCGATGCGCAAATCGGCAGGGTTGATTTCAACAGCCTCTGCCTCGTCGGGTTCAGCCATTACAGCCACTGTGCAGGCGGAGGTGTGAATGCGCCCCTGGCTTTCGGTGGCGGGCACGCGCTGAACGCGGTGGCCGCCCGACTCAAACTTCAAATGCTTATACACATTCTCGCCAGCCAGGCGAACGATGACCTCTTTGTAGCCACCCAATTCCGATTCACTGGCGCTCATCACTTCAATTTGCCAGCCTTGGCGTTCGGCGTAGCGGGTGTACATGCGAAACAGGTCGCCTGCAAACAAGGCGGATTCATCACCGCCGGTGCCTGCTCGAATTTCAAGCATGGCATTGCGGTGGTCGTTGGGGTCTTTGGGCAGCAACAGGCGCTGAAGGTCGGCTTCAAGTTGTGCCAGTTTTGCTTCGTTTTGCGCGATTTCTTCACGCGCCATGTCGCGCATGTCGGGGTCGGAAAGCCATTCGCGGGCGGTGTTCAGGTCGGCTTCGATGCTTTGGTATTCTGCGAAGCGTTCGGTGGCGGGCAACAGTTCCGAACGCTCTCGCGTGATGGCTTTGAACTGCGCCATGTCGTTGGCGGCATTCTGGGACGACAAAAATTCTTCAAGGTCGGCGAGGCGCTCGGCAAGGCGCGTTAGCCGGTTCCGCATGCTGTCTTTCATCTATTTGTCGGTGTTTTTAATGTTGAATAGTTGGGGCAGCCACTTTAGCAGGGCTTCCCGTTCGGCCGGGCTGGCGTGGTGCAGGGCCTGCATGGGGCCGTGCATGAATTTTGCACTCATGCGGTGGGCCATGAGTTGCAGTACTTCATCGGCTGGCGTGCCTTTGGCCAGTTGCTTGCGGGCGTGGTCCAGCTCCAGCTGGGCGATGTCGTCGGCTTTTTGGTGTATTTCCTGAATGGTGGGCACCAGTGACCGTTCACTCATCCAGCGCATGAAGCCCTGTACCTGCGATTCAATAATGGCTTCTGCCTGTTCTACGGCAGCGGCTCGTTGTTCGCGGCCTTCCTGCACAATTTGGCTGAGGTCGTCGACTGTGTACAGAAACACGTCGTCGAGTTTACTGACCTGTGCTTCGATGTCGCGGGGCACTGCCAGGTCGAGCATGAATATGGGTTCGTGTTTGCGTTTCTTGCAGGCTGCTTCCACCATGCCCAAACCAATAATGGGCAGGGTACTGGCGGTGCACGAAATCACGATGTCGCTTTTCGCAAGTTGCTCGGGCACCTGGGCCAGACCAATTACACGGGCGCCATGGTTTTGGGCCAGTTGGTTGGCGCGGTCGGCACTGCGGTTGGCGATGGTGATGCTTTTCGGATTTTGAGCAGCGAAGTGGGTTGCGCACAGCTGGATCATTTCGCCTGCGCCAATAAACAGCACATTGCGCTTGCCCAGATCGCCAAAAATTCGGCTGGCCAGCTTTACGGCGGCAGAAGCCATTGAAACAGAGTGCGCTCCGATTTCGGTTTGTGAGCGAACTTCTTTGGCGACGGAGAAGGTGCGTTGGAACAGTTGGTGCAACATTTGGCCCAGCGTGCCGGCTTCTTCAGCAGTGCGGGCGGCTTGCTTCATTTGCCCCAGAATTTGAGCTTCACCCAGCACCATGGAATCAAGGCCGCTGGCCACGCGAAAAGCGTGGCGCGCCACTTCTTGTTGGGGAAGTATGTACAGGTGGGGGCCAAGTTCTGTGGTGGGAATGTTGCGGTTCACTGCCAGCCACTCCAGCAAATCGGTTTTCAGCTGCTCAATGTTGCTGGCTGCGCAGTACACTTCGGTGCGGTTGCAGGTGGAAAGAATGGCTGCTTCAGGCGCTTGAACGCGCTGCGCCAGTGCGCGCAATGCCTCTTGCAATTGCTCGGCCGGAAACGCCAAACGCTCGCGAAGTGCGAGCGGTGCGGATTGATAATTCAGGCCGACTGCGAAAAGCTCCATGATACCTACTGGGCAGAATACCCTTCATTATAACCCGCTATGGCGAAGATGACTTTAGTCGTTCTCGGCGAGTTGGCGTTTGATTTTTGCCGGATCAGGCGATTTGCCCTCGTGGTCCACCTGTTCCAGCTTGTAACCAAAGCCATAAACTGGTGTTAGCCGGAAGCCGTGTTCTGGCCTCAAAGCCAGTTTGGAACGAACTCTGGAGATGTGGGTGTCCATGGTTCGTGAGGGGAGGTCGGTGTCTCGGCCCCACACGCTTTCCTGAATATGCGATCGTGAAAGTGGTTTGCCCAGGTTGCGAAACAACAGAAGGGCCAGGTCGAATTCCTTTTGGGTCATCACTATGCGTTTGGTGTGCCGCACTATGGTGGAGAATTTGGGATGAAATTCCAGGTCAGCGATCTCGAATATTTCTGGGGCTGTGAGCTCGGGGTAGGCGCGACGGAGCAGGGCATTCACCCGGGCAATCAGTTCTCCCCGACGAATGGGTTTGATCATGTAATCGTCAGCACCTGCGTTCAGTGCCTCAACAATGTTTTCTTCGTCGGTTTTGGAGGTGATAAAAAGCACAGGTACTTTAATGTGCAGGGTTTCCCGAATCCAGTTCATGACCTTGGGCCCAGAGCTGTCGGGCAATACCCAATCCAGAAGTACCAGGTCAAAGCTGTCGCGGTACAGGGCTGTTTGAAAGCTTTTGAATGTGGCGAAACAGTGGCATTTGTGGTTGACCGATTCCAATACCCAGCGAAGCATTTCGCTCTGTGTCAGGTCGTCTTCAAGAATAGCGATGCGCATGGGTGTGGCTCCTGCATGGGAATTTTTGTTACCACAATGTTAATTTGTGTGTTGACAGTTTAATCGTTTAAACAAGGCATGAAACACAATCTTGCTTTTTTGTTAAATTGCGGCGATTCTCAATTTATCAATCAAGGCTTCTGTGTGTTTTCCTGTTCAAGTTTCATGGCATGTGTAGCGTGTGCGCCAGCAAAAATAACGGCCACAATGCGCAGCGCCTTGTCGTAAATTGCCTGTCGTTCTGCGGGTTTTTCAACATACTCAACTGCCATGAAAAGCACGTTTTGAGCGAGTACTTCCAGTACTTCAATCATTTCTTGTTTGGGTAAACCGGGTAGCAGGGCTGCAATTCGGTTGTCGCTGCAGATGTCTTCGCTAATCGTTCGAATTGTTTTCTTCAAGCCGTCGCGCATGCGTTCCAGGGCGCCGAAAGCCTCGGAAGCGCCTACCACGACTGGCTTTGGGTTTTCGGCTGCCCAGTCGAAGAAGCGTTTTACGAGCATGGGGCGGATATCAAGGTCTGCCTCTTTGGCGGTGCTGATTCGAACCTCGGTGAAGGCGTCGATTACTGCTTTTTCTACTTCCAGAATGACTGCTGTGCCCAAGTCGGCGAGGTCTTCAAAGTGTCTGTAAAAAGCTGGCGCAGACAGCTTCGCTTCGCGCGTGATTTCGCGAATACCCAGGCTGGAGAAACTTCGCCGGTGATAGCTTAAGTTCAGTGCAGCTTCAATGAGCCGGGTGCGGCCATGAATGGTTGATGCGTTGGAGGTCATAAGTCGTTGATTATAGCGAAAACCCGAACATCTGTTACGAATCCTTGATTCGGAAGTTTTATCCAATTTTAGGACTATGGGTCTTGACGATTATGTTTACAATTGTTAACATGGTTCTCATTGGGATAGACCTTGCCCTTACAAAAACAATGATTGGGCATTCATGACGGGAGACCACCGATGTTGCATTACCTCAAATTCACCACTTTTCCGCTGATTGCGATTGGCGTGATGCACGCCATGATGCAGGGCGGCGCGTGGATGTACACCGGCATTGCCGCTTTGGTGCTTGTTGTGGCTTTGGGCGATATTTTGCTGCCAGACGACCGCAGTGAGCCGCGAATGGAAGGCGAGTTTTTCCTGAACCTGATGTTGTGGTTGACCCTGCCAATTTTGATGTGGGTAACACTTTGTTTTACGTGGGCGGTGGCGCCTGCGGATGTGCTGGGTATTGATGCATTCATGAAGCATGTTTTTGGTTATGACCGTTTGCAGTTGCAAGCGGATACCACCTGGTATCAGTGGTTTTTCGGGGCGGTGGCCGGTGCATTTTTGTTTGGCGCAGGCGGCACCAACGTGGGCCATGAACTGACCCACCGCACTTACAGCATGCGCGACATGATTTTGGGCCGCTGGATGTTGGCATTTACCTGCGATGCATCTTTTGCAATTGAGCATGTATATGGCCACCACAAAAACCTGGGTACGCCAGCAGACCCGGCCACGGCACAGCGCGGCGAGAATGTGTATGGCTTTGTGCTGAAAAGTACGATTGGCGGATACAAGTCAGCGTGGAAATTGGAAAAGCAGCGCCTGGCGAAGTTTAACCAATCGGTTTGGAACCCGGTTCACAGCCGCATGATGCGCGGCAATTTGATGAGCCTGAGTTTGTTTGCTGCGTCGTTTTACATCGGCGGTTGGGCTGGTATGGTGATGTTCTGGATCATGAGCGCGGGTGGTAAAACCCTGCTCGAGATTGTGAACTACATGGAGCATTACGGCATTGTTCGCCGCCCTGAAGACAAGGTGGAGCCGCGCCACAGCTGGAATACCAATGCCTCAGTTTCTACCGCTTTGTTGTATGCACTAACCCGCCATTCGCACCACCATGCCGAGGCGGACCAGGAATACTGGAACCTGCGCAGCTACCGCCATGCGCCTATGTTGCCCACGGGTTACTTGGGTACTATTTTGCTGGCTTTGGTGCCACCCCTTTACAAGAAAGTGATGACACCTTTGTTGAACCACTGGGATGAAACATTCGCCACGCCAGAGGAGAAAAAACTGGCGATCGAGGCCAGTGTGAAAAGTGGTATGAAAGGTTTGAAATCTGCCCAGTTGGGGCGGCAAACTGCTCAACAATTCAACCGCGCTGCGGCCTGACAGGAGGCGACCATGAAATTGCTTGAATGGTTTGGATTACAGGGCGGTGCAGCAGCTGGCAAGAAAGGCAAAGTAACGCATAAAGTTAGCGTAGCCCCGGGTGGGCAAAGCTTTGAGGTGGAGAAGGGCCGCAAGGTGATTTTGAACTCGGCTTTGTCTGCAGGTTTGGGGTTTCCGCACAACTGCCGAGTGGGCAGTTGCACCCAATGCAAGTGCAAACTGAAAAGCGGAAGGGTAAGAGAACTGACCGATTCCAGTTATGTATTGAGTGCTGAAGATTTGAAAGCCGGAATGATTCTGGCTTGTCAGTCCATTCCCGAAACTGATCTTGAAATTGAAGTTGAACTCACTTCGGGTGGCGACCGTTTGGTTGAAACCCGTGGCACGATTCTGGGTCAGAAACATTTGACGCATGACATCGTTGAATTGCGTGTTGCACTGGATGATCCCATGCCTTTCAAGGCTGGACAATATGCTGAAATTAGACTTGAAGAATTCAGCCTGTCGCGCAACTACAGTTTTGCGATTGCACCAAAAGGACAGGAAGCCAAGGAACTGGTGTTTCATGTACGCAAGGTACCGGGCGGCAAGTTCACAGAATGGTTGTTTGCGGCCAATCGGCAAGAAACCCGCTTAAGCATGAGCGGGCCGTTTGGTGATTTCTATTTGCGCCCAGCCGAAGGTGACAAGCCCGCACCGATTGTGTGTGTGGCCGGTGGCAGTGGCATGGCACCTATTTTGAGTTTGCTGGAACAGGCCAAGTGGGCTGGTGAAACGCGCGATGTGGTTTATCTGTTTGGTGCGCGCAGTCAGCGCGATTTGTATGCTGAGGAAGAAATTGGTCGAATTCAGCAGGGCTGGAGAGGATCGCTGAACTTTACAAAGGTGTTGTCTGAAGAGCCAGAGAATTCAGGCTGGGCTGGTGCGCGTGGTTATGTAACTGATGAGCTGGACACGCTCGAGTTGGATTGGCCACAGGTTCAGGCTTACTTGTGCGGCCCGCCTGCGATGATTGATGCAGCGATTGCGAAGTTTTCCAGGTTGGGTGTGAAAGCCGAGAACATTCGATATGACAAGTTTGAGTGAGTGTGGGAAATAAGTGCTTGTAAAAAAAGCCACCGCAAGGTGGCTTTTTTATGGAAGAAAACTTTCGATCAAACCGGCAGGTTGCCAGTAATTGCATCAAGTGGCAATGAGTTTGCAGGGTTGGGTGCCGAACCAATAGGCAGGGAACCCAATGCATCAAACAAGGGGTCGGATACCACAGCCAAGGGCGTGCCTCCCAGCGCGTCCGCCAGCGGGTCAAGTACTGCATCCAAGGGCGTGCCGGTTGTGCCTTCATCCACAGGTGTCGTGGGTTCCTCAGGTTCTTCCGGGTTATCAATTGGTTCTTCGGGGTTCTCGGTCGGCTCATCAGGGTTCTCGTTTTCACCGGGGTTCTCGGGGTTTGTAACGGGATCCGTTGTCTCGTCTCCGTTATCAACACGCACGTCGGTGAAGGCTGAGCCTTCTATGTTGGAGTCGTCAGACGAGGCTGCCAGCGCCGCAATGCCCACACCACCACCGATTGCAGTGGCAATTCCACTGACGCCGCCCGCAGTACCCGCTGAAAGCAAGCCTGCACCCACCAGCCCGCTAAAGCCTGAACCCGCATCAGCAACTAAAATTGCGCCGTTGCTGCCTTCACTGACAGCAAAAAGTTCTACACCCTCTGTGAGTGATGTGATTTCAATCATGCCGCCTTCAGCCGCTGACTTTACAGCGATTTGGGCGGCTGATTCAGGCGCCAGGGTTACCAGTGAGTTTGCTTGCCCGGCGGCTTGACCCGGCAGTTCAATGTGCACCGCCGTGCCGTCTTTGTTTTGAAGGACATCTCCGGCCAGAATTGCATCACCCTGGCGAAGGGTGAGTTGTTCGCCTTGGCGCTGCACTAAAAGTTTGTCGGTTTCCGAGGCAACAATGCCTATTGTTTGGGCCGTACTCATGGGGCGATGTCCTTTAATGTACCGGTGAACTTGTTGTTTTTACCGGCGGCTGACGTAATTTAGATTCAAATAAAAAACCCCTCCAAAGAGGGGTTTTTCTTTAGCCTAGGCTGGTTCACGCAGTTGGCAAGCCGGGGATTGTCGGCAATTCTTCTGCGCCGGGTAGTGAGCCCAGAGGTGAACCTGTGCCGCTCAGCAAGTCTGTCAGGGCGGAAGCGTCTGTCGGTATTGGCAGGCCACCAGTACCACCATCCATTTCCGGCAGACCGCCAGAACGGAGTGCATCGGCCAAGGCTTCAGTTCCTGCCTCGAACGGTGTGCTGCTGCCGAAATCTTCGATCACACCAGCAAGGCTCTCAGCAAAAACAGCTGGGTCTGAATTGGCCATCAACGCGTCTGTCAAGGGTGACAGTGGTGTTTCTGGGGCTCCACCTTCTACGGGGTCGCTGGGGGCACCTGGCTCGTTGTCTGTGGTTTGTACTTCGCCGCCCAACAAGGAACCGATTGCATTGCTGAAACCCATGTCCTGTTCGGCCACAGGGCTGTTGTCAATAATGGCTTGGCCAATCAGGCTGATACCGCCGGTCAAACCGCCAGCAAGTTCTGGTGGAAGCTGACCGCCCGTTGGGTCTTCAACGCCGGTCTCCTCATTTGAGCCTGCCAATACAAATGCCACGCCTTCGGTCAGCGGAGACAGCGGTTCGAATGCACTACCTTCAGTATTGGTCAGGTCTACCAAGCCTTCGGCAACTTCATCCAGCAAACCTGGTACGCCCGGCTTTACGCCTTCTTCATCACCAGTGCCTACGGTAGTGGAAAGTGGTGCTGTCAGCACGCTCAGTGGGCCTGCGTTATTGGCGGTGTAATCGGCAACGATACCCACGCCTTGCGCAACTCCGTCAGTTTCACCAGATTCGTTGTAGCCCAGTGTAGCCGCCAGTGGCTGAATTACACCTTCCAGTGGCGAACCTTCTGCACCGTCAGACAAACCTTTGGATATCGAATTGACACCGCCGTTTGCGCCGCTGGAGCGGTCATCAAAGGTGCCATTCACGCCCACCAGGTTACCAAGCAGGTTGGTCAGTGGTTCAACAGGTGTTCCAGCACCTGCGCCTGCGATGCCTTCGCCCAGCATGACCAAGCCGCCAGCCAATCCGCCGCCCAATGGCGTACCTGTGAAGGCCCCACCGGTGGGGTCTGCAGCAGCAGTGTCAACGCGTTCGCCCGCGCTTGCTGTTGCCGTGTCTGTGTCGCCCGCCAGGAGGAATGAAACTGCGTCTGTCAACGGCGTGGCACCTAGCGAATCACCTGTGGATTCCAGGCCATCGGCCAAGGAAACCAGTGCACCCGCTACACCACTTGGCCCTTCTTCGGATGTATCGGTGTTGGTATTGGTGTTGGTGTCTGTGTTGGTGTTTGTATCTGTGTTCGTATTGGTACTGGTGTCCGTATTGGTGTTTGTATCTGTGTTGGTGTTCGTATTGGTGTTGGTGTTTGTGTCCGTGTTGGTGTTCGTGTTGGTATTAGTATTGGTGTTGGTGTCTGTACCACTGTCTGTGGTTGTGTTTGTTCCAGTTCCAACAACAGTTCCAGTGTCGTCATCATCACTGGCCAAAGCAAGGCCGCCCAGCAACCCAGCACCAGCCAATGCAGCGCCGCCACCTGCTGCACTACCACCAGCCAACAGGCCAGCACCGACAAGGCCAGACATTGCGCCTTCATATGGTGTCAATATGGCAGAGCTTACTTCATTGTCGATGTCATACAGTTCGACGCCTTCGCTCAAGGCAACTACCTCGGTACGTTGCGCGCCGCCCGCAACTGTTGATGTCACTGCTTCAAGTCTTGCAGATGCGTTGGGTGCCAATTCAAGCAAGGTGTCGCCGTGCCCTGCGGATACTGCGGGCATTAATACTTCAACGGTTTGCCCGCTGGTATTGGTTACAACATCATTCCAGCGCAGTGCATCACCCTGTGAAAGTTGAACCACTTGGCCACCACGCTCAACCTGCAGGCCGGTCGTGGCTGATTTGATAATGCCCACATTGGGAGAAGTTTGTTCCATGATTGTCTTGTCCTTGGTGCTAGAGTGTTAAGGGAGGCAAAACCCTTCCATAAGCGTTTTACTCACAATGGGGTAGTAACGGATTCAGATTTTTTGAGAATTTCCACGAAATTGTTGTCCCTGTTATTCTTGGACGGGTTGCTGTCAATTCTTTTAAATGTAAATAATTTAACAATTGTTATATGGAGCGGCTCTTGGAGAAATTGTTGGAGTTGGAGCTCCGTGAAATTATTGCGCTAAGCAAAGACGATAAAGTTTTTCAGAACGAGAAAATCAAGGCGTTTGAGGTGTTTTTGCGTTCTGCGACTCCCCCCAATTTTGGGCGGATGGAGTACGTAAAGTTTCTGGTTTCAGAGCAATTGCATGGTCGGGCGCTTAGGGTTTTGAATGCGCTGATTGATTCAGGGTATGGTGATTTTGAATCTTATTTTTACGGTGGGGTTTGCTACAAAGCCTTGGGTAAAGAGAAGAATGCCTTGGGTTGTTGGTTAAAGGCCTTGGAATTTGAGCCCGAGAACGCGGTTTGCCTGGGTAATGCAGGTTCTGTTTATCTAGCTGCAGGCCGATGGCTAAAAGCCGAGGAGGTCTTGCTGAAAGCGCACGAAATCGCGCCACGTTTCTTGCCTCCGATTGTGGGTCTGGTGAAGGTGTATTCGGAACTGAAGAATTTTGAGCAGGCCATTGAGTATCAAATGAAACTGATACGTCTGAAAGAGGAGCCTGGCAAATTTGTAGGGCTCACCAATTTGTTGATCAAGAATGGTGAGTTTGAAAAAGCCCGAAAAATTTTGCACACCGTGCAACAAAGTTATCCAGCCGAGGCGGTTGTTGCAAATGCCTTGGGCGGAATTTATTACAAGTTTGCACAGCTTGACGAGGCCCTAAGCTGGTTTCGCAAAGCCACCGAACTTGCGCCGGGATACGCTGGTGCGGTTGCCAATTACTTGTTGTGTTTGAATTACATGCTGCTCAACCCCGAGGAGATTATGCGTGAGCACAGGAGGTTTGGCTCTGCTTTGGGTAGCCCGGACATGCAATCGGCAAGTCGGTTTCAAACACAAAAAAATAATGCAGTATTGGGTTTTGTGAGCCCCGATTTTTTTCAGCATCCGGTGGGGCAATTGATTGAGCCTGTGTTGCACGAACTGAACACGGGGCGCTTTCCAGTGTATTTGTATTACACGGCAAGCGTTAAAGACGACCTCACCCAAAGACTTCAAAATTCTTTTGGAAAGCGATTCATTAAATGTGAAGGTTGGTCGGATGAATTGCTGCAGCGGAGAATTGCAGCCGATGGCGTGAATGTTTTATTTGATTTGTCGGGGCACACTTCTGGTCACCGTTTAACCCTGTTTGCAAAACGTGCCGCACCTGTACAGGTCACTTATTTGGGCTATCCAAATACCACGGGTGTTCAGGCAATGGATTACCGCCTTGTTGACTCATATACCGACCCAGAACCTGAGGCCAGTGTATTGTGTAGCGAGCGCTTGGTTCGTTTGGATCCTCCTTTTCTCAATATGACTGAACCCAGGGTCAGTGTTCCGGTAAATACACTTCCAAGTTTGGATCAAAAGGGTTTTGTGTTGGGGTGTTTTAATAACCTTGCCAAGATTACTGATTTGGTACTTCAAACATGGGGAAAAATTCTAGGAAGCATTGATAGTTCCACTTTGGTTTTGAAGGCGGCTTCGCTTGAGGATGTTGAAATTCGTAAATTCCAGATTGAGCGAATGAGGCGATGTGGTGTTCCGGTAGAGCGAGTGGTTATGCATTCGAGAATGGGTTATAGCGATCATTTGAAACTTTATAATCAAATTGATTTGTGCCTTGATCCTTTTCCGTATAACGGTGCGGCTACCACCAATGAAGCATTGTGGATGGGCGTTCCGGTGGTTGTTCTCGAGGGCCGCTCGCATGTTTCGCGGGTTGGGCTTACTTTCAACCGATCACTGGGGCTGGAGCAATTTATCGCCAAAAGCCCGGACGAATACATCGAAATTTGTCAGCACTGGTTTGCTCACAAAGCAGAACTGAATCGGATCCGTTTGGGGATGCGCGATAGAATTCGTGCAAGCGGTGCAGCGGATGCCAAGCGCAGCGCAGAGAAAATAGAGCAGGCAGTGCTTGAGATGTTGGCTGTTTCGATGAAGTAAACAAGGCGATTCAACTTTGAAGAAGTGCTTGAATTTATTTTTTTTGCTGATGGCGTTGGTGTTACAACCAAGGCTGGCGCTTGCCCAAGCGCTTGATGCGGAAGAGACGGAGAAGCCTCAGCTTACTTTCAAGGTGCAGGAAGAGTTCAAGAGCTTGATTGAACTGGCCACGAATCCAATTCGCAATACTGCTCAAGTTAACGACAACGGTGATGCGTGGCAGCTTTACAGGCGGTTGCGCCCCGCGATTCGCGATGCATTGGGTACCCAGGGATATTTTTCGCCAATCATCGGTCGTGAGGTAGATGAAAATTTGCCTGAAGATGCGGCGCAGCCTTTGATTATCACCATTGATCCAGGCCCACAAAGTAAAGTGGTTTCTGTAGATATTCAGTTTGATGGTGCCATTAACGGGGATGAGTTTGCAGCCCGGCGTGAACGGCTCAAAACCCTGTGGCTTTTGGGGCCGAATCAGGCATTTAACCAGTCCGATTGGTCAGCCAGCAAAGATGCCTTGTTGCGCGATTTATTGGCCAAAGATTTTGCAGCGGCGACCCTGTCTGAAAGCCTGGCGAATGTGAATCCCGAAAGCAATACAGTCGAGTTGCTGGTGGTGTACGACAGTGGCCCGGTATTTACTTTTGGTGAGCTTCAAATTACCGGGCTTAAAAAATACCGTGAAGACCTGGTCTCGCGCTACAACACGATCAAACCTGGAGACCGCTACGAGCAAGAGCGATTGTTGCGACTTCTTTCAGATTTGCAGGGCGCTACTTATTTTTCTGCAGTCGACGTAAAAATTGATACCGATGATCGCAAACCGCAAAACGTACCCATTGAAGTGTCTGTGATTGAAAGTGATAGCAAGCGTTTGGGCTTGGGTGCTGGCTACAGCTCAAACACGGGCTTTAGAACCGAGGCCAGCTACCAGTACAACAATTTGTTTGATCGAGCCTATTCTTTGGTAACTGGTGTACGTGTGGAGCAAAAGCGGCAATCTGCTTTTGCTGATGTGTTCTTGCCACCGTCAGTGAAGGGTGTTACTGATTCAGTGGGCGTTGCATTTGATCATCAGGAAATTTCCAATCTTGAAGTGGATCGCTCTTCAGTGGGTACCATTCGTGAGTACTCGTTGGGTGTAAATGAATTTCGTCTGGGTTTGAATTTTCAACTTGAAGAACGGCGAGCACTGGGGCTGAGCTTTGGTCAAACACAGGCTTTGGTGGGCAGTGGCTCATGGACCCGAGACAAGGTGGATGACCGGTTGAATCCTACTGAGGGTTATATTACGTTCGCGCAAGTGGCAGTTGCCGCGGAGCAGTTTGCATCTGATCAGGATTTTATTCGCCTGTATGGTCGAGTGCAAAAGTTTTGGTCACCTTCCAACAAAAACCTGTTTTCTGCCAGGTTCGAAGCAGGTACCGTAGCAGCAAGTGCTCGGCGAGACATTCCCCAGGATTATTTATTCAGGGCTGGTGGTACCAACAGCATTCGTGGTTTTGATTTTCTCGATTTGGGCGTGCCTGATCGTGGCGTATTGGCTGGCGGCCGCCGTGTGATGATCGGCAGCCTTGAATATGTGCGCTGGATTCGCGGGCCTTTGGGTGCAGCCATGTTCACCGATGTAGGCGATGTTTCCGACAACTGGGGAGATCTTGACCCCAAGCCAGCAGTGGGTGTTGGTGTACGTTACAAAACCCCGGCCGGACCTATCGCTTTTGATATCGCCAAGGCCGCGGATCAAAACAGGCCTCGAATTCATTTTGCCTTGGGAGTTGCATTTTGAGGCGCGCGTTTATTCAGTCTTTATTCGCCTTGATTGTCTTGGTTTCTGTCATTTTTATTGCGGGTATCTGGCTGTTGAAAACCGATGAGGGTTTGCAGTTTGTATTGCAGCAAACGCGCAATTGGCTGGGTAAAAACACCACCCAGGTTTTGGATGTGCAAGAGGTGCAAGGCAATATTTGGAATGGTTTTTCAGCTGGCAAGTTGACCTGGCAAAATGATAACCAAGCAGTTGTAGCCAACGGTGTTGTTTTACGTTGGCAACTGGCCGGTTTGTTTCGAGTAGAACGTGTTAACCGGCAACTTGTGTTCGATGAGTTCAGCGTCGAATCCATACAGGCCAGCGTGCCTGCTTCCGAAGACAATACGCCAATTACATTACCCGAGAAAATCGAGTTGCCAATTGATATTCAACTGAACCGTTTGGCAATTGGGCAGTTAAGTTTTAATGAGCACACCATTGATGCAATTCAGGCGCGTGCAGATTTAAAAAGTGGGCGATTAGACCTTCATCAGCTTGATGCCACCTTTCAGCAATCCGGTTTAAAAAGCCGATTGGGCATGGTGCTCAGCAAACCCTATGTTTTAAACGGGCAGTTGTTCGCCGAGCGAGAATTTGAAAACCTTGCGCTGAACTCTGAGTTGATCCTGAAGGGTTCACTGGAGCGGCTTGAATTGTTATTGAGTGCAGCTGGGCGAGACAATCAGAAATTGCAATTAGTACAAAGTGCGGAAGCGAGCGCCGTGGTCACACCGTTTTTGCCTGCCATGGTTGAGTATTTAAAAATAAGCACCACTGATTTCAACCCCGCGCAATGGTTGCAGGCCGCTCCCAAAGCAATGCTCACTATCAATGCCAATATTCAACCTAATGAAGATTTTACCGCCAGCCGTGGTTCATTTGTTGTTCGCAACAAATTACCGTTAACCATTCAGCAGGGCGGTATTCCGGTCGAAGTGTTGAACAGCAGTTTTAACTTGCAGTTAAAGCAACAGCCGAAAGGAAGCAGGGTTATTCAGCAATTCGATCTTGAATTAAAAGAGATGCTGTTTGCGGATGGTCGTCGCCCGGCAGGGCGTGCAGCCGGCACCGTGACATGGAAAGCACCCAATGCGGTAGCAAAGCAGGGCCAGGACAATAATGAATTTGACTTCACGCAGGGAAGTACTGAGTTTTCAATTCAAACCAAAGCATTAAATGCAGCGGTGTTTGCCCAGTTGCCCAAGCCGATTGCTTTGAATACCGATGTGCAGGGCATTTACAAACAAGACAACTTGCGCTTCAGCAAATTGTTGGTGCAAGACCGCAAGGCGGAGCTGAGCGGTACGCTTTCAGCCTCCTTGGCTGGCCGAAGGCCCATTGAGTTAAGTTTGAATTTTATTCGAGTGAATCCCGCCGATTACGTACCCAATTCAAATCTTTTTCTGGAAGGCGACTTGAATGGAAACGTTTTTTTTAAAGGCAATTTGACTGCCAGTGGTTCGGCTTTCAAGCTTGACCCCGATGGGCAGCTTGCGCTGAATCTGGACAATTCCAGCCTTGCCAACGCCCCGCTGAAACTAAAGGCCAAAGCCACTGGAAACTCACAGCAACTTCGCGATGTATTGCTCGATCTTGATGTGGTGGGTAACACTGTGAAGGCTGAGGGTGCTTATGGAACAGCAACCGATTTTGTAAATTTTGATGCACGCTTGGCGCAGCTTCCTCGTTTGGGCAAATTAATGGACATGAAGCTGGCCGGAAATGCGCAGGCCAGTGGCAGATTGCAGGCGTTTAACGGAGATTTTTCAGGCCAGCTCAAAGTACTTGTTGACAGGCTGAAGCTGGACCAAGTCATAGAAATTGAATCCGTGCTTGCTGATGTTTCATTGGGCTCGGCGCCTTCTTCGCCTTGGGTGGGCCGCTTTCAGGTGAGCAAGCTAAAACAAGCCGGCGCCACTTACAATTTAATCAATGAAATTTCGGCGCAATTGAAAGGCACTCGCAGTCAACATCAACTTGTTGCTCAATTTACTAGTGGCTTGACCACATTCAGTCGCAGTCGCCCACTTAAAGGCGAGTTCGCTTTGCAAGGCGGAATCAAACCCTTGTCGAAAGTAAAGTCGACACCCACCGGCTGGCAGGGGGCTTTGAATTCCCTGAAAGTAGAAGGCCTTTGGCTGCCTGCGCGCAGCTTGACGCTTCAAAAACCAGCGCCATTGATTGTAGCCCCCGGACTTGTGGAATTGATTGATTTGACGATCAAGGGCGAAGATTCCTCTGTACTTAACAATCGGCTTTTGCGTGTGGCCAGCAATGAGGTTTCGGTAGAGGGAGAAATGCCACAGTTTTCGTTTCCCAGAATGTCGCCAATTCTTCGGAAACAACTCACGGTTGAGCCTTTAAACCTGATCGCAAAAGTAGCATGGCGCTACATTTCCACCCCGAGCAAAGTCGATGGTCATATTGATCTAACGCACGTATCTGGCGGCTTGCAGGTGCTGGAGGACTCCCAGATTGATGTAAAAATTCGGCAAATGAAAGCCAATCTGGACTTCAACCGTGAGGCGGCCAAGCTTGATCTGAATATTGACGCAGATGAGTTTGGCCTGTTGACTGCGAATTTAAAATTGCCCGTGTCGCAGAACCCCCAAACCAAAGCCTGGGGCCTGGCTGGTAACGAGAAAATGGAAGGTGCCGTGGCGGCCAGTTTTACCGAGTTGAATTGGTTGGGGCCCATGATCAGCGGTGGAATTCGCACCAGTGGGACAGGTCAAATTGCGATGGCGATTGGCGGCACCGTGAACAATCCCGACGTGCAGGGGCGTTTGTTCGGTATGGGCTTGAATGTTTTTCAGCTTGATCAAGGGGTGCGCCTTGAAGAGGGCAATGTGGTGGTTGACTTCACCACCGACAAAGCCAGTATTGATACTTTTGAGTTCACCGTGTTCAATCGCCAGGCACCACGCCGCCAAATTGAAAAGCTGGGGCCACTGATTCAGGGCAATGGAAAAATCACTGCGCAGGGGCAGTGGAATTTGACCGGGCTTGATGGAGAAATCAGGGTTAATCTGGACAAAGTGCCGCTGTTGCAACGCACTGATCGATGGTTGTTGATCAATTCCAAAGCCACCGTTCAGCAGCCCAAAGCGCAGGGGCAGGCCCTAACGATTCGTGGCGAGGTCAATGCCTTGGGGGCGTATTTTGAAATGCCTGAGAGTGGCCCACAAACATTGAGTGATGATGTTTTTATTCAAGGGCGAAGCGAAGTGGCCGCCGCGGGTATTCCGATTGACTTACAACTTCAAGCCAATTTGGGCGATCGTTTTTACCTGAATGCCGCAGGTTTGCGAACGCGCCTGACTGGTGGTTTGCGTTTGGTGATGCTCGACGGTGTGGGGGGCAGTGGTCAGCGGCGTTCAGGCCGACGCTTAACGGCGAATGGCACTATTCAGGCCGAGGATGGCATCTACCGCGCTTACGGGCAAGACCTTACCATTGATCGTGGCGTGGTGAATTTTCAGGGGCCGCTCGATAACCCGGGCTTGAATGTGCGCGCTGTGCGAAAGGGGGTTGCTGTGGAAGCGGGGGTAGAGGTAACAGGCACGGCTCAACGCCCCAAAATTACTTTGGTTAGCGACCCTGCTGTACCCGATTCAGAGAAGTTATCCTGGATGATTATCGGCCGAGGCAGTAACTCGGCCGACCGGGATTCAACTTTGTTGCTGACTGCAGCCGCTGCAATTTTTGGTGATGAAGATGAAAGCACCACACGCAAAATTGCCCGTTCAGTTGGCATTGACGAATTAACACTCAGCACAGGTTCGCTGACAGCTGCCGATTCGCGCGCGGTGGGTAGCAAGGTGGCGGTGGCACCAGGTGCGGATGCCTCGGCCAATATTATCGGTTCTGATGACCCGTTGCTTTCGCAGCGTATTATTTCCCTTGGCAAGCGTTTCAGCGATCAGGTGTATTTGAGTTTCGACCAATCGGTCACTACCACTGCCAGTATTTTGAAGTTCAACTATCAGTATTCGCGACAGCTGAGTTTTATTGCACGCACCGGTGCCGACAATGCGGTGGATATGTTGTACCAATTGTCGTTTGATTAGGAAATTATTTTATGACCGCTGTTCAAACCGCAATTGCCTTGCTGACTCCATTCGATTGGGTCGCAGTGGCATTTTTTGTGATTTGCTTTCGGGGCTACAACTATGTGTTCGACGGCAGCACACGTTTCGGCAGGCGTGGCTTGTCGCAAAAAACCCATGAATTCAGAAAGCTGTGGGCGCGCGAGCTGGTGCGGCGCAGTAACCGGGTAAGTGACACCGCACTAATCGGTAATTTGGTGAACAGCGTCACCTTCTATGCCAACACCACCATTTACATTATTGCGGGCTTGTTTGCCCTGCTGGGTACCTTGGATCAGTTGGTGAATATCACCAGCGACTTGCCTTTTAGCCGTGAGGTGAGCCGTGGCTTGATGGAAATTAAAGTGTTACTCGTGCTCAGTGTGTTTGTGGTGGCTTACTTTAAGTTCACCTGGAGTTTGCGTCAGTTCAATCTGCTCACAATACTGGTTGGTGCTGCGCCAGATGGTAACCCGGATAAAGATTACAACGAGGCCTATGTGTCTCGCATGGCGCGCATCAACAGTTTGGCCGGGGACGAATTCAACCGTGGTTTGCGCAGTTATTATTTTGGCATTGCCTCGGTCACCTGGATGATTCACCCCGGTTTGCTTATGGCCTTTAGCGCACTGATCGTGTTTGTGTTGATCCGCAGGGACTTCTATTCAGAAGCCCTGGAGATCATGTCGAAATAAACCTTCGTAACCAATGCCATGAATTACCAGCTGCTGGTTTCACGCTCGGGGCTGGCGCTGACTTTGTGAATGGTCAGGTCGGCACCGTTGAATTCTTCTTCGTCATTCAACCGTATGCCCACGGTTATTTTCAGCAAGCCGTAAACCACGAAGCCGCCAAATAGCGCAAACCCCATGCCTGCCAATGTGCCGATTAGCTGGCTCATGAATGAAACCCCGCCCATGCCACCCAAGGCTTGTTGGCCAAACACCCCGGCAGCAATGCCGCCAAAGGCGCCGCAAATACCATGCAATGGCCAAACGCCCAATACATCGTCAATTTTCAGTCGGTTTTGTGTGAAGGTGAACATGTATACAAACAGTACACCTGCAATTGAACCCACCGCCAATGAACCCAGCGGGTGCATGATATTGCTGCCTGCACACACTGCCACTAAACCAGCCAACGGGCCGTTGTAGGCAAAGCCGGGGTCGTTTCGTCCTGCGGCGAGTGCACCCAATGTGCCACCCACCATGGCCATCAGGCTGTTCACAGCGACCAAGCCCGAAATGCCCTCAATTTTTTGGGCGCTCATCACGTTAAAGCCAAACCAGCCCACTGCCAGCACCCAGCTGCCCAAAGCCAGGAAAGGAATGGACGAGGGAGGGTGCGAGCTGATTCGGCCATCTTTGGTGTAGCGGCCGCGGCGCGAGCCCAGCAGCAACACGGCTGCCAGGGCGATCCAGCCACCCACTGCATGTACCACTACACTGCCAGCGAAATCCGCAAAGGGGGCTCCAAAGCTAGCCGTCAACCATTCTTGAAAGCCATAATTGCCATTCCAGACCATGCCCTCAAACACAGGGTAAACCAAACCCACCAAAGCCGCTGTGGCCACCAGCTGGGGAACAAAGCGAGCCCGCTCGGCAATACCGCCCGACACAATGGCAGGTATGGCCGCCGCGAAGGTGAGCAGGAAGAAAAACTTTACAAGCGAATAGCCGTTGCCCGCGTTAAGCACAGTGGCAGGTTCGTAAAAACCCACGCCGTAAGCAATCGCATAACCAATAAAGAAGTAGCTGATGGTACTGACTGAAAAATCAGCCAGAATTTTGACAAGCGCATTGACCTGGTTTTTGTGGCGCACTGTGCCCACTTCCAAAAATGCGAAACCGGCGTGCATTGCGAGCACCATGATGGCGCCTAGAAGCACAAAAAGAGTGTCCAGTGCGAGTGTAATTTGTTCCATTTTGGTGAATTTTCAGGTGATTGATTAAAAGTGGGGCATTTAATGCAAAAAAGATGCCTGCTTTTTAATCAACCTATGCACTGGTGTGGTGCCGTTGTGTTTTTTTGCGCTCCTCGTCTTCCTTTTCCTGTTGGGAGCTATTCAGGGTGTGGCCAAACCAGAAGCTGGCATTGAAAGCCATTTGCCTCACGGGAGGGGCTCCCAACAAGTGGCTGGTTTGTTCAATCGCCTGCTGTGTGCTTATCGTTTTTTCAGACAAAATAAAAGACGCCGATGCATCTTTGGGTACCAAGCCAATATTTTTAAAAGAATCAATCACATGGGCGGCAATCGCCTCTCGCGATTGAATGGTTACGGTGAGGTAATCTTCGCTAAATTGCAGGCAGTGCTGAAGGTCAATGCGGGTGCCAAATTCAGCTTGCAACTGTCGCCGCAAGGGTTCCGTTTTTAGTTGCTCGCTGGGCATCCCGGCGTTTAACTCACTGCTTGTGAATTCTACGAGTTTGTTGGCAATGCGGTCAGCCACCAGATTTGCCAGAGTAGCCGGAGTAATGGTTTTTTCAAGCAGTGCCTGCGCCATTGGCCCCACCTGGTGCTGGTATTGATCGGTGGCATAGCGGTCTTCAATGGCGGTAAGCCCCCATTGGCCCGCCACATGGTTTTTTAGCGCTTGTACATGGTGAATTTCGAATGCTTCCGCCATGGCAGGGCTTAGTTGCCTGGCGTCAACATGCTTGACCAGTTGTAGCAACTGTTGGTCTATTAGCTGGTTTTTGAGGCCAACAACGATACCCGCCAAGCCCTGTTGCTGGTTGATCAGCTCGCTCGCACACGATTGTATGTTCAGTGTGGCTCCTTCATTGCACACATTCAGACCCTCAGTTAGAGCCAGTGCCAGGCCCACCCTTTGTTCCAAAGGAATTGCGTCGTTCTTCAGCTGTTGAGCAATCAGGTGCAGGTTGCGCCTGTTTTCGTTCACCATCATTGGCGTCAGTGCAGCGGGTTTGCAATTGATCTTGGTGGTGGAGAAGTTTTGAACATTGGTCAGCGCCTTTCTTTTCTGAGGGCCGCTGGCAGCATGCTTGTGAATAAATTCGTGCAGACCATTGATTGATTGGTTTAAATGTTGCACGTAGGGTTGATGCTGGTTTTTCGAGCTTGTGAATGCATGCCAGCTTTGGCCGCTTGGGTGTACCCCTGGCAACTCGTGATTTCCGGTTTGGTGGGCATTTTGGGCACCAGTGGCAGCCGCGGCTTGTGTATTGAGGTTTTGCCAAACGTTGGTGCTGGGTAATGATGTACGCAATTGTTGAATGTTCGCTGGCATGGCATACGAATTAAAGCGCGGATGAAAGTTGGTGGCTTGACTTATGAAATTGGTTCCCTCTCAGCCTGCTTTTAATGCTCCCCACAAAATTCCAAACAAATCATCGAACTGGTCAATCAGCTTGTTGCTTTCTTTGCGCAAAAAGTGCATTTGCGCCACTCGGCCAAACACACCCATGAAAACGTCTAAAAGCATTTTGCTGGAAACAGTGTTGTTAAACACGCCCTTGTGTTGACCTTCTTTCAGCATACCCAGGAATGCCCCCATCAACTCCGGGCTTTCATACACGGGCAGGTCTTGGTAGCGGCTGGCGGGAATGGACACGGTCAGCAGCAAAATCACTTTTGGGTGTTTGTCGAAATAATCCAGCATCACCCACAGGGTTTTGCGCAGGCGTTCACGGTAATCCTCGATACCTTCCAGGTGGTCGATCATGCGGTTGGCCAAGCGGCGAAGTGTAGCGTCCAGCACATAGGCCACCAGTTGTTCCTTGCTGCCGAAGTATTTGTAAATAGTTTGCAGTGAAACATTGGCGCTTCGGGCCACTTCAATCAGTGCCACGCTGTTGAAATCGCGGCTTGTGAATAGTTCAAGCACTGCTTTTTCAATCCGGTCCAGCGTGGCCTTGCGCATGCTGGCCGGGTTGGCCAGTGTGCCTGTTGATTCGGTGGTGTTCTGTGTTTCAGTTTTTTTGGTAGTTTTGGTTTGCATCGGTCAAATTTCAGTTTGATTTCGAATAAAGGTAACCTAAATTACCATATTCATAGAGCGGCCACTCTAAAGTATGGTCACGGGTTGATTGTGCGTTTGCACATCGCCATTCTGGATTGTGAATAACTCACAAAGCACTTGGTAATTTCGATTACCGAATTCAGAAAAATCCAGGAGGCACAGATGCCATCGGCACTGATATTTGACGCAGTAAGAACCCCACGGGGCAAAGGTAAGAAAGACGGCAGCCTGCACCAGGCCACGCCAGTTTGGTTGTTGAACAACCTGCTCACCGCTTTGCAGCAGCGCAATGATCTTGACACCAGCCTGGTTGATGACGTGGTACTGGGTTGCGTAACCCCGGTAGGCGAGCAGGGCGCTGACATTGCACGCACAGCCGTGCTGGATGCAGGTTGGGCCGAAACAGTAGCAGGTGTAACCCAGTCGCGTTTCTGCGCTTCCGGTTTGGAATCAGTCAACCTGGCTGCAGCCAAGGTGGGCAGCGGTCTGGAAGACATGGTAGTGGCCGGTGGTGTAGAAAGCATGAGCCGCTGGACCATGGGCAGCGATGGCGGCGCCTGGTTCATGGACCCCCGCATCAACGACAAGCTCGGTTTCATTCCCCAAGGTATTTCTGCCGACCTGATTGGCACATTGGAAGGCTTTAGCCGCACCGATGTTGACACTTACGCTGTAGAAAGCCAGCGCCGTGCTGCGAAAGCGCAAGCGGAGGGGCGATTCAACAAAAGCCGTGTGCCCGTGAAAGACCTGAATGGTTTGATCATGTTGGACCACGACGAATTCATTCGTGGCAACGCCACTGTTGAAAGCCTGGCCACTTTGCAGCCCTCATTCGCGATGATGGGCAGCATGGGTTTCAATGCCACAGCACTGCGCAAATACACCACAATTGAAAATATCAATCACATTCACCACGCAGGCAACAGCTCCGGCATCGTAGACGGTGCAGCGCTTGTTCTGGTTGGTTCCGAAGAAGCGGGCCGCAAGGCAGGCTTGAAGCCACGCGCACGCATTCGTGCCGCAGCGGTGATTGGTTCCGAGCCCACCATCATGCTGACAGGCCCCACACCGGCTTGCCAAAAGGCTTTGAAGAAAGCTGGCCTGCAAGCATCCGACATCGACCTGTGGGAAATCAACGAAGCCTTCGCCGTGGTGCCCATGCAAACCGCCCGCAACCTGGGAGTTAGCCTGGACCGTGTGAACGTGAACGGCGGTTCGATCGCCATGGGCCACCCATTGGGCGCAACCGGCGCAATCATTCTCGGCACTTTGCTCGATGAACTTGAGCGGCAAGACAAAACCCTGGGCTTGGCCACACTGTGTGTGGGCGGCGGCATGGGTATTGCCACCATCATCGAACGCATTTAATTGACCGAAGGAGAAACAACAATGAGTGCAGTGAAATTTGAACTCGGTCAAGACGGCATCGCAGTGGTAACACTCGACATGCCCGGCCGTTCCATGAATGTATTGAACGAAGAATTAATGGGCCCATTTGCGGAAGCCCTGACCCGCATTGAAACTGATGCAGCCGTGAAAGGCGTAGTGCTGACTTCTGGCAAGCCAGAGTTTTTGGCAGGCGCGGATTTGGACACAGTTTACAAAATTACCGACCCTCAGCAGGCTTTTGATTTGGCTGAAGCCTTCAAAACCCTGTTGCGCCGCATGGAAAAATGCGAGAAGCCAATTGTGTGTGCCTTGAACGGCACCGCATTGGGTGGTGGCTTGGAATTGGCCATGGCCTGTAACCACCGTGTTGCGTTGAACAACCCAAAATTCAAATTCGGTTTGCCCGAAGTAAAGCTGGGCCTGTTGCCAGGTGGCGGTGGTACACAGCGTTTGCCCCGCATGATCGGTATTCAGGGCGCGTTGGAAATGATGACCCAAGGCACCGAGCTGCGCGTAGAGCAGGCTGTGAAGAAAGGCATTATTCAAGACACAGCCGATACCATTGAAGAAATGATTTCCAAGGCACGCGCCTGGTGTGTGGCCAACCCCAAGGCTTTGCAGCCATGGGATGTGAAGGGCTTCAAATTCCCCGGTGGCGATTCCAAACACCCAGCCATTGCGCAAATTTGGGCCATTGCACCGAGCATGGCCAACGCCAAAGCCTTTGGTAATTACCCAGCGCTGACCCACATTGCAAGCTGCGTGTTCGAAGGCGGTATTACCGACATTGACACTGGCCTGAAAGTGGAAAGTCGTTACTTCGCTGCTTGCGTGTTGTCGCAAGAAAGCAAGAACATGATGAACACGCTGTGGTATCAGCTGAACAGCATCAAGAAAGGCCAAAGCCGCCCAAGCGCGCCTGCGAAAAGCAAGGTCAAGAAAATTGGCGTGTTGGGTGCAGGCATGATGGGTGCCGGTATTGCCTATGTAAGCGCCAAAGTTGGAATTGAAGTGGTGTTGATTGACGCCACGCAAGAAGGCGCAGACAAAGGCAAGGCCTACAGCACCAATTTGCTCGACAAAGCCATTGCCAAAAAGCGCAGCACACCTGAAAAGAAAGAAGCACTGCTGAACCTGATCACTGCAACCACCGACTATTCCAAGCTGGAAGGTGCAGATTTGGTGATTGAAGCCGTGTTCGAAGACCGTGCTGTGAAAGCCGATGTAACTGCCAAGGCCGAAGCGGTTATTCCAGCAACAGCGGTGTACGCATCCAACACGTCAACCTTGCCAATCACTGGCTTGGCTGAAGCCTCCAAGCGTCCCAACCAGTTCATCGGTCTGCACTTCTTCAGCCCCGTGGACAAAATGCCGCTGGTTGAAATCATCATGGGTGAAAAAACCGACGATGAAACACTGGCCAAGGGCTTCGACTATGTTCAGCAAATTGGCAAAACACCCATTGTTGTGAACGACAGCCGTGGCTTCTTCACCAGCCGTGTATTCGGCACCTTTCTGATGGAAGCTGCTGCCATGGTGGGCGAGGGCGTACACCCACGATCCATTGAAATGGCTGGCCTTGAAGCCGGTATGCCCATGCCACCTTTGGCGCTGTATGACGAGGTATCGCTCAGCCTTAGTTTGCTGATCATGAAGCAAACCAAGAAAGACATGGAAGCAGCAGGCCAAACATTCCCTGAGCACCCAGGCTACAAAACGCTGATTACTGTTGCTGAAAAGCACGGTCGCATTGGCAAGAAAGACGGCAAGGGCTTCTACGACTACACCCCAGCAGGCAAAACCCTGTGGAAAGGTTTGAGCGAAGAATTCCCGCTGGCGAAGGATCAGCCTTCTTCACAGGAAATTCAGGACCGCCTCATGTACATCCAGGCCAATGAAGCCGCACGCTGCTTGCAGGAAAAAGTGCTGCGTTCTGTGGCCGACGGCAACATCGGTTCAATTTTCGGTTTGGGTTTTGCACCATTCACAGGCGGCATGTTGCAGTTCATCAACGCCAAGGGCTTGCCCCAGTTTGTAAAGCGTTGCGAAGAACTGGCAGCCAAGTATGGCGAGCGTTTCAAGCCTGCCAGCATGTTGGTGGAACTTGCCGCACAAGGTAAAAAACTGGAAGACAACTTGGCGTAATTTTTACCCTGCAAAGCCGGCTGCCGAACGGCAACCGGCTTTGCGATGAACGACGAAAACAGGAGCAGTAACCATGGTATTCAAAGTAATCATGAATGGCTTGATCAAAGCCAAAGCCATGCCCCAAATTTCTGCCACCGAGCGCCAGGCGCTTGAAGCAGGCACGGTGTGGATTGACGGGCAAGTGTTTTCCGGCAAGCCCGATTTTGCAAAAATGTTTGCAGAGCCTTATGCAAAACTAAGTCAGCGCGAGCGCGATTTCATCGACGGCCCAGTGCAGCAATTGTGCGAAATGTGCGATCCGCATGAAATTGCGACCACACGCATTATTCCCAAAAAGGCAGTCGACTTTTTGGCAACTGCAGGTTTTTATTCTTTCCTGATTCCACAAAAGTTCGGTGGCCTGGAATTTTCGGCCAATGCCATTTCTACCATCATGGCGATGATCACATCGCACAGCCCCTTGCTGTCTACGCTGGTTGTTATTCCAAACAGCTTGGGCGCGGCAGAACTGATCAAGCACTACGGTACACAAGCACAAAAAGAACACTACCTTCCACGCCTGGCCACTGGCCAATACCTGCCCTGTTTTGGTTTGACAGAACCCACAGCCGGATCGGATGCCGCATCTATTTTGGCCCGTGGTGTTGTGTTTAAGAACGCAGAAGGCAAAGCTCAAATCAAACTGAATTTCCGCAAGCGCTACATTACCCTGGCGCCTGTGGCCAACCTTATTTCGCTGGCATTCAAACTGCACGATCCCGACAATTTGTTGGGCAAAGGTGCAGAGCCCGGCATTACCGTGGGCCTGGTTCACCGTGGTACGCCTGGCCTGGAAATGGGCAAGCACCACCAGCCAATTGGCGATGCCTTCTACAACGGCCCAATTATTGGTCGTGACGTAGTAATTGACGCCGATGAAATTATTGGTGGTGTTGAGTGTGCAGGCCAAGGCTGGCGCATGTTGATGGAACAGTTGGCCGGTGGCCGTGCGGTTTCATTGCCTGCTGGTGCAGTGGGCGGTGTGCGCGCAGCTGCAGCTGCTTCAGGCGCCTATGCCCGTGTTCGCCAACAGTTCGGTATGCCCATTGCTGAAATGGAAGGCATTCAGGAAAAGCTGGCTGAAATTGCAGCCATGGCTTACCTCAGCGAAGCGGCCCGTGTGTATGCAGTCAGCGCATTGGACAACAACGAGCAACCCCCCGTGGTTTCTGCTGTGTGGAAAGCCTACCTTACTGAGCTTTCACGTGAGCAAGCGAAAAACGCGATGGACGTGATGGCTGGTGCTGGCGTCATGCAAGGCCCCAACAACGTGATTGGTCGTGGCTACTGTTCAGCCCCGGTTGCCATTACCGTTGAAGGTGCGAACATCATGACCCGTTCGCTGATTACCTTTGGCCAGGGTGCAGTACGCTGCCACCCCTACGCATTCAAAATTGCAAATGCCCTGGAAGCCAACGACTTACCCACATTCAGCGCAGCGCTGAAAGGCTGGATTGGTCACATGGTAGCCAACACTGGCCGTTTGGTAGGCTTAACGCTAACCCGCGGTTACCTGGCCAGTACACCGAAAATTGATGGCGTAACACCTTACCTGCGCAAGCTGGCTTGGGCTTCCTCACGTTATTCATTCCTCACCGACATGGCGCTGATTACCGTGGGTGGCAAGCTGAAAGCGCGCCAGCAACTGACTGGCCATTTCGCCGATGCATTGGGTTGGCAGCTGTTGGCCATTTCAACCGTACGCCGCTATGTGGCTGAAGGCGAAATCAAGGAAGACCTGCCACTGGTGCAATACGCTTGTGAATACGCCTTGGCAAAAGTGCAAAAAGCATTTGAATCCATCTATTCCAACTTTGGCAACAACCCGGTTGGCTTCTTGCTACGCACTGTGGGGTACTTCAGCCTGCGCGTGAATCCGATTGTGGGTTCAGGCCTTGATCGTTTGGTGCCCACCGTGGCCAAAACGATTACCAAGAGCGGCGCTCAACAAGCCCGCATTACTGGTGATTTGTACATGCCCAAGTTCAATCTTTCTGATTTGGACAGCGACGAAGTACTCGCCAATACCACAGGCGTGAAGCGCTTGATGGCTGCCTTCCAGGCGGTACAAGAAGCTGAAGTGGTGCAAATGAAAGTGATTCAGGCGCGCCGCTCCAAGTTGGTGGACAAAGGTTCTGTGCAAGAAATGGCACAAGCTGCGTTGGCCAAAGGCATTATTACTGAAGCGGATAAAAAGCTGCTGGATCGCGCAAACCGCATCAGCTTGGAAGCCATCATGGTTGATGAGTTCACACCACAAGAATTCTTCGGTGATAACTCGGTAACCTACGCCCCTGGCTTTGAATGCGCCAATGTTCCAAACGTTGGGCATGATGCTGAACCAGTTGCGGCTGTATCGGGTGAGCGTCTAAGGGTTGTAAACGCTTGATTTCCGGCCGTTTTGGCGTGTTCTGACCGCCTGTTTTAAAATAGGCGGTTTTTTACAGAGCATTTCAAAAGGGGTAATGATGCAAAGAACATCTAGTTGTGGTCAGTTGGATAACTTGCGCAAAATTACCCCGCCTCTCAATCCCGGTTCCGATGCTGGCAATTCTTTGAAAAACCTGGCCTCCAAATTGAGTAGTTGTTTGTTTCGCAACAGTGGTACTTCCGTTGTTGTTTCATCTAGTTTGGCGGCACATAGGCAAAAAATGTTGCCGCAGGGCAAATTGCAACTGAGCCGGTTCAACAAGCTGTCTGAAAATTACAAGCTACGGGAACAAACTCTGGCTTCCGAGAACAAGTTTTCATTGTTTGATTGGCCGTCGATTAAGTCCCCAGCGGGTGCTTTTGCCGAGGGGGGCAAATATGCAGTTTCCAGTCCCGAAGCCACTTGGAAAGGCCAAGTTGGTTCTTGCTGATTTGTATGCCAAAAAATATGGAATTTCGATTGTTTGCCAATTTGAAGGGAATGATGAAGCCGGTGTTGTTGATTCCTTGATTGCACAGGTTCGAGATGCGCAAGGTAAGCCAGTTGGTTTTATTGTTCCAGCCAAGCCGCCTGGTCTTTGGCCCGCCAAGTTCAACTACCGCGGGCATGTAGTGCCCTTGATTATTCAACAAACTGAAGCTGGTTTTGATGTGGTCAATCTGGATTCCCTAGCCGACAACGCCAAACATTATCAGCAATTTCTGAATGTATTTCAGAAAAGAATGAATGCGTGTGATGCAGGGGTACTAAGACATAGTCTGGTTAACACAAGGCGTCAGGCGGATAGGCAGTCTTGCCACACCGACGCCCTGCAAATTTTGAAAGATACCCTTTGCGCAGTCAGCAGCAACCCCGATGGCAATTGTTTCGATCTGCTTGGCTGCAAAAGCGAACGATTTCATTTGCCATCCTTTCTTCAAAAAACCAACCAGCGTGGCCGAGCCTTGGTGGAAGATAATTTTCAACCTGCAAGCTTGTTAATTCCGCAGCGGCAAGGGCATTTGTGTGGCGACAAAAGTATCTCGATTGGGCAGCACCGTAACAAATACACGGCTGAATTTGGCGCCAGGAAATCGAATTACTTCCTGGCAGTCAAGGCTTTTTACAATGCAGGAAAAGTGCTGGACCAACTTGAGAAAAAGCCCAGCGCCGGTACATCTGAAAGTAAATTTTAAAACTGAGGAAAATTTGGTAGCGGTCCTCTCGGGTTAGACGTTCGACTGGTTGCAACGTAAGTGCCGTTGGCGCTTGCATCGGCAGCGCCTGGGTTGGTAGTTGAATCAGTGTTTGCTCTGTTAACGGAACGGGTTAGCCCGATGGGGCTGATGTTCAAGGCTTGATCCAAGTTCAAGCCTTGACCCATAAAGTCAGGCAGTCGAACAGCAATTGCATTTCTGGGTAGTAATCTTGGCAAAGTACTGAGCCCTTGAAAGATATTGCTAGGCGCGCGGTCGCTCAAAATGTTGGGGTGTTCGGCCACAGAACGCGGGGAGTTGGTTGAAGAATTGATATTTGGCATAACTGGCTTAACTTTTGACGCAGAACACTGTAGTGGTTGGTCTGTACGGAAAGTTCATTTTACAAAGGCGTTGTTAAATTATGAGTCCAATTGTTGATCCCTCTCTGCTCGAGGGTATTGTTGTTCTTGATCTTTCCCGAAACTTGCCTGGGCCAGCCACCTCGCTGATCCTGCAGCAAATGGGGGCCACTGTGATCAAGATGGAACCCCCGCATGGTGACGATGCCAAAAGCATGCCCATGCTTTACGCAGCACTCAACAACAGCAAAAAGATTGTCACTGCCGACTTTCGTACGCCCGAAGGAATCGAAAGCCTCAAAAGCCATGCAGCCAAAGCCGATGTGTTAATCGATGGTTTTCGCCCCGGCGTGATGGCAGACATGGGCTGCGGCTACGACACTTTGAAAGCACTGAACCCGAAGTTGGTGATGTGCTGCATCACAGGTTACGGACAAAAGGGCCCGCTGGCGGAAAAAGCGGGGCACGACATCAATTACATGGCGCTTAGCGGCGTGCTTGACGGCCTTCAAACCGCCGAAGGCGATATTCCTGTGCCTGCCGTGCAGTTTGGTGATTTGTTTGGGGGCACCTCTGCCGCAGTGCAGGGTATTTTGGCAGCCTTGTTGAAGGCGCAGCGCACAGGGCAGGGCAGCTTTGTAGATGTGTCCATGACCCACAATTTGTGGAAGCAAAACATCATGCCCGAGAGCATGGAGCAAATGTGGATCAAGCTGAGCGGTAAACCCGCCCGCCACCAAGACGATCTTCTCAGTGGTGGCCTGGCCTGCTACAACGTGTACAAAACTGCCGACCAGCGCCATTTGGCGGTGGGTTCGTTGGAACACAAATTCTGGAAAGTGGCCTGTGAAGCCATGGGCAAGCCCGAGTGGGTGAATGTTCACTGGAGCCGCGGCGCCATGCCCGGCACCCCGTCGGCTGTTCAAATGCTGGCCGACATGAAGGCCTTGATTGCCTCCCAACCCCTTGCCTATTGGGAGCAAGTGTTTGGCAATGTAGATGCCTGCATAACCCCGGTGCTGACCCGTGCTGAAATCAAGCAAAGAAACCTTTTGCGAATTTGATGTTTTTTGTGCGCAAAGCGGGCCATGAAGGCGCGGTAAATCAAGGGCTGGCAGTGGAGTACTGCGTCTAAAATACTGAAATCTTTAGCTTAACTTACACTTAGCTTACGCGATTCTTACCAAAATTGCGGGAAGAATGGTATTGTTGGTTTTGCCGGAAGTCTTATACAACACTTATAAAAACCGGGCCCACGCAGGCTCAGCCGGGGAGACACAACAAGCCACCCAAAGTGGCGCTCCTTGGCCGCATCCGCTCGGTTTACAGGAGATCAGTACATGTCAGCACGTCCCGACGAGGCAGCCCCAAAGGTGTCGCCCGAACAATTCAATGGTTTTGTCAGCAAAGAAGCGCAGGAGCTTTTTGAGTCTCGTTATTGGACTAAAAGCTACCCCCCAGGCGTGAGTGGCGACATGCCGCCACTGCGCTACACCAGCATGCTTGAACTGGTGGCCGAGTGCCTGAAAAAGTATGCAGACCGGCCTGCCTTTGTTTCTGCGGGTACGGAGTTCTCTTACAAGCAGGTTGACGACATGTCTGACCAGTTTGCGGGTTACCTGAAGTCGATTGGCGTGAAAGCAGGCGACGTAGTTGCCATTATGCTGCCCAACTGTGTTCAATTCCCTGTGTGCTTCGTGGGTGCCATGAAGCTGGGTTGTACGCTGACCAACGTCAACCCCCTGTACACCGTGCGCGAATTGAATCACCAGTTGAAAGATTCTGGCGCAACCACCATTGTGGTGTTTGAAAACTTTGCCAACACCTTGCAGCAATCGCTTGAAGGTACCAAGGTGAAAAACATTGTGATTACCCAGCTGGGCGATTTGCTGGGTGGTTTGAAAGGCTTCATCGTCAACTTCGTGATGCGCAAAATCAAGAAGATGGTGCCTGCTTACAACTTACCCCAAGCTGTGCCCATCAAAAAAGCACTGGCTGCAGGCAAAGGTGTGTCGTACCCCAAGCCCAGCCCCAAGCTTGATGATGTGGCCTTGCTGCAGTACACAGGCGGCACTACCGGTGTATCCAAAGGCGCCATGCTGACTCAGCGCAACCTGATGAGCAACATGGAACAAGGCCTGGCCTGGATGAGTGAAGCCATCGGCAAAGAACCAATTTGCGTGGTCACCATGCTGCCGCTATACCACATTTACGCATTGGCCGTGAACTGCATGTTGTTCATGACCTTCGGCGCCCGCAACATTTTGATTGCCAACCCCCGCGATGTGGGCACCGTGATGAAGGTGCTGCGCAAAGAAAAATTCCATGTGATCACAGCAGTGAACACACTGTTCAACGCATTCCTGAACAACCAAGAATTCTGCAGCCGCGATTTCTCGGACATGAAGTTTGCAATGAGCGGTGGTATGGCCCTGCAACAGCCTATCGCCGAGCGTTGGTACAAGGTAACTGGTTGTGCAATTTCCGAAGGTTTCGGCATGACCGAGACCTCACCCGTAGTTACCGTGCCCCCGCTGCATGGCGTTGAGCGCCCTGCATTCCGCGGCAACGTGGGCTTGCCAATTCCCGGCACCGAAGTGCGCTTGAAGCGCGACGATGGCCTGTGGGCCGGTTTGAACGAGCCTGGTGAAATTTGTGTGCGTGGCCCGCAGGTGATGCTGGGTTACCTCAACCGCCCAGAGGAAACTGCCAAGACCATCGACAAAGATGGCTGGCTGGCCACTGGCGACATTGGCACCATGGACGAGCAGGGCTTCGTGAAGATTGTGGACCGCAAGAAAGACATGATCATTGTAAGTGGCTTTAATGTGTTCCCCAATGAAATTGAAGACGTGGTTGCCCAACACCCTGGCGTACTGGAATGCGGCGTGGTGGGTGTGCCCGACCCGGTTACCGGTGAGAAAGTGAAGCTGGTGGTGGTGAAAAAAGACGTCAGCGTAACCAAAGAAGATTTGATTGCGCACTGCCGGCAAAACCTGACTGGTTACAAAATTCCATCGTTCGTGGAATTCCGCGACGAGTTACCCAAAACACCTGTGGGCAAAATTTTGCGCCGCGAACTTCGCGACAAGCCGAAAGAAACAGCGTAAGCAAAACAGTTCAACAAAAAAGCCACCTTCGCAGGTGGCTTTTTTTTATTCTACTTAGTTGCGCACGTACATTTCCACACGGCGGTTTTGGGCTCGGCCCGCTTCTGTGTCGTTGCTGGCCACTGGGAAGCTCTCGCCCAAACCAGCGGCGGTTAGGCGTGCACTTGAAATGCCTTTGGCTGTGAGAAAGTTGGTGACCGACTGCGCGCGGCGTACGGACAGTTCCTGGTTGTATTGGTCACTGCCAGTGCTGTCGGTGTAGCCGATTACGCACACAATGGTGTTGGGGTTGTCTCGCAGCGTGGCTGCGATTTGGTCTAGCGTGCCCGCGAATTGCGACTTCACATCGCTTTTGTTGGTGTCAAACAGCGCAGCGCCGGGAATGTCGAGCATCACCGAGCCGTCGCGTTGTTCGCGCACAGCAATTTGACTTCCGACCAGGTAACCGAACAAACCGCCCAGAGCCGCGCCGCGCACGGTGTCTTTGCCATCAATACTGTTACCCACGATTGCACCACCAATAGCGCCTACGGCAGTGCCAATTGCTGTTTTGGTGTTGTCCACTTTGCGTTCAGGTGCCATGGGGCAGCCAGCCACAGCAACAGGTGACCCTGGAGCTGCTTGTTGCGGGGCTTGGGGGCGTTGATAAAGACCGCCGCCGTTGCTTGCGCAGCCTGCCGCGAAAAGGGTAAGGGCAATCGCTGAAAGTTTGAATGTGTTCATGGTGTATTCCTTGTGTTTTGTTCTTGAACGTCTACTGTCAGTCTCATTCTAACGGCTTAAGCTTTTTCAGGTTGACTATAAAAAATTCATGGCGCTACACTGCAATATGCTTAAGTCTCTCACAATACTTCTTGCCTTCCAGGCTTTGGGCGAATTGCTCAGCTTTGCCTTGTTTTCTTCTATCCCTGGCCCCGTGTTGGGGCTGATTGCATTGCTGGTTTTTTTCTTCGTAAAAGGTGGCGTACCTGCCGATATTGAAACCACAGCCAATGTATTTACTGCCAACCTGGGTTTGTTGTTCGTGCCTGCAGCTGTGGGGGTGGTTGTATTTTGGCCGGTGTTGGCAGAATTTGGTTTGATCATTCTGATCACTTTGCTGGTCAGCGTGGTGCTTACTTTGGTATGCACCGCCTGGCTGCTTGATCAATTGGCAGCCCGCTTTATGCCGGGCAATGTCAGTGAGAACGCCGAGGGTAACAAACATGAGTGATCAACATGAATGAGTCCGCCCGCCGCGTTCTGGAGCTTCCGGAAATTTGGGTTTACTTAAGCGGCAACCCACTGAGCGCACTATTTCTAACCCTTCTGGCTTATCAGCTTGGCCTGTGGTGCTACAAAAAAAGTGGGCAACATCCTTTTACAAACCCGGTGTTAATTGCTGTGCTGTTGCTGGCAGCGTTTCTGCAAATTACCGGCTTAAGTTATCAACAGTATTTCGAGGGTGCCCAGTTTGTGCATTTCTTGCTGGGTACTGCAACCGTGGCTTTGGCTGTGCCAATTTATCAGGGGCTAACGGCCGTGAAAGGGCAAACTATTCGCACGTTGGTTTTGTTAAGTGCGGCCTTGTTGGTGGGTGGGGCTGTGTCTATTGGCAGTGCCTTGGGTACGGCATACCTGCTGGGGGCCAACCTGGATATTGTTCAAAGCTTGTGGGCAAAATCGGTCACGGCGCCTATCGCTATGGGGGTTAGTGAACGTATTGGCGCATCGCCCACGCTAACAGCTTTGTTTGCGATCGTCACCGGAATTCTGGGGGCTGCCGTAGGCAGCTGGCTGTTCAATTCAATGGGCTTGAAGCGCTGGTGGGTGCGTGGCTTTACCATGGGTTTGGCAGCGCATGGTATTGGTACGGCAAGGGCATTTTCAGTGCATCCCGAGGCGGGGCGTTATGCCAGCCTGGGTATGGGTTTGCATGGTATTTTTGGAGCGCTTTTAATTCCGTGGGTGTATGGGTTTTTCGCAAGCTAATCACACCCATACCAAAAGCTTAAAAGCAGGCTGCCCAGGCCGCCACGTAAACAGCCCGCATGTCGGGGCTGCAGTAGCCCAGCATTACTAACAGCGCAAACACAACAACAACCGCTTTGCCCCAAGTTGGCATTAGTGGGGCTTGTGGTTTATTGGTGGGTGCCTTATCCGGCTGCATGTTGTGCTCTGGGTTCATTGGGTGTTGCGCTTTTTTCTTGTATGGGCCAGTTTACCGCAGCCGCAATTGCGCTTAAAGCCACACAAATCCACCACACCAGTGTGTAGCTGCCCGTGGCATCGAATAACAGGCCACCCAGCCAGCCACCCACAAAAGCACCAATTTGGTGGAACATAAACACAAGGCCACCCAGCATGGACAGGTTTTTCACCCCAAACATGGCTGACACGGTGCCCGTGGTCAACGGCACAGTTGATAACCACAGCACTCCCATGCAGGCTGCGAACAAATACACGCTCCAGGTGCTCAAAGGCGCCAGTACAAAGGCCACAATCAACAAGCCACGCAAGCTATAAATGCCGCTCAGCAACATGGGCTTTCTGAATTTTCCACCCCACAAACCGGCCAGGTAGCTGCCCAGAATATTGAACAGACCAATCAAGGCCAATGCTGTACTTCCAGCGCTGGCGGGTATGCCGCTGTCTTGCAGGTAGCTTGGAAGGTGTACGCTAATAAACAATATCTGAAAGCCGCACACAAAATACCCTACGCTGAGCATTAAAAAAGCGCGGTGTCGCATTGCTTGTCCCAGACTGGCCCACATGCCCAATTCTTTTTGCTCGCCCAGTTCCCTTTGCCTGGCCGAAGAGTTGAGGTTTTCGGCACTGCAGCGTGCATCGTCAGTTTTTAGGGTCTTGGCTTTTTTGGGTTCAATCAATTGCCAGGCCAAAACCACAATAATTACGGCAACACAGGCCATTATGCTGAGTGCGTAAGACCAACCAACCTGGTTGATTAAAAACAGCCCACCGGGTAAAAAAGCAAACTGCCCGAGAGAGCCCAAAGCCATTGAAATACCCATGGCCATGCTGCGTTTTTCAGGGGGCATGGCGCGGCTTACCGCACCAAATACCACCGGGAAGGTGGTGCCGCTTAAACCCAGGCCTATGAGAATGCCAGCGCTTAAGGTCAGCATGCCGGGGCTTTCAACCGTGGCCATTAAAAACAAACCCAATGTGTACATGGCACCACCAAGAATCATGGTAATGGCCGAACCCAGGCGATCAGCCATTCTGCCGACAAACGGTTGTGCTACCCCCCACACCAGGTTTTGCATGGCAATTGAAAAGGCGAATACTTCACGACCCCATTCGTTGCTCAAACTCATGGGTTGTAAAAAAAGCCCGAATGAATGCCGTATGCCCAGCGAGATGGTCATGATGAACGCGCCGCACCACAATATGGTGAGTGGTGATACTGCCTTGTGGGGTGGTATTTTCATGGTATGTGTTTATTAAGGTTTGATGTAAGCAAAGCGTTGTTGGGTTGCCGTTGGTGTAGGTGTGATACACCACTTTAGAGGTACCGTCCTGGGGGCTGATTCATTTCTCGGGTACCACGCTTTGTGCGTTGGCACTACTTAGGTTCAGCATGCTCGCAAGCCACGCCAGCAGGGCATTTTTGCCAAAAAATACTTGCATTCGTGTCTCTGGTTTCGATTGATGAATTCCTTTCTCTACCACGTCATGGTGGGGTTGTTGAGATGACTCCTTAGAGGGATGTTTAACCCATGCGTTGATCAGATACTAGTTGGACCAGAGTTGCAAAGGATGAGCAAAATTATGAACCCCAACACCGCATTAAACACCGTTTCGGCGGTGAGTAAAATTGGTGTTTACGTGGCCGTGGCCTTGGGCGCTGTTGCTTGTTCTGCCTTGAATCCGAACGGGGAAATGAAGTCATTCAAAAGCAAGATTAAGCCGCCAGAACTGACTGCACCTGACATCACTGATTCAAGCGGTACTGTTTCGCAGCGAACCCTTCCAATTGAGCGTTTGCCTTCGGATACTTTCTGGGTACGCCCCCAGATGTCGGCGGGGCAGTTACCCTACGTGCAGGTCAGAAACTTGTCTGTGACTGAGCGGGGATTGTTCGATGTATTGCAAATCATTTTCGCTGAAACCAACCTGCCACTGAGTTTTGAAGGCGGTGCCGATGCGGCGTCCCGCTATGGCGTTGTCACTCTGAATAACCTGAATGGTGATTTGTCCAGCGTGATGAATCAGCTTGGCGAGATCATGGGTTTTTTCTGGACGGTCTCTGATTCTGGCGTGCTGCGCATCATGCCTGAGCAACAATTTGTTGTGACCATGCCCCCAGTGTTGAATGAAGACAGCATGGCTGGTGTTACCAACACCATGCAGTATCTTGGCGCAAAAGATGTTTACCTGGATCGAATCAATCGTTCGCTGGTATTTCGGGCTAACCGCCGCGCTTTGAACGACATAAAAAGTTACATGGAGAAAGCTCGTGCAACCCGCTCCCTGATTGTGTACGACATGAACGTGTTGCAGGTTGATTTGAATGACACCTCCAACATGGGTATTCGTTGGGAGCTATACAAAACCGGAACCGGTATTAATACAGCACCCGATTCCGGAATTGTTGGTGGCAGTGCAAGCCCGGATCTAAGCCGGGTAACCCAGGTAAGCCGCTCCTCAACAGGTATTGAAACACTTATTTTTGGCGAGAATTTCTCGACCAATTTTTTACTGGATTTTCTGCGTTCTCAGGGGGATGTAAAAACACTAAGCCAACCCAAGATTGGCCTGATGAATGGCACCAACGGTAACATCCGTGTAGGGCAGTCCACTACATTTGTTTCCCGTGTGGGCTCACAAATTGTGAACGGTGTTGCGCAATCAACTGCCGATACGCAAAACCTGCGCACGGGTCTTGAGGTCTCGCTAACAGGCGAGTCTCATGACTCCACAATTTATACCCGAATCAATATTTCAATCACTGAACTGTTGGCCTTGAAGCGTTTTACTGCGCTGGGTGTTGATTTAAATCTGCCAGAAGTGGCGGATCGAGAATTGAAAACCCAGGTGCGCTGCAGGCCAGGCGACACGATTTTATTGGGCGGAATAACCGTGTCGCGTGCCCAAGACGACTCGCAGGAAGGTTTGGGTATTTTCAGTAAAGTGAAGAGTACCAAGCAAACTGAATTGGTGGTGACTATTCGACCGCGCCTGTTGATGTTTGATGATCCCCAACAGGCAGCCCAAAACTTTCGAACCGAACCACGCATTGAACCGGCCGTTCGCAAAGAAAAGCCCTTGCTGCCGGTTGAGCCCAAACAAACGCCGGAAATCGAAGTTGATCCTGTTGCACAACAGCAGCTAGCACCCGAAAAGCCTGGAGCACTGCGTTTGTCCATGCGACTGGGAACAACTCCACGGCCTGCTCAAATGTTGTCTAAGCTTGGCCAAGTAAAACCCTGAGGTCAGTATGAAACAAGTCATTCAGCCCGGTTTGATATTTCTGTTGCTTGCGGGCACGTTGCCCGCCTGCGTATATGGCCAGACGATTGCCAATCCTTTGATTCGTCCTGCTCTTTTAACAGAAAGCGGTCAACCCTCAACCCCTGCATCAGCCACAGGAAATTCTTCACAAGTCGAATCCCAGCAGGGCGATTCCGAGGAGCTTCGTCGTCAGGCCGCTCGGCGAATTACCCAGGAGGATTTGAATATTCAGCAACAGGCGTTGAATTCTCCTGTGGTGCCGATTGGATTGGTCAATCTTTTTTCCAATATGCAGGTGACAGCGCATATTCAAAACGCAATCGTCATGCGCAAAGTCAGCAATGAACAGGTGCAGGCTCCGGTGGTTGCGGCAAGTCCACCAAGTACAAATGGCCAGCCAGCGCAAGAAGCTCAGTCAAGTGCTGTTAAAAATGTGTCCCGTTCAACAGCTGTTATTCGCCTTCGTGTTGGTCAGGTAGTTAATGTGGCTGGTTATTCGGTGCGTGCCAAGGTGACTGGTCAGGATGTAACAGTGGATTGGTTAAGCGACAAAGGCAGCTGGGTTAATGTATTTTTCGGCGCGCTTGAATCGAGCAACGGCGGAATAGCTCAGGTGCCGACCGATTCGCAACTGCTAGAAGTTGATACCGAAGCCTTCGATTACCTCGTTCCGAAGTTGAACAGGCAGACGTTTTCATCGAACGCCCCAGGTGGTAATCAGCAAGGCAATTTTGGTTCAGGCTTTGGCGGTGGTGGTGGGGTAAACCAGGGGTTTGGTCAACCCGGTTTTGGCTCATCAGCGCCTTTCTAGCAGCGAGCACGGCAGCACACCATGAAAAGTACTGAAAGTGATTTGACTCAAGCCGGGCTGGACGCTCACCAGTTATCCATGTTGCGCCAACAACATGCGCATTTGCGCTCCGAGGGCCGTTCTACAGATTTGTCGAGCCTCGCGCTGCGTTCGCGTTTCATCAACAGCGATGACCTGAAAGACGATGATTTAGAGAGTGACCAAGGTATTGTCGGCGACCATTTCACGCTTCAAACAATTTTGCCGCTTGAGTATTGCCGCCGATTTACTTGTGTACCTACTGAATTTTCCAAGGGTGTGTTGACGTTGAAGTGCGCGCAACCCTTAAGTACCTCTCAGAGAAAGCGGATCCAGGATGCACTGAGAACATCGGTTCAGTCCCTGCGCGTATTGCCTGCCAGCCGGCAAGAGGTTTTCGATGTGCTCATGCGGATTGAGCAGTCAGGTTCAGTCAACGGCTTGATTTCGGTTTTAAGGTCGGATGGGTTGGAAGCCGGGCGCCTGCGCGGCCTTGTGTACGCAGTGTTAAAAGAAGCGCTTTCACTGAAAGCAAGCGATATTCACCTGAGCCGAAAATCAGACCCCGATGCATGGATTGCCTATCGTGTTGACTCAGTGATGCGTCAAACCCATTTGCTGCCTGAACTGCTGATGCAATCGTTGGTGGCTCGAATCAAAATTGAAGCGGGCATGGATGCATCAAACAATCGCACTGCACAAGATGGTCGCTTGACTGTTGAGCACGAGGGCCGGGTGGTGGACTTCCGTATTTCGACTCAACCATTGGTGGATGGTGAATCACTGGTACTTCGAGCGCTTGACGTGTCGTTGTTGCCAAGCCTTACAGCCTTGTTTCCTGGTCAGCCCAAAATGATGGGTTTGATTCGTGGCATTACTCAACAAAGCGGTAAAACTGGTGGCCTGGTGTTTATTTCCGGCGCCACGGGCTCTGGTAAAAGTACAACACAGTACACGGTGGCTTGTGGTTTTCGCCGCGACTCCATGAATATCATCACGGTTGAAGACCCGGTTGAGTACATTTTGCCTTTCGCCAAGCAAATTCAACTTCAGGCTTTGGTTAAACAAAAGGCGATTGATCTTGAGCGATCCATCTTGCGTCAAGATCCCGACATCCTGATTTTTGGTGAAATTCGTGATGCAGATTCTGCCCGCGCAGCGCTGGCGTTTGCCGAAAGTGGTCACTTGGTTATCTCCACCATTCACGCCAACAGCGTAATTCAGGTAACTGAACGTTTTTTGTCAATGATCGATTCGTCACATCGATCGGATTCTGAATTCCTGATTGCGCACTTTTTGCGCATGATTATTCACCAGCGCTTGATGCGCCGTTTGTGTTCTTGTGCCAAACCAATGCACAACGATGAAATCGAAAACATTAACCCCAGTATTTCCACTTTGACCGGCGGTTTGATTGAAGCCCGGCCTGGCTTGAAAAAGAAAACAGGTTGTACCCGCTGCCTTGGCACTGGATATTCCGGCCGTGTAGCCGCCCATGAAACTTTGCATATTCCTGCCGATCAGGCCATGCGTGCAAAGTTTGTACGTGCATTCAAAAATCACGAGCTGGAATTGCCGGTTGATTTGCGTGAGGAAAACGGCGTGGAATACACCAGCCGTTTACAAACTTTGCAAACGTTGATGGATCAGGGCTTGATTGATTGGCCCAGCGTGGCCCAGCTTTTCGGTGTGGCGGAGTAAACCATGGCCATTGTCAACTACAGGGTTTTTTACCTGGCCCCGCAAATGCTGGATGCGACCGCAAGACCCGATGAACGTTTGAGTGGCTACTTCCGTCATGAATTGGTTATTACTGCATCTCGCAAACGCGAGGCCATACAGCAGGTAATTGATCGCGGTGGTGTTGTTCTCGACATACTTGAAGTACGTTCCAAAGGCCTGCTCCAAAGGTTATTTGGGGTCAAAGTTAGCCGTGGTTACAAACAAAAATTTTTACAGGCGCTTGCCTTCAATGTTCGGTCAGGTTTGTCACCCGAGAAGGCTTTGGAGCAAGTGATTCTGGGTGAAGTGGGTGAACAAAGGCTGGTATTGAACCAAGCCTTGAATGCGCTGCGCCAGGGGTTCGGGTTTGTGCAGTCACTTGAATTGCTGGCGTGGTTTGACGATTCGACACTCGCCGTGTTGAGGGCAGGTGAATCGGCTGGTCAGTTAAGTCAGGCATTGGAAACAGCGGTGGGTTTTTATGAAAAAGGATCCGCCACACTGAAGCTGATGTTTGGCGCAGTAACCTGGACTGCGCTGGATTTGATTATGGCGGTGTCCACTGTAGTCGGTATGCGATTTGGGCTGATTGAGCAGCTAAAAACTACCCCCTTGATGAGTGAAGACCCCGTCAAAATTGAGCAGTTTAATAATTCCCTGTTGTTGGCTGAGCATGTGAATAACGGCTTGCTTGCGTTTTCATTTGTGTTTGCATTGGTGCTCATTTACTTCACCATGCTTGTGTTGTCGCCCGATCCAAAAACCAGAACGCAAGCATTCGGCATGCTGGAAAAGGTGCCCGTGATTGGTGAGCTTCTTATTTCATCTGGCATGGCTGCCACCACCCGTGTACTGGGTTCCCTGTTAACAGGCGGAGTGGTGTTTCTCAACGCCGTGCAAATTGCGCGCAAGGGCACCATAACCCCAACAATTAGCCGTTTTTGGGAAGACATTATTAACAGAACAGAAATTGGCGAACAGCCTGCCAGCGCATTTAATCACATGCAGCTGGACAGCAGTGAACGCCTATTGATTCGCGCGCACAAAGATCAGGCGCAGCTTGCCGAATGCTTGGCCTCTATTTCTCAAACACGCGAAGAAAAGGCCAATTCTGCGGCGCGCAAATTTGCTGTTCTCGCATTCGTGGGTTCCCTGCTGTATTCCGGCATTGCCGTGCTGTTTAGCTTGGCTGTGGTGTATTTGCAAAACGAACTGGTGCTGTCAGGAGCGTGACCTTGGATAAACAAGTCAATCTGAAAACGATTTATTCCAATTTAATCGCTGGCCGGCTTCCCGTAGGCAGCGCAAGTGCAAAGCGTGTTGTTGAAAACCATGCATACGCCTTGTTAGGCACCAATCGCCTGCACACCTACTTTATTGAGCGTGCGGGTTTTGTGTACTACTTTGCAATTGAAAGCCAGTTTATGGCTTCGGCGCCAGGTTTTACGTTGCCATTTGTGGATGTATTGCCCGAAGGCCCTTTGTACCAGGGCGATGCAGTTTACCTGCTCAATGGCGGCGATTTTTCCGTGGCACTCATTCTGGAAAGCGGCAGCATGCGCTTGCTGTGCAACGATGTTGATGCGATTAAAGACTACCTCATTGATTTCGACTTGCAGATTATCGAAATTGCCAATCGCGGCGGCAGGCCACTGACCAGTGTTCCGCAGGCTATTCAAGGTATTTCAGAGCGAATCAGTGCCTGGTTGATGAAAGGCTCCCTGGCTGTTCTCATGGTTTCACTGGTTGGTTTTGTTGCCATACAAGTAAGTAACACCTTGCTTAACCAAAGTACGGAAACATCGTTGAATGCCAGGGCCGTAGAAAATGATCTTAACGCCACACTAAAAAAACTGAGTGTTCAACAGCCCCTGGCTCGTCAAATTTCACGAATTCAAATCGTGTCGGCCACCGTAGTGCGTTCGGGTGGGTGGATACAGTCCTATCGCCTTGTGGGTGAAGACGATGAAGCCTTTGAAATTGTGCTGCCAAGCTGGGTTAGTCAGGATTATCTAGATTCGCTGGGGCGCAACGGGGTAATCACCGATCTTAGGGATGTAGAAGGTTTGCTGACAGTCCGTAAAGAAGGTAAGAAGGGGAAAAAATCGTGAAACTCGACTTTAAAACGGATTCTTCTTTGTTGATGACCGAAGTCAGCCGAATGCTCGGCCTGGCACCGATTTTCACCATGATGATAGCCGTGATCATGCTTGTTCTGCTTGTGTTTTCGGTGCAGGATTTTATGACCGAGGCACAAAAGGAAAAGAAAAGCCTGGAGTTGCCAAGTTTTACCTTAAACAAATCGCCCGTGGGCAAAAAGATTTATGAGGATTACTCGGTCGTGTTGGCGCGATTAAGCCCACATGTTGCAGTCAGCCCGGAAAAGGATGGCATACGAATTTCAATCACTGACCCGGCCAGGTACGCCGAATTCATGTTTGTACTGAACAGCGTGCAGGGTGTTTCTAAAGATGTGGTTTGGACCGCCAAGGAAATTTGCCTGGCAGATTGTGGTGGCACCGCTTCAACGGCATTAGTCAGCGGAATAATCGAGAAGGTGGACGTTAAATTGAGGGGACCTGAAAATGAATGACATGCACAGCTTGAACGATGAGTTTGCACGGGCTGCCCCCGAGCAGGTTGCAACAGGCAAGTTGAAGGGGCTGCACAAAATAATATTGGGTGCCGCAGCGCTTGCGCTTGCCGGAGTAGTTGGGTGGGCTGGTGTGACTGTGTTTGGCGAATCCGCACAAGGCAGGTCTGGCGTTTCTCCTTTGGCCAATGCGAATGCAGCCGCAAGCGGCAGCGACGTGGTGTTGGCCAGCATCGACGGCATGAAAATTACCGAGATGGAAGTGGCTGGGCTGTTGCAACAGGGCGTTGATAAAGCGATTGTGATTGATCGCTACATTAACAAGGTTATTGCGGCTGAACTGGGCCGCGAAATGTATGCCGAGGAAGCCAAGGCAACCCTGCAGGCTGCTGAGCGCGAGGTATTGTCAACACTGTACACCACACGTCGCCTCGACGAATTGCGCAAGGCGGTAAGTGATGACGAGGTTAAAAGCTATTACAACGCCAATGTGCTGGATCAAAACTTTCAGACGTGGAAGGTGAGTTACTACCTGAGTACTGATGAGGCAGACGTTCAAAAAACATTGGCCAGCCTGAAAAAGGGCGACAAGGAAGCCGAGGCGCAACTAAAACCCCTGATAGAGCAGGGCGATGGATACGCTGCGGCTGCGGCCCTGCCCTACAACTTGGGGCGCGTGGTTTCAAAAATGAAAAAGGGCGAATACAGCGATGTGTTGCAGCTTAGAAATGGTTTGCTGGTTTTGAAGGTAGAAGACAGCAAACAATTAAAGAAGCCCACCGTGGACGAATTGAAACAAGACATTATCCAAGCACTTGCGTTGCAAAAGTTCAATGAAGAATTGGAACAAGCTCGCAAAAAGGCCAAGGTGGAACTTGGCTGAATCTTTCACATTGAACCAACAAAAGCTTGACGTATTAAGGAGAAAATCATGAGTACATTTTTAAAGTGCCGGGCGATGCATGCCAAAAAATCAGCCCAGTCCGGCTTTATACAGGCGGCACTGTTGTTTGGTATCGCCCTGATGACAGCAGTACTTGGCGGCTTTGCGCTGGCCAACCGCAGCCCCACTTCGCAAACTGATGTAGAGCAGGCTAAAGTGAATGCATCGGTTATTCTTAAGCAAGCCAGCGATCTTCGCGATGGTGTGGCTCGTTATTCCAGTGATTTTGGGTCGTCGTCTGTGTCCAGTACAATGACTTTCGCAGCCACAGGGCCTGCAGGTTTGTTTGACCCTGCTGCCCGCTATGCTTCACCGCAGGTAATGCCTTCTGCCGCATTTGATGTCGCGAACGTGGCTACAGCAGATGATATTAAAGCCCCCAGCGCCTTGGCTGCTGGTCACTGGTACCTGAACAAAGTCACCGCAGGCAACGGGCTCAGTAGTAGTGCTGATGACCCCATGGTTGTACTGCCTTATTTACTTCCTGAGGTTTGCAGGCGCGTGAATACTTTGCTTTACGGCGTTAATACCATACCTGTAGGTACTGGTGCCGCAGCAGACTGGATCGCCGACGCTGATGGTGGCATTTCAGGCGTGGCAGGTGCTGCAGGTTGGCCAGAAGGTTGTGTTCAAACCAGTGACAGCCGCTATGTTTATTTCAAAACAATCCAGGAAAACTAATCTTTTATTGTTTTTTAAACCCTCCATCGAACCTCGGCCCTAATTTGGCCGAGGTTTTCTTTTTCGTAACCCAAGCTAGGGATACGTACCTCTTTTCTTCATGCCGTTAAACAGTTGTATGGCGTAATCCGCCAGCTAAAACAGGTTTAAACAAAATGAACAGGTGGCAACTAACAAAAAAACAGGCTGGCTTCGTCGCTTCCTATCTGATTTTCGGGATCGGCTTGTTGGCCGCAGTGGGTATTGCATATGGCCGCTTGAGCACGGCAAATGAACAGGGGCGGGTTGTGCAGCAAACTGTTGAAGATGTGGCCAGTCAGCTTGAAATAATCCGCGGCAAAGTGTTGCTATGCGGCGCAGTGTATCCCGATGGCGATCATGGTCAGTTCAACGCCCGGCATGCCTACCCAGCGCCCGCAACAATGGGTAACCGAGACTTGGTAAACAATGTTCAATGCCCAGGTGCCCCCCCCGGGCAGCAGCAGTTGGTACACATGCCAGACGGTGTGCCCATGCCGCAAAGCCCGCCTGAATTTAATCCTTGGATGTATGAGCATACCGAGACCAACGGTATTCGGTTGAGGCTGGATCCCCAAGTTAACGGCGGCGCATTAAACGCCCGAACTCGCTTGTTAAGACAGTACCCCAACACTGCCGTGCTGGATGGCGATGAAATTGTGTTCACGATTTTGAATTAGAGGCCGCTATGAAGAAACTGCTCACAATGCATGGCCAAGTTGTACGTTTTCAAGAACGTATGTTGGTATCAGCGGTTCGGAAAGCCATTCCTTATTTGCTGGGCCTTGGTTTGGGGTTGTCGACAGTGCAAACGGCATATGGTGTCAGCGGAGAATCATCCGCTGCTTTTACTGCAACACAGCTGGTACGCCAGTTCACTTTAAAAAATACGGTGGCCCAAGTAAGCATGGGAATGCAAGGCCTAGTGACTGAAGTCAACGGCGAACAACGCGCTCCGGGCATGGGGGAACGTCCAGCTGGTTTTCCATTGGATATGGGTTCAGTGCCTGCTGCTGCCAACCTGCCCCGGCGCGACGGTGCTGGCCGCCCACTGGGCTATTGTGCTTGGGACAACGCATCCTCGGTAACTACAGCAACACACAATGCAGGCCTTGGCGTTGCAAATCCTTTGGTGTATGCCGTGGTATCGCCTGGTTTGAATGGCAGTATGCAAACTACCTGTGCAGATATATTGGCCACTGGCGTTGGTGTTGGGGATGACTACGTACAGGTTGTCGCAGCGATGGCGGTTTCCAGCGCATCGTACAAAAGCTCTGTGAGCACGTTTGCTAATTTGCCAGCAGGTGAAGAAGGCGACATACGCTTAGTACGCGACAGTAACAAACTATACAGCTACGATTCAGTCTTGGGCTGGAAACCCGTACAGGCCGGTCCTTTTGAAGCGGACGCAAGCGGAGGTGCAGGCGCCATTGCCTACACCACAGGCAAAGTAACAGTGGCAGATTTTCAGGCCACCACAGCTACACTAACCGGTGCGTTAACGGGTACCAGTGCTACGTTCAGTGGAGCATTGACAGCCAACACACTTACGGGCAATGGCAGTGGGCTAACCGACCTGAATGCATCCAACTTTACCTCAGGCGTAGTGAGCCCGCAATTTGGCGGCACAGGTGTGAATGGCGCAGCCGCAGCCAACGGCACCCTGCTGATTGGCAACGGCAGCGGTTACAGCCTCGGCACACTCACCGCAGGTACAGGCATTGGGGTGTTGAATGGCGCAGGCAGCATAACGATAAGCAACACGGGTGTTACATCACTCGCGGGCACTGCGAATCAGGTGAACGTATCAGCCAGTACAGGCGCGGTTACCTTGAGTTTACCGCAAGACATTGCCACCACCAGTACTCCCACCTTTGGTGGAATGATGCTCAATGGTGGCCTGATGGGTACCACAGCCACCTTCAGCGGCGGGGTAACAGTGGATTCACTCACCGCCCAGCGGCTGAACATTGGCACATCGGCAGGAGGAGTCACCAACCCCAACCTGATTATTGGCAACGGGGCCATGCCTGGTACGCAAAGTGGCAGTGGCGCAAACACCGCTGTAGGTATCAGTGCCCTGGCATCCAACACAACGGGTTTTAGTAATACCGCCACTGGTCTTCGTTCGATGATGTTCAACACAATTGGCCATGGCAATTCTGCGGTTGGTTACCAAACCCTGTACAACAATACGACAGGTATTGACAACGTTGCGATGGGTTATGCGAGTGGTTTGGGTAACACCATAGGTAGCGCCAATACCTCGTTGGGCGGGTATGCTGGTATGAGCAATGTGAGCGGAAGTCGGAATACTTTTTTAGGATACAGTGCTGACTCCGTGACTGGTGCATTAAGTTACGCCACAGCGATTGGTGCAGATAGCCGTGTAGCCACCAGCAACACGATTGCCTTGGGCCGCAACAGCACAGCTGATCAAGTGGTGATTGGTACAGACACCCGTAACGATACCTATGCCAACACCAAGCTGTATGTGAATGGCGTAACCAATTTGAACGGCGATTTGCGCGGCACCACAGCCACTTTTTCTGGTGGTGGTGCAGCAACTCCACAGGTGTTGGCTGGTTCTTCGACAGCAAATTACATAGCATTGCTGGGTAACGCCAGCGCAGGCGCCTACAACCCCAATACCCAGGCGGGCGACAATGTGATTTTTTTCTCCAATGGTGCAATTAACACTGGTCGCCTTGTTTTAGCACCTTGGACAAGCTCCGAAGTGGCTATGAGAATGACAACCGCTGGTACCACATTCAATGGCGGCGTAACCGTAGATTCAATCGGCGCTCAGCGCCTGAATTTGGGTACGAATGCAGGTGGTGTTGCTTTCCAAAACGTAATTATTGGCAACAACGCCATGCCCGGTGCGCAGGGTGGTGATGGTGGCAATACAGCAATTGGCCAGAGTGTCCTGACATCCAATACTTCGGGTAGCTTCAACACCGCAACTGGTCTGCAAGCGCTTTTATATAACACCACCGGTTTTAACAACAACGCAACCGGCGTGAATGCGCTAATTAGCAACACCACGGGTTACGGTAACGTTGCGATGGGCCGGGACGCCTTGGTTGCCAATACCACTGGTGCCTACAACACCGGCCTGGGTCAGTCCGCGGGTTATATAAATACCGCCGGTAACTTCAATACTTTTTTGGGTTTCGGCGCCACTTCAACCACTGGTGCACTAAGCTATGCCACGGCGATTGGTGCAGACAGCACCGTAGCCACAAGTAACACGATTGCCTTGGGTCGCAATAGCACAGCTGATCAAGTGGTGATAGGAACCGATAGCCGTAACGACTCCGTTGCCAACACAAAACTGTTCGTCAATGGAAACACCCACTTCAACGGTGCTGTGCAGGTTGCCAGTGCGGTGAACTTCAACGAAGTACTTGGTGACAAGTTGAACCTGTGGGGCGGTTATGGTTTTGGAATTAACAACAGCAACCTGACCGCATATATACCTGGCGCAGGCCAAAGATTCAGCGTGCGTACAGGTGGTAATTTCAACGGAACCGAAGTGTTTTCAGTAAGCGGCGCAGGCAACATGTACCTGGCGGGCAGCATGGTGTCAGACCTGAATGTGAGCCAAGGCTATGCATTGAAGTTTGCTCATGGTAATCAGCTGGATGGGAACGACGGTAAAATTGGCGCAGGGCTGTTCGCCGAAGGTTTGAATATTATTGGCGTACAAACAAACCCAGGCGCTGGGCGTAAAGTCAGCGTTTTCGGTGATATGAATTTGTATGGAAATTTCTCTGCGAATCAGATATCCGCAAACTCAATCGCTACGACTTCTTTGAGCACAAACTCCCTTTCAGTGAACGGCTCCGCTGCTTTCACCGGCAGTTTAAATATTCCAACCAATCAAGCGATACAGTTTGGTGGCGTATTTGAATCAACTGATCCAGTGGCCATTCATAGGGTCAGCTACACAGAGGACCGCACCGCACTGCGAATCATCATCGGCGACAATCTGAATACTTTTGGAACTGGTGGTGATGAATTGCAGGTTGGTGTCACGAACTTGGGCGACACCAACCTTTTCGCTTTTACGCCCACATTCAGGGTTGCTGGAAATGGTGACGTCATTGCGAGTGGTTACGTTCAAGCCACGGCGTTTAACGTCAGTTCAGATCGCCGGTTGAAAAATAACATTGCCGTGCAAGATACAGATTCGATGCTAGATCGTTTGGGCAAGATCAACACTTACAGCTATGGCTACACTGCGAACCCCGAAATTGGCCGTCGTATCGGTGTAATTGCCCAGGAATTGCAAAGTCTTTTCCCCGAAGCCGTGGCCACACGTGCCGATGGCATGTTGTCTGTCGATTACAACGCCTTGGGCGCCATGGCCGCTGCAGGTGTTGGTCAGTTGAATAAAAAGTTTATCGGCCTGGATAAAAAAGTAACAGAGCAGGGCGAAAAGCTGACCCAACTCGATGCCAAAGTTTCGGGCCATAACACCCGAATTGAAGCGCTCGAGGGTTGGAAAACCGATGCTGTTGCGCGCATGGACAACATGCAAAGCGCCATTGACCTGAACATTCAAAAAATTGCGGACAATGCAGTGGCCATTCAAACCAACGCCAAAGCGATTGAGCGGCTTGACGATGCATTGCTCACCCTGGATGGCACAGTCAAAGGCAACACCGAGGCGATTGGTAATATCAACGCACGTTGGGCACGCAACTTCAGTGCATCTGAAGATGGTTCGCTGTTGACTGTAAACGCAGTGGAACTAAAGGTGAGCAATTTTACCACTCAAAAAATGCGAGCCAACTCTGTTTACACCCAAAGGCTTGAAGCTGAAATAGCAAAAATTGCCGAACTGGAAGTTAATAACCTGCGCACCAACAGCGCCGTGGCTAACACCGTACAGGCCGAGCAGGTTAATACCGGTTCTGTGCAAGTGTATGCTGGGGTTGGAATGCCAGCGTTGTTGTTTGCCGCCAAGGCTGATGGGCACTACACCGTCAGCACCAGTGCGTTAGATGGCAGTTATGCCACAGCCACTGTAATTGTGAATGCGGGGCAGGCGCAGGTTATTCCTGCGGCCAGTAAGGGAATTGAGCTGATGGCCGAGGGCAATATGGTGAAAGTGATCGCCGCCGGCAAGACAATCAAAGCCAGCTGGATTAAGATGGGTTGATGAATTCGCGAATTGGCTGGTTGACAATCAATCGGTTTCGGGTAAGGTTGAGTTCCTCAACCCCGCGCGCGCAAACAACATGGCAACAAAAATGGAGGCCTTCCCGGCCCCGGATCAAATAAAAAACGCAGCACCCAAAACAGAAGAACTGCAAACCGAAGAATTGGCTGAACTGGCAGCTGTGGATCCCGGCCTTATTAAGCAGGCCCGCCAAAAGCAAACTGTGCTTGTCACGGGGCATGCAGGCTTCATTGGCTTTCACACAGCGAAGGCACTGCTGGAGCGCGGAGACAAAGTGATTGGCTTTGATTCCCTGAACAGCCACTACGACACCCGGCTTAAGCGCGAACGCCTCACCATGCTGGATGAAATTGCAAAGGCCACTGGCAGCAAATACCACACAGTGCGTGCCGACCTTTGCGACAGCACGCAATTGCATGAATGCCTTGAAACTTACAAGGTACAGCGGGTTATTCATTTGGCAGGGCAAACCGACAAATTTTTATCGCACGACAAACCCGCCGAGTGCGTTCAAAACAACATCAACAGTTTTGTATCGCTGCTGGAAGCATGCAGGCATTTTAAAATTCACCATTTAACCTACGCCAGTAGCCATGCTGTTTACGGTGCGGGTTTTCAAAAGCCCATGAGCGAACGCGACAGTGCCAACCACCCTCAGCGGTTGGATGCAGCAACCCAGCGTGCCTGCGAGTTAATGGCGCATTCTTACAGCCACTTGTTTAAACTGCCAACCACAGGTTTGCGGTTTTTTTCGGTGTACGGCCCGTGGGGCAGGCCAGATTCCGTGCTGTTTGCTTTCACCAAGCGAATTCTGGAAGGCAAGCCCATTCAAATTTACAACGACGGCAGCAACACCCGCGACTACACCTATATTTCTGATTTGGTTGAGGCTGTATTGCGCGCAAGCGACACCCCGGCCGAGCCTAACCCTGTTTGGCTGGTGGAAGCACCCGACCAAGCCACCAGCAATGCCCCTTGGCGAATATTGAATGTGGGCAACAGCTTGCCCGTGTCGATTGAAGAATTGATCGCAGCGCTTGAACATGCGCTGGATAAAACCGCGATCAAGGAATACATCACAGGCCCAATTCTTGAAAAAAGCCAAAGCTGTGCCGATGTTAGCGCCTTGCAACAGGCCACCCAGTTCAGGCCTTCCACCCAGTTGGCTCAAGGTATTGCGGAATTCGCGGCCTGGTACCGCATGTACCATCAGGTGTAAAAAGGTGTAATACCGCTCAGTGTTAACTTAGTGTCGCCAATCCGACACTATCGGTACATCTAATTCCTGTCATCTTCCAGTAACAAGAAGATACAAACACAAATCCACAAGGCCCTTGTTCAAACAGGGCGGAGATGGCAGGAGACTCTCATGACTGTAGTGCCCTTCAACAAACTGTTGTCAGTCGCTTTTATTTGTGCCACTTTGGGCCTCGCAGCCTGCGGCAGCGACGACACCCCAACGGCCGTGGCTGGCCCAGGCAACAACCCCACCAGCCCCAACCAGCAGACTGAAGTGGCCACCGTTGTGGTCGCTAACTTTCAAAACCCCGATGCAGTACAGCGGCAGTTCACCGCCACAGCCTGTAGCGACAATGCAAACCAGCCACGCGCGGGCGGCAACAGCTACAGTGTCAACTTGCAATCAGCCAGCGGGCACAACATTGCATTTACCGTGTTCGAACCGGCAGAATTCAATTGCAAACTGGGTAACCCGCTGGTGCTTGAAGGTCACGGCTATGGTGGTGCACGTGCCACCAGCCCACGTGGAATCATGAACGATTTGATTCAGGCTGGCGCAGGCGTAATCAGCATTGACCAACGCGGGTTTGGTGAAAGCGGTGGCACTGTGCGGGTTCTTGATCCCGATTTTGAAGGGCAAGACTTGCTCCAAATTTTGGATTGGGCCGAGAACAACCTGGACTGGTTGCGCTACGCCAGCGCCAATCCTTCAAACAAGCAAACCGCAGGCAACCGCAAATTCAATATGGTTGCAGGTGCCACGGGTGGCAGCTACGGTGGTGGCTACCAGTTGTTGATTCACAACATCGATCCACTCAAGCGCCTGGACGCGCTAACGCCCGACATTGCCTGGAACGACTTACGTTACAGCTTGAACCCCGGTGGTGCGTATGGCATTCAAAACTTTGCACCAGCCGAGGGCAATATCAAACCCACCGGCACGGTAAAGTCGGGCTGGGCATTGTTGTTGGTGGCAGGTGGTGAAAGCGGTTCGCTGCAACCCAAACTGCAAGCTGGCAACCCCATGGCTTTGCAAACCAGTGGGCAAGACGCTCTAATTCGCGAAACTTTGTTGCGCGGTGCCACAGCCAACCGTTTTCCGGCAGGTGCACTTGAGTTTTTCCGATACCACAGCCCTAGTTACTGGTGCGATACCGAGGCACCTGGCGCACAAACCTTCCTGCAAAGTGAAGTGGTGCCAGGCTTGGCCCAGAAAAAGCCTGACCCCGTTGACATTCTTTTTACCCAAGGATTCAGGGATACGCTGTTTAATTTTAACGACGCATTCCACAACTTCGGTTGTTACCGCGCGCTGGAAGACGAGCAGGGCAAGAAGGCCGATGTTCGTCTGCTTACCCACCAAAGTGGTCATATTTTGCCATTGTCGCCTTCGATGGTGCCTGGCCTTGCTGACTTGGCAGAGCAGGGCGCACAAAATGGTTTGAATGAAATTGAATTCCAGAAACCTGCTGGCCCTTTTGCCTGTGGCGCACTAAGCATTCCTGAGGCGCAGTTCGCATTTCTAGTTGAAAAGCTGTTCACGCAGCAAGAAGTGGCAGCCATTAAAAACAGCAGCCAATCCAACGCTTTCTCAACTTTGGCTGCTAGCAAAGGCAAGGTTTGCCTTAGCCTGAATGACGATGTGGGCCAAGTCACAGCCACTGAAAATGCAGCAGTGTGGGTTGATGAAAGCATCTTATTCACCAAGTTGGGACCGAAGGCCAAAGGGCAGGTAACCAACAGCAATATTCAGCCCGTTGCGATTGATTTCACCCCGGGTGCCGACCCTTTGAATGCACTGAGCAGTGCAGCAACTGGTGTTTTGCGTTATCCATTTGCACCTGCGGTTATGCCAATTCAACTGCCTGCAGGCATAAACACTGTGGCCGGTATTCCAACCGCCACATTGGAAATTGCACCACCCGCCGACATGTTAATGAACCCGGTGTGTTCAGAGATTTATTCAGCCACAGCCATGTCGCCATTTGGCTTGGTCGGGCTCGAGCCAGGCTGTGATCCCATGCTGTTCATCGGCCTGGGCGTGAATCGAAATGGTGCATGGCGCCTGATCGACGACCAGGTTACGCCCATTCGCGGCTTCGGCAAGCGCCATGTGGAAATGACGGGCGTGGCCGAACGTTTGGCTCAAGGAGAAACTTTGGGTTTGCTGGTTTATGGGTACCACCCGCAGTATCTGATAACTGGCTCCCGCGACCTTGTTACTCCATTGGTGGCGTTGCGAGGCACCTTGAACTTACCCACCTTGTAAAATTTAATGCCATAATCCGAATACGAGTTAATTATTTGCAGCGCCCACTTATCGTGGGCGCAATTATTTTCAGTACAAATTTCCAGTGAAAAACCAGGCCAAAGCGCAAGCTGTAGAAAATACCCAAGGTGTACGCCCTGCCATGCAGGCGCGCAGCCTTAAAAAACGGCACGACCTGCTGAAAGCCGGACGAAAGCTGTTGCACACACGTGTACTTGAAGAAATTTCCATCAAGGACATTTGTTCCGAGGCTAGTTGCACCGTCGGCTCGTTTTACAGTCGCTTTGAAGACAAAGAAAGTTACTTCGATGCCTTAATCGCCGAAAGTTGCCAGGAATTGCTGATGAGTGCCGCCAGCCAGTTTGATGATCGAAACTGGGTGGGCGTGGGTGGCCAACAAATTTGCGATGAAGTGGTCAGCTTTTTAGTAAGTATTTTTCAGGGTGAATACAGCTCAATTTTAACCGAGGCCTTTATTCGCGAATCCAAAGGCTTCATCGAATCCACACCCATGCGAGACGTGGGTTTTGGTTTTATCTCCACGGTGTCAAAGCCTTTGTTGCCGCACATCGACAGCACTGTTCACCCAGACCCCTTGCGTGCCTTGGCGTTTGCCATCCAGGTGGTGTACGGAGCCCTTCACAACGCCCGCTTGCGCGACTCGGGCCCTGTCAAATTTCGCACTCCAGAATTCGAAACGCGAATTCAGAATGTGGTAAGCAGATACCTCGGAATCAAGTCCTGACAAGCCCTGTAGTGAAATTACTACTAAATTGCGAGTATTGACAATTCGAGCAACATTTCATGTTACTCCGGTGGTACATTTTTAGATAAGGCGCTCTAAATAAACAAAACTGTAATTACGGTTTTATTTTTTCGCAGGCTGCTTTACACTAAGTAAAAATTAGCAAAAAGCATCAACAAAGATGCAACAACCGGAGGTGACATGTCTTACTTTTCTCAAGGTTCCCGAAGTTCCCCACGAAGTTGATTCGTGCCTGTTGCAGGCCGGAACAACTATTCGATTTTTAAGTTGATTTTCCGACATCCTCAGTCTTGGGGCTGTTCGGTATTAGCAGGTGAGTTGCGCCTGCACACTCGACAATTATTTGGGGGCTACATGAACAAACATTCTTTTACTAAAACAAAAACCAGTGTTGCAGTTCGCAACATGATTGCAGTGGGGTTGTTTGCCGCCGCTGTAATGCCCGTGCAAGCAGCTAATTTTCAGCTGGGTGATTTCGACCTGAGCGTGAACTCCACAGTATCCGCCGGTACCAGTTTCCGTATTGAAGGACAGGACCCGGCGCTGGTGTCTGCCAACAATACAACGGCAGGTGGTGTTCGGGGCAGGGGGCTATCAAACACCGGAGATGACGGCAACTTGAACTTTCAGAAAGGCGATACGTTTTCTTCAATTATCAAAGGTGTTCATGATTTTGAGTTGAAGAAAGATAACTACGGTTTCTTCAGCCGTGTGAAGTGGTTCTACGATTACACCCTGAGTAAGAAAGACGTGTTCCACGGCCATGAGCCTACGAGCAACAGGCAAAACCAGCGTCTCGAAGACAGTGGCTTTCATCCATACGCCCGTTTCGATGGCATCGATTTGCTTGACGCATTTGGTTATGTCAACACCACCGTTGGTGGCATGCCACTCGACTTGCGTTTGGGCAAGCAGGTTATTAGCTGGGGTGAAAGCACATTTATTCTCAGCCCGATTGCCGGCCTGAATACAGTAGACGTTTCAGCTTTCCGCCGCCCCGGCGCTGAGTTGAAAGAAGGCTTTACGCCCGCTGAAATGTTGTATGCCAACCTCGGCCTTACCGACACCACAAGCCTGGAAGGTTTTGTACAACTGAAGTGGCGCAAAACAGTGCCCGAAGGATGCGGTACTTACTTCTCGTCATCAGACTTCGCAGCCGATGGTTGCGCACGTCTGGCATTTGGTGGCTCCGCTGCAAGTCCAAGAGATGGTCTTCAATTTGGCTCAACTTTTGTAGGCCGTGTCCAAGATCGCCAGCCCGATGACGGCGGGCAGTTTGGTTTGGCTTTGCGCAGTTACTTCGAAGAACTGGACGCAGAGCTGGGTGTTTATGCCCTGCAATATCACACTCGTTTGCCACTTGCCAGTTTGAGCAAAGGTGCTTTGGGTAATGCGTTTTTTAACCCCAACTTGGCGCCTGGAACCCCAGGCGCAGGTTTTGGAAACACCTTCGGTCCTGGTTCAGGTTCCGGCTACGTCATCGATTACCCTGAAAATCAGCAGGTATTCGGCGCAAGTTTTGCAACCAACGTGGGTGGGTGGGCTTGGTCTGGTGAAGTTTCCATGGCCAAGGATCAAGCCATTCAAATCAATGCGAATGATTTATTGGCTGCAGGCTTGACCAACGGAGCGCCTGGCAGCGCGCCGGCTGCTTTGACTCAGCGAATCAACAGCGCACCCAACAACAGCATTGTGAATGGCTTTGATCGTTTTGATGTAACCCAAATTCAAAACACATTCATCAAAACTTTTGACCGTGCATTGGGTTCAAGCCAGGTGGTGTTGGTTGCAGAAGCCGCTGCCGTATTTGTAGACGATCTGCCAGAAGTGACTACCAGCAACGCAACATCAGGCATTCGCTACGGTCGTCAGGCGGTGTTCGGTTCTGCTGGCGCCAGCCAGGACAAGAATGGTTTTGTGACCGAGTTTGCTTGGGGTTATCGCCTGCGCACGCAAGCCACTTATCGTGATGTGTTCCTGGGCATTGACTTGATTCCAAGCCTGGCTTGGTCTCATGACGTAGATGGTTATTCACCAGAACCTGGCCAGGCGTTTAACGAGGGCCGCCAATCAGTCGGCTTGGGCTTGGGCTTTGAGTTTGATGCAAACACAAAGGCATCAATCAATTACACCACGTTCACCAATGCTGCCAATTACGATGTGCTTCGCGACCGCGACTTCATATCGTTAAGCGCATCCTACTCATTCTAAGAACAGAGACACACTGGAGGAATTTTTATGTTGAAGTTTCAAACAAAACTCACAGCACTGGCTCTGGCAAGCTTGTTTGCTGTGGGCACCGCGCAAGCGGCTGTCAGCGCGCAAGAAGCGGCAAAGCTGGGCACAACCCTGACTGAATTTGGCGCAGAAAAAGCGGGCAATGCAGCTGGTACCATTCCTGCCTACACAGGCGGCCTTACCAAGGCACCTGCGGGCTACAAGGCGGGCCAGCATCTCGTTGACCCATTCGCCAATGAAAAGCCTTTGTTTACCATCACTGGTGCAAATGCTGAACAGTACAAGGCCAACCTGTCGCCAGGCCAGCTGGAAATGCTGAAAAAATACCCCACATTCAAAATGAATGTGTACAAAACCCACCGCAGTACGGCTTACCCAAAGAAAGTTTTGGATGCGGCCAAGAAAAACGCAACCAACGCGAAAACTGAAAACGATGGTAATTCGGTGGTGGGTTTTGAGCAGGCTATTCCATTCCCGATTCCGCAAAACGGTGTGGAAGTGATCTGGAACCACCTGACACGTTACCGCGGCGGCGCGGCCAAGCGCGATTTCGTGCAGGTGCCTGTTGAACGTGACGGCACCTTCATCGTCAACCGAATTGAAGACACGCTGGTGTTTCCCCGTAACCTGCCCAATTTCTACAAAGCTGGTGAAGATGAAAACATTAACTTCTACTTTTATCAAATCCTGAAAAGCCCTGTTTCTGTATCGGGCAACGTGCTGTTGGTTCACGACACACTTGACCAGGTAAAAGAGGGGCGTCGTGCCTGGCAGTACAACGCAGGTCAACGCCGTGTACGCCGTGCACCCCAGGTGGCATACGATTCACCAGGTACAGCAGCTGACGGTTTGCGTACAACCGACAACTACGACCTGTACAACGGCGCACCCGACCGTTACGAGTGGAAGTTGAAGGGCAAGAAGGAAATGTACATTCCATACAACTCCTACCGTTTGGCCAGCAACAAACTGACTTACAAGGAAATTCACCAACCGCTGCACATGAACCCAGAGCACCTGCGCTACGAGTTGCACCGTGTGTGGGAAGTGGAAGCAACCTTGAAAAGCGATGCACGCCACATTTACGCCAAGCGTGTGTTCTTCGTGAACGAAGACAACTGGCAAGCCGCCATCATCGACCATTACGATGGCAAGGGCGCATTGTGGCGCGTGGCTGAAGCCCACAGCCTTCAGTACTACAATGAAATGGTTCCTTTCTACGCTGCTGAAGCCTTGTACGATTTGCAAGCAGGCCGATACCTCACCATTGGTTTGACCAATGAAGCGGAACAGCCTTTCGTATTCGACTTCACGCCAGACCGCGCCAACTACACACCGGCCGGCCTGCGTCGACTCGGCGTTCAGTAATCGGCAGTCAATCAGGCTACAAGGGGGCATGGTCCTTTTGTAGCCTTTTTCATTTTCAAAGGATCTTCAATGTTTCTCCGGAATCGTTTTTCCAACAAAGCGGCCTCAACGCTGTTGGTAGGTGCCATGCTGAGCGCGGGTTTAATAACATATGGCAGTTTGTCCACTGCCAAGGTTGATCTTCTTCAAATACAGGCAATCCCCAGCGTAAATGCAACCCGCTCCTTGCTGATTGATGTGGAACGTGTTGGCAAAAATTTGTTTGCAGCTGGCGAGTTCGGTCAAATTTTGAAAAGCGAAGACAACGGAAAAACCTGGGTGGCGGGCAAGGTACCTGTGTCGGTCACCTTGACTTCCGTGGCGTTTGCCAATGATGCACTGGGCTACGCAGTGGGCCACGATGGCGTGGTATTGAAAACTGAAGACGGCGGCGTGAACTGGAAAAAGTTAATTGACGGCGCAACCATTAACCAGTTCGTACTCGACATTGTTCAGGCCAAAGCGGATGCACTGCAAGAACAAGTAGACAACTTGCCCGAGAATGCACCTGCTGATGTACGTGAGGCACTTGAGGTGGCTGCCGAAGAAGCCACGTTTGTAGTGGATACCGCGCAAGGTGATCTGGATGTGGGCCCATCCAAACCTCTGCTGGATGTCATTGTGAATGGCAACGGCAATGTGTTTGTGGCCGGCGCTTACGGTCAGTTGCTGAAAAGCACCGACCAGGGCGCTACCTGGGTGTACCTGGGCGACCGCACCAACAACCCCAACAATTACCACTTGAACACCATGTTGCTTTCCAAAACAGGTGAAATCTGGGTAGCTGGTGAGCAGGGCACCGTGTTGGTAAGCGCTGATGAAGGCGAAACCTGGACCAATAAAAAAATTGATTACGATGGCTCAGTGTTCGCACTGCTCGAAGCGCCCGATACCCGCACCATGGTTGCTGTTGGTTTGCGCGGCCATGCATTCCGTTTGCCCTTTGGCACAGATCAATGGGAAGAAGTGAATACCAACTTGCGCGAAACTTTTAGCGGCGCAACCGTGCTGGCCGATGGTTCAATGGTGGTGGTGGGTTCGCGTGGAATTTTGGCGCGCAGCACTGACGACTTCCGCACCATACAGGTAGCACGTCGTTCCGACAAGTTGCCTTCTGCAAGCGTTGTGCAACTCAATGATCAGGAAATTCTGTTGGCGGGTTTGCGTGGTTTCAAAACCTTGCCCCTGTCTGAATTCAAATAACGGACACCATACAACAATGACTTCTCCAGATTCAACAAACACCAAAGCCCCTTTGGCCGAGCGATTGGTTTTCAGCAAGCGCCCTGTGGTCATGCTGCTGATGCTGATTGCCACCCTTGTTCTGGCTTGGCAGGCCACACAGTTAAAAGTAGCTGCCAGCTTTGAAAAAATGATTCCGACAAACCACGAGTATGTGGTCAACTTTCTTGAAAACAGGGCTGATCTCACCAGCCTCGGCAACGTGGTGCGCGTCACTGTTCAGGCCAAGGAAGGCGATATTTTCAATGCTGAATACCTTGAAACCCTGAAACAGGTTACTGACAAGGCTTTTTATATTCCTGGTGTGAATCGCCCGGAAATGGCCTCGCTGTGGACAGCCAACGTGCGTTGGACTTCTGTTACCGAGGAAGGTTTGGAGGGCGGTCAGGTCATTCCCGCCACCTACAACGGCGATGCTCAAAGCATTGCACAGGTTCGCCAGAACGTTGAACTTTCCGGGCAAATTGGCCGCTTGGTGGGCAACGATTTCAAAAGCACCATCGTGTATTTGCCCTTGCTGGAAATTAATCCGGAAACCGGCAACCGCCTGGACTACAAAGAATTTTCGGAGCGCATTGAAACCGAACTTCGCAATCAGTTTAATTCCGACAAAATTGAAATACGCGTTACCGGTTTTGCGAAAATTGTAGGCGACCTCATCGAGGGTGCAAGCCAGGTTGTGATGTTCTTTGGCATCGCGGTGCTGATTACATTAGTGATGCTGTTTTTGTACTCCCGCAGCGTAAAAAGCACCCTGGCAACACTGGCCTGTTCAATTATCGCCGTCATTTGGCAATTGGGCTTGCTCAATGCCATGGGCATGGGGCTTGATCCTTATTCCATGTTGGTGCCTTTTCTGGTTTTTGCCATCGGCGTAAGCCACGGCGTACAGGTGGTAGGTGCCATCGCACACAAACAGGGCGAGGGGCACAACAAACTGGATTCTGCCCGCTTGGCTTTTCGCGGTTTGTACATTGCTGGTTTAACTGCGCTGGTATCGGATGGCTTTGGTTTTGCCACCTTGATGGTGATTGATATTCCCGTCATTCGCGACCTGGCAATCGCAGCTTCAGTGGGCGTGGCGGTAATTATCCTCACCAACCTGGTGTTGTTGCCGTTGATCATGAGCTACCTTGGTGTGGACGAAAAAGCAGTGACCAAGCTGCGGGAAGATGAGTCGGGCAGCAACAAATTGTGGCATTTCATCTCCGGTTTTGCGCAGGCCAAAATGGCCAAGGGTGCTTTGGCACTTGGCTTGGTGTTGTTGGCTGTTGGTTTGTGGGGCAATGCGAATGTGCAAATTGGTGACCTCGACAAAGGCGCACCAGAACTGCGTGCCGATTCCCGTTACAACCTGGACAACGCCTATGTAACCGACAACTACTCCACCAGCACTGATGTATTCGTGGTAATGGTTGAAACCGAGATGGATGGTTGCATCAAATACAACACGCTGGCGGCGGTTGATTTGTTCCAATGGACCATTGAACAGGTGCCCGGTGTACAAAGCAGTATTTCATTGGCCGATCGCTCCAAGTTCGTAATCAGTGCCTACAGCGAAGGCGACTTGAAATGGAACGCACTGAACCGCAACCAGTTTGTGTTGAACGGCACAATCAGCGGCATGAATTTGTCCGATGGTCTGTTTAGCTCCGATTGCTCTTTCATGCCGATTATTGTGTTCCTTGAAGATCACAAAGCAGACACCTTGAAGCGAGTGGTGGCAGCGGCTGAAGAGTTTATTGCCAACACCGACACCGGGGATGCCAAGTTCAAACTAGCTGCAGGCAATGCCGGTATTGAAGCGGCCACCAATGAGGTGGTTGAACGTGCCCAAGTGGAAATGCTGATTTGGGTTTACGGCGTGGTGGCCATTCTGGTTTGGCTGGCCTTCCGTTCCGTGCGCACGGTTATTTGTATTATCGCGCCCCTGGCCCTTACCTCATTGCTGTGTTCAGCCCTCATGGTTGCATTGGGTATTGGCGTAAAGGTTGCTACTTTACCGGTGATCGCGTTGGGTGTGGGTATTGGTGTTGATTATGGTATTTACATTTATGGCAAGCTCGAAGAATACTTGAAACAAGGTATGCCGTTTGCACAGGCCTATTTTGAAACCCTTAAATCTACTGGCAAGGCAGTGGTTTTCACTGGTCTTACTCTCGGTATTGGCGTGGCCACCTGGGCATTTTCGCCCATCAAGTTCCAGGCCGACATGGGCCTGTTGCTTACTTTCATGTTCTTGTGGAACATGGTGGGTGCGGTGGTATTCCTGCCTGCCTTGGCTCACTTTCTTGATCGCCGTGGCGAGAAGGCCTGAAAACGCTGTACAGTAATGGAAACATTGATCAAAAGGGGGTTTTAAATGCATCGTGTGGTCTTTAACCAGAAGGGCGGAGTTGGCAAATCGACTATCACGAGCAACCTTGCTGCAATTTCAGCGCAGCAAGGTTTAAAAACACTCCTTATTGATCTAGACCCCCAGGGCAACAGCACCCAGTACATCATGGGTCGTGGGGCGGCTCCGCTGGAATATACTCTGGCCGACTTTTTTGACCAGGCGCTGAACTTCAAAATTCGCCCCAAGAAAAGCGTTGAGTTTGTGGTTGAAACGCCTTACGAGAATCTTGATTTGTTGGGCAGCAGCCCCGCACTTGAAGAGCTTCAGGTGAAGCTTGAGTCACGCTATAAAATTTTCAAATTGCGCGAGGCGCTTGATGAACTGAAGGGTGAGTACGATCGTGTTTATATCGACACGCCGCCGGCCTTGAACTTCTTCTCGCGCTCAGCGCTTATTGCGGCTGATTCAGTGCTTATCCCCTTCGATTGCGATGAATTTTCTCGCCGTGCTTTGTATAACCTCATGGACGCATTGAATGAAATTCGAGCCGACCACAACCCTTCGCTTGCAGTAGAGGGAATTGTGGTAAACCAGTTTCAGCCCCGCGCCAGCCTGCCGCAAAAACTGGTCGCTGAATTGCTGGAAGAGGGGCATCCTGTTTTAAACAACTGTCTTTCGTCCTCGGTAAAAATCCGGGAAAGCCATGAAGCGGCCAAACCCATGATTCATTTCATGCCTGCGCACAAGCTAAGCCAAGAGTTTTTGGCTATGCATTCTGAAATTGAGGCCGTCGCGGCCAAGCGCAAAAAGAAAGTGGCTTGATAACAACCGAACCATAGTTTCATCACATAGTTAATCACTTTGGGTGGCTCCCATCGATTCCAGGGGGCCTACCCAGCAAACGAGTACCTACATAGAGTTGGGTCGACTACCTCCATTTTGAATCAATCGTTCTCGGTGGTACTTTCACCGCCTTGTTGTATTTAATTGTAAGAATGATTGACATGAACAAATGGTTTGCGCATAGCGCTTTTAAAATCGGCATCACCACGCTGCTTGCAGCTTCTGTTTTCGGATGTGTGTCAAATCCATGGATAGTTCGTTCACCCGAGCCAGTCGAGGAGCCCAAGCCAATCCAGGCATCCAAGCCAACTCAGCCAATCGAGGCACCAAAGCCAATCCAGGCGCCTGCGCCTAAATTGGATTGGTATCTTGGCGATTTTGAAGGCAGAGAGTCTGGCAAGAACGCCAAAAAATTGAATATCTCTTGTTCCGCGCAATCCAAGTGTAGTGTCTCTATGCCAACAGTCTCCCTGACTGAGGTTGCGGCAGTTCGTGTTGACACAACAACTCCGCAAAAAGCTTTGGCCCATACTCAAAGTGTTTACAAGGCCAATCCCGGCTTTTTCGAGCAGCGATTCAAGCAAGACCTTGCGCAAATCCGCCCCTTGCTTCAAAACTCCACTCGTTTTGAATCTTGCGTTGATGTGGGCGGAAGAATCAAGAACATGTTCTATCTGTGCTCCACCACGGATGATCCAGCGGCTGAAAAAGGTGCCGTTATTCTTGGCATGGCCCTTGGGCCCTACACAGATTCGGCTTGCCGCAAAAAGCTGTTTTGCGAGTATTACCTCGTACCCGTTTCTCGCAAGTAGTCTCAGGTAAGGTCGCCCAGCTGCACGGCGGCCAATACCTTGTCACATTCTTGAAATCTTCAAGGCGCAAACTGCTTGTTCGGTGTTAACAGTGAGTGTGTTCTATGCGCCAAGCCATGGTGTGGGTCAACAAGCTGGGTGGGCAGTTTAAAGCAGCCCGACAGCAACGTTTGCAAAAAAAAATCCAGAAACGCCTGGGAAAACTGGTTTCCTACGGCCTGTCGTAAAGGCTGCCACATGGGTTGCTTCAAGGGCCATTTTCAACACAGCGCTTAAATTGCCTTGCTCAAGTCTCTTGGCCCGTCGCAAAACCCCATTCTTCGCAAACTGGCCCGGGGTATCGCCCGTCTATCCAATGTCATGGGGTGGTTGTCTGTTCGCTATCCCACTTACACGCTTGAAGATCGGCTTGAGCAATTCAAAAGTTTAAACCTGCCTTTTCCTGCAGGCACCTTCATTCGGTTCAATGAATTTTTTGTGCCTTACGTGCATTCCAATACCGATCGCGATGGTGCCTTTGCACTGGGTACGATTACCGAGTTTCAACGCGGCCCACAGCTACAATTTTTGAAGCGCCTGGCGCAGGGGCGTTTGTCGGAAATGGGTGGGCGCGGATTTGTAGACATGGACCATCTGATCCGCCTGCTCGATTTTGGTCGTGCTGCACCCGAAATTTGGGCCAACATGCCCCGAAGCAGCCAGGAATGGGTTGAGGGCTTTGTGGCCGGGCTTAATTGTGTGCAATCCCGGCGCAAGCGCGGTGTAGACGAAAAGTTTTTGGGTATTCAACCCGAACCCTACACCCCCTTGGATATTCTTTTATTCGGCCGGCTTGCTGGTGCCGATGTGAACTGGCCTATTTATTTTTCATTGATCGAGCACCGTTTGTCGGGCGATTTCATTGAATGGTGGAACCGGCTTCGCCGTGTTGGGGCAGGGGTGTCCACCAGCTTCGACAGCCCCAATTCCGGCCTGCCCAGCACCGCCCAGCAAATTGGGGAGTTTCTTAGCAGCCTCTCACGTTCTGGCAGCAATTCGATTGTGGTGCATGGCACGCGCACACAAAGCGGCAAACCGCTGATGGTGAACGACCCGCACCTTGGTCAGCACCTGCCCAATGTGTGGATGATGGTGGGCCTGCGCACGCCCACTTACCAGTGTGTGGGCCTGATGTTTCCGGGTGTACCCATTCTAGGCCTGGGCAGAAACCCACACCTTGCCTGGGGCGGCACCAATTTACGCGCTGCTTCCTCTGACCTGGTGCGCCTTGATCACAGTACCTTACAAAACACAGCCGAGCAGGTTGTAAAAATTCGGGTGCGCTTTTCCTGGTCAAGAATCCGGAAGCTGCGGTTTTCACCCCATGGCCCAGTGCTTACTGATTGCGCGGCCCTGGGGCGTTTGTGCGGGAAAGACAGCCTCGCCTTGCGCTGGGCAGGGCACTGGCCAACTGATGAAATAAGCAGTTTTTTGCATGGCATGCAGGCTGAAACAGTAGCGCAGTTGCAGCAGGCCATGTACGGCGTGGGTGTTACTCCACTGAATGTGTTGGGTGCCGACACTCAAGGCAATATTGGCCATGTGCTGGCAGCAACCTTGCCCAAGCGGCCCGGTTTTCCTGAAAACGATTGGGTGTTGGGCGAGAGCATGGCCAGCGAGCATTGGGCTGTGCAAGTGTGTGCCCGCGATTTCCCCAGCGTAATCAACCCCTCAGCTGGTTTTATCGTGTCTGCAAACAACAGGCCATCTGAGGTAACGGGTTTGGGGTTCTTGTTCAATGGCGATGATCGCGTCATGCGCGCAAGGGCGTTGTTTAATTCCCAAAAACGATTAAGTCCACAATCGCTGCTCTCACTGCAACTCGATGTCACTTCACCGCTGGCCGATCAACTGTCCAGCCAATTGGCTGAATTTTGCCGCCCCCATCTGCGCAACAGCGAGCAAACCGTGTTGTGTAATTCGATTGATTTGTGGGGCGGTGCTTACACTGCAGATAGCTTTGCTGCTCTTCAGTTCGAGTTTTTATTGGCGGCCTTGGTCAGGCAGTTGTCGGTTTTGCGCCACGCTGGGCGAGTGCCGGGTTTGATGGATCAGTGGTCTTATCTGACCGCCTGTTTAATGGAAGACCTTGAAAGTTTGAGCAGTGCAGAGCGCGCTCATGTGGTGCCGCTGTGCTTGGACGAGGCAAACCGCAAAGCCCAACATTGGCAGTTGTGGGGTAATTTGCACAAAATACGCCTGCGTCATGTGCTGGGGCATGTGCCTTTGCTGGGCAAGCTGTTTTCCTCAAAGTCGTTTCCTGCTGCGGGTTCCCGGGAAACACTCATGAAAAATGCGCACAATTTGATTCGGGGTTTTGATGAAACCAGTTACGGTTCACAAAGCAGGCACTTGTCTGATCTTTCCGACCTCGACGAAAATTACTTTGTGCTGCTCGGCGGGCAAGATGGCTGGGTTGGCAGCCAGTTGATGACCGATCAAATTCCGATGTGGCAAACTCGGCAAAGCATACAAATGCCGTTGCGGCCAAGCTGCATTCAACAACTTTTTCCCCACTGCATCGGCAGGTTAGAATAGATTCTCTATATCGCTTTAATCTCCTATTGCACAGGAAGTCCACCCATGAAAACCATCATCATTAGCAGCCGCAAAGGCGGGGCTGGGAAAACAACGCTTTCCTTGAATCTCTCTACCTTGGCGAGCCAGCAGGGCAAGAAAAAGGTGGCCTTGCTCGACCTGGACCCTCAGGGCTCCAGTCTGTTTTGGGATTCATTGCGTGAAGCGGATTATCCCGATGTGCGCAAGGTGGGTTTCAACGACATCGTGATTTCACTCTCCGAGCTTGAGGATGAAGGCTACGATTATGTGTTTATCGACATGCCTCCCACCGATAAAAAATGGGTTAAGGATGCCTTGGAGCACGCTGATTTGGTATTGATTCCTACCAAAGCCAGCCCTTTGGATATTCACAGCGCAAGCAGCACGCTTGAGTGGGCCTCGGATGCAGGCAGTAAAGTGACCTGGGTCATTAACGGTGCCTCTGTTTTTAGCAGCACCCCTGAAATTGTGTTTGAACAGCTCAAGGCCACTGCAAAAATTTGTCGCACCATTGTGCACGAGCGTAACGATTTCGTAATCAGCGTTGGTTTGGGCAAGTCGGTCACGGAGTTTGCCCCCAATTCCAAGGCCGCTGCGGAAATCGACAGCTTGTGGCGTGAAATTAAAACCATGCTTGGCAGGGCTTGAGCGCAAGGTCTAATCTAATTGCACCAGTGTTTTGGGCTTGCACCAAAAAGGCCCATTTTAATGTCTTGCTTCTGGCACTTTAATTGCTAAATAACTTCCAAATACCAAATGGAGGGGGCAATGACAACGGTGCTCATCGTCGATTCAGATCAAGATTCACGCTTGGCCCTGGAGGCACAACTGGTTGCCTCCAACCAGTTCGAGCGCGTGGTGTCATGCGCCAGCTTACTGCTTGCTGAAAGTTTCATTCCCCAATATGAAGTCAAAGTGATGCTGATTGATGCAGAGCTGGCCAGTCAGTCTCGCTTGCTTCACCAAATCAAAGCCAATTTTCCCGAGCTTGGAGTGGTGCTGTTGCAGGGTAAAACAGGCGTAATTGATTCTGCAACTTTGCTTGAACTTGGGGCGCATGCGCAAACATCCCGGTTGGCCGCTCCAATCGAAATAATCGCCAGTGTGGCCAAGGCATTGGTATGTCGTCTTAAGCCAGGTACGCGAATTCTTGGTAAGTTTCTCAAAGACAGCAAGTAATAATGATCCACTGATCGCTCCTGTCCGAGTCGGACCTGAAAGCACAATCAGAATACTGATATCCAGCCTGCTTTCCATATCAAATTCGATATTTTTCGTGCAAAATCAAGGTGGTTCGCTTTTGCAACATAGACATGTCAACACAATTTTCCAGGTTTGTCTTCGTCTCACCCCGCCAGCGGGGAGCAATGACTATTCTCACGGTATTCATCATGCTGATGGCGGTGGGGGCATTGGCCGTGTTGGGCTTGGGGCAAGTGGTGTGGCAAAAAGAAGAGGTTCAGCGTATTGCCGATCTCGCAGCCAAAGCAGCGGCCAGCGACATTGACAGCGAGCCGCAGGGTTTCCCGGCTGCCTTTGATTACGCCCGTGAAAATGGTTACGACGAGAGCACTGACACACTGACTATTGTTTGTAATGTGCGAGGTACAAACAATCCAGCGCCCGGTGGTGGTTGCGATCGTTCTGTGCTGGTGCGTATGGAGCGTAATGTGCTTGCGGCGTTTTTGGGAGCTGAGCCGGTTGTGGCTGTAGCGGAAGCCACAGTCACTCCGTTAATCTCCGGAATTGTGGGTACTAATTTATTATCCGCCAATCTCGATTCAGGGGCTTTGTCGCCGTTGCTGCAGGAAATCGGGGTGAAGCTGTCTCTTAATGCAGTTGGTTTCCCAAGTTTATTACAGTCGGATCTTCAGGTTGACTTGCAGCAACTGGCCTCAAACCTTAGTATCCCTGGCAGCGGTAATGGACTGGATCTTGAGGCGTTGTTGGCTGAACCCGTGACCGCCAGCCGATTGCTTACTCAAGCTGCAGCGGCAGCCGGTTTGCCTGGGGCTGGTTTGGGTTCTATGAATAATCCTGCCTTGAATACGCCGTTTCTTTTGGGTGACATTATTTCTGCAGATCAAGCCATTGAGGCGAATGTGCCTGTCGCATCCGTTCGTTTGGGCAACCTCGCGTTTGCAGCTGTGTTGTCCGCGGCAAGCCTGCTTCCTCAAAATACCCTTCAAATCAACCTGGGTGATACTGCGCGAGTCAGTATTCTTGAACCACCTCAACTTTTTATTGCGGTTAAGCGCGACACCACGGGTGAGGTACTGGCACGTGCCCGCACAGAACAGGTTCGTGTGACGACGAGAATTAATGGTGTGCTCGATCTCGCCTTGACGACTGGCGGTGGTGAAGTCGATATTCAAGACATTGAATGTCGACTGCCTCAATCCAATTCGGCCGTTATAGCTGACATGCGATCTTCCCTCGTAAATACGTCTCTGGACCTGCCATCCCTGCCTTCGGTTCTCGGTTTGTTTGGTGTTGTGTTGGTGCCAGGTCTCGACCCTGCGCCAATTGGGGCGCAGTTATCGGTTCAAAGTGCCACTTCAGAACGTTTTGAGGGATTTCCTGACCCGGTGTTGGAGGCCCGATATTCCTTCGAAGCCTCCCAGGGTTTGCCGCAACTTCTGAGCAGCATTGATTTGGGGTTGAGCCCACTGAATTCCCTGCTGACGGTGCTCAATGTAAACTCCCCTGTCAAAGTTGCATTGAGCTTGCTCGGGGCGCGACTTGATTCCTTGCTCGAATTGTTGGGCTTGGGTGTGAATGAAGTGGTTGTTCAAGTCGATAACATGGATTGTTTTAATACGGCAGTGCTTACCCGTTGAGTTAAACTTGCTGTGATATTAATAAAAACAAGGGACTCTCATGGGCGAACAGCGTATTTGGTATGGGCTTCAGGCCGGTTTGGTTGTTTTTTGGTTGTTGGTACCGTTGGTCGGCCTGTTGGGTTTTCATGTTCCCTTTCTTACTCTTTTTGCAATAATTATTTTATTGGCACATTTGCTTGAAATTCCGCTTGCAATCAATCGTCTGCGCGCACTAAACCTGCCAGCTGGCAAAGTGGCTTTAAAAACCTTGGTATTTGGTTTTACCTGGTGGTTGCCTTTAAGCAAAGGCTACACCAAGGAATAAAGGACTGTATCCAGCAATTATTTTTGCTGGCTTATTTCAAACGAATCAATTTCAGCCCATCGGGCAAATCTGGCTTTGCCCCAGTGGGTACCCAAAGGTAACCAATGCCATCGGGCTGCTGTTTCAGTGCTGCGAATAGCTCGTCTTTGTTGTTCACTTCGGCCGGAGGAGTGCCTTGGCCCGTGTACCGGCGCACATGCCAGTAGCCTGTATAGTCCAGCTCATTTGACTTCATTATACGTTCCAAGAACGCATCGCGATCCGTTGTGCCGGGGGCGGTGTTTAATGGTACCAGGCGGTGCCCGTTGACTTGGCTCAGGCGCCCTTTGTAAATACTGCGTAGCTCGCGAACTGCAATTTCGTTGATTGGGTGGCTTGCGGATGAGACCACATGCACTTCCGCTGAAGCTGCGCCAACTGCACCCAATATCGTCGAGTACAGGCCAATCAATGAAGCCGCTCTGACAACACTGCGGATGTGCCGAATATTCATTGCCACACCCAGTTGTACGACACGCTCAAAAAGTTGAACGTGGTATTAGGAACACGGTTGTCAGACAATTGCTCCCGATTGCCCTTTTCGACCACATGCTGCAACTCAATCTTGATTGAATCTGATGGACTCAGGTTGTATTTTCCACCAATTGCAAATGAATACTGGTCGTCGAATTCCGAAATAAAGCGGCCTTGGCTGGCGTACACTGCGTGCTTTTCAAACACCTTGCGAATCAACAGCAGGTTTGCACCATGTTCTTCAAACTTTGGTGTTGATCGGGTAATTCTTGGCAGGCCGCTGCCAGTGATAATGCCACTTTGGGAAACGCTCAGTTCCGTCTGGCTGATTTCTCCGCGCAGCGTGTAAAGGCTCCACCTATACTCGGCTCCGATATTGGTGAACCTTGCGTTTACATCAAGACGCCCATCTGTAAGGGGAGTGCCGTTGACTTGTGTTAGAACCCGGTCAACTTCTGCTCCGTGGTGCGCAATTTGAATTCGGTAGCGATCACCTTGAACGCTCAGTACCAAACCGGCCAGGTCGAATGAGTTCAAGGGAAAGTCTTGATTGAACCCGGCCAGGCGTTGAACAATATCGCGTTTGCCGGTAATGGCCTGAAGTCCCCAATATCTTCCGCTTGCATCCTCAAAGTTGTAGTTGGCAGAAAAACCGTCTACAGAAAGCACACCTGCGTTGTAATAAACTTCGGGGCTCAGGTTGGCAGGAACGTAAGTATGGCCTACGTCGAGGTTTTCGGAATCCAGGTAATAGTTAAGCCGCTGACGCCCAAGCTTGAAGTGCCAGTTGTCATTGGGTTTGAATTTCAGGAAGGCCCAGCGGTTGTCAAGCTCAACGCCTTCATCCCGCCTTTGCTTGGGTGCAACTACATATTGCACGGTTGCGCTAAGTTGTTCAGAAAACTGAACATCGAGTTGCGCGCCCAAAATTGAATTGACTTTGAGAGTACCTTCTTTGTCGATAAAGCGAAGATACTTTCTTTCATTATCGCCTTGCGTGTATTGAACAGTGCCGAACCCGCTGAGCGAATAGTCCACAGCCATGGCTTGCCCATGGGCGAATGCGATGCTGAATGCCAGCACCGTAGCCTTGAGGAATTTAAGCAATGAATGGGTGGTGTTCAAGAAAAACTCGTGATGGGTAACTTTTAGCCAAATGTGAATAACTGTGACTAAGTGTACCAGTAAAAAAATCGCCGGGTTATTTGGAGCAGGTATTCATGAGGGGTGGTTGTGGAGTGTAACAGAAAACGAAACCGACCCTCCGCTCACTCTCAGACCCGGTCGGAAGCCTTGCAACCATTGCGCGCTTCCGGGGAAGGATTTCGCGCACCCGCACCCGCACATGCCCACGACCGCTAGTTCAGATGGGTCGATTGGCACTCGCAGTCGTCATCAATGGCGGGCGCTTTCGGGCCTGCAACTTGGCTTTCGTCGCATTCGCCGCCGTAATGCCCGGCACGGACGACGAAAGGAAACGCCATGCAAACCGAACCCGCCTTCACCGAAACCGAGCTTGCGCGCCGCTGGAACATCAGCGCCAAGACCCTTCAACGCTGGCGATGCGAGGGCTCAGGCCCACCCTACATCAAGCTCTCGAAGGCCGTCCGCTACCCGGTGGGCGAAATCGTCGCCTACGAGCAGGCGAATCGTCAGGGGATGCCCGACGACGCGGTCTTGCCGCCATTGACCGACGCAATGCCAGTCGTCGAATGTGCTGCGCCCACCGCACCAGAGCCGAAGCGGTACTACCTGAACGAGGCCTTCGCGCTCATCGCACAGTACGGCAGTCTCGCTGCGGCCGAAGCCGCCTTGACGGAGGCACACGATGAAATCCAAGGTTGGCGCCAAAGACCCATCCGTCGAACTTGGCCCGGACGAACCACTCGTCAAATATCCGGTTCTCAATGAAGTGCAGCTGTCCTCGAGATGGAACCTCTCACCCAAGACGCTGCAGCGCTGGCGTTCTGAAGGAATCGGCCCGCCCGCCTGGCACATCAGTAGATCCGTCCGCTATCTCATGATGGAGGTCGAGGCCTTCGAACGCAAGGCGCAGGTGACGTGGAAATCCAGCGCCGGACGCGCCTTGTCCGAATCCTCGCCCACGGCGCGCGAAGACGCCATCGAGCAGATGATGCAGCAACGGCCCGCCCGGCGCGACCAAATTTTCTACTCCGCCAAGGATGTAGTCGACATCACTGGACTTCCCGCTCACTGGCTTCACCAGAATCAGGAACGCCTGCGGCTCGGCATTCCTTTCTACAGGCTGGCCAACGGTGACCTCATCCGTTTCAGCATCAAAGAGGTCTTCCGCTGGGAGGTGCATCACCTGCATCCATGCCGCACCCACGTGGGCGTGGTCGCCGACGCGCCGTAGGTCGTGCTGCCTGCCGCCAAGAAGTGGGTGCAAATGGGCGTCGAAATGGCGCACGCCAGCCGCCGCGTGGACCGTCGAGCGCAGTTCCGTTTTATGGTCAAAAATTGCATTGAGCGAATAAACGGAACACACTCACCCCATGCTCGCCGCCACCCACACCCAGCGCGTCCTCAATCTGGCCAGCCAGAAGGGGCTGCTGCGCGCCATCGATCTGGACGCCATCGATGCGCCCCGGGTCGTTCTCACGCGCCTGACCGCCGCTGGCGTTCTGGAACGGGTCGGGCGCGGTCTGTACCGCCTGCCGGATGCGCAGGGATCGGAATTCGAGAGTCTCGCGACCGTCGCCACCAAGGTGCCGCAGGCCGTCTTCTGTCTGCTCACAGCGCTGCAATTCCACGAGCTGACCACGCAGCTGCCGCGCCAGATCTGGATCGCCATGCCTCGCGGCAGCCACGTACCCCGGATCGGCTATCCGCCGGTCAAGATGGTTCAGATGACCGGCGACGTCTACATGGCGGGCGTCGAGGAGCACCTGCGCGACGGCGTGAAGCTGCGGGTGTACGGTGCGGCCAAGACGGTCGTGGACTGCTTCAAGCACCGCAACAAGATCGGCCTGGACGTGGCGCTGTAGGCGCTGAAAGACGCTTGGAGGACGCGCAAGGCGTCCGCAGACGACCTGTGGCGATACGCCCAGGCCTGCCGCGTCGCCACCGTGATGCGCCCCTACATGGAAGTAGTCGCCCACGAGTGATGCCACGGCCGCCCGGGGCAGGTGGGGTTCTCTTTTGTTTAAAATTTCGGTAGAATATTGGTTGTTTTAAACCCAAACACCAAGGAGGCGTCATGATTGCAGATCGCATTCGTCAAGCACGATTGGCGGCAGGTCTGACCCTGGGTGCATTGGGTGAACAGGTGGGTGTTTCTCACACCGCCATCCAGAAGTACGAAAAGGGTCTGCTGACGCCCTCGTCGACTCAGCTTCTCAAGCTGGCCCGCGCCTGCGGCATCCGGACCGAGTACTTCTTTCGCACGCATACGGTCGAACTGCTGCAGCCCGAGTTCCGCAAGCTCTCGACCTTCGGCAAGACGGCGCAGGATGCGCTGAAGATCAAGGTCGTCGAGTTGGTGGAAAAGCGCGTGGAGTTGCTCGGTGCCTTTCCCGAGCTTCCGTTCCCGGCGTTTGCTCCGCCCGCGAACCTGCCTGAACACGTCGCCTCGCCGGATGAGATCGATGCTTTCTCGGATACGGTCCGCAACGCATGGCAGCTGGGGCTGAACCCGATTGCCGACCTCACCGACACCCTCGAAGGCCTTGGCTTGCTGGTCATCGTGGTCGATGAAGAGAACCCAGGCTTCTCTGGCTTGACGGCCAAGGCTCGAACCGATGATGGCCGGGAGTATCCGGTCGTGGCTGTTTCCAAGCGCTGGCCCGGTGATCGGCAGCGGTTCACCCTGGCGCATGAACTGGGGCATTTGCTGCTCGAAGGACGACTGGCTGACGGCATCGACGAAGAGAAGGTCTGCGACCGTTTCGCCGGTGCATTCCTGGCTCCGCGTGTCGCGGTGTTGCAGTTGCTTGGGGCACAGCGTCATGCGCTGGAATGGCAAGAGCTGTACGTGCTCAAACACGAGTTCGGCCTGTCGATGGCCGGGTGGTTGCAGCGCGCCAAACAGTGTGGCGTGATCACCGAGGCGGCTCACCTTTCGATGGTGAAGCGGTTTTCGGCAAAGGGCTGGCGCAAGAACGAGCCGGGCGACCCGCTGCCGCAAGAGCAGCCACGACTGTTCGATCAGTTGGTGTACCGCGCCCTGGCCGAGCAATACATCTCCGAGGGCAAGGCAGCGGAGCTGCTGGGCATCCCGATGATGCGCTTCCACAAAGAACGCCAGTTGGAGTCATCGGATGCGGTTGCTCATCAGTGATGCCAACATCTTGATCGACATGGAAGCAGGAGCGTTGATGGAAACGCTCTTTCAGCTTCCGATGCAGTTCGGCATCCCTGACCTGCTGTACTACGAAGAAATCGAGCCGGGCAGCTCGGGCCTTGAAGACCTGGGCTTGCAGATCATGGAGGTCAGCGGCGACTTCGTGGCGTATGCCCAGCAGTTGCCAGGCCAGCACAACCACCTGCTTCCGGCGAAAAACGGCCCCAAGCCCAGTCACAACGACTACTTGGCACTGGCGCTTGCGAAACAGGAGGCCTGCACCCTGCTGACGGGCGACACCAATTTGCGGGTTGTCGCCAGCAAGGAGCAGGTCAACGTCATGGGCACCATCGGATTGTTGTGCGCCATGATCGAAAACCAGTTGCTGACGGTCGACGACGCCTTCAAGGCGCTCGACAGAATGAAGCTTGGCAAGCGTCGGTTGCCTTGGCCAGAAGCCGAAAAAGTGCTGAACGCGCTGCGTTGATCAGGTTTGCCATCGGCAGGCAACCATTGCGGGCCAGTGGCTTTAGGCCAATGTCCGCTGCAACACGCTCCATGCGGTAGCCCAGTCGATCCGCTCCTGCTCCAAGCGAACGTTTTGCCCCCAGCGCTGCCGCTTGAGATCCCGATAGAGTTGCTGCTCTTGCTCCGTCAGAAGCGTCAGTTCCGTTGCAGGATGCTGCGCCGATTCATCCACCCACAGCGCCTTGTGTTGCAGCAAGGTGTCTTCGTCCATGAGCACGGATTGCAACTCTGGAATGTATGAACGGGCTCGATGCAGGATGGCAAATCCATGGGTGTCCAAATCACCCCAGTAGATGCACTTCGCGCGGGCAAGCCAAGGGAAACGAGCCAACACGTCGACGTTATAGCCAAGGCGCATGAACACGACAGCGCCCGGCATGTCGGACATTGCCAGTCCCGTTTGAAGGTTCTCGACAATAAACACATGTGAGACGGGCAAATTGAGACCCGCCAGGTCTTCCGCTGGTGCAGTGATGTCACCCACGCCACCGACCCTCGCTCGCAATGCCTGATCCAGCACCCGCATTCGCATAAGGAGCGGAGGTGCTTTCAGTCCGCAGCGCTGGTAGAAATCCAGGTCGCTGGAAGAGTCCTCTTGTATTGCGGCCACCAGATCCGTCAGCAGTCCTTTGCGTCCATCGAGCCATTTGCTGTCCAGCCCGGACACCGGCAGCTGGCGGGGATAGAGGTCGGATTGCGGATGGTTCGCTATCCAATCCAGCATCTCTGCAAGCCGACGAAAATCCGCATCGCCGTAGTCCGCCAGGACATCAAAGTACCTCGGCAACTGCTGCGCCAGTACCGGCCAGCGAGCGGTGAGCGTCTGGTAGCGAGATTGAGCACACTCCCATCGTGCGGACTCACCAATCCACATGGCAACATCCTCTGGGCCGCGCAACGCCAGCTTCTCCGGCAATCGCTGGACGCCAAGCGCTTTCCACCGGCGCTCACACCAGGACAAGGTGTCCGATGTTTGTACGGTGTTAGCCTGCCACCTTTGCCATGCGCTCACCCAAGCGCGAACGCCGTCGACCTGCCTCAGTGCAGCCTGCTCCGTCGGTATGCCGAGCGGAACCTCCTGCGGCCATTGGCTCTCGCCCGGATCACCAATCAACCACTCGCGGTGCTTGCTTTGAAAGCGACGGGCAAGAAGCTGCCGAACATCTTCAGGAAGCTTCAACGCTAGCCTCCTCTCGAGCGTGCTCTGGCAGCTTCAACCGCTGACGATCACCGTCGTACTCGATCAGCAGGACGCCTGACACGCGCCGATCGCTGATATCCACGAAGCAGGCGCCACCGATGAATGGCTCAAGGGTCATGACGGACTTCAGCGGTGTAGCGACCACCATCTGGAATCCGAAATTGGTAAAGATGTTCATCGCCAAAGCGGTGAACTCGTTATCCGCCTTGTCGAAGGCTTCATCCAGCACGACGGGCGCATACATCGGCACGCCGTGGTCGTTCCCGCCCAGTTGATATCGCAGGGCTGCGGCCAAGCACGTAGTGGCCAGTTTCTGCCGTTGGCCGCCGGACTTGCCTGCTCCGCTGCGGTAGATCTCGACCTCGACGCCGCTTTCATCGATCTCCCGCCCGATGAACTCAACATGCTGTCGAACATCGAGCACAGTCTCGCGCCAGCGCTTTTGCTCGGGGTCCTGACTGGCGAGTCGATCAACAAGTCGTCGCAAGGCTAGAAACCGCGCCTCGGCAAACTCGCGATCCTCCGTCCATGCATGGCTCAGTGCCTGCTGGATCTCCTGCTTGAATTCCTTGACGTCGACAAGCTGCCGGTCACTGGCGTCGATGTGCAGATAGGTGCGTTGATTGGCGCTCTGGTTGAAGGGCACCTGACCAAGACTGTCGTTGACCAGATCCATCCGTTCCAGGATCGCCTTACGCGCATCGTTCAGGTAGGTTGAGAGTGCTGCCAGATTCTCGTGGCTTTGGTTCTGCAGCAATTCAAAGAATCGCTGCTCATAGGCGGGTAGCCCATCCGTCTCCAGTCGAACCAGTTTGGCGAAGAAGTCAGGCGCGCTGGCAAGGCTCGTGTCCATGTCGCCCGCGTCCATCGGCCATTGCCGTTTGAAATCAGCAAAGCGTGCTTCTATTTCCTTCTCGCAGGCACCAATCCCACGGTTGACCTCTTCGATCTCCGCATTGAGTGCGCGTTCTACAGAAGTTGTCACCTTGTCGAGGTTGTCGAGCCGGACTGTATCTGACTGCTTGGCGAAGCGCTCGTCGAGACCCGAAACCTGATGGGGCGTCAATGGAACGATAGACGCGTCCTGCAAGAGGGATTCCAGTTTCTGGGTGCTGGTCTTGATCTGGTCAACAATCGAGTCGTGCGCACGCGTTGCCTGGCGAAGATCCTTGTCAGCATCATCGACGAGTTTCTTTTGCTTCTCGATCTGCTCACTGATTTGCAGCAGGGTGGTGTTCCCCTCGCGCGCTTCGCGGATCTGCCGTTCAATGGTGGAGATGCGATCCAGCAATGGGAGCACATCTATTTCCTGCCACTGGAGATTCACCAGGGTTTGGCACTGCATCGCTCGGGTCGCACGATTATTGTCTTGGTCGGAGAGTTTTTCGATCTCCCCGCCGAGGCGCGAAATGGTGTCAGCCAGCTCCTGTGCCTGAGCTTGAAAGAGCCCGAGCTTCTCCCGGTTATCGAATCCGAGCACCCAGTTTCGTCGGTCGCCGACACTTCTACGGTCGTCTTTCTCGTGCCGGGTTTTGCTGTGCTTGACCTGGCCTTCACGGGTGATGGCTCGATCTGCACTCCTGAACGACTGAATAGAGTCGACGCACGCGTAATCGAAGCGTTGTCGCAGCTCGGCCTGGAGCCAATCGGCATACGTCCCCTCCTTGACGTTCAGCTTGAGGACGAGCGAATTTGCCCCGATGGGCTTGGCTTGCCAGGTCTCCGGACGGCCAGTCCGGTAATACACCAGGCGCTGTCCAAGATGGGTGCTGTTGATGTGATTCGCCAGCGCCGAATACTGGCGTTCGTCAACCAGGAGTGAGAGCGCAAACCCGTGCAGTACGCGCTCAATAGCCCCCTGCCATTCGGCCTCGTCAGGCTTTACCTCGACAAGTTCGCCAACAAAGGGAAGTGCCGACTCCGAGATCCCGATGGCGGCAGCGATGTCTCGACGCATTTCCAGCATGTCCGCCGGAATGTTCGATGGCTGGCGCTGGAGTGCCTGCACCTCTTTCACTGCTTGCGAAAATGCTGCCTCAGCGTCCCTTTTTTCGCCTGCCAGGCGAAACTGCTCGGCGCGACTATCGTTGCTGCGCTGCTCCCAGTTTTCAACCTCCTGCCGTGCGTTGCCCAACAGCTCAGCGAAGGCTTGCGGCAAATCAGGAAGGCTCCAGCCCAGCTTCTTGCACGCATCTTCGGCCTGACCGCGTTCGCGCAGGCGATCCGTGCGCTGGCTCTCCAGCCCCGATTTCTCGGCTTCCCATTGCTCGATCTGATCACCGCCTGCTTCACGGTGCTGTCGCTCCAGATCGCGCAAGATTGCGGCGTGGTTATCCAGCGTGCTTTGACGTCGCCCCACTTCACCTTCTGAACCGTTGGCTTGCACTTCCAGGGATGTCACGTGCTCTTTGAGGAGCTCAATACGGCGAGTCTCACGATAGCCATCAACCCCCAGCCGAAGCTCATCCAGTCCATTGCGCTGCAGCATCAATGAGTCCCTGCGCTGATGCTGTTCCCGCGCTGGCGCGAGCGTTTGAACCTGCTCGCGGGCCGTGACTACCGCCTGGTGGGCCGCATTGAGCTCTCCAAACTCGCTGACCAAGCGATCCGCCACCTCGAAAGTCTCGGGCTTGTCGAGCATGAAGTCGCGCAGGAAGGTATTTAGGTCGCCGAGGTTCTTGGCCGACTGGGTTTTGTGCAGCAAACGCAGCGCCATTTCGCTCTCGATGCCGAGCAGACGACAGAACCGTTCGCAATAGGGACGAAATTCGTCGCGGGCAAACGCCTCGGGGAAAGACTGTTTGAGCTTTCGTATGTCGAAGTTGGATTGGCCGAAGTCCTCTAGTTCGCGCAGGTCAAAGGCCCGCTCCATGACAAGGTAGTGGCGTTTGACGTCGGTGCTGCCGTTCGCATTGCCCCGCAGCCAGAACACCTGAACTAGCACCACAGACTGACCCAACGCATTTTGGTAGGTCAACGCCAAGGCAGACCAGGTCGTCCCCGCGCGCAGGTAGCGTGTCGCGATCTCTCCCGACTCCCCATCCTTCTGTTCAGCCCACGCGCCACGTATGTAGGTGACGAGGTTGCGGTCACGGCCACTGCGGTCCGCCTCGCGCGCAGCCGCGTTGAAATCGATCCATCGAGGTGGTGTCAGCAACGCCGAAAATGCATCGAGCAGCGTCGACTTCCCTGCGCCGGATCGACCAACAAACAGAAAACCTCGCTCGCTGATCGGCACGTCGTGTAGGCCGGAGAAAGTACCCCAGTTGTAAACCTGCAGGCGGGTCATCCTAAACTGCTCGCGGGCGAACAAGGAGGCGGTTTGGGGTTCCGGGATCATTGGTCGGCATCCTCATCAGCTTCAGTCTGAACCAGTTGCGCTGGTGTCTCTCCGGCCGCCATGCGCTGATACAGGTGCGTCAGCGCTTGTATTTCCTCTGCCGAGAAGAGGAGCTTCAGCGTCGGCGAAATCTCGAAGCGATCCTCGCTCGAGCGAATTTTCTGCAGGATGCTGTGCTTCTTGATCTTCTCGATGGAGGCGTGGACCCGTTTCACGAACCCCGCACGGTCGGTGTTGGCGGCGCGCTCATACAGGGAGAGGAACTCCGTGATCTCGTCTGTCGACACCACTGCACGGTCGCCTTGCGAGTCCGCCTGGGTCAATCGCTGGCGAAGGTGGAGCAACAGAATGGAGTCAATGAACGTCAGCTGGGCGCGACGCAGCAGGAGGGGCACTTCGAGGTCGCCGGTATCTGCCTGGCGCGTGAAGGCGACTTGCACATCTCGGTCGATAACCAGTTCGAGAAACAGCTCGGCAAGGCGCCGACGTATCACCGCTTCGTCTCGTACCAAGATCGGCCAGAGTTTTGGATGCCGACGTCCATCGAGCGACGGCCCTGCCAGCAGTTGCACCAAGGCGCGCCGGGTATCCAATGCCAACTCGCCGCTGTCGCCCAGGAACAGGGTGTTGGCAGGCGCCTGAGCAGCATCGGGTGCTTGTGCTTCGGCTGGCATTGCCGATTCGTCGCTGATGGACCCATTTTCAGACCAGTTCATTGGCCCGCTCCCTCAAAAAGAAGATCTTTGGAATTCGGGCGCTACGACGCTCGTCGTCGCCTCCAACCCACCCTACGGTTTCACTGTGGTCGGCTTTGAACCCATGCCGACTGCCCAACTCAAGCAGGCCGACGACGCTGCCCAGCCCCTGTGCAGCGGGGAACTGCTCCAGCACGTCGGAAATCGATGCCTGGGAGCGTTGCTCCAAAACTGCCAGCACGTTGGCCTTCAGTGTTCGGAAGTCGATCTCGGACTGTGCGACCAATTCGCTCACAGACTCCAGGTCGATGGGCGGCGCATCCCCTTCAGCCATCTGCCCAGGCAATGCTTGCAGGGATGGGTCGTGCAGAACCCATTGAGACAAGGAGCGCAACCGACTGCTCGTGAGCTCAAGCGTGTACTGGAGGGTTTCAGTGGCCCTGACTTCATCCTTCAGGGACAGTGCTGCGCGCTGGGCGTCTTTCAGCAGGTGATTGAGTCGGCGTTGCTCGAGGTACTCACGACTCTGGACGAAGTGCTTCAGGCTGCGCGCGAAGGTCTGGAGCACCTCGTGAACCATGCCCCCCTGCTCGAGAAGAGTTCGCGTCAGCCGCAGAAGGAATCGTCGCTCCTTGGCTTCGAGCTGCCCCACGAACTCCCGCGACATCACGCTATCCAGCGCTTGATCAAGCGTTGCGGCCTGTTCTGGGTCCGTAAGCAATCGCCAGAAAGCGGAGAAAGTCCTTCCGGCGTCACTCTCTGAAATCAGGTCGATTCCGGCGAACAGCGAATCCAGCACATCTCCACGATTGCCATCGTTGTCCATGATGCGTTCACGCAGATCGCGATTGAGCTGGTCGAACTGATCCCGGACACGGCGGAAATCACCTGCCAGATCATCGGCCAGCGTGATGATCTCCCGCGTGCGCTCGAGCGCCGTTGTATGGGGCAGCACGCGCATCTGCCCCTTCTGGATGGCGTCAATCTCCTTGTCGATGCGCGCTTGCTCGGCCATGAGCCGGTCGATGCGGCGGAACTTGTCGGTGTCTGTGTCCTCGGCAAGTCGGGCCAAGGCCTCGATGACGAGCGTCAGGCGGCTTTCGGTCGCGGCGGAGTGCGGCTGCGCCAGGCCAGAGACAAACCGAATGGCATCGACGGCCGCCGTGGAGAGTTCATATTCCTCTTCGGAAGCGCCAGCCGGGAAGCGTCGCTCGAGGAACCCATCGGCGAGCCAGCCGGCGACATACGCCTGTGCCGTTTGGGGAAAGTCTTCGCCTTGGGCGCGGAGCTCTTCGAGATCCCTTGCGATGCGTTCGTGAAAAATGGAGGCAGGGAGGCTTCGCTCGCCCTCATACAGATGGGATTGAAGCAGGCCAATGACGGTAGGCCCGGTAGTCGAGGCAAGCAGACGCCACAGCGGCTGCGCCCGCATGCGCCGGTAGGTCGCGATGGCTTTGTCTGCTTTCACTCCCATGCTCCAAAGTGCGGGCATCGCCCGTCATGTGGTAATCACAATGCAACGCATACAAGACTCAAAAACACTGCATTGCCACATTCTAGAGCAGCTTATATACTTCACGCAATAACCCGCACAAGTATTCGTTAACCCGATAGAGCACTCAGGAATGCCCAAAGACCAACTTGCAGAACTGACCCAGCCTCAGCGCGACCGGCTCGCGTTTATTGAGCTGCGTGTGCGCTTCGTGGGGGAGATTCGTCGGCAGGACCTGGTTGCGCGGTTTGGCATCCAGTCCGCAGCGGCAACTCGGGATTTGGCGCTCTATAAGGAGTTGTCTCCAGGCAACATCGACTATGACCCAAAAGGCAAGGCCTACGTCCTGGGATCGGACTTCCGCCCCATCTTCGACTTTCCTCCGGAGCGGGTGCTGTCTTGGTTGACGCAGGGCTTTGGTGACGGCGAGCCGATGCGGCTCAAGGCGTGGGTGGCCAGCGAAAGCCCCTCACGGCTTACGCACCCGGATCTGGAGGTGCTGGCAAGCGTGACCCGGGCGATCCATCTGGAGTGTCCGCTTGGCGTTGAGTACTACTCCATATCTAGCGGCTGTAATGAGCGGGAAGTCGTCCCCTTTGCGCTGATCGACAACGGCCTGCGCTGGCATGTCCGCGCCTTCGACCGGAAGTCCCAGGAGTTCCGGGATTTCGTCATCACCCGAATCAAGAACCCTGTCGTGCTCAAAGGGCAGCCGGTCGCAGCCCATGAGATGAGCGATCAAGACATTCAGTGGACGCGGATCGTCGAACTGGAGTTGGTGCCCCACCCGGATCAGCCCCGGCCGGAGATCACCGAAATGGATTACGGCATGCGCGACGGCGTGCTGCGTATGAAGCTGCGCGCTGCCACGGCTGGATACATCCTGCGCAAATGGAGTGTCGACTGTTCGCCCGATCATTGCCTGCGCGGACCGGAGTACCGGTTATGGCTCAAAGACCACTTGGCAATTTATGGAGTCAAGAATGCGATTTTGGCACCGGGCTATAAATCGCAAGAACAAAAATTAGTAAAAGCGGAGGCTGACTGATGGGCGACGCAATCCGTTCGTTTCGGTCAAGGGAAAAACAATGACAACCGTGAACTTGGACTCTTCCGCGCTGACTTCTGCGCTTGAACAGTTACGCTTCAAGCTATTAGATCTCACCGGTCGAAATCGCCTGATTAACTTCAAGCACACTGCTGGCAAGTCACTTCAGTTCATTGAGGGTCATCCCGCAGCGATCTATCAGCGATTGGTCGAAGCAAACAACAAAGCCAGCATCAGCATTCTCGGACTGCCAGAACCATCCAGAGGGGATTGGGTGGAGCGCAACGGTCGCTTACAAAGACCAGAGCCTAGGGAATGGGCCAAGTCCCAAGGTATCTCAACGAGCTACGACATCCCTGGTGTCGGTGAGAGCTCGGATGAATCGAATGTCCGATCACTTATGTACCCTGACGAACTCGCAAAGCACTGCCGCAAGATCGAGCGTGAGGCCACGCTCGCTATTGAGGAAACGGGCGCGAACATGCTGTTCTTGGTGCTTGGATTCTTAGAGTTCCCAGACCAGCGTGACAGCGATAAGACGTTCACTGCGCCCTTGATTAGTGTCCCAGTGTCGCTGCAGAAAAAGGAGATCGCGGGCATCCAGCAGTTCTCGCTCCAGTACACAGGCGACGACATTTCGGAAAACCTGTCTCTACGGGAGAAGCTGCGCAACGACTTCGGCTTGGTTTTGCCCGAGCTTGCCGAGGAGCAGATTGACGTCAACGGGTACTTTGCTGAGGTTCAGGCGATCATCAAAAAGCAGCCTGGGTTCGCCCTCAAGCACCGCGTCTCCCTGTGCTTGCTCAGCTTCAGCAACATGCTGCTGGTTCGCGACCTGGACCCCACCAAATGGCCTGAGAACGGCGACGAGAACTCACTGATCGACCACCCCATTGTCAGAGAGGTGTTCGAAGGACGAGCAGATGACGGCGGAGCTGGACTGAGCCTAGCCGAAGAACACCTGGTGGAAGAAGGCCCTGGTGCCAGCATCCCACTGGTCTACGACGCCGACAGCTCTCAGCACAGTGCCCTCATCGATGTCTTGTCACTCAAGAAGAACCTGGTGATCGAAGGCCCACCGGGAACAGGTAAGTCTCAGACCATCACGAACTTGATCGCTGCTTGCCTGGCTGACGGCAAGAAGGTGCTCTTCGTTGCCGAGAAGTTGGCGGCTCTTGAAGTCGTAAAAAACCGTTTGTCATTGGCTGGCCTCGATCCGTTTGTTCTTGAGCTGCACAGCAACAAGACCAACAAGAAGCGAGTCTTAGAGGAAATTTCTAAGCGCACCACCTTCAGGCCCAACCACCCCAATGACCTTCCTCGTCTGCAGCAGCAACTGGAAGCTCACCGCCAGGATCTCAAAGCCTACACAGACCTGATCAACTCCATCGCGCATAACGCGTTTGGTTTGACGCTTCATCAGATCATGTGGAGAGCCGAGAAGCACCGCCAAGGTTTGAGCAACGAAGAGAGCATGCTCAGCCAGATCAGTATCGGCGATGCAACTCAAATTTCCGAATTCGAGTTCGGTCGGCGCATGGACTGCCTGGGATACCTTGGTTCCCAATACAAGTCGGTCGGAGGCTTTGACGCAAGCTGCACCTTCTGGGGCTTCTACCCTGAGCGCCTGATCCCTGGCGATGAAGTCAAGCTGACCCAGCTTTTTGAAACAGCTGATGAGTGGGGCCGGGGCTTGGTAGAGGCCTCGAAGCACTTCTCGCAAGTGCTCGGAGGCCGTGTCCACAACCTCTCTCTGGCGTTCAGCGGTGAGCAACTTGCCATACTGAAGAACCTGCTTGAGACTGCCAATCAGCAATTGCCGCTGCACCTCATCCCAGGATTTTTTGAGGACGACGAGACGGGAGCCAAAGCCGCTCAAGCACTCGACGCCTTCGCCAAACAAGTCGAAGAGTTCCACAGCCTTGAAGGGGCTGTCAACACAGCGCTGAAGCTCGAATCCAGCGTCACGAAGTCCGGCACAGACGGCCTAAAGGGCTTGCAACGAATCGCGGGGAGCTTGGGTGCAGAGCTGGGCACGCTTAACGAGCTTCGCATCCTGCATCAACAACTGGTTGAGACGGCAGGCAAGCTTTCGACGGCAAACACCAACTTGGTGATATTCCTGGGCGAGAAGAAGATCCCTTACAACGGATCGACGCAGAAGCTGGAGCAGTTGCTCAGTTTTACCAATCTCGTGCTGGATGCCCCAGAGGAGCACTTCCACCTCCAGACCCCTGGACTGACTCGCGATGGCGCGGTCCAGGCTCTTGAACAGTTGCTTGCCCTCCAAGGAGAGTGGACCGGTCTTGAAAAAGAACTCGGGGACTCACTCTATGTGGATACCTTGCCCCATGAAGGAGATATCAAGCAAGCCATCCTGACCCTGCGAGAAGGCGACGCGTGGTACCGCATCTTCCAAGGTCGATGGCGCAAGGCGGTAGGACTGCACAAGGCACTCCAACGCACCAAGCGCAAAATGCCTGGCCAAAAGCGGCTGGAGCAGCTCGAACAAATCGTCAAACTGACCGGTCTCAAAGAACAGTGGAAGTCCTCTCCGACCTGGACGCAGTTCCTCGGTTTTCCCGCGCCTGCTACCCCATCCCCATTGGATGGATACCTTGCGCTCGCGAAGTGGAATCGGGGCATCAAAGTCGCCTCAGAAGATATCCAAGCCGTTCTGATCGACCCAGTCAGCTTCACCGCCGACCAAGCCCGAGCCCTGCGGCGCGAATTCTCGACGGTCAAGATGGAGATCACGACCGCAATCGCAGCAGTCAAAGACATCAATGCAAAGCTTAAACGCCTCTCTGAATTCGGTGGCAGCAATCTTCTCGATAAGGTGTTGGAGAAGACCAGTGAATTCACAGAAGCCCTCAAAGACCAATTCGAATGGCTTGAGTTGGAGGTTCTCAGCCAGGCGACATTCAGCCAAGTGATCGCCGGATGCGATGCAGCCTTGGAGCGTTCGTCGCTGAAGTCACAGATTCAGGCCAATGCCCGCATCAAGTCGCTCCTCGGCGATCTCTATGCGGGCGTGGATACGGACTGCGCGACCGCTATCGAGGCGCTGTCCTTCGGTCAAAGCATCGACAGTCTCAATTTGTCTCCACAGGTAAAGTACAAGCTGCGCACCGGGCATCCGATTGAAGCCTGCCGCACCGTGGCTGCCGCACTGGAACCAGTCCACACGGGACTGCAGCAGATTGAGAGCCTGAGCAATGTTCTGTCTCAGTTCGGGAAGTTCGAACTGGAAACCTGGACGGGCGCACCTGCAGACGAGGACTTGGAGCTGTTTGTCAGCGCCCTGCATGGCGCAGTTCAAAAGGCAGTCGAGGATCAGGACCTTCTGATTCCTTGGTCGCTGTATCTGACCCGCCGCAAGGAGGCCAACGAGCTGGCCTTGTCTGAGTTCGTTGAGCTTCTTGAGAGAAAGCGCATCAAACCTGATGAGCTGTCAGACGCCTACGCCTATTGCACCTACAGCACGATCACTCGGGAAGCCTTCCGCAACATCCCCCAGCTTGGGCGCTTTACTGGCCTCAAGCACAACCAGATCCGCGACGAGTTCAAACGACTGGACAAGGAGATCATTGCTCTGCGTGGCAAGGCAATCGCCTACGAATGCACTCGCAAGGCCTCTCCGCCTCCTGGCAGGAACGGTGCCCGCGTCGATGATCGGACCGAGATGGTTCTCCTGAACTACCTCATGCCTCAGCAACGCCCACGCATGCCTGTTCGGAAAATTCTTACCCGAGCCGGTGGGTCGATTCAGGCGCTCAAGCCCTGCTTCATGATGGGACCTCAAGCCGTGGCGCAGTATCTGGCTCCAGGGGTCATCAAGTTTGACCTCGTCATCATGGACGAAGCATCCCAATTGAAGCCCGAAGAGGCTATCGGCTCGGTCGCCCGTGGTGGTCAATTGGTGGTGGTTGGTGATCCGAAGCAGCTGCCCCCGACGTCGTTCTTCTCCCGGATGACCCAGGACGGTGATGGTGGTGACGATCACTTCACCACCACGGATGCCGAGAGCATTCTGGATGTCTGCTCATCGCATTTCAGGCCGACTCGCTCCCTGCGCTGGCATTACCGCTCACAGCATCATTCGTTGATCGCTTTTTCAAACCATAGCTTCTACCGCGGCAATTTGGTGATCTTCCCTTCACCGTATGGTCAGGGCGGCAAGCTCGGTGTGCGTGCCGTCTACTTGGCCGACGCCATCTATGAAAACCAAACTAATCTGCGCGAAGCTAAGCGGGTCGTAGATGCGGTCGCTGAGCACATAGCAACACGCCCCAATGAGTCACTTGGCGTCGTCACGCTGAACATTAAGCAGCGTGACTTGATCGCAGAACTGCTGGAAGAGCGACTGAGATCGGTTCGCGGGGCTGACTCCTACCGAGACCATTGGGCGTCCGAGGGTCAGCCCTTGTTCATCAAGAACCTGGAAAACGTACAAGGTGATGAACGCGACGCCATCATCATCTCAACGACTTTTGGCAAGCCACCAGGGGCCAGTGCTGTTCGTCAGAACTTTGGCCCCATCAGTCGCCAAGGCGGCTGGCGTCGACTGAACGTGCTGTTCACCCGCGCCAAGAAGTCAATCGCCCTGTACACATCTCTTCGTCCCGAAGACATCGTGATGGATGGCACTACTCCCGACGGCACCAAGGCGCTGCGCAATTACCTCGAGTATGCCCGCACAGGCTCGTTGCCGACCATCGAGGAAACAGACCGCGAACCAGACAGTGATTTCGAGATCTCCGTTATGGACATGCTCAAGATGCGTGGCTATGAAGTCACCCCTCAGCTCGGTGTGGCGGGATACCGCATTGACATCGCCGTCAAACATCCAGACGCGCCAGGATCGTATCTGGCAGCAATCGAATGCGACGGAGCAACCTACCACTCTGCTTTGTCAGTTCGGGATCGTGACCGCATCCGTCAAGAGATCCTTGAGGCTCTTGGCTGGCGTGGTCGCATTTGGCGCATCTGGTCAACGGACTGGTTCCGCACTCCACGACAAGAAACCGAGAAGCTCATCAACTTCCTTGAGTATTTGCGCGAGAGCTGGAAGCCAGAGCACACATCAGGAGACGCCTGGATCGAAGAAGGACAAGGTGCTGGACAACTCACTGCCCGGGTGACTCAGCAGATTGAATCGGTTGCGAACACTGTTCAAGCTGAGAGGGAGCGAGAAGCGGTTAGCTCTGTACTGATCGGCACAGAAGATGACCTCGAAATCGAGGTAGGTGACGTAGTTCGATACATCGATCTTGCTCGTCCTAACGACGTAATGACTGTCCAGATCACCAGAGGTAAAGACGACTTTGCCAACGGGATTGTGAATGAAAGCCGCCCTCTGGCACAGGCAATACTCGGGGCTGTCATAGGCGACGAGGTAGTGCTTCACCTTGCTGGAAGCGCATCCAAGACGTTCCAGGTCATAGAAATAGTTCGGCCCGAAACAATAACCAAGATGAGTTGAGCGAACCCGGCGTACGCAAAAGGGAAAAAAACACAATGGCCAAGACACTTGAAGCCCACGACAAACTGATCCGGGAGATTTTCGAAGGCAGCTACCAGTTCGAGATTCCGGACTACCAGCGCCCCTACGCGTGGACAACAGAGCAGGCCACCGAGTTGTTCGATGATCTGTACTCGGCGATGCAGGATGCGCGTGCCGCAGGGGCCAGCAGCCAGTATTTCCTCGGCAGCATCGTTCTGATCAAGGCGGATCGAGATCCCAAGTCATTCGTGGTGGATGGCCAGCAGCGCCTGTCCACGCTTACGATACTGCTTGCAGTTTTGCGCGTCCTGATGCCCAACTCGGCATCTTTCCTCACCAAATACCTCTACAAAGAAGGAAATCCTGAGTGGGGTGAGCTCAACGAATATCGCCTGAAGGCCCGCGAGGAGGACGCCGATTTTTTCCGTACCTACATCCAGGAACAAGGTGGGTTGGAACGCCTGGTTTCGAGCACTGACAAGCTGAAAGACAGCCGCCTGCGTTACCGCGAGAACGCCACACTGCTGCTCGAAAAGGCCAAATCGCTGTCGCCTGCGGATTTGAACGCCCTTTGGAAGTTCCTCGCCAACGACTGCTCGCTGGTTGTCATCTCCACGCCCGACCTCGAGGCCGCATACCGCATCTTCGCCGTACTCAACAACCGGGGACTCGACCTCGCGCCTATCGACATCATCAAGGCGCAGGTTCTTGGCCTGATCCGCACTACGGCAGGCGAGGTCAAGAGCCGCGCCTACGCAAAAGAGTGGAGCCGGATCGAAAGTTCACTGGGCCGCGACGCCTTCGGTGACCTGTTTGGCCACATCCGCAGCATCTACGCCAAGAAGAAGCAGAAGTACATCCTGGTCAAGGAGTTCCAGGAGCACGTCACCGAGTACAAGACCCCTATCGACCTCGTCGACAAGGTCATCAAACCCTATGCCGAAGTGTGGGACTTCGTGCGCGATGCAGACTTCGAGGCCACCGAACACGCCGAGACGATCAACGAACACCTGTCTTGGCTCAACCGCGTGGACTTCAAGGACTGGGTGCCCCCGGCACTGGTCTACTTCAAGCGTTTCCGGCAGCAACCCAAACTGCTCGCAGAGTTTTTCCAGTCACTGGAACGCCTGACCTATTTCCTGTTGGTCACCAAGGTGGGCATCAACGAGCGCATCGAAACCTACGCTGCGCTCACCAAGGAGATTGAACCGGAGGCCTTCAAGGGGGATCTGGCTGCGCTTACCACGCTCATACTGACAGACGCGCAAAAGCGCAAGTTCGTCGCGGCACTCGATGGAGACGTGTACGACGATCTGCCCAAGGCACGGATGGCGCTGGTCTTGCGCCTTGAGTCCTTGGTGCGCGCCCCCGGCGTGCAGCTTCAAGATGCCGTGTCTCTGGAGCACGTTCTGCCGCAAACCCCGCCCGACGGCTCGGACTGGATCAAGTGGTTCCCGGATGAAGACGAGCGCGATGGCTGGACGCACCGTTTGGCCAATCTGGTTCCGCTGGATAGGAACAAGAACTCGTCCGCCAGCAACTATGACTTTGCCAAGAAAAAGGACGCCTACTTCAAGGGCAAAGGCAAGGCCTCGCCCTTCGTGTTGACGCAGGAAGTCAGAGCAGAAAACGAGTGGACGCCCGCGCTCCTGACCGAACGCCAGAAACGCCTTGTGGGCGTCCTCAAAGACCATTGGAATCTCGCCGTCTCCACAGGCACGGCGGCGAGCTGAGGAATGTATAGATGCAGAAGAAACAACAAGACCAAAGCCAGATCAAGTGGATTTCCGACTTCATCTGGAACATCGCCGACAACCGCCTGCGCGACGTGTATGTACGCGGCAAGTACCGTGACGTCATCCTGCCCTTCACCGTGCTGCGGCGGCTCGATGCCGTGCTCGAAGCGACGAAAGACGTGGTGCTCGAGCGCAAGAAGTTCCTGGACACCCACAAAGTAGCCGAGCAGGACGGCGCGCTGCGCATGGCGGCGGGGCAGGCCTTCTACAACGTCTCGGAGTTCACGCTGGCCAAGCTCAAGGCCAGCGCCGCCGGGCAGCGCTTGCGCGATGACTTCATTGCGTATTTGGACGGCTTTTCGCCCAACGTGCAGGAAATCCTCACCAAGTTCAACGGGACTTCAAGAGCCTGACCTTTACAATTTTTGGAGTGTATGAAATGAGCGGAAAGAACCAATGGGTCGTACCCATCAACGGCGGTGACCAGTGGGGTGTTCGGGGAGAAGGCAACGACCGCCTCACCTCCATCCATGACATGCAGCAACAGGCGATTGACCGTGCGCGGGACATCGCCATCAACCAGCAGAGCGAGATGCTCATCAAAGGGCGAGCCAACCATTCCCATCGGCACACGCACAAGTGGTTGACGAACAACGCCGTCTGCGTGTGCCACTGCGAAGAAGTTGGCGCAGGTTTCGAGAGAAGATAGGGCGAAACAGGGGCGAACTGGGCGGGTCATGCCGCCTCTGCCCGGAACGGCTGGCACACGCAGAACAGCGCGGAAGCCCGCGCGGTGTGCGGAATCCGCAAATGAAAACGCCCAACCGAGAACGGTTGGGCGCTGAATGGTGGTGGCCGAGGACAGAATCGAACTGCCGACACAAGGATTTTCAATCCTCTGCTCTACCGACTGAGCTACTCGGCCACGCGTAATCGGTGGTGTTCACCACCGAAGCCCACAAGTTTATCCGAAACTTTGGCGTTGCGCAAACAAGAAATGCAAAATCGCTGTAGCATGTTCAATAATTAACAAAACCTGTCTTTTGCCGACACCTGCCTACCATGAGTAATTTTGCAAGCATGCAGCCCCAGCAAATGTCCAGCTACGATGCCGCTATTATTGGTTGTGGCGTAGTTGGGCTGGTGGCGTCCCTGGTGTTGGCCAGTTCCGGTTTCAAAGTGCTGGTCGTGGGCGCACGTCCGGCGCAGTTTCAGCCCAACGCCGATCAGCGCTTCGATCCCCGTGTTTTTGCCTTGTCGCATCGCAGCCAAAGGGTGCTTGACCGGCTTCGGGTTTGGGACAACATACCCAGCGAGAAAGTACAGCCTGTCACCGAAATGCAGGTGTGGGGCGATTCAACTGGTGATGCTCAAGGTCATTTGCGTTTCAACGCCAGCGACACTGGGGTTGATTACCTTACCTGGATTATTGAGCAAAGCTGCCTGTTTGATGTGTTGTTTGCGGCCATGCGCTACCAGCCCGGTATCGATTGGCTGGATGCAAAAGTGGAAGGTCTCTCTCGCGAAAAAGAAGGTTGGGCTGTTGTTACCAACCTGAAAACTGTGCGGGTTCCTTTGCTGATTGCCGCAGATGGTGCCCAAAGTGACACCCGGAAGCAGGCTGGTCTCGATTTCACCCTCAACGATTACAGCGCAGAAGGTGTGGTTACCACTTTCGCCATTGAAAAACCGCACCACGGTACTGCGCGTCAGTGGTTTGCAGGCGATTCGGTGTTGGCCATGTTGCCTTTACCCGGCCCGCATGTGTCCATGGTGTGGTCCATGCCATTGTCCCAGTCGCAGGCCCTTGTTCAACTCAATACCCAAGACATGGTGAGCCGCGTGCAATCACTTTCGGGTGGTGCTGTACAAGAGCTGTACGGAAACTTGGTGCCCGTTGGCAAAACTTATGCCTTTCCTCTGAAGCACGGGGTAGCACCAGTGTGGTTTGACAACGGTGTTGTGCTCATGGGCGATGCCGCACATGTTATTCATCCCCTTGCAGGACAGGGCCTGAACCTTGGGCTTGAGGATGCGGCCGAGCTCGCCAATTTGCTCACCTCGCGCAAACGCCTTTTGGCGGTGCAACGTCTGGGCTTGGCCGACGAACAGCTTTGGCGCGCTTGGGAGCGTCGCCGCAAGGCGGCTTGCAAGCCGGTACATTTTTTAACCGATGGTTTGCACACTTTGTTCAGGCTCGATTTACCTGGGGTTGCCTGGGTTCGCAACAAAGGCATGCAACTTGTCAACCAGTTACCCATGTTCAAGCGTTGGTTGTCACAGCAAGCCATGCGCTAGGTCACCCAAACAGTGTGGCGCAATGAACAAATTGTGTTTGCGTGTGTCTTAACTAAAATTCCACCATTTTCAATCAAGCAGGCCTATGAAATTCAATTTACCTATGTCTTTTCGCAAGCGCAGCAGTGCTGTTGTTTTCTCAGTAATCGCAATGACTGCGGGCGCTTGGGCCTTGTCTCAGTCCATTCAGCCGGTTCAGGCCGCTGCTAGCAAATCGCAGGTTGATCGCATTACGGCTGCAATCAACGGAGCTCTGGGGGCGTCAGGGGTTAAGGTGATTTCAGTTAGCGACATCGAATTTATCGATGGTTTGTTTGAAGTGGTGGTGAATCACAACGGTACCAAGAAAATTATTTACACCAATGCCAGCGGCAGCCATTTAATATTGGGCGAGCTCATGGAAAGTAAATCCATGGCCAACTTGACCGAGGCAAGGCTGGACAAGCTAAACGCCATCGACTTTGACAAAGACCTTCCCCTAGGCCTGGCTTTGAAGTCCGTTTACGGAACTGGCAGTCGCAAAATTGCTGTATTTGAAGACCCCAACTGCGGATATTGCAAGCGTTTTCGCAAGGAAACTTTGACCAAGTTGCAAGACACCACCGTGTACACCTACGTGTATCCGGTTTTGGGTCGCGACTCCATCGACAAGGCACAAAAAGTAATGTGCGCCAGCGACAAATCCAAGATGTGGGATGACTGGATGTTGAAAGACCAGTCTCCTTCAGGCAGTGGCAATTGCAACCCGCCTATTGATGATTTGGTCAGCTTGGGCAGGGGAATGGGCGTGTCGGGTACGCCCACAGTATTCTTTCAAGACGGCACACGTGTAAGCGGTGCAATTGGCTCTGCCGATCTGAACCGCAGAATTGCAGCGGCCTCCAGGCCAAAATAAAAACACTCAAAGTAATATCGTCACAAACCCTGGGGTTTAGCTTCCGCTTTCGGGCAGGGGAGTGCCCTTGGGCCAAATCAGCCACATTTTCAAAGGCTGTCGGGTAAGGCCTGCAGCCGTACCCGCTTCCTCTCCAGTTCCCCAGAAATAGTCGGCGCGCACTCGGCCCCGTATGGCGCCACCGGTGTCTTGCGCCAAAGTGCCTTGTGCAATCGGGGTGTTGGTTACCGGGTTGCTCGATTCAATCCATATTGGGCTGCCATAGGGTACTTTTTCGCGGTCTATAGCCAGGCTAAGTTTGCCTGTCAATGGAACCCCCATTGCACCTACCGGGCCTTCTTGCGGCCGCAGCACCTTGTTTTCCTTGAAAAAAACCACACTTGGGTTGGCATTCAGCAATTCATCCAGCTTGCCAGGGTTGGCTTTTGCCCAGTTTCTTATACCGGGAATGGTTGCCTGTGCCGCGGTCAGTTCACCACGGTCTACAAGCACCTTGCCGATCGATTTGTAAGGGTGTCCATTTTGTTCGGCATAGCTTAGGCGGATCACACTGCCATCAGGCAAGGTGACCCGGCCTGAACCCTGCACTTGCAGCAAAAACGCATCCAGCTTGTCATCAACCCACACTATCGGCTGTTCGCGGTCAGGTCCCAGCCGTTCCCATTCAGCCCGATCAAAAAAAGGAACCAGCGTATTACCCTGAAGGCGGCCACGCAGGCGCTTGCCTTTCAATTCAGGGTAGATATCGTCCAGTTTCACAGTAATCAAGTCGGCTGGTACGCCATACAGTGGCGCATTAAACGCGCCCTGTGCTTTGCGCGAGCCTTTCAACAAGGGCTCAAAATAGCCGGTCAACAAACCTTCCTTTTTGCCGTCTTCTTGCTGAAACTGCCACACATCAAAATTGGCTTCCATCCATATTTGTGCTGGCAACAGTGCATTGCCGCTCAGGTTTTGCCGTGCTTTTCGGCAAGCCTCCAGCAAACCGGTGGGGGTGGCTTTGCGTTTTGCCAAGGCGTTGCCGTTCACCGAGCATTGCTCTGCAAAAGCCTCCAGAAAACGTGCATGGTTGGCGGTGCTCCAGCCAGGCAGGCTGGAGAAATCTGATTTTATAAACAGCGGCAAGGCAGGTTTTTCGTCTTTTTTCTCGATTTTTGCCTGTTTTTCTCCGGCCGGGCATGAACATTCAGACATTTTCGGGGTCGGAGCAATAGCGCATCCAGATAAAATCAGGGCGGCCAGCACTGTGCTGGACCACCAACAACGGAGTGGATTGAACATGTGGTTACTCATTGCGGAAATGGTTTTGGCTTTGGGCCTGATCGTGTTCATTATGTGGTGGACGCTGAGGGCCAGGGTAGATCATCCGGTTGAAAAATCCGATGAAGAATCGCCCCAACCAGAAGCACTACCCATAGACAAAGCCAAAAAGGATTAGTGCAATACTCTGGGCATGGACAGCAAAAATTGCGGCACTGGCACATCAAACTTCTCGCCGTCTTCGCCAACAAACGTGTATTTGCCCCGCATTGTACCCACAGGCGTGGGGAGGGGGCATCCGCTGGTGTACTCGAAGCGTTCGCCGGGGCGCAATGTGGGTTGTTCGCCCACCACGCCGTCGCCTTTTACTTCCTGAACAATTTTGTGGGCGTCGGTGATAATCCAGTGGCGGCTTAGCAGTTGCGCAGTTCGCTCGCCCACATTTTCAATTTCAATGGTGTAGGCGAACACATATGGGCCTTTGTCTTTGTCGCTTTGCTCTTCCAGAAACTGGGTGCTGACCTTGACTTCAAACTGATAGGGTGACTGGCTGCTCATGCGGTATGGCTTGTGAATGTTGCTCTTAAATCCAAGTATGACTTCAAACCCCGGATTTCACAAATCCGAAGCCGCTTTCAAATCCTTTTGGCTGGGGTAGTTTCGTTTAAACTCTTGCTTTGATTGTCGAATTCTCCATTGAAGGCTAGCCATGAACCCGTTTGTTATTGCCCCCAGTATTCTTTCTGCCGACTTTGCCCGCTTGGGCGAAGAGGTAAAAAATGTAATCGCTGCCGGCGCCGACTGGGTTCACTTCGATGTAATGGACAATCACTATGTGCCCAACCTTACCATTGGCCCTTTGGTTTGCGAGGCACTGCGCCCCCACACCACGGCCATGATTGATGTACACCTGATGGTGCGCCCCGTGGATCGAATCATTCCCGATTTTGCAAAAGCTGGCGCGAACCTGATCAGCGTTCACCCCGAGGGCACCGATCACCTGGACCGCACACTGGGCCTGATTCGCGATTCCGGTTGCCAGGCCGGCATCGTGCTGAACCCGGCCACCCCAATTTCCTGGGTTGACCATGTTATGGACAAGCTCGATCTTATTTTGGTGATGTCTGTGAACCCGGGTTTTGGTGGGCAAAGTTTCATTCCACAAGCCCTGGTAAAGCTGGCTGAATTGCGCAAACGCATTGATGCACATGTGGCCAAGGGTGGTCAGAATATTCGCCTGGAAGTAGACGGCGGCGTGAAGCCCGACAACATTGCACAAATTGCGCGTGCAGGTGCCGATACTTTTGTAGCGGGCTCGGCCATTTTTGGCAAGCCCGACTACAAAGCGGTAATTGACCAAATGCGCGCTGAACTCGCCACAACCAGATAGGCCGCCATGAGCAAGAAAGCAGTATTGTTCGATCTTGATGGCACCTTGTTGCACACGGTTCCAGATTTGGCCGCCGCGGTAAATGCCATGCTGGTTGATTTGGGAAAACCTGTTTTGCCCGAAGAAACTGTGGCGGTGTATGTGGGCAAGGGCGCAGAAAACCTGGTCAACCGAAGCCTTACCGGCAGCATGACCGAGAAGGCCTCGCCCGAGCTGTATGCCCACGCCATGGATTGCTGGCAAAACCATTACACCACCATCAACGGCAACCACTCGGTTTTTTATCCTGGTGTAAAAGAAGGGCTGGCGCTGTTGAAAAATGCGGGCTACAAGCTGGCGGTGGTTACCAACAAACCAGAACGTTTCACCAAGCCCTTGCTTGAGCGAACAGGCATCGCACATTACTTTCAGGTGGTGGTGGGGGGCGACACCTGCCCGGTGAAAAAACCCGACCCCATGCCAGTAACCCATGCTTGCAAGTTATTGGGTGTTGAGCCCTCGCAGGCCTTGATGATTGGCGATTCCATCAACGATGCGCTGGCCGCCAATGCCGCGGGTGTGGAGTGTTGGCTGTTGCCCTATGGTTACAACGAAGGGAAGCCGGTTCAACAAACACCATGTGATGGAATTGTGAACACGATTGAAGAAGCCGCACAACGACTGCTGGGCACACAGGTACCACAATGATTTCTCAAACCGAATTTGATCACTTTGCAGCGCAGGGTTACAACCGCATTCCGCTGATTGCGCGTTGTTATGCCGATCTCGATACGCCTTTGTCGGTGTATTTCAAACTGGCCAACAAGCCCAACACCTTCTTGCTTGAATCGGTGGTGGGTGGGGAACGATCGGGTCGTTATTCCTTCGTGGGCTTGCCATCCAGCATCACCATCAAGGTGGTTGAACATTCTGTGGTAGTACAGCAGCAGCGTACAGATGGCACACTGGAAACGCTTGAAACATACAATGGCGACCCGCTGAAATTCATCGAGCAATACCATGCCCGTTTCAAGGTGCCCCCGGTGCAAGGTTCACCCCGTTTCTTTGGTGGCCTTGCTGGGTATTTTGGGTACGACACCGTGCGTTACATGGAGCCCCGCCTGGAAGCCAGCCGCAAGGCCGACGACCTCGGCATTCCCGATATTTTGCTGATGTTCACCGACCGCATGGCGGTGGTGGACAACATTCAAGGCACCATCCAGCTCATCGTATTTGTTGACCCGGCGCAAGCCAATGCTTATGAAAATGGTGTGGCGGAAGTGAAGCGGCTCATGGCACAGCTTCGTCAACCCATCGCCATTCCTGTTTCCGGCAGCAGCGAAAGCACGCCGATTGAACGCAGCATGAGCAAAGATTATTTCTTTGACATGGTGACCAAGTCGAAAGAATACATCGCTGCAGGCGATGTGATGCAAGTGGTGCTTGGCCAGCGGCTCAGCAAACGCTTCACACAAGATGCACTCATGTTGTATCGCGCCCTGCGCTCGCTTAACCCGTCGCCCTATTTGTTTTACTACAATTTTGGAAACTTCCAGGTGGTGGGTTCTTCGCCTGAAATTCTGGTGCGGCAAGACCAGGTGGAAGGCAAGTCGCCTTTGGTTACTTTGCGCCCAATTGCTGGCACACGCCCGCGCGGAAAAACACAGCAAGAAGACTTGGCTTTGGCGGAAGAACTTCTTGCCGACCCCAAAGAAATAGCAGAGCATGTCATGTTGATCGACCTTGCCCGTAACGATGTAGGTCGTATTGCGCAAGTGGGCTCGGTGCGGGTTACCGAGAAAATGATCATCGAGCGCTATTCACATGTCATGCACATTGTGAGCAACGTGCAGGGCGATTTAAAGCCAGGCCTGGGCGCCATGGACGTGTTGCGCGCCACATTCCCGGCAGGCACGCTCTCTGGCGCACCCAAGGTACGTGCCATGGAAATTATCGATGAACTGGAACCCACCAAGCGTGGCGTGTATGGTGGCGCCTGTGGTTATCTCAGCTTCACCGGTACCATGGATGTGGCCATTGCCATTCGTACGGGCGTGGTCAAAGACCAAACCCTGTATGTTCAAGCGGGCGCGGGTGTAGTGGCTGATTCCGTTGCAGAAAGCGAATGGCTTGAAACTGAAAACAAGGCGCGTGCAGTGATGCGTGCGGCGGAACTGGTGCAGGCCGGACTGGATGGCGAACTGTCCTGAAATGCATGCCATACTGAGCGGGTCGTCATTGATTACTCGCTCCCATTGAAAGACAAGTTTTTCGCGCGGTGTTGGGCTCCCGGCAATTGGCCCGTAGGTGTCAAACTGGCTGTCATCATTCTGGCCATTGCCATGCCAGCAGTTTTAATCAGCGCCTCGATCAGTGTACAAACCAGTCTCGACCGCGTAGCACAGTCAGAACTCAACAAACTGCAACAAATTTCCAGCACCATTGCCGGGCAAATTCAACAAACCTTTTCATCTCACCAATCGTTTGCAGCGTTTTTAAGCCGTGAACCCCGATTGCTTGAACTGATGTTGAAACCAGGGGATGAGGCCAGTACGCGCGAAGTCAAGGGGCGCTTCAATGCGGTAATTTCAACCAATCCGGAAGTCGAGTTGCTGATGGCGCTTGATACCACCGGGCGGGTTTTAACGTCGTCTGATCCTGCATTGATTGGTCGAAACTTTGCATTTCGGGATTACTTTAAAACTGCAGCACAGGGGCGGCCCGCCTCAACCAGTATTATCGTGGGTGCCGTTGCGGGCAATGCCGGTGTGTTTTTCTCTCATCCAGTATTCGATACCGCCGGGCAGGTGGTGGGTGTTTTTGTCATCAAAATGTTGGCACGTTCTTATGGTGAACTTGTTGAGCAAGCCGCAGAGGACAAAATTCTTGAGCCTTTTGTGATTGATGGTGACGGAGTCATCATTCACCACGCCAACCAGAACATGTTGTACAAAAGCCTGACACCGCTGAGTGAAAAGCGACAAGCGCAAATTGCAGAGGACAAGCGCTTTCGCATCGAACGGGTCGAGTCCCTCAATCTCTTCAGTCTGGCCAAGGCCTTGGCTAACAGCAATTCATTTGGCTATGTGAATTATTCCGGTCCAGATGGCATGCCCTCCATTGCAGGGTTCAGCCCGGTCTTGAATGTGGGCTGGACCGTGGTGGTCTCCGAGCCTGAATCCGTATTTCGCGCCCCGCTTGAACAACTCTTTCAAAAGTTTGTTTGGGTAATGGTGGTTGCTGGTGTGGTTGTGTTGTTGCTGACCTTGTTGGCGGCTCGTGTGTTTGTGTCGCCGATCAAACGATTGGCCAGCGCAGCTGCCAAAGTGGAGCAGGGTGACTACGACGGTGCAGTAACCGGTTTGAGCACACATGACGAAGTGGGGCAGTTGTCTCGTGCCTTCGACAACATGTTGGTGGGCATTCGCGATCGAGAAAAAGTCAAAGACGTGTTTGGTCGAATGGTCTCTCCCGAGGTTCGGGAAAAGTTGTTGCAGGGCACTCTGAGTCTGGGTGGTGAATCGGCTCGGGTCAGTGTGTTGTTCTCCGATATTCGTGACTTCTCGGGCCTGTCCGAACGAATGCCTCCTTCCGAGGTGGTGGAGTTGCTTAATGAATACCTCACCGAGATGAGTATTGCTGTGGGCAACTGGGGTGGCTACATCAACAACTTCATTGGCGATGCAATTGTTGTGGTGTTTGGCGTGCCAGTAAAGCAGGAAAACATTGAAACCCGTGCAGTGTTTGCTGCCTTGGAAATGCGGGAGAGATTGAGTTCATTGAACAAGCGCCGCCGTTCTCAAGGCAAGGTTGCATTGAAGAACGGAATCGGTATCAGCACGGGAGAGGTGGTTGCTGGGCAAATGGGTTCAATTGACCGGTTTTTGTACACGGTAATTGGCGATGCAGTGAATGTGGCTGCAAGGCTTGAAGGGTTGACCAAGGAGTTCGAAGAGTTTCCTATTTTGTTGAACGAGGAAACCTACCTGGCCTTGAAACTGGATGAAACTTTTGTGGCCCAGAACCTGGGAGAGCAACCGGTTAAGGGGCGTTTGGCCAAAGTCAAAGTGTGGGGCATCAGGCTGGTTGCCCAGTAAGTTGATTCATTGAAAACTGGCAACGCCGAAAAGCTCAAGCGGAGGAATTTTCCCCAAAACACGGGCTGAATTTGAGTTTATTTTCAGCTTGTATTTCTTGATGGTCTCTACCGGAATTTGTCCTGCAAATTGTTTGCCTCTCAGTATTTGCATGGCTTTGAATCCTGCAAACTGCCCCACCTCAAAATAACTGCACACCAGTCCAATCAGCGAGCCCGCATCCATCAATTGCTCTGTGCTTGCGAAGGTGGCAAGCCCTCGCTGGTGTGCTGCTGGAATAATCAATTCTTTTGCAAGCGACCCCACCAGGGAATCGGGCGGAAGGTAAAGCCACTCGCATCTTTGCTGTTTCAGTTCATCCAGCAACTCAGTGATCAAATATCGCAGTTTATCCATCGTTCCGGCTTGTCCTTGCGCGTTGACGGGAATAGGCAATGCAATCAGTTTTTTCTTTTGGCTGTTTAGCAAATCATGGAGTAGTTGCTTGGTCACAACCGAATTGTTTTCAGTGGGCGTGTACAGCATGCCGATTGTTTTAAAAGGTGTATAACTTTGAATCGCCTGCATTTGCTGTTCAAGTGAAGCAACATGAAATACGCCGGTAATAGGGCGTTCACAACCCGTAAGAGATTGAACAATACCCGAGACCACAGGGGCTGTTACCAAGGCAAAAACCACAGGGCAAGGCAATGGCCTCAAATCAGTTTTTGGTGCGTACGTGCCGGTAATCCCCTGCGTAACACTGGTTCCCCAAGTCAACACCAGCTTCGTATCTCGCGCTTTCAATTCAGCCACAATTTCTGGCAAACGGGTCAGGTCGCGTGCAATGTCATAGTGATCAAATTCGGCCTGCAAACCGGCTTGCCGAATATAGGAAACAAAACCGGCTTCAACATCGGTCGCACCACGAAATGTCACAATCCCGATACGTAAATTGTTGTCCGCCGCCCAGGCCTGCTTGCCCGGCATGGGTAATCCTGCCAATAATCCTGTGGCGCCACCGGTAAGTAACAATTTGCGTCGTGTGTTGTTGGTCAAGCTGTTTCTCCTTGTTGTCTTGCTTGCAAGGCAAACCAGCACAGCACGCCCAGTGCCAACGCAGTTGCTGAAAAAATAAAAACCAGTTGGTTGCTTTCCATGAACTGCAAGCACAGTGCGGCCAGCAAAGGTCCCAGTGCATTGCCTGTTCTTTCCAGCAAACGGTAGCTTCCCAGCCAGGCAAAGTTGGGTTGGTCGGGCGCATAGGTTTTCTGGTAAAGCTGAACCAGAGAACCCTGAGCCGAGATGCTCAGCGCTTGTCCAAAGCCAAGTGCAACTGCAATTCCAAAAGCAATCAAGGTTTGGCTAAACAAGGGGGCTTGGCCAAGCAGATTGATTAAAGGCAGGAAACCTGCGCTGGCCGACACCAGCAAGCCCAGGCTGACAAACTTCGCAGCCCTGTTAATTTCTAGTCCGCCACGTTGCAGGTAATCCGCGACTCGTGGCGTCAACAAAAACATCAATAGACCATAAACCAGAAGAATTCGCCCTGTTGTGCTGGCTGTCATTTCAGGTGCCTCAAAGGCCATCCACGGAACCAGAAAAAACAGCAGGCCGGTCAAAAGCATTTTCGCCGGTGCAGCAGCAAGCAGGCTCAATAGCAATAGCCTGGGTGAATTCATGCCTGCAAAAGGCGAGGGCTTTTTGGTGGTCACTTCACTTGAATTGTGGTCCGCCATTTTCGGGCTTGTAAATGGCGCTCCCCGGCCAATCAATAGTGCTGCAACTGGAACCACTGCCGCCAACATGAAAGTAAATTGCTCGCCCAGGTTGTCGGCCAGCAGTCCACCAAACGCAGGGCCAACTATAGTGGCAGCCATAATTGCACCCACCAGGCTTGCAAATGCTGTGGCGCGTCCAGCCGCGCCGTGTGCAATCAGCAGCATTGTTTGCCCAGACACAAACGCGCAGGCATAACCAATTCCCGCTACACTGCGGGCCAACAGCAGCCACTCTGCGCTTGGTGACCACAATGTAAACAACTGCCCCAGCGTTCCCAATGTGCAACCAATCGTAAAACCACGCACTGCTTTTGTTGGTGTATTAATGTGGTTCAGAAACGGCTGGGCAAGTGCAACCAGCAGCATGAACACCGAGATGGACAAGCCGCCCATCCAGGCTCCGGATGTGTCCGGGTTGAACCAATCGCCTGGCAGCGCCGTGGCCATACCCGGCAATATTGGGCGAATCAATTCTTCACTCAAGAAATAGACAAACAGGGCCACTGGCCACCGATGGTGTATTCCACTCGTGTCCACCAATATTTCGCCAGGCATTGGCTTGGCTGGTTTTCTGAATTGCATCCAGAAAAAGAAAACAATCAAAGCCAGTGTCAGGTAATCCAGCATTAGCTCGCCACTGAGTTGTTCGAGAAATTCCGGGTTGGGTGTCAATTCAATGGCATGCCCCAGATCAAGTTCAATCCATACAGAATCACTGCCCACCGTGTCCGGTTTTTTCATCAGCGTTGCAGCGCCCAGTTCAATGTGCTTCTCGGTCAGTTCCTTCAGGCTTGTTTGTAGGTCGGCGAAGTCCCGATGGCCAAAGCCTTGCTCAAATGCTGTATTCCAAAGGTTTTGCTGTGCGGTTGCAATTGATCGAATTCGTTCCTGAATTAACGGTGTAATTTGATGCTCAATTGTTTTGAACATTGGGTAGGCCAAGGTCAGCATCGCCAAAGTACCAAGGGCACAAATCACCCAGTTGGCATGTTTCGAAAACCACTTCGTACAAATTAGTGAAGCAGCAACTGCGATTAAAAACAGCCAGGGTGCCAACTGCATGGCGCGTGTATGCAAGGTGTTTCTCAGCCCCTTCAATTCCGGCACTGTGTAGGCCACATCAAAGTAGGCAATTTCTACGCCGAATGAATTGATCACAGGAATATTCAATACCGAAGGCGCTACCTGCTCGTGTTTGTTTTGTTGCTGCGCTTCGCTGTTACGCCAATCAATTGCAACAATTCGGGGGGAACGTTCTTTGAGGGCTTGAATTTTCTCGGCACTCAAAAAGCTTTCCGGGTAAATGCCCAGCCTGTAGGCCGACTGCATTTGTTCAAGCAATGGATCAAGCTGAGCTTGCACAACGCCTTGAACGGTTTTTTTCAGCATTTGTTCTGTTTTGGCAATCAACAGAAAATGGGCAAACCCCATCATGATCGAGAACAGCAGCAGAAATTTCGCGAGTTGCGCCAGTGCGTTCAGAACGGATGCTTTTGTGTGGGTCATTGAATTTTTGGCGTCTGGTTTTGAAAACGACTATACATTGATCATCGTTTCGAAGGTTTATGCACCTTGAGTCTGAGAGAACCGGAATGGAATGGTCACACTTTTACCGTCAGGCCAAAGATTTTGAAAAGAATCTCATTCAGCCCGATCGCCTCACCGTGGCACTGAATCAGGCACCGCTAAACATCAATGGCGTACCGGCAAAAACCCATGTTCTGGTGTGGGGCAAAGGCCCCGACAAACCAGTTGTGCTGTGCGCAGGCGGTTTGGTGAACACAGCCTATCGTTTTGCCATGTTGGCGCAAACCCTTTGCACCGAATTTGAGTGTGTCAGCTTTGACTGGTATGGGCGCGGTCATTCGGATCATTTACAGGGTCCTCAATCCTATGGTTTTGAGTCCAATGTGGGCCAGGTTCAGGCCTTGCTGGAAATGTACAAAGGCAGGCCCATCCACTTTCTGGGTTCTTCTTTGGGTGGCATGGTAGCCATGGCTGTGTTTTCGCAGGCACAGTATGTTTCAAACCTGCGTTCTCTTGTTTTGAATGATGTTGGCCCACGCATGAGCGCTGGCCGCAGAAGGCGACGTGCTGGTGCACTCAACAAGCCCCGTGTTTTTAAAACCCCGGTCGAGCTGCGCGAAAAAGTAGGCATTTCCCAGCGCGATTTCGGACCTGTACCGCAGCCGATACAAGATTTTCTGGCCTACAAAAACACCCGCTGGTGCAATCAATCAGCAGGTCGGGTTTACCGTTACGACATGGCCTGCATGGCACGTTTTGAACAGGACAGCCAGTTCGATGTTGACCTTTGGCACCTTTGGGAAACAATCCACTGCCCTCAACTGTTACTGCACGGCGCCTTATCCGATGCTTTGCTGCCCGATCAAGTGCAGCAAATGCAGCAGGCAAAGCCAGATTTGAAGGTGGTTACCGTGCCCGATGCTGGCCACACTCCCTCACTTTGTGTTGAATCCCAAGTACAAATGTTGCAGCAATGGCTTTGTTCGCATTAGAACAAGCTCAAATTCCGTTCAAATCGACTTATCTGTGGGAAAATGGCAGTTGGTAAGGTGGGTGGCAGGTAAAACTGGCACCTTCCCAGTCTCGCTGCAAATAGAATCAAATAGATAGGCTTCATATGTTGCTGATGATCGACAACTACGACAGTTTCACCTTCAACCTTGTCCAGTACTTCGGCGAGTTGGGGCAGCAGGTGCATGTTGTCAGAAACGACGCAATTTCCGTTGAAGAAGCCTTGGCGCTCAAGCCCGCTGCGGTGTGTATTTCCCCTGGCCCTTGCGACCCGGCGCAAGCGGGCATTTCAATCGCCTTGATCAAGGCTGCTGCAGGGAAAGTGCCCGTGCTGGGGGTGTGCCTGGGGCACCAGGCCATTGGCGAGGCATTTGGCGGCAAAGTGGTGCGTGCGAAAAGCATTATGCACGGCAAAACATCGCCCGTGCACCACCACAACACCGGCGTGTTCGCCGGGCTGCCCAATCCGCTTACCTGTATTCGCTACCATTCATTGGCCATAGAGCGGGCCAGTTTGCCGGATTGCCTGGAAATTACTGCCGAAACCGCAGACGGCGAAATCATGGGCGTGCGCCACAAAACGCTCGATATCGAAGGTGTTCAGTTTCACCCGGAATCCATTCTCAGCGACCGTGGCCACGACCTGCTGAAAAATTTCCTCAAGCGCGTTAATACGCCCCAAGTGGCTTAATCCCCGGCAGCCCAGTTATTCAAATTTAAATAGTCAGCACCATGTCCCAGCCTTTTAATTACCCTGCCACTTTGAACCAACTGCTTGCTGGGCAAAACCTGTCGCATGAGCTGACACGCACCGCCTTTCAGGAATTGCTAAGCGGTGGGCTTACCACTGCGCAAATTGCCGGTTTGCTGGTGGGCTTGCGTGTGAAAGGCGAAACTGCCGAAGAAGTGGCCGCGGCTGCGCAGGTTATGCGAGACCTGGTTACACCGGTTGAACTGCCCGCAGGCATGGATGTAGTCGATTTGTGCGGCACCGGTGGGGATGGCGCGCAAACATTCAATATTTCCACTGCATGCATGTTTGTACTGGCCGCTGCAGGTGCAAAAGTGGGCAAGCACGGCGGGCGCAGTGTGTCGTCCAACTCGGGCAGCGCCGATGTTCTTGAATTGCTCGGGGCCAACATCAATTTGAAACCTGCGCAAGTGGCTCAGTCTATTGAGCAGGTTGGCATCGGTTTCATGTTTGCACCCAACCACCACAGCGCCATGCGTTTTGCAGGCCCCGTTCGCAAAGAACTGGGTGTGCGCACCGTGTTCAATATTCTTGGCCCGCTCACCAACCCCGCTAATGCCAAACGGCAGGTCATGGGCGTGTACAGCCCCAATTTGCTGGAACTACAAGCCGAAGTTCTGCGGCGCCTGGGGTCTGTTCAAGCGCTCATCGTGCACGGCGAAAACGGCATGGACGAACTGTGCATTGAATGCGACTCGAAAATTGCCGAGTTGCGCAATGGCGAAATTCAGCACTACAGCATCAAGCCTGAAGACTTCGGCCTTGCCCGCGCATCGCACAGCAGCCTGCATGCAGGCTCAGTACAAGAATCACGCGACAAAATTTTCCATGCATTGAATGGCAAAGGCGGTGCTATCGGCGACATCGTGTTGCTGAACAGCGCTGCGGGTCTTTACACCGCAGGCGTTACCGGTAGCCTGAAAGAGGGCGTTGAACTTGCACGTGCCGCAGTTTCCAGTGGCGCGGCAATCCGAAAACTCAATGAGTTCGTCGACTTCACCAAGTCGATTGAACAATAAGGCAGCACCATGAGCGACATTCTCGACAAAATTCTGGCCACCAAACGCGAAGAAATAGCACAGGGCAAACAAGTGTTGTCTGAAGTGCAGTGGTTGGCCAAGGCTGCCCAATTGGCTCCAACACGCGGTTTTGCCAAGGCCATGAAAACGGCGGTGGGCAAAGGCCTGCCCGCGGTTATTGCTGAAGTAAAACGCGCAAGCCCCAGCAAAGGAATTTTGCGCGAACCGTTCGATCCAGTTGAAATCGCAAAAAGCTACGCTGAGCATGGTGCAACCTGTTTGTCAGTGCTCACTGACATTCAATATTTCAAGGGCGCACCTCAGTACCTCGACATGGCCCGCGAGGCAAGCGGCCTGCCGTGTATTCGCAAAGACTTCATTATTGACACCTACCAAGTTGTTCAAGCCCGCGGCCTGGGTGCTGATGCAATTTTGTTGATTGTGTCTGCCCTTGAATTGCCCCAACTGTTGGAACTGGAGCAATGCGCCAATGAACTGGGCATGGATGTGCTGGTGGAAGTACACGATGCGCAGGAAATGGACATTGCCCTGCAACTGAAAACGCCCTTGATCGGGGTGAACAATCGCAACCTGCGCACTTTTGAAACTTCTTTGCAAACCACTCTTGATCTGAAAGACAGAGTGGGCCCACAACATTTGCTGATTACTGAAAGCGGCATTGCAACCCGTGCAGATGTAGCATTAATGCGCTCCAACAACATTCATGCATTTTTGGTTGGCGAAGCATTCATGCGGGCAGCTTCGCCAGGTCAGGCTCTGGCCGATCTGTTCTATTGAATCCAGGGGGCTGGAACAGTTGTGCCTGCAATCTGTTCCGGTTTCTTGATCGTCCAGTCATTTGACACTGGCTTACCAGCAATCAAATCAAACTCCATCAGTCGTTCAGCCCGGAAACCGACAGCCCGAAGTTCAGCACCTGGTTCACCAGCAGCCAGCAGGCGTTTGTAATTCGTTTCAGTCAGTTTTTTTCCAGCCAAAGCCACCAACACGTCGCCAGCTGAAACTCCTGCCGCATGCGCTGCGCTGCCGTTGATCACCTGTTTCACAAGCATGCCTTCAGGTTTAAATTGGCCGTGCAAGCCCAAGTAAATTTGCTCTTCACTTTTGGCTGCACTCAATTCAAAACCATACGCCCGCAGTGCTTCGCCCAGGGGAAGCTCGTCGGTGGTTTGTGTCCACTGCGCAATTTCCTGGCTTAAATCAATTCCGGTGGCTTCCTGTACCAAGTGTGAAAACTCATCTTCCTGCAATCCCTCACCACTCAATCCCTTTTTCTGCCACATCAGTCGCATCACGTCATCCAGGCTTTTTTGCCCGGCTGTTTGTCGCCGAATGGCCGAATCAATGCACAAGGCAACCAGCGAGCCTTTGGTGTAATAGCTCACAATCGAATTGGGTGCATTTTCATCTTGCCGGTAATATTTCGTCCAGGCATCAAAAGAACTGTCAGTCACGCTTTGATTCAAACGCCCAGGCCCCTTCATCACCTGTGCAATATTTCTGCCCACGCTCTTCAGGTAAGCCTCTTCAGTCATCTTGCCAACGCGTGCCAGCATCACATCATCGTAATACGACGTGAAGCCTTCAAAAATCCATAGCAGTCTGGTGTAGTTCTCTTGAGTCAAATCGTAAGGAACAAACGCAGCAGGCTTCATGCGTTTCACGTTCCATGAATGAAAATACTCATGGCTGCATAGCCCCAAAAAGCCTTCATATCCTTTCGGTGCTTTCTCAACATCACGTTGCGGAAGTTCATTTGCATTGAAAAGCAAAGCTGTGCTGTTTCGGTGTTCCAGCCCGCCATAGCCGTTGTCTGTTGCATGCAGCATGAACACGTAACGCTCAAAGGGTGCCTGTTTTGTTGCTGGTTCAAACAGGGCAATTTGGGCTTCGCACACCGGTTTCAGGTCATCGCAAATGCGCTGCAAATCCAGGTCGGCGTCTGCACCGTACACAGCGAACACATGCTCAACACCGTGGGCGTTAAAGCTTTGAACTTGCAAGGCGCCCATTTCAACAGGGTGATCAATCAGGTTGTCAAAGTTGGCGGCCTCAAATTTCACCATGCCGCCGGCTCGCAATACCGGGCAGCCGTGCTGGTCTTTCAATGTGCCGGGCTGGTTGTTCAAGCCGCAGGCAATCTGCCAGTCGGGCAAGTTTTCGCCTGGTCTTGAAATGGTCAGCTCAATCGCCTGCTCTTCAAAACCCTGTGGGCACAAAAACACACTGGTGCCGTTGAAAAAACCGTGCGTCTCATCCAGGTGTGCACTTCGAACCGACAAATCCCATGCATACACACGCCATTCGCATTGAATCAACAGCGGTTGTGCAACATCGTTAACCAGCTTGCTATCAACATGCACACGCCAAGTGTCTTTTCTCTCGCGCATGCACTCGGTTTGAACAGATCCGGCACGCGCCCGCACATACATCACGTTCCGCGAAAACTCCCGAATCATGTAGCTGCCGGGAATCCATGTCGGCAAGCTCAAATCAATCCAGCGTTTGTCAGCTGTACCCTGCAGCTGTGACGGCGCAATCTCAAACTGCAACTGAACATCAAAGTAGTGGCCTTTCGGGTCTGCCACTGTCACCTGGTAATGCAACATGGTACTTGTCTGCTTGATAAATTAAATTGTGATCAGAATTCTGCCTGTGTTTGTGCCGGCCATAATTTGCCCTGCTGCTTCAATCGCGCCGTCCAGTGGAATGGTTCGTGTCAGGTTTTCAAGCTTTTTCAAATCTAGATCCGAAGCCAACCTGCGCCACGCATTTTCACGCACTTGCAGCGGAGCCATCACCGAATCAATACCTTTCAAAGCAACACCACGCAAAATAAACGGTGCCACGGAAGAGGGCAAATCCATGCCCTGCGCCAAACCACAAGCAGTCACGGTTCCGCCGTATTTGGTCTGCGCGCACGCATTGGCCAGTGTGTGCGATCCCACGCAGTCCACAACACCTGCCCATCGCTCTCGTTGCAAGGGTTTCCCGGGCTCGCTGAATAATTTCCGGTCCATTACTTCACTGGCCCCCAAGCTTTTCAGAAATTCCGCCTGCTCAGGTTTTCCGCTTGTAGCAACCACCGTGTAGCCCAGTTTGCTTAATAGTGCTATCGCAACGCTGCCCACGCCGCCAGTTGCGCCAGTTACCAAAATTTCACCACTATTCGGTTTCACGCCACTTTTCTCAAGGCCCAGCACACACAACATGGCTGTGTAACCTGCAGTTCCAATCGCCATTGCCTGCGCCGCGCTCAAGCCTTCGGGCCGTTTAATTAGCCAGTCACCTTTCAGCTTTGCTTTTTCAGCCAGGCAGCCCCAGTGGGTTTCACCTACGCCGAATCCATTCAAAATGACCTCGTCACCAGGCTTAAAACCAGGGTGTGCGCTCTCCAGCACCGTACCTGCGCCATCAATTCCTGCCACCATGGGCCAGTGGCGAACCACAGGCGATTTGTTGCAAATCGCAAGGCCGTCCTTGTAATTCAGTGTGGAATGGGAAATTTGAACCAGTACATCGCCAGTTTCGGGTAACTGGCTTTCTTCTAGCTGTTCAATACTGGCTTTGAATTCGCCTTGCTCGTTTTTTTGAAGTAATAACGCCTTGAACATGCTTTTTCCTTTTTGCTTTTAATTTGTCTTGAAACAAGACTACACCATCAAGCAAAGCAGGCGGTTACCAATAATCCAAGAATTGCACCAAATGTCAGGTGGTTTCTCAAACGAAGGTAGGCATTAAAGGCTTTCATGGGTTTCAACAGGCGTTGGTCTACAAGCCAAACCACGGCCAAAATCAGTGCGAGAATCCACAAGGTGAAATTTGACGGTGAAAACGCGCCCGCCAACCAGGCCAACAGCGAGGGCGTCACACCCCAAATAAAACTGCGTGTCTCAAATTCAGCTTGATCAAGCCCCGCAAGGTAATTCACTTCGCCCTGGGCGCTTAGCGAAATTGCCAAGCCCCAATGAACCGCACCCAAAAACGACACAATGCACAGTGCGTAAATCAGGTTGTAGTTTGCAAATTGCCCGGCAGTGTCAGTCCCGCTGTAAATTCCAGTCAATACAGCCAAACCCAAAAATGGAATCAAGCCCGCATAGCCAAGAATATTCATCCAGTGTGTTTTCAATGCCTGTGCCATATTCAATCTACCAAAGTGTCACCATGTACTGCTTCCTCAAGGCTGCCTGCTATCAAAGTGGCTTCTCTGTAGAAGCGCGAGAAACTCTGTTGAAAGCGGGTGGGGTTTGGAAGCAACTTGTCCTCAGGTATCCATCGAACCGGAAGGCAGCGCCCCATGGTTGAGTAGCCGGAATTTAATGTTTCCCTCAAATGGAACTCTGTACCGCTTTGAGCAAATCGGGCTTGGATCGCAGCGCAGTGTCCAATTTCATCGGTGTTTACAATCCACAGTTGGTCGCAGCCTGCTTCCATGGCGCTTAGCACGAAGTCCCATCGCTGCCTGTTCCACAGATGCGCTTTGTGAAAGGCGCAATCAATCAGCCCCACACGCAACTCTCCGCTTTGTGTCGAATCAAAACAGGCTTTCAAATCCCAGGGGTGAACCAGATTGATTTTTTTGAAGCTGCTTATCACGGTACTGCACGATTCAACTCCAGCTTGTTGGCGAAGATCAACCGTTTTGCGTTTTAATGTGTCGCTCAACAAGTCCATCTCAAAGCCGTAGCGAATAGGCTCAGCCACACCCACTGGCGGCGCAGTTCTCTCGCAACCCACATCACGCTTGCTTCGTGCAATCGACTCCAGGTCTTCGTAATCGGTATCAATCACCGTGCCGCTGCAATCCCACTTCGGCGCGTATTTCTTCACATTATCTGAATTAAACACATAAGGCTTGTGGCTGAATGTGCCTGCCACCCACTGCCAACTTAAATGGTTCGAAGCCAGGTCACCATCCAGCAGGTGGGCATACATCCAGTCGGCTCCTACTTTCCAGTGCACCTTGCGCATGTGCACCACATATGAAGCAATCCACATGCGCACATGGTTGTGCAGGTAGCCAGTTTCATAAAGCATGGCCACCCCGGCATCAATTGCCTCCACGCCAGTGCGGCCCTCTAAAATATCTGCTGGCAACTGTTGGCTGTATTTGCCATGCCAAACTGGGCGACGTACATCACTCAGAATACCGCTACCCAATTCGCCATGCGCATGTTTGAAAAACTCTCGCCACGCAAATTCAAATATCAGCTTGTCTTCAAAGCTCAGGCGATATTTTTCCATCAAAACCTGCGTGGCTTCACGAACGTTCAGGTAACCATGAGTAATCCATGGCGACAAACCTGTCACGGCACCGTCCAGAAAATTTCGGCTACGGCTATAAAGTGCGGGGTCAACTTTCGCCAGCGCATTCAATGCAGCTCGGCGGCTAGGTTCAAATTTATTCGGTGAGCGGTACTGCATGGCTTGCCTTTTCTATTATCGAATGGGGTTTACTTCACAAGGGGGCGAATATTCCGGAAGCCCCCATCAACATTCAACACAGCACCGGTCATTCGGCTGGCGCCACTGCTCAACAACCAGTGCATCGCTTGCGCAACCTCAGCCGGTGTGTTCACACCTTGCAGCGGGTATTGTTTTGCGCTGGCCGCCCGCATCATGTCGCTTTTTAAAAATGCCGAAGCAATTGGCGAATCGGTGAGGCCCGGAGCCACCACGTTGACTCGAATGTTGTCGCCAGCATGTGTTGCCGCGGCTGATTTGGCCAAACCCTCAATGCCACCCTTCGCTGCAGCAATTGCTTCATGATTGGGAACGCCAATACCAGTTGCGCAAGTCGATACAAGCACTGCAGCGCCACCTTGCCCTTGGGCTTTTGCATGTTTCAAAAATGCCCGCAAACCATACATGGCTGAAAGCAGGTTCACCTGAATCACGCTGTCAATTTGCGCATCCGTGGTTTTTGTCAGTGGCGCTACCAGAATAGAGCCCACGCAGTGTGCATAGCCGTCAATATGTTTGCCTTGATTCGCCATTGCTTCAAATGCAGCCTCCACCGAAGCCGAGTCGCATGCCTGCGCCTCTAGTATATGTATACCAGCCGTGTTGCCATAAAGCGCCTCAAGAACAGCGGCATCGCGTCCTGCCGCAATCACCTCTTGGCCCGAGGCCACACACAACTGAATCAATTCTTGGGCGATTGCACTATTGGCGCCCATTACAAATACGCACTTGGTCATTCTTTACTGCCTGTTTTGTCCAACGTGCTTCTATTTTGTCCTAGACAGAAAATAAAGTCACGTCTTCCCTCAAAACTCTTTTCTCTAGTCAATTACATGAATTTGACCGGTTAGACTTTCCTCATCCCTATTAATAAGCCGGAGACCGAACATGACATATGAAACCATCCTTGTAGAAACCATTGGCAAAGTTGGCCTGGTGCGCTTGAACCGCCCCCAGGTATTGAATGCGCTGAATGATCAATTGATGACTGAGCTTGGTAATGCCCTGATGGCCTTTGATTCCGACAACAATATTGGCGCCATGGTGATTACAGGCAGCGACAAAGCCTTTGCCGCCGGTGCCGATATTGGTGCCATGGCCTCCTTTACTTATATGGATGTGTACAAAAGCGAATACATCACCCGCAACTGGGAGGCCATCCGCAATGTTCGCAAGCCTGTAATTGCCGCTGTACGTGGTTTTGCTCTTGGCGGTGGCTGCGAACTGGCCATGATGACCGACTTCATTATTTGCGCCGACACGGCCAAGTTTGGTCAGCCTGAAATAAAGCTCGGCATTATTCCCGGTGCTGGCGGTACTCAACGTCTGCCCCGTGCAATCAGCAAAGCCAAAGCAATGGACCTGTGCCTTACAGGTCGTTTGATGGATGCCGCCGAAGCTGAGCGTGCAGGCTTGGTTTCCCGTGTTGTTCCTGCTGAAAAATGCCTGGACGAAGCCATTGAAGCAGCAACAGTGATTGCGGCGTACTCAAATCCTTCTGTAATGATGGCCAAGGAAAGCATTAATCGAGCATTTGAAGGCTCTTTGTCTGAAGGAATGCTGTTCGAGCGCCGCATGTTCCACAGTTTGTTTGCAACTGAGGACCAAAAAGAGGGCATGGCTGCCTTCGTTGAGAAGCGTAAACCCGATTTCAAGAACAAATAAGACCGAATTTTTCGAATTAATTTGAATTAAATTGGAATTAATTTGACCTTGAGACCCGGAAAAGAGGTTTACGGGTAAAAAAAATTGAAATATTTTTCAGGCTCCTTCGGGAGCCTATTTTTTGTGCAACTTTGAAAAAAATCCTTGTACGTCAGGGGCTTGTTTTCGTCGTCTTGTGGGGTGCTGCGAACACACTTTGGGCTAGTTGCAGAAAAATACAAATTTCTTTGCAAAAGTGTTTGACAGGTTGAAAAAGGATGTGCATAATCTCGTTTCTCTGCTGCACGACAAGCAGCACGAAACGAAGCAAGCAAGCGGTTCTTCAGGGTTTTAGTAGTAACGAAGAGCGGTGAGAATAGCAGAAATTTCGAAGCGATCTTTAACAAGTTAACAGCCGATAAGTGTGGGCACTAACCAGGTAGGTTTAAGGTTTGTTCTTTTCTCGAAAAGAATGGCTTTGAATCACGATTCAGAGTTAGTGC